>Ga0209211_10000772_pt1 | contig 63415 bp, 70 predicted proteins | sample RifGroA2_FD_183992 | JGI IMG/M metagenome (GOLD analysis project Ga0209211, IMG submission 183992) | Groundwater microbial communities from Rifle, Colorado, USA - Groundwater A2 (SPAdes) (version 2) | ecosystem: Environmental > Aquatic > Deep subsurface > Groundwater | place: Rifle, Colorado... | reverse complement strand
CAATCCATTGGGTACGAATTTTTGGAAGAATACTAGCTAAATCCTCCTCTTTTTCAACCCAAAAAGTTTCGGGCATATATTCTCCAATCTCTTGATAAGCCTTCCATTTGTCCCAACAAAGAATTTTAAAGTCTCTTCTATTAACCCAAATAACGCTTTCGTCATCTTCGGGCGGGAATTTATCCCCGGCACTTCTATCATAAACCAGGTCGATCTTAACCAGTGTTTTAATTTTTTCGAATTTACCTTTAGAAAATTTCCAAGACCCGGCAAATATTCCGCTTCCCCTGTAAGTCTTTCTGGTTAAAACATAAACCCCCCAACCTTTTTTTTGACAAAGATCTAAAAAACGAATGTAAACCGGAAGTTTTACACCGATATGACCTAGTGGAGAATTTCCCTTAAATTCCTTGGAGAAGACAATACCGACTCTAAAGATTGCCACTTATTTTTCCGCCTCTTTTCCTAAATATCTGGCAATTTCGTCTATTTCCGGAGAGAGATTTGTATCATAAGTAAGTCCCGGCCCGCGGTTGACTTCGACCAAAAACGTCTTGCCTGTCCCCTTTTCGACCGCAATATCCACCCCGGCTATCTGCAGACTTAAAAAAGACGCGGCCGCCACGGTCAGTCTTGAAATGCTATCGGGAATTTTGGCTATTGGAAGAAACTCCTCGTCTGCCCCAAGGGCAATATTGTGCCTAAATTCTCCTTTTGCCGTAATTATCTTCCTTTCCCAAACCCCGGCTTTTTCCCCCAAAACCAATACCCTGTATTCGTCTTTTATGGCAACATATTTCTGAAACATATACTTGTTTTCTCCGCTCCGACTATCCGTAAGAGGAAGTTTTCCGAAGTCTTCTTTTGACTCTATCAGGTGAACTCCCTTGCCTCTTTGCAGCGAAAGCTCCTTGGCCACCAGGGGAAACCCCAATTTTTTGATAATTTTACCCTGGTATTTTTCAATATTTGTCTGCCAAACATAAATCGTGGGAAAGACGGGAAGGCCTGCCATTGCCAGCTTTAAAACAGATGTAAACTTACTTCCAAGTGGGCCGATTTCACTCCATGAAGTATCTATATATTTAATCCGCCGCTCCCTAAGGTAACAGGCCAGGGTTGCCGCCACGCCCGAAAATTTATCTCCGGCCCGCCTAAAATACACCAAATCAAAATCCCCAATCGGCATATCTTCTATTTCGACGGTAATCCTTCCGGGTTCTATCTCGAAATATAAATCCGAAAATCTGGCCAATACTATCCGGATACCTTTTCCGGCAAGCCTTTGGGCAACTAGCTCGGCAAAAAGTTCTTTTTTGGGCCCTATTTTGTCAACCAAAATTAATATTTTTTTCATGATCAATCTGCCTTGACTAAAAACCCCTTGAGATCTTTCCGTCCAATTATAAGCGGTGTTCTTAATGGAACTCTGTTCGCTACGTTGGCAATCGTGCTTATTTTCCTACCCGCCAAATAAAAATTCAAACTAATGACTCTTCTTTTTTCCTTTCCCAGCGAGCTTTTATAAAACTTCGTCCATAAGACGTTGCTTTTGTTTAGAAGTCCCGATTTTTCGGCCAAATCCCTATCTATCGATGTCTTCCAGGCACCCGTATCAACCTTTGCTTCAAGAAAAACCCCGTGTCCATTTCCGGTAATGACTTTTACGTTTTCCCAAACGCTTATCGTCTTTATTCCTTCTTCTGCTTTCACCCTATCCGCAAACCGCTCGGCAAAGAGCGCTTTGGCGATTTTTACTCCGTGCTCGGCGTCTCTGACTTCCAAATCCTCAACCCGCTCAACGCGCTTTTTTAATCCGGACATGTTTGCAAGCTGTATCGTTAGACCCGGCTGGGCATTTAACTCCAAAACCATCGGCCCTTTGGTCGGATGCAAAACCATATCAACCCCCAGATAACCCATTGTTGAAGCAATTTGCGCGGAGACCGCAGTTTCCAAAATTTTGGTCCAGTCTGGAATTTTTATTCCGTGAAGTTTACGATTGGTCCCGGGTTTTAGCCTGATTTGCTCCCCATGCCAAATTGCTTTAGTGGTTATTCCCGTGGCAATGTCAACACCCACCCCAATTGCTCCCTGATGAAGATTGGCCCTGCCTCCCGATTCTTTGGTAGGCAGCCTAAGCATGGCCATGACGGGAACTTTGTTAAAAACAATAATTCTAATGTCCGGTGTTCCCCTGTAGGCGTATTTTCTAAAAGCTTTGTGGCGCCCGACGTATTCCTGAAGAAAAGCCGCATCCGGAATATTGCCCAGACTGTAGGCCCCCTCCAGAACATCGAAGACATGAAGCTTGAGGTCTTCAATCGTTACCCTTTCTCTCTGGGTGGTAATCCAGCCGTGCCCGTCGTTAGCCCTTTTTTTGACAACAATAATCCCCTCGCCGCCAAGACCGCGGGAGGGCTTAAGCGCGAAGGCGCCCGGAAGAGCCTCCCAATCAAACTCCGAAATGTCGTTTGAACGCTTAAACTTTTTATATATTTCGGGGCTGGGAATTCCAGCTTTTTTCATGACCTGTGAGGTACGAAGTTTTGAGTCGGCTATTTTTTTGCCACGAAAGGTGTTGTATTTGTAAGAATAAAGCTGGGTACGGGCATTAAGTCCCAAGATTGAGGTTAGTTTCATGACGATGAAATTATTTTCCTAAATTTCCAAAGCTCCATCAGGCGAAGTCCTGCGTATTTACCCAACAGGAAGTTGAAGATAAAAAGGGAACCAAGTAAAATTTCCGGGTTAAGAAGAGCGAACTCATGAACGGGTTTTAAGGTAAGAAAAATGAAGGAGACCAAAGCCAAGATTAATGTTTCGGTCGTTAAATTCACGGCAATTTTGGCACTTTTTCCGAGCTGAACTCTGCTAAAGTCTTCGGCCAAAAGAATTAATACCAATACCGGAAAAATCGAAATATTGGAAAGACTTGAATTATTTATAACCGGAGCTAAAAATAATATCCCCAGCACCGATACCGCCACCCACCAAAGAAGAAGCGCCATCCTTGGTAAGTACTGAAGTTTGATTTTCAGGCGTCTAAGGGAGAATCTGACAAGCATCGAAATGGTGACGATGACCAGAAAAAGCCCGATGCCGACAACCGGTCCGATGGCTACAAAAGTTACCGCCAATGCCGCCGGCAAAAAAATTCCAAAACCCCTAATTCCGATAATGTGTCTGGCAGCGGCAATAACCGAAGCAACAACCGGAAGAAGCAGCAAAAGAACGATGGTATTGGCCGGGACTCCGGCGTCAACCGCCGAGCGAATTGCGTATTTAATTGGATTTAACGGCCAAACGGGGCCCAATTTTTGCTCCTCAAGCAGTTTTTCCAAGGGCCCCAGGGTTTCTTCGGTTTTTTGGGTTATATCAGGCCTTGGGGTAGGCTCGGCTGTTGGGCTGGGTATGGCACTCGCAGTGGCCGTCGGCGAGGGCGAAGGTGTCTTAGCCAACAAAGAAACCGGTTTTATCAAAAAGCCTCCCAAAACCAATAAAAATATAAGAAAAAGTTTACGCATGGGATAAATTAGTCGGCAGCGCATATTATACAATTTTTGCCCTGTCAAAGTATAATCTCTCCAAAAATCTATAGGCCTTTATATATGTTAAACTTACAAACAACTTCAGTACCATGATGTTTTTTACCTAATAAGGTGTTAAGAAGCTCATTTTTTGTTTCACCATTAATAATAATTGAAGTGATATCCTTCTTAGCCAAAACTAAAGATTCTAAAACCTTGTGAGCCATGCCACCGGTAACATCTGTTGATTTTGAGCCACCTAAAGCTTTTTTTATTCGGGGAAAATTTTTCGAGGTGATTTCGGCAATTGTTTTTCCCCTTTCGTCATATACCCCATCTGTATCTCCGCACTGGATAACTTTCACTTTTGAGTAATTTTTAGATAGCTTTTTGGCTAAGATGTCAAGAGTCTTTTCGCCAGAATAGATAGTAAAGCCTTTCTTGAAATCAAAAATCACATCTCCATAAACAATGGGAACTAAATTTAACTCCAAAGCTCTTTTAATCGGCTTTATAAAAACATCCTCAAGCTTATCCGAACTGGAATAAATAAAACTAACCGGAGAAAAACTAAAGACATTCATACCCACCCCAAGAAACTCTTTTAAAACAATCCTATTTATATCTACCGCTACGTTGGACACTTGACAAAGCCCTTTAGTGCTATTTTTATTTATTAAACCCAATTGAGTTTGATATTTCGATGCAAGCGTGTGGCCGAAAGAACCGCTTCCATGGCCCAAAATCAAATCAGTATCAGGCAATAATTTCTTCGCCCCTTTGATTTCAAGAGCCAGTCTTTTGATAATTTTAGGCTTGGCCGTAAACGGCTTTGTTTTATCAGTAATAACACTTCCACCGAGTTTAATTAAAATAAGTTTCTTCATATAATTCTTGCTCCGTTAGAAGGTCTATTGAAAATCGTAAACAACACTTCCGACAAAAACCCAAGATTCCGGCGGACTCTAGGCCCATCTTCTTCTAAACATATAACATGGACATTAGAACCGGCATCCATCGTAAAATAGGCACGAATTCCTTTTTCCCTCATCTTAAAAACCGCCTCCATAACTTCAAGGGTGCCTTTATTCCAATAAAAAATTGGTGGCTTTGAGGTCATGGCCGTTACATGTAAGCTTATTGCCTCCTCCTCGAGTAACCTACCAAATTCCTTAAATTGCCGCTCTAGAAGTGTCCTTCTTAATCTGGAGATTCTTTCCTTAAGCTCAAGTAGTCTTGTTTTAAAATACGGGCTAGTGACAGCTGCCTGATGTCCTTCGGTAGAACTTGCTTTTTTCTTTCCTTTATCAACCACGGCCACAATATCGACCAGATTCCAATAATCAGGCTTTGCCAATTGAACAGCATAAGAGGTCTTGTTATCTTTTCCTTTTTTCCATTCTGCAAAACCATCTACAACCGAGCGACAGGCCGAACCGGAACCTAAACGGGCAAGGGTTGACAACTCTCTTTGGGAAAGTTTAAGGCCAATCGCTTTACTCCCAGCCAGAGCCAAAGCGGAAAAGGCTGAAGCTGAAGAAGCAATCCCGGCATCTGAAGGAAAATTGTTCTTCGAAACAACCTTGGCAAAGAGTCTCTTTTTGGCTTTCTTTCGAATTAGATCAAGAATTTTTACCACCCTTGTCTTTTTCTCCCCTTCAACTTCTTTACTATCAATAAAAATCCTGTCTTTATTAAATCGAGGGTCAAACTCAACTTCTGTGGTTGTATGACAACCGCTTAAATTCATAGAGATCGAATTATTAAAAGGAAGATTGATCTTTGGGTCCTTTTTGCCCCAGTATTTAATAAAGGCAATATTGGCAGGCGAAACTGCGGCGGCTTTATATTTCTTTTTCAACCCTGACTCCCTCCTCTCCCAATCTTACAGAAAGAATATCCAGGTTTCTATCTTCTGCAAATTTAATAATCTTTTCTTCGTCTGGATGACGAATTAAAATCATACCCGATCCGTCCTTTTTACCCCCTGCTCCCGTGATTTTTGCCCCGGCTCCAATTCTTTCGAACACTCTAATTATTTTTCTTGCCTTTTGAGAAACAACACCCAACTGTTCTAAATATCTTTCGTTTTCTTTAAAAATGCCAACCAGCGAAGATTTTTCTTCTTCCAAGATATACCTTAAAAGGGATTTGGTCGTGTTTGCTATTGCTTCTAACAATTTCTTGACTCCCTCCGGGTTCTTTTTATATCTTTCTGCCACCAAAGACACCATCTCACCCGTTGTCTCAATTGGTTTCCCTGTATTTACCAAAAAGATTCTCCCCAATCTCCTTTTAGGTTTAACCGGAAAGAAGATTTTGAAATTTTCAGCTTCTTTTCTATACCACAAAAATCCTCCATAGGTAGCGATTGTGTTATCGCCTCCGCTGGGATTGCCGTGCTGTTTTTTCTCAATCTCATAACCAATCTCGTTAATCTTTTTTAAATCCCAAGGTAGCCGGGTAAGTTTATAAAAGGCTCCGACTAAAGCAACTGAGAGGGCGGCCGATGAGCCCATGCCAGACCCGATTGGAAGGCGAGAATCTATCTTTATTCTTAAAGCGCCGGGGTTAATTCCGGTAAGCCCTATCGTTCTTTTTAGTGCGTATTTAAGAAGACCGCTTTTGGGAAGAGATATCGGTTTTACTCTTTTACCAGCTTTATCAAGTTCAATCGAAATTCTTTTGTCAACGGCAGCCAGGATGGCCGGATATCCGTAGACAACGGCGTGTTCTCCAGAAAGGATTACCTTACCAGGAGCAGAAACTTTAACCATTCGCGGCTTCATCACCTTTCAACGTTGTATCTATAATTGAAAGGAGTTTATCCAAATCTTTCTCGTCCAAAACTACTGACCCATCCGCTAACTTACCCCACCATTCCCTTCTTTCATCAGACTCCGGCAACAATGTCGATCTAGGTACAAAGACAGGCCTTTCGGCTGTTCCTATGTTTATAAGATGATCATTTACGCTCATGTTATTTGCCCTCTCTTTTTTCGTAGGCAATAAACTCCTGCATTGTAGCCAAATGTTCCTCTGGCTTCAAGTCCCCATCTTCGTTGCCCAGAGATTGCCCGTGCCTGACCAAATAAACTTTCATTGGAGAATTGTAACACGGTTATTCGGTCTTTTCCTGCATGCCCAGAAGCCAGAGGACGGCTTCCTTTTTGTATCGACGGTCGCCTCGGGAGTTAATCCTAATCGCCGGCAGCTTTCCCCTTTTTCCCCATCTTTTGATGGTCAAGGGAGAGACCCTAAGAAGCTCGGATACTTCACGCACGGTGAGTAAGTCGGGAAGGTCTTCTAGTCTGACTCTCTTTTTTGGCTTCTCGTCCATATTTAATCCAATTTGACTTTATTTGATGTAGTCCCAAGCCTGTCGAGGGACTTTCTTAATCACAAGATATCAAAGGGGTTCAGGGGTGTCAAGGGGTATTTAGCTTGTAAAAAAAGACTCTTAAGGGAAAAATTGGGAAAGCGGTCAAAACCCTCCTAAGCCTCCAGGGTTCAATGATTAACCTCCAGACCCACTCAAGGCCGAAATCTTCCATCCAGGCAGGTGGAAGTTTGGCATCGCCGGAAAAATACCTGAAAGTGCCGCCGACGACCATTGCCCCCCCCACGTCGAGCGAGACAAGCCACCTCATGAGCCATTTTTCCTGCTTAGAAGCGCCAAAACCGACAAAAAGGATGTCTGGTTTAAATTCGTTGATCTCCCTTAGGACGTTCTTTTCGATTTCTTTATCGTTTTCTCTCTTGGGTCTGGCGCAGGCATCAAGTATCGGCCCTTGAGAAAAGGCAATTCTCACCCGTTTGAAGCTTCTTCTAAGTTTCTCGCCGGCGCCCCTTGCTTCCCCTTTTTCTCCTCCCAGGAAAAACACCCGCCAGCCCTTTTTGTTGGCTAATTTAAGAAGTTCCAGAAAAAGCTTCCTCCCTTTAATCGTGGGTAGGACTTCTTGGACCCAGCTTCTGGCCAAAAACGTCGCCAGACCCACCCAAAGCCCCTGAAAAAAACAAACGGGAGCCCTGAATAAGACGTTTCTAGGTGCGGGAAGGCTCAAAAATCTGGCGGCCTGCGACAAGCCGATGCCGTCCGGGATGGCCAGACTGGCTTTATTGATAGCCTCAGCCAAGTTTTTATCCCCCTTGGCCGCCAGGATGATCTCCGGATTGGGAGTCACAATGCTAAACTTTCGGTTTCTTCCCAGGCTATCGCGCACAAAAGCTAGCACTCTGCTAAGCGAAGTGCTATTTAGACCAATGTTAAATATCCGCCCGTATTTACGGCTCGATTTTAATGTGTTCCAATCAATTTTTGCCATTTTACTTTCGACTTATAACAGCATTCAAGAACACTCCGCAATTCATTGCGGAGATGAATTGAACGCTTGATATGTCATTCTCCTTTAGGAGGATGTCATAGGATTTAAAATTGACAAAAAAAGCTTTTTTCAAAAAAATTTTCTAACCTATAGATAGTTTTAGGTAATCTTTTTCATTCGAGTCTTTGAATTTTCGAGTGAGACTGATTGGTGAAAAATCAAACATCACTACAAGTCAACTTTTTAGCTTTCTATAAATTCTTAATTTAACGCTTTGTATAACAAATCTGCTCGTTTTCTATGCTCAGATTGTCGTTATTTATCCTCAATCTATCCTCAAAAGAATCCACTCTACCGCCCCACATTATCGGCTTTTCCTATCTTGACTATTTTCCTTAACTGTTTCGGTTTGCTAGACTAAGCATCACTCGTTTTTTTGGAATTTTGACCCTTAGAGACCGATTTTCTAACACCCTATAATAGTATTATCCTCTTGTCGTTACCGACCTTTTCCAGAACTCAATGTTCTCCATCACCAAGCCCGTGCCCCTGACAACACAAAGCAGAGGCTCTTCCGCAACGTGTGCAGGCACACCGGTCTCTTCGGTCATCAGCTTGTCAAAATTCCTCAATAGGCTACATCCTCCACTCATCACAATGCCTTTATCGATGATATCGGCGGCCAGCTCGGGCGGGGTGTCCTCAAGCACCGCCTTGACCGTACCGATTATTGTCAGCAGTATCGGTCGTATCGCTTCAGTAATCTCTGTGGAAACCACGGTTAGGCTCCGCGGTAGGCCGAAGACGAGGTCACGGCCGGATATCTCCAGTTTCTCTTCTTTTGCCAAGGAAGTGGCCGAACCTATTTTTATCTTGATATCCTCAGCCGTCTGGTCACCGACGATAAGATTGTGTTTCTTTTTCAAATAATTTTGGATGGCTTCGTCAATCTTATTGCCGGCCACCCGCACGGATTTATGGCCCACAACCCCTCCCAGCGAAATCACGGCCGCTTCCGCCGCACCCCCGCCGATATCGACAATCATGTGCCCGGAAGGCGCCGAAACCGGGATACCGGCGCCAATGGCGGCGGCCAAAGGCTCGTCAATCAGGTAGGCATGGGCGGCGCCGGCCGAGAGTGTCGCATCAAGGGCCGCCCGCCTCTCAACCTGAGTACAGCCTGCCGGCACGCAAATCATGACATCCGGTTTAATAAATTGAAACCTGCCGACAACCTTGCCGATAAAATAGCGAAGCATGGCCTCGGTCACCTGATAGTCGGCAATGACGCCTTCCCGCATCGGACGAGAGGCAATCAAAGATTCCGGAGTCCGGCCAAGCATTTTTTTGGCGTCTTCCCCCACGGCCACGACCTTGTTGTCTTCCGAAGAAATGGCGACCACCGTCGGCTCATTGGCGAGTAGTCCCGCACCCGCCACCCAAACAAGGGTATTGGCGGTCCCTAAATCGATGGCGATGTTTTTTCTAAACATGAATTGATATCTTTAGATGCTTTATGATGTTCTACCCCTTTTGCTCTCCTCCGCATTATATTGACTTAACCGATTTCCTACAAGAGGTTTCTTGGGGTATAATTGGGCCATGACCAGGTTGCGGGTCCTTTTGGCTCTTTTGACCTTATTGGTTGTCGGCAGCCTCGGCCTTTTTTTGTCTCTTTATGCCCGCGGCTATCGATTCGATGGGCAAACATTAAGATTCAAGCCGAGCGGTCTTCTGGTCGTTAAGTCCGATCCTAGCGGAGCCCAAGTTTTTGTCAACGGTGAGCTCTCAACCGCAACGGACACAACTCTTTCCCTGGCTCCGGGAACATATGACGTTTCAATTAGAAAAGAGGGTTTCCACTCCTGGAACAAAAGGCTGCTTATCGAAAAAGAAGTCGTCACGGAAGCCATTGCCAGCTTGTTTAGGGTGGCTCCTTCCCTTTCTTCGGTGACCTTCTCCGGGGCAGTCAGTCCGGTTCTATCTCCGGACGGAACCAGGATCGCCTACGTGACTGCCCCTTCAAGGGAGGATAGTCAAAAGGGCGGCCTCTGGGTAATCGAAACGGTCAATCTTCCCATTGGTTTTGCCAGAGACCCAAGACGAGTCACCGATGGAGATTTAATCTCCTCGACTTCGCTCGGGACGGTTTGGCAGTTTTCTCCGGATGGAAGGGAAATTCTCGTCAGTCTCGGGGCTAGCGTCTTTTTACTCGATTCCTCAACCTTTACGCCCCAAGCAAAACGGGTAAACGTGGCGGCCAGGAAAGAAATAATTCTGGCTGAATGGGAAGAAGAGAGAGGTACTCGCCTTTCCTCCCAGATTAAAATCCTGCCGGATGAGCTCATCGACGTTTTGCAAAGAAAGGTAAGCTCAATCGTCTTTTCCCCGGACGAAACAAAAATTCTCTATACTGCCTCCGGTTCGGCCACCATCAGGGAAAATCTAATTAAGTCCCTTCCCGGCTCTTCCAGCCAAAAACAGGAACGGGATATCAAAGAGGGTCATACCTATATTTATGACATCAAAGAGGATAGAAATTTTCTTATCGACGAAGGCCCGGAGGCGGCCAGACGCTTCTCTTGGTTCCCGACTTCAAAACATCTGGTTCTTTCTGAAGCCGGAAAAATCACCATCATTGACTACGACGGAACAAACCGACAGCTTGTTTATTCAGGCTCCTACGTCTCTCCCCACGCCTATCCCTTCGGTTCAACATCAAGGCTACTGATACTGACCAGCCTGGGAGCCGAAACCACCCCTAACCTCTATTCGCTGACTCTTAAGTAGGACAATTTCTGATATAATAGGGGCCTAAAAGCCCCTGTAGTTCAACGGAAAGAACGGGCGCGTCCTAAGCGCTAAATGTCAGTTCAATTCTGGCCAGGGGCACAAAAAATACCGGGGTGTAGGTCATCGGTAGACCGCTCGATTCGGGTTCGAGAGGCACTGGGTTCAATTCCCAGCACCCCGACTTAAATGATTGGAGGGCTATTGACTATTAGTACTAAATTCGGTACTATCAATGACAGTATGAACATTTCAAACACAATTTCTGCTAGTAAAGCAAGAAACAATTTCTATACTCTGATTGAGGAGGTGGCCAATAAACTCAAGCGCTTCACCATCACCAAACGCGGCCAGGCACAGGTTGTCATGATGCACCCCGATGAAGTTGCTTCTTGGGAAGAAACAATGGATATTCTTTCAGATAAAAAATTGCTTACCGATATTCTTAAAAGCGAGGCGGAGAGAAAATCCGGCAGGATTGTTTCTGAAACCAAGCTCCTTAAAGAATTAGGGATTGCCCCTAAAGACCTCAAAATAGGCAAGGTGTTTTATAAGCGTAGCTTGCAACAGCATTAGCCATAATGCTGTTATAAATAGCCAGCAGTACCCCGACTAAGACTTCAGAACCTCAGCCATCTGCTTAAGCATGGCCACCATCACCGGCGGGGCTAGGAGGCTAAAACATTCAACGCCGTTGTCGTCCTTAATCGTCCAGGGTTTTTCTTTCACCATAACTTTCTTGGTTTTTTTATCTACCGCCAAAATATACTCCGGAGTCAATTCATAATCATCAAAGTATTTTTTAGCTTGAGTGACAGGAACATGATTTCTTAAGAGTATCTTGGGAATGCCATGAAGAGAAAAAACGGTTTTCAAAATCTCCTCGTCCTTGGTTAGCCTTCCTTTGATAGGAGCTATTCCCAGATCATCCCCCTCTTTCGATACCATCTTTTGGGCACCGTCGCAATCCGGATTGTCACAAATGAGGTAAGGTTCGCCCGTTTTTTCGTCGTATCCCAGCTTTGACGTAATCAGCAGTTTTCTGTTTCGTGACGTTTGGCATTTCGGGCAGACGACGCGATACTTAATCCGCTCGTCGATGACCGCTTCGGGAATGTCGATAAGCATAAACATATCTTGCGAATCGGTGTATCCCGCCAGGTCCCTGAAATATAAAGAATAGGAAACCTGGTCAGCTTCCCGCGGCAGCCCGTCAATAAAGATGCTCCTCCCCCGCAAAGAGGCTATTTTCACTTTGAGAAGGCTCAAAACAAATTCGGTCGGTAAAAGGGCGGCTATCGACCGGCCCAAAAGCGCGTCAACAACCTCATCAAATGGGAGATAGCCCCGATAGACTTTTTTGAGCGTCTCAAAGTCGGCAGACTTAGAAAACGAATCCCAATTGGCATGAACATCTCTGACCAAGTCCCCCACCGAAAGATGGATGACTTTTTCCTCGCCAAATATTTCGGTGAACAATTTGGCATACGTCCCCTTGCCTGAATTTTTCTTGCCGATGAGGAAGGCCATGAAGTTGCCCCCCCTCAAGTACCGCCTAATCGTTCTGATTTCTTCCCCGACCTTGGCCTTGAAATATGCTTCTCTACCACTGGGGCTGGTCAGGTCAAATTTTTTCGTTAAATGGGGAATTTTGGTGCCTATTATGGGAAATTCTAAGCCTCTCATTTGATCAGTTTTTCAAAGCGTTCCGGGTCTTCATAAGGCCCGATCAAGGCTAAATTCAATTTCTCGGGCCTAAATGCCTTTTTGGCTTCGGCAATGACTTCCTCAATTGTGACCTTATCTATTCCTCTAAAGATATCTTCCGGAGTTTCAATTTTGGTAAGGTAGAGCTCCTGGTCGGCAAAAAAATAGTTGACGTCCTTCGTATCTTCCAGAGATAAAGCCAGGTGGCCCTTGATAAACTCCTTGGCTTTTTTTAGCTCTCTTGCCGATATCGGGGTCTCCCCGCTGGCCAGTTTATAGTGCTCATTTAAGGTGACTTTAATCGCCTCATCTATCCTTTTGACATCAACACCCGCGTAAGTGCCAAAATAACCCGTGTCTTCATACCTTTCGACGCTCGTTCGGACTGAGTAGGCCAAACCTCTTCTTTCCCTAACCTCGCTAAAAAGTCTTGAGCTCATTCCCCCTCCCAAAATGGCGGCTAAAACCGCCTGAGCCAGTTTTCCTTTATAATTCCTGCCTTCACCCATAAAGCCCAAAATGAAATGCGCTTGTTCTTTTTTCTTTGCATGAAGTTTCACTTGAGGCTTCCCTTGTCTTCCTTTAAAAACCACTGGCTTGGCAGGAGACTTGGCCGCCTTTTTAAGTTGGGAGAGATGCTGCCCGGCCAGATTTAGAACCTCTTTTTCACTGACGCCTCCGGCCACGGTTAAAAGTATATTTTCAGGATAGTAATATGTATCTCTATATCGAACAAAATCATCTCTTTTTAGCCCGGTAACCGTTTTTTCGCTGCCGATGATATCCCTTCCCAAAGAAGTCTTGCCAAAAGCCAGTTGTTCGTAAACATCCCCGATCCTAAACATGGGTGTATCTTCATACATCCTGATTTCTTCGACAATGACCCCCTTTTCCCTTTCTATTTCCTCCTCGGCCAAGATGGGGTTGAGCACCATATCGGCTAAAACATCAAAAGCGGTTTCCATATTTCCCGCTCTGGCTTTGATATAAAAGTTGGTCCAGTCTTTGTTGGTGCCCGCATTAAACTCTCCGCCCAGGCCGTCGACTTCCTCGGCAATCTCCTTGGCCGTGGGGCGTTTTTTGCTGCCTTTAAAGACCATGTGCTCCAGGAAATGGCTGATGCCGGCCACTTTACCCTCTTCCATCCTTGAGCCGGTTTTAATCCAAACCGTCACCGTTGCGGATTCCAGATTAGAAAGCGGAACGGTTATTACTCTCAGTCCATTCTTAAGTGTGTTTTTGGAAAATCGCATAACCTTCGGCCATTATACAATCAACTACATCCTCTGGGGAGTCTCAATTCCAAGAATGGTAAGGCCGTTTTTGAGGACCTGAGCCACACCGGCAGTCAAAGCTAGCCTGTGCTGGTTATCACTCAAAATTCCATTTTTCGTGCGCTCGCTACCTAAAATTCTATGGTGAGCGTAAAAGTTATTGTACTTCTGGGCCAGGTCGAACAAATAGTTGGCCAAGAGGTTGGGAGAATAATTTTTGGCGGCAATGACGATTATCTCGGAAAATCTGGTTAGACCACGAAGAACCGCCAGCTCTTCCGGGTTCAGGGCGATCTTCTCTTTAGGGGATGACTTTCTCCCTTTTTCTAAGACACTATTGGCCCGGGCCACCGTGTACTGAAGATAAGGAGCGCTATTGCCTTCCAAAACAAAAATTTTCTCCCAATCAAAAATAATGTCGGTTCCCGGTTGATGCATCAGGTCAAAATATTTGACGGCGCCAATGCCAACCGCTTTGGCCACTTTTTCTTTTTCGTGACTATCTAACCCCCGACCGGTCTCCGAGCGGTCAATGATGGCTCTTGCTTTTGAAATTGCCCCATTGAGAACTTCCTCGAGGCTAACGGTCTCACCCTTCCTGGTCGACATTTTTCCATGCTCAAACCGCATCAAACCATGAGCGACATGAACAAATTCACTATTTTCTTTCCAGCCGAGAAGTCTGACTGTTTCAAAAAGCTGCCTGAAGTATAGGGTTTGGTCGCTACCAACCTCGTAGATTAAAATATCGGGTTGCCACTCGGTAGTTCTAAAGCGAATGGCGGCTAAATCTCTGGTCAGGTAGGTGGTCGCCCCGTCGCTTTTGACGACGATTGCCGGCGGCAAGGATCCTGAGCTCGTCGAAGGAAACTCGATAATTTTAGCTCCCTGGCTTTTGACCAGTAATCCCTTTTTTCTTATCTCCTCAATCACTGCCGACATCTTGTCTAAATAAAAGCTCTCGCCATAGGCGTAGTCGATTTTGACTCCCAAAAGGCCGTAGATTCTTTCAAATTCTTTAAGGGAGGTATCGACAACCTTCTGCCAAATTTCTCTGGCTTTGGGGTCTTTTTCCTCCAGTTTTTTGAACCAAGCCCGGGCCATATCCCAAAGTTTTTCGTTTTTTTGGGCCTCGGCATTAAACTCCACATATAATTTTTCCAACTCATCAATAGTTAACTCCGAGGGTTTCAGCCCCTTAGAATCGATTTGGTAAAGAAGGGTTCCGAACTGGGTTCCCCAATCTCCCAGATGGTTATCGCCAATGACTTTATAGCCCAAAAATCGGTAGAGATTATAAAGAGACTGGCCGATGACGGTTGAGCGTAAATGACCTATTCCGAAGCGTTTTGCTATATTCGGGGAGGAGTAATCGACGATAACGGTTTTGCCCCTGCCTAAATCACTCGTTCCATACTTTTCCTGCTGTTTTTCGATATTAACAAGCTCATCGAGCAAGGCTTTCTCGCTCAAAAAGAAGTTAATAAAGCCGGGTCCGGCAACCTCTACTTTAGAGACAACTTCGGCCAGTTCTTTATCCTTTTCGAGCTTTTCGACGATTTTGCTCGCTATCTCTTTGGGATTTTTGCCTTCTTCCTTGGCCAAAATCAGCGCCAGATTGGTCGAATAGTCACCAAAGAGCTCGTTTTCGGGAAATTCAAGGCTGATATCTTTCTCCCCGGTCGTCTCTTGAAGCGCTTTAAGAATGATATCTCGCATAATATCGATTCTACAACTTATTTTTGATTTTTACACTAATTTTCTAGCCAAATTCTTTTTCCATCAGAGACAACTTCTATATTTCCCTTTTCATCCGTCCTTAAAACCTTAACTCCAAAATTCTCAAGCATCTCTAAAATTTCTTTATGGGGATGGCCGTAAGAATTCCTACTCCCGACCGAGATAACTGCCAACCCAGGCATGCTGGCTTCCAGAAGACCAAGTGTCGTTCCGTTTCGAGAACCATGATGAGGTATTTTGATATAGTCAACGGGGTTGATTAAGTTTTCGGCCAAAAGTTTCTCAATAACTTTGGGGCCGATATCGCCGGTCAAAAGAGCCTCAAAATCTGCGAAAGTAAGGATTGTCACAATCGAGTAATCATTGATTTTTGTCGAATTAAGGCCATCTGGCGGGTGAAGTATATCTAAATATATCATTCCTAACCTGAGTCTGGTACCGGCTGCGGGTTTGACTACCCTCGCCCCACTACCCCCTACGGCATTTTCTAGCGCTTTGAGTCCCTGAGTGCTAGGGTTAAAATCGTTAGTCAGAAAAGTGCCTACTTGATAGCGGCTGAAGACTTCAACTAGTCCTCCATAGTGGTCGAGTTGAGGGTGAGTGAGGATAACTAGTTCAATTTCCCTATCCCAAAAGGGCATGTATTTTTGAAGACAAGTAAGCACTGAATTTCCGGGTCCTCCGTCGGTTAATATCTGGATATCCCCGTAAACGGCCAGAATTGCATCCCCTTGGCCGACGTCACAGGCAATTAGGTGTAGATTCCTGTCTTCAGAAGAAAAGGCGGCCAGCCAGACAGAAACTGAGGCTAGAAACAAAAACCCAAGTAAGTACTTCCAGGCTTTCATTTGGCAAAAAGGGTATTGATGAATATAAACCAACCGGTTAAGGGATAGGCCAAGTATAAAACCAGCCTCCCCAAACCGGGAAGGACAAGGCCTAAGAGTCCCGCCACCCCTGAAATAGCCATAATAAGAGGCACGGTCCAGAGAACCAAGGCATTGGCAATCGGAGAAAGGAGGTTAAACTGGCCAAACGTAACAAACAGTATCGGAGTAACTCCGATTTGGGCGGCCAAGGAGCTAGAGAGCCCCTCCCTTAAAATGTCAGGCACCTTCCTGAAAAATTTTCCAATTCTTCCCTGAAAGAGAATCAAGCAGGAAGTGGCCACAAAAGAAAGAATAAAGCCTAAGTCGTTTACCCATTCGGGTTTAACAATCAGCATGACTAAGGCGGCCAGAACCAGGGCCCGCCAGGCGCTTGAGAGCTTGCCCGCCGCCTGGGCACTGAAGGCAATGCTGCCCATAACGGCCGCCCGAATAATCGGGGCTTCAAGCCCGGCTAAGGCGGCATAAAGCCAAATCGCCAGCAAAATGAGGGGAATGACGACTCCTCTGGCAAAAAACAGGGTAAAAACTCCGAGTAAAAAGCCCCCGACCAAAGAAACGTTGCTTCCTGAGGCAACAACGACGTGGGCTAACCCGGTTCTAGTCAAATCTTTCCAAAAAAGAGGAGGAATTTCTCCTTTTGCCCCCAAGGTAATACCCGCTATTAAACTGGCATGGGGTTCCGGAAGAGACTTTTTGTAAAAGCCAATAATTTTTTCTCTGACGTTTGCCAAAAGTCCCCGACTTTTTTCCAGTCTTACTAACTCTGCCCCTTCCAGTTTTCCTTCTTTAACCACTCCCTCGACAATAATTTTGTCGCCGTAAGAAATTTCGGGAAACTTTGGCAGAAAAACTTTTAACCCCAAAAGATTTATCTTTTGCTGGTAATCATATTTTATCGGCTCTTCCCTAACCGTCCCCCTTACCCTAACCATTTTTCCTTCCGGATAAATAGGTTTTGTCAAAAAAATCCTGACCAAAACTAAAATAATCAGGGTTCCCCAAAACAAAAATCGCATTTAGTAGACCGTCACCAAATTTTTGATTTTTTCGTAAGTACTTTTCCTTAGGGCCCCTTTGGTCAGTAACTCCTCGACATTTGAGTAAGGACGGTGTTCAATGATGTTTTGGGCGTAAACAGGGCCAATTCCTGGGAGAGACTCCAGCTCTTTTTGGCTGGCAAGGTTGATATTTATGAGGTTAGACCCACCACTCCCCCGACTTTCACCGGAAGGGTTTGACACCTGCTCGCCAACCGACGGGATGTAAATTTTCGTCCCGTCGGAAAGTCTGGCCACCCGGTTTAGGGACTTTTCCATCCAGTCCCTGTCGGCGTTTGGGGAAACCCCGCCGGCGGCAACCAGCAAGTCCTCTATCCGGGAATTTTTAGGAAGTTTATAAACCCCCGGTCTTTCGACTTCTCCGGCAATTTCCACGACAATTTCTGAATCATCATTTTGGGCCTCTGTAGCCCCCGTCAGAACTTCAACCCGGTCCGTATCCCCATTTCTCTCATTTTGACTAATAAAGAGTCCTACGCCCGTTAGAATGGCTCCCAGAAGAAATATCAAAATGACATATCTAAATTTGAAGAGTAAATCGTCTAGATTATCGGGCAGTTTTAGCATTATTACCCTATAACGAAGTTAATCAGTCTCCCCGGTACGAAAACCGTCTTTTTTGCTCCCTTCCCCAGCCATTTGGCCACTTTAGCATCCGATTTGGCTAATTTTACTACTTTTTCCTCCTTTTTAGCCTCGTCAGCGGGAATTACAAGGGTTGTCCTTAGCTTCCCGTCCACCTGGACGACCATTTCAATTTCCCTGACTTCAAGGAAGGCCGGGTTATATTTGGGCCAAGGAGCCGTATGTATTGAGAATTCCTGCCCAAGTCCCTCAACCCAGACCTCCTCGGCCAGATGCGGCGCAAAAGGCGCAAAAAGAAGCGCCAGCGTCCGTAAGGCTTCGTCCCACTCTGCACATCTTATTCCCCCATGGGCTCTTTTGATATTTGCCTCCGTCTTGTTATAGAGTAGATTGACAAACTCCATCATGGCAGAAATCGCGGTGTTATATCTAAAGTTCTGAATATCTTCGGTTACTTTCTTTATAGTTTGATGCATTTTGTTCAGGACTTCCCGGCTGTCTTTTTCCTCTACCAAAACAACGTCTGAATATTGGCTGAATAGCTTCCAAACCCGTTCCGTAAACCGTCTCATTCCTGCCATCCCCGTATCCCGAAAATCGGGGCTGCCGTCCATCGGACCGATAAACATCAGGTAGAGCCTAAAAGAATCCGCGCCAAACTGCTCGATATAAGCATCCGGGCTGACCACGTTTCCCCGACTTTTACTCATCTTGGCCCCATCTTTTATCATCAGCCCATGGGCAAAAAACCTCGGGAAAGGCTCCTCAAACTTGATTTTTTTGATGTCGTAAAGAAACATGGTTACAAAACGAGCGTACATGAGGTGAAGTACGGCATGTTCAGCACCTCCAAAATAAAGATTGACCGGGAGCCATTTTTTGGTTATTTCCGGGTCAAATGGGATTTGTCCCGAGCGAGCGGAACGAGTCGAGGGATACCTCAAAAAATACCACGAACTGTCTAAAAACGTATCAGAAACATCGGTTTCGCGTCTAGCCTCCGAGCCGCAACCCGGACAGTCAACCTGATAAAATTCCGGGTCCGTGGCTAGGGGTGAAACGCCGGTGCCTTGCGGCCGGTAATCTTCAACAAACGGCAGTTTAACGGGGAGTTCATCTTCCGAAACCGTATACCAGCCCGGCATTTCTTCTCTCTCGCCTTTTCCTTCTTTTTCGCATTTTTCGCAGTAAATCATGGGTATGGGAGGCCCCCAGTAGCGCTGTCTCGATATCAACCAGTCCCGAAGGTGGTAGTTTATATGCGGTTTACCCCAACCTTCTTTTTCAATCTTCTTCCAAAGACTTTTATCCGGTTCTTTCTTGACTATATCCAAACCATACTTTTTGGCAAAATCCATATCACGTTCATCGTGGGCGGGCACCCCCATAATCACGCCGGTACCATAATCAGGAGCCACATAATTTGTGTCCCAAATAGGAAGCTTGCGGCCGGATAAAGGATCAACTGCATACTTACCGCTAAATTTACCGATCTTTTCTCTATCCCCCTCCTTGTACAATTTCGATGTCGCCAAAAAAGTAACTGCGTTGAGGGTGTCCGGCCTGGTCGTAAAAACCTCAATTTCGGCCTCCGTGCCGTCAATTTTAAATTTAACCAGCATTCCCTCGGATTTGCCTATCCAGTTTCTTTGAGCCGTCTTTATTTTCTCTGGCCAATCTATCTTTTCCAAATTCGCCAAAAGCCTCTCCGCATATTCGGTAATTCGGAAAAACCACTGTTCAAGATCTCTTCTCTCCACCGGAGACTCGCACCTTTCGCAACTGCCGCTAACGACTTGTTCGTCCGCCAGCACGGTCTTGCAGGAAGGGCACCAATTAACGCTCGACTTAGCCCGATAGGCAAGGCCTGCCTTAAAAAGCTCGACGAAAAGCCACTGGGTCCATTTGTAGTAATCCGGGTCAGAGGTAGTTACGGTTCGGGTCCAGTCGTAGCCATGACCCAGACTTCGAAGCTGTTTCTCGTAATTTTTGGTCGTTCTAGCCAGCATTGTTTGGGGGTGCTCGCCTATCTTTAAAGCAAAATTCTCGGAGTGGATGCCAAAGGAGTCGTAGCCTATCGGCTGAAAGACATCTTCCCCTTGCATCCGCCTAAACCGGCCGTAGATATCACTGCCGGTGGAGGAAAAAGCGTGGCCGGCGTGCAGTCCCTCGGCCGAGGGGTACGGAAACATCCAGAGATTGTAAAAAGTGCTTGCATCCCGAGCGGAGTCGAGGGAGATTTTCTCAATATCCGGAGTATAAAGTTTGGCCTTCTCCCACTCTTTCTGCCATTTGGCCTCTACCGCTCGACTATCGTATTTTTTATTTCTTGACATAAACCGATTATACAGCTAGTCTAACCTGACAACATCAATAGGCAAAAATACTAAAACATAATATATCAAAATCAATTGGGGTTCTAAAAGTACACCAAAAGCCTCATCAAAGAACCGCTTCGACTAAATAAGGCTAATACTCATATAAGCGCCGAGAAGTTGGCCCAAAAGCGGTCAAATAATTCCTAGCAGATATAACGAGATAGTGCTATTGGCTGAATTTAAGCAAATATAGCTACATAAACCGCAAAAGTGTAATAATACAGATGTTTTCCGCAAAATTCCGCAGATAACGGGGTAGCTTCATTTTTCATAGGTTTTTTAGCAATATTCTTCACTTATTGGTAATACACTTGATGGGGATTGATGCTAATAGGTTGATAAATATCGATGCGGAAATTCTACTATAGTTAATAGTGAAAATAAGAATATCTTGCGTCTTATTTCTCAGACTAAATGGCTATTGACACCCCGTATTACCTTTTTAACAATAGTATAATGCGTATAATTTATATAATTTAGCTTTAAACTGCCATGGACCTTTCACTAAGTTCACAAAAATTTCTAAATAGTTTTTTTGATTACCTTTCCTCCTCCGGGGTTTCTGATAAGTCCCTTAAGTACTATCGTTCTGATATCTCCCACTTCACCGGCTGGATAATACTTAAGGTTCGTACCTGGGGTATTTTCGCCGAAACGGTAACTGAAATCATTCCGTTTATCAATACTAGGCTCGCCCACGAGTATAAAATCTTTCTTACCCAAAATAACATTTCTCCGAAGACGGTTAACCGCAGGCTCTCTACCTTAAGGCATCTCTCGCGCTTTTTGCTTGCCTCTCAAATAGCAAATTCAGACTTCATGGAAGGGATCGCCAACATCGACATCTCTGCCTCTCATTCTCCATCTATCCACCCCTTGATCACCCTCTTTGAAAAAAAGCTTGAAGCTGAAAAGGTTTCCAAAAATACCGTCAAAAACTACATTTCCGACGTAAAACATTTCATCAACTGGCTGGAAATAAGAAATTAACTGCCTATGCCCAATCTGCCGTATTTCTCACCCGAACTTTTAAGAGAATATCAAAGACAAATAAACTCGCAGGCTAGTCCGGCCACCGCAAAAAGAAGAATGGCGGCCCTTAAGCGCTTCTTCGGCTGGGCTCATCAAGAGGGTCATATCCCCGAAAATCCCATCCAAGAAATGCTCCCGCCCCTTACCCCCGGAGCACAAATTATTACTACCAGGGCTCCCCGCTTTAAACTCTCCAACGTTTTTAAGCTGGGAATCCCACTTGTTTTGGTCATTCTGGTTTTCCTTCTTGTCAGAAACGTCAAGCTTCCTACACCCTTTCTCCCGGCTCCGGCTAAAGAAACCACGATTGTAACGACCACGCCGGTCCCCACCCCTGTAGCTGAAAAGCCGGTTGATAAAACAGCGATTATCGCCGAGGTAAAGGAAGAGGCCCTTAAGTTGATAGAAACGACTCTTGAGTGGGCTTCTTTTGAAGCTGGCAATTTGTTGATAGGCGGCGCACCGGTTTCCTCACTTACCCTTTCTACAGGCGATACTACCGATGGAGATATTACCATCAATCCTGATGGAAGCGGAATCGCCCATTTCTTATTTGAAGGCACGGGACAAAACTTCTTAAATGCCCAGGCTCCGAATCTGACCTCTGGCTCTCTTTACTACGGAGTCGTGGCCAATAACGCAACGGGCTACGACCTCATAAGACTACAAAGTGGCTTAAACCCCGTCACCCGCTTCAGTGTGGATGCCTTGGGAAACACCGATGTTGGGGGAGATCTCAATGTCGATGGCGATATTTCAACCAATGATACGGTAAGAGTTAGTTCGGCGGGAGCCTTAACTAATATCACCGGTTACTCTCAAACCTCGGGTAATTTTAGCATTAGCCAGGGAGCCGGAGATTCGGGGACCATAATCAAGAAAGCCTCTGCTCTTGCCGACCTTTTGACCCTGACCTTAGACGAAAGAGGTAAAGCAAATTCGATCTACTCTACTCTGACACTCAAAAGATACGATGGAGCAGTTGAGGGGGCGGCTTTATATGTTGACGAGGGAAACGCAATCTTTGACGGACAACTTCAACTTGGAAGATACTCAACAAACCCCACCGCCATCGGTCAAGGAACTCTCATTTATAACACTTCCGATACAACTACCTATCTTTGGAACGGAACAAGTTGGATTGCCTTGGGAGGAGGCTCAACCTCCGGCTTCTGGCAAAGAAACAGCGGGGCTCTTTCTCCAACTAATATAACAGACGACATCTTAGTAGGGGCAACTGCAACAACTTCGGCTCTTATTAAACTGACAGGCACATCCGACGGAAATTCTTGGATTAACACCGGCAATTTCGGCATCGGGACGACGGCTCCAGGGCAAAAGCTTGATGTCACCGGCAATCTCCAATTCTCCGGAGCTTTGATGCCGGGAAGTGCGGCCGGAACAAGCGGACAGTTCTTAAGTTCCCAAGGAGCAGGAACAGCCCCTGTCTGGACTTCAACTGTTCCTGCCTCATCTATCAGGTGGGATCAGATAATTAACCCCACCGCCAACCTCTCCCTGGCGATGAGCACCTACACGACCGCCTTCAACTGGGCCACCGGAACCGAAGCCAATAACCTCTTCTCCTTCACCACCGATGCTTCGGCAAACGGAACAGGATCCTTGGTCAATATTCAGACAGGAACCTCCTCGACGGTCAATCCTTTGAGGGTACGGGCAGGGGCAACCGAAGGATTATTCGTCAACTCAAGCGGCAACGTCGGCATCGGGACGACGAGCCCTGGACTTGTTGGGGTTGGTACAGCACTCACAGTTAGTGGTGCAAGTGGAGATGCTAGGGGAGGACTGGAGTTAAGGAATCCTGTGCCTGGAACAGCCAGCGTAGTTGGTGGGTTAAGGTTTTATAGTGGTAGTACTGCGGTGGCTGTAATGGATGTAGAGACGGATGGAAACACTACCTATGGTAAGTACAACTTCTATACAAAAGGTGCTGATGGTTCGCCGTCAAGAATGGTGATTACAAGTACAGGCAACGTCGGCATCGGGACGACGGGTCCTGAAGCACGACTTCATTTAGCAAATTCCGCCTCTGGAGTGGATTTTGTTGTCGAAAATTCTGCGGAATGGGCAGCTAAAAACGCCGCTGGGACAGTACAGACATGGATGTGGCCTCGCTGGTCAGATAACATCATGTACACGAACTTCGGTGAGAACGGATGGAACATTAGGAACAACGCGTCGACTAGCGTAATGTTTATGCAAAGCGGCGGCAACGTCGGCATCGGAAACACCTCCCCGACCACTGCCCTTCATGTCGGCACAAATGCCGAAAGTAGAACTCTGGATACTGGGGATGCTCTAATTAGTAGCGACCTAGAACTTGACGGGATTCTATACCTTGATGGTCGAACAATATCCAATCCTGCAGGCACCGCATCATTAATCTTGCCGGTTGACCCCATCACAACTGTCGCCACCCTTTCTGCTTCAAATTGGCTTGTCGAAAATACGGCCAACGTCGGTCAGGCCGCCTTGATGGTCAATCAAACCAAGGCCGGAGATATTTTGACTGCTTCGGCCTCGGGTACTCCCAAATTTACCATCACCAATGCCGGCAACGTCGGCATCGGGACGACGGATCCGGGGGCGAAGTTGGAAGTTAATTATGGTGGACTCGGGAGGCTCTGCCTTGGCGATGTAGGCCATGGCGCTTCGTGGCCAGGATTAGCTAACTGTGCCCAATTAAGCACAACTGGTTATGCGTTGATACAAGAAAACACTGGCGCCTATACGCTTATAAATAAGAACAGCACTGCTGGTTACATCGGTTTCCGTGTCGCTAACGTTGATAAGATGGTCATTGATCAAGGCGGCAACGTCGGCATCGGGACGACTTCCCCTACTTATAAACTTTCTGTCTCTGGTGGCTCGGCAGCGCTTTTGAATAACAGCACCTACCATATGCTAGCGGATGCAGAAACCGATAATCTCGTATTTAATGGTGATTTTGAGCAGGGCCAGGAAGGATGGAAAACAGGTTCGACGACCCTTACTTCCGTAACTGGGGGATATAGTGGAAATTACGCGCTTGAATACACTGGCGCAACAGCCACGTTACAAAACGATGATTACATTCCCGTAGATCCGACGAAAGATGTTTTTGAGCTGGAAGGGTGGTTTAAAAAAACCACTACCGGTTCACCCACACCGGGAATCTTGTATTTTGGTTATATTGCTTATGATGCCAGTAAAGTCGCTATTACGACCTCACCCTGCGGCACTTATTGTTACTTCGCCGCTTCCGGATACACTATCCCCAACGACGGTAATTGGCATAAATTTAACGCTACTACTACCGGTGAAGGAACTGCATACCCCAATTTCCCGGTCGGAACGAAGTTTGTCCGCATTTTGGTGTTCCTTAACTATGCTGCCTCAACCAATGAAGTCAGCAGAATCGACCACGTAACTTTAAAAAGGATCAATTTCGGACCGCTTTTTGTCGGTAATAACTTTAGCACCACCAATCTTGCTGATCAAAACCAGGCAACACAGCTTTATACGACATCATCTAATAACTTCATTATTACACCTCCTGGGACCGGCAACGTCGGCATCGGGACGACGAGCCCTTCCGCACAACTGGAAGTCAATGGAAAAGTTACCGTTGGAACGTCTTTAGGGGCGAATATCAGTGCTGGCCAAGTTGGAGTCCCTGATGGTGGTAAGTTTATATCAGCGGCAGGCACTCAGTCATATTACAGCCCGAGTGCCGGGGCATCTGAAATCAGCCTGCAGACTTCTCTAAATTTTCGTGCTTACAATGGCGGATCACCTATAAATGCTATGTATATAGCAACAAACGGCAACGTCGGCATCGGGATAACTGCACCACAGTCTTCATTGCATATTTTCAAGGCTGAGGGTGGCGTTGGTACGAAAGATGCGACGATAACGCTCGGTGGATACACCACGCAGGGCGCGACTATTGCCAGCTACCGTTACGAAGGTGATAGCAATAGTAGAGGATTAATGTTTTCTACGCGTAATACTGGCGTAGGAATGATAGATGCTATGACTATCACAGGACCAGGCAACGTCGGCATCGGGACGACGAGTCCGGGTTCAAAATTAGATGTCTCTGGTACCGTCACCGCCACCGATCTCACCTGTACCGATTGTTTGGCACAAGGGGATATTGGTGCCTCTGCTATTGGACAAGGAGAACTTAAAACCACAACCGGATCAGTGTCCGCCTCAAGAACTTGTGGACCAGATTCGGTCTCGTCCAATCTAACTTTGCCGGGCGGAGAATATGGTTTCTACCCCCAAACAAGAACTACGCAGTGCGCCAATGGTTCCGGAGGCTATCATGCTCAGATTGCAGCCAGTGCAAATAATACAAGTTTTGTAACAAATATAAATATTTCTAATGGCGCCGGCGATGCATCGGGCAGCATAACCAGCTACGCACAACAGCGGTATATACAGGGATCCCCGCCTTACGATATCGACGGGTACAACATAAAATATTTTGTCTATATGCTCTGGAATAAAGAGCTCAATATGGCTGAAAACATGTATTTGGCCGAGGACCCGCCTTGGGAATACAACGGTAAGGATCCGGGGGCCGTACCCCATCCCTTTTTTGATTATTTTGAGCGGCCGCTACCGTCCCAAAAACAGATAGTTCTGGTTGACCCCGAAGATTATGAACAATGGAAGCAGAAGGCAAAGGAAAATAAAATGGATCTTATCCTCTACTTACAGGATTATTATGAGCTGGATGAAGGTTACAACCAGATTCCAATATCGCCAATAACCAATCAGCCTATACGTCTTCAGAAAGGTGTTACTTGGGGTAAATTAAAACTTAAGGCCAATCCATATATCCGTACTGAGCGTCCAGTTGCCGCTTCCACCAGTTCATACGAACAAGCTGATCTGGCAGAATACTATCCCGGTGCAACCTTTCTCACTCCTGGAGATATCGTCGAGTTTAGGCAATCGGAAAAGAACGAAACCCACTATCAACTTGAGGCTAGTGAAACTCCTGCCTCTTACAAGCTAGCGGGCGTTATTTCAACATCGCCTAGTACAACGTTAAATAATCCAAAGACGTATCGCGGTATAGATATCAAAGATGCCCCTCTTGCTCTTTTGGGTAGAGTTCCTGTAAAAGTAAGTACCTTAAATGGCCCAATCAAAGTTGGGGATCCCATTACTTCTACCCAAGTTGCCGGTATTGGCGGTCGAGCCACTCGAGCCGGAACAATCATCGGGACTGCCCTCCAGTCTCTTGACCCCGCCACCGCTCAAAAGTCAATTGTTTGGGACGAAAGCGCGAGCCGATGGAAAGTAGAAGACAAGCCCTGTTCTTCCGAGCAAGAAAAATGCTATGCCCACGACAAAATCTTAGTCTTTCTCAACCTTTCCTGGTACGATCCAGATGTTTATCTGACTAATACCGGGGAGCTGGTTCTTAACGGCAACCCCGTCGACGGCTATACGGTCTCCACCCCCCAGGGTGTCACCAATCGTCTCGGCGCGCTCGCTGGCTTGGTCTCTGCAAATATTAAAGCCGGTGCAATCGTTGCCAAAGAAGCCATTACCGACTCCTTAAGTGCCGCCACGGCAACGGTTGATAATCTGCTGGTAACCTCCAGACTTGTTTCGCCGGTTGTTAAGACCGCCCTTATCTCTCCCCTGCCTGACCAAACCGATGTCGCCGTGCAGATTGGGAAACAAAATGCTGACGGGACAAGCGGGTTTGGCGAACTGATTATTGAGGATGCAACGGGTTCGGCAGTGGCCTCCATCGATACCCAAGGAAACGCCACCTTTAGCGGCACCCTGGAGGCTAATGAGGTCAAAACAAATGAGGTAGTTGCCGGTAAAATTTATGCTGATGAGATTGTTGCCAGAAACGGCTACTTTGGGGAAACAAATACCGCTTCTATCTCGGGAATTACCAGAGAGGAAATTGAAAAAATCCTCAGAGACGTTGAGCAAGACCAGCAAATTTTAGCCCAGGCCTCCACCTGGGACATCAGTGCCGCTACCGACTCGGCCAATCTTAACGAGTTGGCTGTTGCCAATCTTTATGTCACCCAGCAGGCTGCTGTCAATGCTTTGTCGGTCACCAGTTCCCTCGCCGTAGGGGCTGACCTGGTACTTCAATCAACGCTCAACGAGCAACAATTAACGGTTAACTCAATCGATACCCTCTCCGCTCCTCTATCCATTCAGTCTCTGGCCATGGCTCCGGTTGAAATCATGGCCGGAAAAGTCAGAGTCGATACAAACGGAGACGTAACAATTTCAGGCAACCTCTTTGTTGCCGGCAAAATTGAATCTTCGGGGCTAACGCTTAAAGACGCAGGCGGCTTCGGCGAGCTTTTAAACCTTGAGGACGGAAGCGGCAATCAGGTGGGTTCTATTTCCGCTTCCGGCTCCGCCGAATTTAACTCCGTTACTGCCGATAGACTCATCATTGCCGGGGCCGGGGCGACCCCGGTTTTGCCTGATGTGAGTGGCGAAATTCAAACCAATGCGACAGTCGGAAGCGCAATTATCCCCGCAGGAATAACTGAAATAACAATTCGCAATCCTAATATATCAGACTATACATTAGTATATATTACTTCTACGTCCTCGACCCAGAATAACGCCCTTTATGTCAAGTCCAAAGGCCCCGGCTTCTTTACGGTCGGCTTTTCTGATCCAATTACCCTGGACGTGACCCTTAACTGGTGGGTCATCGACAGCCATGAATAAAAATATACAGCTGGTAAGTATTCTTTATGAATTTACCCTTGCGTTTTGTAAGCGCTATATCCCAAGCCCATTCCAGTCCCGATTGATTCTCAATAGCGCTACCGGCGCAAAGAAAGAACTTAAAACTTCTTACCTTTCCGAACTTCAGAAAAGATACGAGGAATTTTTGGATGAGAACGGTCTCGAGACTTGGCTTGGGTATTCCTTACGGCTTAGGAGCGTACGCGGTATTGCCTTTAGACCCTTTTGCACTTCTTCCATGTATCAGCCCTTTCTCTCCTCCCCGGAACGGGCGGCAAATGCGGCCATTTGTCTTATTAAACAGATAAACTTGACCCCCAAAGAGCACTCTATTTGGGATCGATTAAATAAACCTTTCAATCTCTGACGCCAGTACTTTTTTCAAATCTTTTATAACTTTCCAGTGGCTATGCGGCAGGAACTGTCGAAGCTCTAACTCAAAATTTAATTCTGAATCTTGAAGCGTTTTAAGAACTTGCGGCAATATTTCTTTCTTGACCGCCGGCGTTAGGTTTGACCTAAGTATAAAGTAAAAATCATAGAAATCACGAGGTTTCTTCCTTGTCAGGAGAGCCTTGACCTTTTCGCCAACTAGCTGGTCACGCGATAGCTGTATAAGGCTATAAGAAGGTATGAAATCATTAACAACGCTAACCACTTCTCCTCTTTTTTCTCCTTCTCGCAGTGAAATATGGAGTTGAGTACCAACAAGGTACCCGGACGGGCCAAAATTAACAATCGCCAAATAACCGCCGCTTGTTTCTTTTGCCTCAGAAAGTTCTACCTCTATTCCCTCTCTTTTGATTTCAGACAATGTCGAAAGAATTGCTTGTTCAATTTCCCTTATATCTTTGTCGGTAGCACTAAAGTCCAAATCTTCCGAAAAACGCGGGCTATGATAAAGAATTTTAAGCGCAGTGCCTCCCTTAAAATAAACGCTCTGGCTTTGAGGTTGTTGATAAAAATAAGATAAAAAAAGGTGCTGAAAATATTCTCGCCGGATATTTAATTCTGTTGTTTGGTATTTTCGGGCAAGTTGTCTTATCTGGTCTTGAACAATCATCTGAATAATGGCGGATTACCGCTCAAAGTTTCTTAACTAGAGTAATCAATTTGTCTCTTTTATATAAACGAGCATACTCAAGTAATTTCTTTTTTCTGAGAGAATGAGTATATAAACGCTCATTCGGGTGCTTTTTGCCCAATACGATAAAATAAAGGTAATCGACCACGGCTTTTTCTGGCTCGGCAATAAGATAAATTTTTCCTTCTTCTTTTTTCAAAAGATAACCCCTGTATGCTTCTTTTTTTATTTTTAGGAAGCTGAAGGTTTTACCTGTCAATTCAAACATCCGCGTCGGTTTGGTTGTTGCTGAAGTTACCGAGTAAACCATTTCTGGCAAGATGTTATAGTAAGCCAAAGCATACTCAAAGGAAATATAGGAAGGTCTATATAGCCTGTTGGCAATCTCTTCTTCCGAAGGAAGGTCGGTTCTTAACCCATACAGCCCCTTCTTAAGACGCAGAAAGAGGCCTCCTTCTCCGCTTTCTTTCTCCAAAAAATACTTTGCTTTCTGGCTAGGAAGTTGGGAAAAAAGCTCGAAATCCCTTAGAGTGAAAATGCGCATGTTTACCTCAAGTAGTTTCTCGCGTATCGTTATCGGTTTCAGTAAAGTATACATATTTACTCTTTTCTGAAATCATTATTAGAGTAGATACTGAATTTGTCAATGAGGAATTTTAGTCTTTTAGACCAACCATTTTTCAAACAAGCCAGTAAGGCCGGCTTTTAAGAGAGAAGTTATCTGGCGCTGCGATTTTGGCAAAAACCGTGACAAATCCCGGTCAAGCTTATTTTGAGGATAAGACTTAATTTTTTTCAATAATGCCTCCTTGCCGTAAACTTTCCCAACTTCTTCGAATTTTAACTTCAAAAGATTTTCTTTTAGCAAGATTCCCTTTTTAAGCATAAACCAAACATCAAAAAAATCCCTGCCTTTTGCGCGGGTTGCCAAAGCACGAATTTTTTCCGCCAATATCTCCTCTCCCGAAAGATGAGAAATGAGAGGAAAAATCATTACCGGAAACTTAGTAAGCAAAGGTGAAACCGCTTTATCTCTAATTTGTTTAACTGTGTTAAAATCCAAGCGGATAACTGAAGGGTATTTAAAATCAGCGGATTGATATTTCAGCCTGAAACGAATGCCTCTTTCGCCCGAGTATGCCCCTATTATCCTTAGTCCTGGTAATTCTTTCTTCATTTTTTGCTCCAGGCTAGTTATGATTTCGACAATTTGTTCTTTTGTATAAGTAGTCGAAAAATCTAAATCTTCCGAAAATCTCGGGGAGTCAAACAAAAATCTAAGAGCTGTCCCGCCCTTAAAATAAACGTTGCTCCCCTGTCTGGCACCATACAAATAGCTCAAAAATACAAGCTGCAGATACTCCCTGGCAATGGTAAATCCGTCTATTTGATAGAGCTCGGATAAGTCATCAATTTGTTCTTTGGTTATCATCTTTTTAACGTAGCCGCCAACGCCAATATTTTCTTATTGTTAAACCTCTTAGCGAAAGATAATAATTTTTGCCTGTCAATTTCACTTGTATCAATTTCGTCCCAATCAAAATCCCGAAAACCTTTCAGGCCAAAATACAGATAATCAAGCAGGGCTTTTTCTTTCTCGGCTATCAGAAAATCCTCTTTTTTTTCCCAACCCCAAAATAAAGCTGGTGAAATCCGAGAAAACTTGAATTCTTTACCGCCGGCGTCAAACGACCTGGCTTTTTGGGTAGTGATTGAGGTAATTTGATATGGAAAGCCCGTGATTATTCCATAAAAAGATAAAGCCGTTTCCAAAGAAACATAAGATGGCTGATAAAGAAAATTTGCCATCGTAAAATCGTCAACGGTACTCAACAAAAACCGATACTTTCCCTTAATAAGCCTTTGGATGATTTTCTTATCCTCAAGCCTTTGTATTTTTTTATACAAAGTTCGCCGATTCTCAATCCCAAGAATTCTTTCAAAGTCGCTTAGGGAAAAAAGCGGCGTCGGCTGCCTTTGTAATAGCTTAATAACATCGGTCGTAGACAACGATTCCATAATTAGGACAATTATGTACTAATTCTAGAACCGTGTCAATGGTAATGGGTAACCTGCCAAACGGAAGCGATTCCGGAAATTCGTTATTTGAGAGAATTAGCGGTAGGGACAACTACTATATCCGGTACGACTAATCCAACTTACAACGCGAATACCGGACCATAAACTTCCTTCTTGACTTCTTTTTTCTATTAGTCTATGGTCGTAGGAAGTAAAAATAGCCTATGAATAAACTCGAAAAATACCTTCTTTATCTAACCATCTTTTTGGTTCCCCTCGCTTTTGCCGATCTCTTCTCCAATTTCTTTGATATCCCTAAACTTTTGATACTGGCTCTCGGGGTTGGCTTAACTCTTCTGGTTGTTGCCGTAAGAACCCTTTTGGGCGGAAAACTCACCTTCGGGCTTTCCAGTTTTGACTTTCCCCTACTCCTTCTCTTGGCGGCTTACCTTATTTCGGCCTTTATCAGAACCCCCAATAAAATGGATACCTTCTTTTTCCCGGGTGTCGCCACGGTTATCTCCGCCTCCGTCCTTCTCTATTTCCTGATTAATCTGGTCGGGGCAAGTAAAAAAACCTTGGGGACAACACTCTTTTTATCGGGCACTCTGGTTTCCGCTGTTTATCTTCTGGCCGCGGCCGGGATTCTGGCCAGGATTCCCCTTTTGCCCCAATTTGTTAAAGATATTTCTTTTTCTCCCCTGGGAGGACTTCTGCCTCAAGCTCTTTTTCTGGGAATTCTCCTGCCTCTGGGTACTGCCTTGGTCTTGACCGAGAAAGAAGCCGCCAAGAAACTATTCTTTTCCGCTTCCCTGGCGGTGACGGCTTTGGCTTTGGCCGTGACCATCTTTAATATCCTCCCCGGAAAGCCCAATAGCCCCGCGCTGCCCCCTTATCAAACCAGCTGGGTCGTGGCCATCGAATCTCTCAAGGTCAGTCCCCTTTTGGGAATGGGGCCGGGAAACTATTTGACGGCCTTTTCCCAATTTAAGCCCTTAAGTTACAATGCCACCTCTCTTTGGGCGGTCAGATTTACAACCGGAACGGATTTTCCCCTGACCCTCTTGACTGAAGCCGGTCTTTTAGCCCTGGCCGCGCTGGTTCTTATTTACTGGAAGGTATTTTCGAGTCTTAGAGAAAAACTCTCGGGAGGATTTGACTGGCAAAAAGGCCTTTTTGCCTCTTTGGTCTTGGCGCTTATTCTTTTGCTTATCTTTCCCGCCAGTACTGCCCTTCTGGTAGCAACTTTTGTCCTTCTTGCCGCTAATTCCCGGGTTCATGAAGTAACGGTTCCTCTTTCTGCCGGTGACGCCGTCGGTTCCCGCCTCCCCGCCGCCATTGTCACTCTTCCGCTCATTATTGGCCTTGGCATCTTGGGTTATTACGGCGGGAGAGCCTATTTTGCCGAATACCAGTTTAGACGCGCCATCAACTTTCTGGTCGCCAATGACGGCAAAATGACTGGAATCAAAATCGCAGAGGCAATCCGCCTTAACCCTTATGTGGACCGTTATCACATAGCCTACACACAAATAATTATGGCCAGTGCCCGTTCTCTAGCTTCAAAGAAGGATCTAACCGATACCGACAGACAAAATATTTCCCAACAGATACAGGAGGCAATAAGACAAGGAAAGGCAACCGTTACTCTTAACCCCCAAAGGAGCGGAAACTGGGAACTTTTGGCACGAACTTACCAATCAATCATGCCTTTTGCCGAAGGGGCAGATGCTTTTGCCATTCAGACCTTCAGTCAGGCGGTTGCTCTCGACCCCACCAATCCCAATCTCAGAATCGCCCTAGGCGGAGTCTATTATGCTCTGGGAAGGTATGATGAGGCGGTCAGGGCCTTTGAACTGGGGGTCCTTTCCAAGCCGGATCTGGCCAACGGCCACTATAACCTGGCCATTGCCCTCAGGGAAAAAGGTAACCTCGAGGACGCAATCGCCCAGCTAAATGCAGTCCTTTCTTTGGTAGAAAAAGACTCCGAGGATTACAATCTGGTCAAAACCGAAATCGAAAATCTGGAAAAGAGGCTACCCTCCTCCGCTAAAGCTGCGGAAGGGCAGGCCGGAAGTTTGACGCCACCCCTCCCGGCTGAAGAACCGGTTCTTAAGCCACCTCTGACCCTTCCCGAGGAAGCCACGCCGCCGGCCGGACAATAAAAGTTAGATAAGTGGAACAATTTTTCTTTTGAGTGAAGCCATTTTGTGGTTATTTAGACCCAGCTGCTGTATTTGAGTGGTCTCTTTAACCATTTTTCCGGTAGTTTCGGCGAAACTTTCCAGACCATATTCCTTAACTATTTTTTTGTACCTTTTCCAATTAAAATCGGGGAGGCTAAATAGACTAACAATGTCAATTAAATCCTTCCTCCCCTTCGGGCTGTCTGCTCTTTGGGTTAGGGCGTACTCTTTAAGGGCTGCTAAAACTTCTTTTGAGGGAACTTTAAAGCCCGTAAGTTGAGTTTCGTACTTTTTTAAATCTTCCGTCGGAACCCCTAAGCTCGAATAAAAAGGAACATAGATATCAATTTCTATCTCTTCTGCTCTTGCCTCATATTTCTTGAGCCTCACATTTTTACTAACTTCAAAATCGTGTTTTAATCTTTCAAGCTCATCAAAACCAACCACAATGTCGATATCCTTTGACTTAAGAACCTTTGTATATAAATAAACAGCCCAGCCGCCTATCAGAATAAAATCATAACTCTTTCTTAGAAGAATCAGCATTTTCCAGCTCTTGTCCGTTATTAGGTTATGATAAAAACCTAACAGGTTTTTGTGTCTCATTTTATTCGTCATAGTAGTCCATCGATTTTCTCCTTTAATGCCTTAATAAAGTCCTTGGCATACCATTCCGGCATGTTCCAAAGATCAACGAAAGTCTGCCCCATGGGGGTCACTCCTCCGTAACCGGGCAAAAACTCATCGACTTTCAGGATAAATAAATTTTGCCTTCCTTTACCAAAAACAAACCTCTTTTTTGTTTCTTCAGGGTCCTGGCAGTAAACATATACTTTGTCGTAATCGGAGGGGGCCTCGCCGAGAATATATCTGGCTGCCGAGAAACCTCCGTAAACCGTACCCGCCGGCATTGACCCCTCGATCTCAAAGACCGGAAGGTCAAGACTGCCTTTAAAGATGATGTCTTTCTCGAGGTATCTTACGGAGGCCCAATGATAGACAAGCTTTTCGGGATCTTCCAAAACAAAACCTCTTCCGCCAACTCTGACCGCACCCATCTTTCTTAAAGGCTTGAGGGCCTGAAAAACCGTGCTTGTAGAAAAGCCGAACTTTGCCGATACTTCTTTCTGGCTAAACCTCTTATTCCCCTTCTCAAGGGATTGGTAAAGAAGTTCTCGCCAGATGATTTCGATTTTCTTCATATGGATAAAGGCTCATTTCTATAATAATCGAAATGAATAGTCTTGTCAAGAACTTGAGAGAAAAAACTTTCCGCCCGACTCACCGATAAGCCCTTTTAGAGACATTAGGGATAAACTTTTACTGATTTCGACGACGTCTTCGCCGACGGCGGCGACAATCTCGTCAACCGTCAGCGGTTCAAGTTTTAAGGCCAGGTAGATTTTCTTTTCCAGACCGTCTAAGTCGGGTGCCGCCGTCTGGCGTGCCTCCGCCCGCGGGGTGCCCAAAATGTCGGCGGGGTCGGTCACCGTCTTTGCCTCCCCTTTTTTTATCAACAGATTGGTTCCCTGCGAGACCGGGGAGGAAATCGGCCCGGGCACGGCAAAAACCTTCTTTCCCTGCTCTTTGGCCAGTCTCGCCGTAATCAAAGACCCGCTGGCCTCCCCCGCCTCGATAATCAAAACCCCTAAGCTAGATAGCCCGGCCACAATTCGATTCCTGGCCGAATACATCCAAAGCTGGGCCTTTTGGTCGGGCTCGTATTCGGACATGATGACTCCCCGATTTTGCAAAATTTCAACATAAAGTTTCTCGTTTTCCGGCGGATAGCAGATATTTATCCCGTTCCCGAGGACGGCGACGGTTCTTCCGCCAGATTCAACCGTCTTGGTGTGGGCTTCGGTGTCAACTCCGTACATGAAGCCGGAAATAATCGTCACGCCGGCGCCAACCAGGGCCGGGATAAATTTCTCGATAACCTCCCCGCCGTACCTGGTCATCCTTCTTGACCCCACCACGGCCAAAGATTTTTTAAAAAGTTCCCGGCGCAAATCTCCCCGAAAATAAATTTGCTTGGGAGGATTTTTTATTTTCTTTAACAGCGCGGGGTAGTTTTTATCCGCAAGCGCAACCTTTTGAATCTCAAAATCCGATATTTTCATATTGGCTTATTCTTTTTACCTGTCCGCCGGCGTCAAGAACGATACAAACTGCATCAATCCGTAAACTTTCATATCGCGACTCGTATTCCGGGTTTTCCATCAAAAAACTTTGGGCGGTTTTTTCTATCTGCCGGACTTTCTTTCTATCGATCATTTCCTCTGGAGTACCAAAATCATCACCGACTTTAAGCTTGACCTCCACAAAGACCAAGATGCCGTCTTTGGCCGCAATTAAATCTATTTCCCCAAATCTTGTCCTAAAATTTCTTGCCAAAATCCTATACCCCTTCTTGGCCAAAAATTCTGAAGCAATCTTCTCCCCTCGTCGCCCCATTTCAGTATTTAGCTTTTTCATTTCGGGGCCTTATTTGAAGCTAAATTTGAATTCCTTACCCACTGCCTCGGCGATTCGATAAAGAGTCTCGAGGGTAATGTTTTGTCTACCACTTTCTATCCTTGAGAGAAATTCCCGCTTGACATGCATTTTACGGGCCAATTGGGCCTGGGAAAGTTTTGATTTTCTTCTCAACCTTCTTACTTCCATGGCCGCTCTAAGATACCTTGCCTTTTCTTTTATCCTTTCCTGTTTCTCTTTGGAGTAGCTAGCGAAAATCTTCTCATAGGGAATTAAATCCCCTCTCTCTATCGCCTTCTTTATCTTGATTGGCATTCTACCCATAGAGTAACTTAAAAGTTACATCGTGTCAACAACTGTTTCATTCCTGAACTCTGACCCGATACTGCAAAGCCTCGGCGACCTGGGCAGGACCGATTGACCCTTCCTGTGCCAAGTCGGCGATTGTCTGCGAAACCTTAATCAGCCGAAAGTAAGTCCGGGCCGATAAATTGTAAGTACCGACCGCCTGCTTCAGAAGCCTCTGGGCCGCCGGCTCAATCCGGCAGAACTTTTTGATATCCCGGTTTTGCATTTGGGAGTTGGTAAAAATATTAAGACCTTTAAACCTTTTGTTTTGAATTCCTCTCGCTTTTTGAACTTTCGTACGAACCGCCGCCGAGGTCTCCTGTTGGCTGGCGAGCCCACGATTGGCCGGTGAAATCAGTTTGTCGATATCGACGGCCGGAACCTGAAGATGAAGGTCAATTCTGTCCATTAAAGGCCCAGAGAGCTTGGCCTGATAGCGCATAACCATCCGGGGAGAACAGCGACACTCGCGTTTGGGATCGCCCAGAAAGCCGCAGGGACAGGGATTGGCCGCCGCCACCAGCATAAAAGCGGCCGGATAGGTGACGGAGCCGGCCGCCCGGCTGATGGTCACGACCCTATCTTCCATCGGCTGCCTCAAGGCTTCCAGGGCCCCTCTCGGGAATTCCGGAAACTCGTCCAAAAACAAAACTCCCAGGTGGGCAAGCGAAATCTCCCCCGGATGGGGGTTGCTCCCGCCGCCGATGAGCCCGATTCGACTGGTCGTGTGGTGGCTTGAGCGGAAAGGCCTGACTCTTATCAGGGACTGTCCCGGTTCAATGTTGCCGGTCACGGAATAAATTTTGGTGACCTCAAGGGCCTCCTCCAGGTTCAAAGGCGGTAAAATCCCGGGAATGGCCCTGGCCAGCATCGTTTTGCCCGCTCCCGGCGGGCCCTGCATAAAAACGTTGTGCGCCCCCGCCGCGGCAATGGTGATGGCCCGCTTGGCCGCATCCTGGCCGATGATTTCGGCAAAGTCAAATTCCGCGGGCTTTCGCGCCGTCGTTAGCGACCGAAAGCTGACCGAGGGGGCTTTTTTAATCACCTTGCCGGAATTTAAGTGACTGATAAGCTGGCCCAGGTCAGCAACCGGATAAACATTGACCCCGGCCACCACCGAGGCTTCGTTAGCCGAGGGCGCCGGCACAAAGATGTTTTTTGCCTTCTCCCCTTTGGCGGCCAAGGCCAAAAGAAAAACTCCCTTGGTATGCCGCAGGCTACCGTCGAGGGACAACTCTCCGTAAAAGAAAGATTTATCGGTCGGCAGCAAGACCAGCTCGAGGCAGTGCAAAATGCCAATGGCTATCGGCAAATCATAATTTGAGCCTTCCTTGGGGATATCGGCCGGAGCCAGATTGACGATGATTTTGATATTGGGAAAGTCAATTCCGGAGTTGATAAGCGCCGTTTTGACCCTTTCTTTGGCCTCCTCAACGCTCTTATTCGGTAAGCCGATGATGCTAAAGCCCGGAAAGCCTTTCTTACTGACATTGACCTCAACTTCGATGGGGATAGTTTCCAGTCCAAAATGGGAGACAGAAAGGACCTTGGTCAGCACAAAACCAGTTTAAGGAATTGGGGAAGAAGTATCAATCTCTTTTCAGGGAGAAAAAAAGTAAGCTTTTTTGATGTCTTTCGGGAGGACTTTGGTCTGTTTTTTGAGAAATTTGGATGCGTGCAGAATTTCCAGAGAAACAGGTTCACCATCTTTATCGACTTCCAATATGGCATTTTCCACTTCAAACGAGTCATCGACGGCTTTCTCTGAGAACCGGATCACAAAAATATCATCTTCTTTGTAGTATTTAAGTTTCATATCTTCCTTTTCTTGCTATATGGAATGTTATCACTTTTAGGGTCGACGAATCAACTATATCATAAATTATCCGTAAGACATGTTCACCTTCTAACGGCAAGAGTGCTGCGTACTCCCCGTACTTCGTTTTATCAACATGATATTTCCTAGAAAGAGCTTGTTTGACGAGGCTTTTTGTTATCTTAAACCGTTTAGAATTTAGGCTTTTTAGCTTATCCTCCGCATGCTTTGTATAAATTATTTTCATTTGCAGGCAGAAAGGACCTTGGTCAGCAGTTGTCATTACTAGCCGTAGAGATGGCTGTGGGAATCAATGGCTACAAAGATAATCTTATCTTGCGCCTCTTTTTTGTAGACAGCCCTTAAATCTCCAGCTATATTGATACTTCTAAAACCTCTGTATCTGCCTTTAAGGGAATGGTTGTTGAGAATGGGGTTAAACTCGTCTTGTCCGAAGATTCTTAACCTTTCAGTCAACTTTTGCTTTTGGGCTTGAATTAGTTTTTGAGAGCCTTTAATGAAGTCTTTATGGTAAGTGATTACCATTTCTTTTCTAAATAGGCGATGGCATCGTCCATATTATCAAAACTGGGGGAAAGATTTCGCCCCTTCTTGATATCTTCTTCAACTTTCCCAAGAAGTTTTTCAAACTCCGGGGTCATCCTGGGAATGTCAGAAAAATAGACCTCTCGGGTCCTGATAAAGTTCCTCAAAGAGGCATTGATAACATCAGAAAGAGAAAGCCCGAGCTTTTGGGCAAGCTCCTGAGCATTCTTTTTTACTTCTTTGTCGGTTTTAATATTAATAACGGTCTTCATAACCAAAGTATATACAACGGTTAGTGTATTGTCAAGAGCCGCGTACGCAATTTAGTATGCGTTTTCTTTCCTGAATCCTTTACAAGTTGGAAAAACTTGTAATATTACGCACGAAATAGTAGCAAGATGTTGTAAAAAGTTGTAAAAATAGATTCATCTAGTTGCATATCTAGTGGCATCGTATGTAAACTTAGCTTGTATGCAGTTTTTCAAAGTTTTTCTTTTCTACTACTCCCTGGTGGTCACAACCATCCTTCTTTTGGTGTCATTTTTTATGCTGCCCAAACCCCAAAATCTTGCCAATACTATTTTGCTGGCCCCGGTTGTTTTTTTCTTGTGGACCCACGCTTTAAATCCGGATTTTTTCTCGGCCCCCAAATGGTCGCCAAAATTTGGAGCGATTATTCTGGTGTTTTCGTTTCTGGGAATTTTTTCTTACTTTCTGGCGGTTAAATTTGTTAAATATTTACCTAACACTTCTGCCTCCGTCCCGGAGGCAACACTTGAAGATATCAAACAATCTCTTACTAAATCAAGCACCCGCGACAACGAACTCCGAACCTATCTTGAGAGTGAAATTAGCACATTAAGAACCAAAATTGACAGTCTGGGAAATAAAGATTTGAATGTTCTCGGTACCACGCTGCCCCAAAATCCGGCCCTACCGGAAGGAGCCACTGGCCAGGTTACTGCCAAAGATGCAAACCTAACCGAAGTAGCAATTTATGAAACAAGCTCCCAAGAAGGTAAGGTGGTGGGGTCGGCCAAATATGGCGTTGTCTACCCTTTTTATGAGAAAAAAGACGGCTGGTATAAAATTGCCGAAGGCTGGGTCGAAGCCAGATGGTTTACGGAAGTTAACCCTTAAGTTTCTCCCCCAAAAGTTTCCAGGTAACGGCCTGAAGTAAGTCCGTCACCGCCCCCAAGGCAAATGCCCACCAAAAACTTGTGATCCCCAAGCCCGTATAGCCCGCATAACGGGAAACCAGCCAAATCCCAAGACTGTTGACAACAAAGAAAAAGAGAAATCTTAAAGTAAACGGCTCAAGTTTAACTTTGCGGAATAACACATATTCCCACATCGTCCAAACAAAAAAAGTCAGCCAGAAACCGGCATAAATGGCGGCTTCAACGAAAGTTAAGCGCCAACTTCCCAAGACGACTGACGCAGGGAATAACGATCCCAAAAAGTAAAGCGCCAAAGAATTCAAAGACCAGTAAAGAAGAAAAAGAAGATGCTCGTACATCTCAGAAATATGATATCTCCTCTTTCTCGGATTTGCAACTGCTAGAAATTTGCAAAAAACTCTTTTAACATGTGATAAGCAAAGCTTGTCACAATCACTGATTATGATAAACTAAAATTGTATTCTTTATGAAAGTACTCAGATCATTATTTCTAATTTTGGTGGCATTGCTTTCTTTGTTTGTGTCAATTACGGGCTTGGCTGCTAAAATCGATTTAGCCGCCAGATTCCTGCAAATCCTCTTTCTCCCGGTTAGCGCCTATTTACTCTACATTTTAGCGGAGCATCTTCTGGCCAAAACCCCGGTTTTTGATCAGAAAACCGGTCTCAGACGGGCACTCATCTATTATTGTTTCATCGTCACCACCACGGTCGTGGCCACTAGCTTTTTTTCTTCCCAAAATTTTCCCCAAGTTGTCAGTTCTCTGATTTTTTCTCCCATGGCAATTTACTTTCTAATTTTGGTCTGGCCGCATCGCAAAGGAGCTTTACCGCTTAAAAAGTCCGAATTTAAACTCCTGCCTGCAACCGAACCCAAAGTAGACGTTAATCGCCGAGATTTTCTCAAACTAATCGGCTCCGCCGGAATCTTGGCTCTCATTTTAGGACTTTTCGGCAGACGTGGCGGCCTCCCGAATCTTTTGGGTAATGTCAATTTGGAGGCGGTAGCACTTAAAGACCCTTCCGGAAATGTTATCAATCCGGCCCAAGACTCGCCTACCGACGGCTATAGTATTTCGCAAATAGACGATTCGTCACCCTCTTACTTCGGCTTCATCAACAAGGACGGCGCGTGGTTTATTATGCGTGAAGATGAAGACAGTTCATTTCGCTATGCCAAGGGAGAGAATGACTTGCCCGTATACTGGTCGACCCGAACCAAATTGAATTACGATTATTTTAATAAGGTATTCTGACCTCAAAAACTGAAAACGTCCCTCAAGGGAGAGACAACAATAAGCAGCCAATTTTGACCGTTAAGCTGTATCGGGACATAGGCCGCAAAGCGCACTGCCGGACCAATTCCGGTATCCCAATAGGCGGTCACGAATTTACCCTCTTTTTTTGCGTTGAGAACCGTCTGGAGAGGATATTTGGGGAAAGACTCGAAAATACTTGCTCCCATCGTCTTGGCGGCATCTCTGCTATACCAGAGATTTCCCTCCTGGTCGATCAGATAAACTTCTGTCAAGCTCGAGATTTTCATCAATTCTAAATAGCGTTTGGTTAATGGCTCCAATATCACCGAGGCGGCCAGAACTCCCGAAAAGGTGCCGTTTTGAAATACTGGCGAGGCCACGACCACAATCGCTTCGCCTTTACTGGCCCCCAGCCTACTTACTACAGGCCGACTGACGAAATATCTTTCCGCTTGGGTCTGATTTTTTGCCCAAACAAAATAATCTCTATCAGCCAGCGACTCCCCCACATCCGGAATTCCCAAAACATTTGCATTAAACTGAACGACGCCACGTCTATCCGTTAAGACCACTCCTCCTATAAGACCACTCTCTCGCCATTGTTCGACAAACGTCTTCATTTCTATTGCCGTTGATGCATTCCGGCTTTTGATATTGGTTGAGTGGGCAAGAACGGCCAGTGAGTTACCAAAGTCATTGAAGAAAGAGACGAGGTTACTCGCCTGGGCCCTGGCCAGTAACAATTCCCGGTAAAGTGGCCGCCGGGAGGCGCTAAAATAGAAAATCAGCCCCAAGCTGACAATGGTCAGAATGATAAACCACCAAACCGGCAGTCTCCGCCGCAACATATTTTTATTAAACCAAATTTGACTAAACTTAACAATTACCTTTTTGCTATACTCAAAGTGCGCTAATTTGTAATTAAAAAAATATCTCGGTGGATCAAAATCACTTGCGAAGAATTGCAAATTCGAGTAAGTGGAGTTTATACTAAACTTATGGCGGCTACAGTCGAAATCGATGAAGAAAACGGGAAAGATAGCTCTCCTGCCTTAACCCATAACATCTCCGATTCCAATATGGGAAGCACGGATGCTGCCAATTTAAATCCGATAGCAAATCCCATCGCTCCCGGAAAGAACTCCTTTGAAAAATGGCAACTCCTCCATGTTGTCGATATGAGTACTTCAAGCATGATCAGTAATATCCGGGTCTGGCGCTCCGGGAGTTTGGGGACCAATGCCATCCACCTCACCAATGCATTAAATTCTGCATATCGTGGCGAGGCCAAATACCGCACTCCGACAGACACCACCTCACCCTTCGCAATTTTTCCGATGCCCACGTCCATTCCCGGATCGGCAAGCTTAGGCATCGGCGGTAGCCTCACCGGTAGCCTCACCAAAAGCGGCTCTTCAGACTTTCTGGTTCATCAGATTCAAACAACCGAGGCTGCGGTAGCCGGAAGCACGACCGTGATGAATTATAGCTATGATGAAACGGCATGAGAACGAAAGTTAAACACATTTGCGGGCAGTGCGACAAAACCTTCACCTCCGAACTGGCCTATCTTAAGCATCTGTGTCCGGCCTCCGGGAGAACTCCGCGCAATCTTGGGACTCTTTCTCCCAAAACAAAAGCGGCCTCTCTCCTCGAAAAGAAAATCCTCGCCGCTGTCCAAATGGCTCGCGTGGCTAAAAAGCAATACAATGCCTGATAAAATAACAGCAGGTTACCGCTTCAAATATTTCCGTAAGGATTTAAAGAAATGGATTAGTGCTCCCCCGGAAATCTGGCAGTGGGAAGCAACGTATGAAGACGGCAGCTCCCTCAAACAATTTGGGGACGACGGCATCTTCCATCAATTTGCCGAAATTGACCAAAGTCGGCTGGCGATGTTCAAAATGATATCCCACGAGTTTCCCCAAACTTATACGCTCCTTTTATCGGATCCGATTATGAAACTCATCCATTTTTATCGCAATATCGTCCTGAATTCAGGCACTAGCGATGAAAAACATATCCGGCTCTATTGTTTCGGTTACGAAAAAAAGGTCGGGGCCAAAGTGCAAAAGGTCATCATGGCAATTACCCCGACCAATAACTTAATCGCAACCGAAGACCCTGATTTGATCACTGTTTAAAGGTCGCAAGATACCCCCGGTCCAAATAGCCAAAGGCCCGACCTCCTGCCTATAGTATAAATCGTCATACCCCATAAGTTTTAGATTGGCAACTCTGGGCTCATTTTTTACAAGTTTTTACAAGTTGCTAAAATCTCAAAAAATGAATTGCTTGTAACCGAAAACCCCGATTTAATTACTCTTTAAAATTAAAGAATTTTTCCTCTTGCATTCCATACAAATATTCTGATAATTGGTTGGAATATCATGACTAATGGTAATTTGGTTTCTATTATTGTTCCCTCGCGCAACGAAAAGTTTTTAGGAAAGACGATTGAGGATTTATTGACTAAAGCCGTCGGGGAAATCGAAATTATTGCGGTTCTCGATGGTTACTGGCCTCAGCCTAAAATCCCGGATAATGATCGACTGATATTTATTCACCGTGGCTTCCCCTTGGGTATGCGACCGGCCATTAATTCGGCCGTATCAATCGCTCGGGGAAAGTATTTAATGAAGTGTGATGCCCACTGCCTGTTTGCACCGGGTTTTGACCAAATTCTCAAAGCTGACTGCGAAGAAAGCTGTATTGTTATTCCCCGGAGATACGCCTTGGATCCTGAAAAATGGCAGATTTTCGATAACCCCAAATACCCCATCGATTATATGTATCTCTCGAAAGACCTTCATGGTGAGGTCTGGAATGAGAAAAACAAGGACCCAAAGTTAAAAGAAAAGCTGATCGATGAAACAATGTCCGCCCAAGGCTCATGCTGGTTTATGCAAAAGGATTATTTCCACGCTTTAGAGCTTGAGGATGAAGTCAATTACGGAAGTTTCAGCAACGAGTTTCAGGAAATAGGTCTTAAGTGCTGGTTATCGGGAGGACGGGTGGTAATAAATAAAAAGACCTGGTACGCGCATCTTCATAAAACCGGCGGCAGAGGATATTCTTTGGGGTCAGGCCAAATAGAAAAAGGTGTGGCTTACACCAATAGGTGGCCCACCAACACGGCCTGGCATAAGCAGACATTGCCTTTTACCTGGCTCGTTGAAAAATTCTGGCCGATTCCCGGCTGGCCGGAGGATAGAACAAAATGGGCACCATAACTAAAAATGATTTAACAGTTGTTTACTATACGGCGAACTACCTGGACACTCATAATCCGTACTTTTTGGAGAATACCAAGAAACAACTTCTAAAGGCCATAGATGACCTTCCTCTCATCAGTGTTTCCCAAAAGCCAATGGCTTTTGGGCAGAATATCTGTGTTGGGGAAACAGGCAGATCACATCTAAATTTATATAGACAAATTCTGATAGGTGTCAAGGCTGCCAAAACAAAGTATGTAGCTATGGCCGAAGATGACGTTTTATACTCCCACGAGCATTTTCATTACCATCTTCCCGAAAAAGACGTGTTTTCCTATAATATGGCCAAATGGTCGCTCTTCACCTGGACGCGCCCTCCCCTCTTCTCGTTTAGAACCAAGAGAAAGGTGGTCAACAGCCTGATTGCCAAGAGGGATATGCTCGTTGAGGCCCTTGAGGAAAGATTTAATAAATTTAAAGGGGCCCCAGACGAAAAAATTCCCATTCATTACTGGGGAGACCCGGGAAGGTATGAGAACCATCTGGGCGTAACAGTCCGAGAAACCGAGGAATTTTACACAACCGAACCAAACATTGTCTTTAGCCACCCCGAAGCCTTCGGATACTTAAGCCGCGGAACCCGCAAGAGACTGGGTGATATCAGAGCCATCGAAATCCCCTACTGGGGCAGAGCTGAAGATATTTTAAAGTTATATTATGAAAAGGAGATACCGCAGCCATGAATAGCTTTGCCACAATCGTTTACTACACATCAAACAGAGAAAATCCCGACTTCGAGAATAGAATCACATTTAGGTTATTAAAGACCGCAAAAAAATTAAATATGCCCCTGATCAACGTTTCCCAGAAGCCAATGCCGGGATTTGGCAAAAATATCTGTGTCGGAGACGTCGGCGTATCTAACGCCGGCAATCCTCAAGGCTAGCTGGAGCGCGGCTGTCCCGCTATTGACCGCCAAGACGTTGGAATTTTTGATAATTCTGGCAATTTCTCCTTCAAATTCTTTAACTCTTGGTCCGTCTCCGCCTATCCAGGTTGTTTTGAGTGTGGCTATGACCTTGGCAATCGATTCCTTCGGAATAAACGGTTTGTAGTTGAAAATTACCTCGGGGCTTGCCTTTTCATTTCACCCGCATATTAACAGCGAAAAATCAGCGCCACAAGTGGAACAAGAACGATCGTCACTTCGGGACCATTCTGGTAACGGCGTAGCGGTCATCATTTGTTATGTACTTATACATGGAGATGTCTACGATATCGCCGAATCTCCATTCGAGGCGCTTACGACTATACCAGTCTGCGTGATACCCCACCCGATCGAAAGCTCTCAGGAACTTTCTAAAATGGGGGTGTTGAGTCACATCACTATCGAATGGTGGCACCACAACACCGACATACTTGGCCCAGCCTCGGTCGCTGTAGAGCATTGCCCTGATCTCACCGCCAGGCCGGAGCCAAGCCAGAGAGGCACGGATAAGGTCATGTGCGTGGGGAATATGGTGCAAGACCCCGTTCATGTACAGGATGTCGATTGAATCGTCCGACAGGTCAACGTAGGGAGGTTCCCAACCCACCAAAGCCGTTCGCACCGGTCGGCCGTACAGAGCCGCTACCCGCTGGGCCAGTTCGATATTGGCAGGAACCAGGTCAGCGGCAATCACGTCATTGCCGGCAAGCGCAAGTTCCAGGGATTCGATACCAACACCACAACCCAAATCGAGAATGATCTTTCCGGTGGTATCGTCCATCCCCATATACTTCCGCCACTTGCCTTTATAGTTCCTCCACCCGTTGTATCTGGTATGGCGGAACCGCTTGATCAAAGAACGAAGATCGTCATCGCTCATAGCAAGCATGCGGGTTGACGGTATGTAGCCCACGTCATCGACCGGGGGTGAGGACCACTCCCGCCTTTGCAGATCAGCATCGATACGTAGTGCGTCAGTTTTAATACAGATAGTGTACTAAATTTTAGGCTTCTTGACACCAAAAGAATATCGTATGAGAATACTTCAGCATCAATGAACGATTTATATAAAGCCAAATGGGAGAAAGGTAAAAATAACACGCTTCGTTTTTACCGCAGAAAGTTACCCTGGAAAGCGCGGCAGTTTAACCGGGAACTGCCTCTGCTCCCTTATTTTGCCCAACTCATCGGTGATAAAAAAGAAGTTGCCATCGCCGAACTTGGCGCGGGGATGTTCTGTACCATCGGCTCCTCATGGAACGCTGTGCGAGTTAGTGTCTATCCCTCTGATGCTCTAGCTGATGAGTTCAATCAAATACTAAAAGAGGGCGGCGTTGTACCGCTTATTCCAGTCGTAAAGGAGAACATGGAAAGCTTAAGCTACCCCGGCAATTTTTTTGATATCGTCCACTGCGTCAACGCCCTGGACCATACTACAAATCCGCTTAAGGCCCTTAAAGAGATGTATCGGGTTTGCAAACCCGGAGGCTTTATTTACCTGCGGCATTTTGTTAATGTGGGAGAAAGCGAAAGGTATTCGGGGTTGCATTTATGGAACATTGACTTAAATGCCAAAGGCGACTGCCTGGTTTGGAACCCAGACAAAAAGTTTTTGCTTTCCGATTACTTTAGGGGGTTCAAATCTGTAAAAAAAAGAGAGATGGATTACGAAACAGATGACCTGGTTGTTTCCATATTGCAGAAGAAATGAAAAAGCCACCAAAAAAATCACTCAAGAAACTGCTCACGGTTATTTACTACACGAGTAATCGCGAGGACGAAGCGTTTGAAAGAAAAATCAGGGCTAAACTTTTGCAGGTTATCGGTGACCTTCCCCTGATCAGCGTTTCCCAAAAACAAATTGACTTTGGCAAAAACATCTGCGTTGGCAATGTCGGCATATCCAACCAAAACGCCTTCAGACAATTCCAGTTGGGAGCCATAAACGCAAAAACTCCATTTGTAGTTGCGGCCGAGGCTGACTGTTTATACCCCAGAGAGTATTTCGAGTATCTTCCGCCAAGCTTAAATACGTGCCACCGCTACGACAATGTCTGGATTATGTATAAATACTCAAAAGCCGGGTTTGTCAGAAAAGCATATTCAGAGTGCGCTCAAGTCTGGGGTAGGGAAATTCTCATCAGGCATATCGAAAAACGTCTCAAGGGCCGTGGCCGATGGAGACCGACTCTTGAGCACGGCGGAGCGGTGCCGACAATGTTTGGCAGACAAGGCTGGGGATACTTTCAAGGAGAAATTCCCGTCATTAACATCAAAACAATCGAAGGCATGCACCTCACGACCGGTGTCATCAAGGGTCAGGACCCCCAGGGAGTCAAGAAGCTGCCTTTTTGGGGAACAGTCAAAAAATTAAGAAAGGAGATGTTCCCAAGACTAGCGCTAAAATGAAAACAAAGGAAACACCCTCAAATGCTTAGTATAATGATTCCCAGTAGAAACCGCCCAAATGAATTATTAACCCCGCTAACCAGTCTTGGGCTGGAGAGATACCACATCGAAAATATTGCTAAACTGTATCAAAAGCTAACTTAATATAAAATTGAATACTGTATTATCTCATTAAATGACAAATAATCGTAAGACCAAAAAAGTCAAGAGGTGCCGGCTCTGTGGGAAGCGCGGCCTTAAGGAGGTTTTCGATTTTGACATGATGAGCCTTCCTACGTGGCCACTCTCAAAGAAAGGTGGTGTTAAGGCTCCGCTCAAATTAATGGCGTGTTCGTCGTGTTTTTTGGGTCAACTGGCGCATTCGATCGACCGAGAAAGTCTTTTTCGTGAGTACTGGTATCGTACAGGTATAAACGAGACAATGCGGTCCCACATGGCGGCCCTGGCGGAGGCGGTCAGCCAGGAAATCCGTCTCGGCGATAATGACTTGGTCGTTGATGTCGGCGCGAACGACGGGACACTCCTCTATAATTACCGGAGAGGTCGTCTCATCGGCTTCGAACCCAGCAACCTCTGCCCAAAGGAAACCAAGAAAGGAATCTTGTGGATCAACGATTTTTTTGACCCCAGACTCCTCCCCAAGAGAGACCAGGGTTCGGTTCTTGCACTCACCTCGATTGCCATGTTTTACTACCTTGACGACCCAATCGGTTTTGCGAACACGATTAGGTCTATTCTCTCTCCAAACGGAATCTGGGTGTGTGAGATGACCTACGCCCTCGATATAATGAAACACCTCTCCTTCGATTTTATCAACCACGAACATGTGACGGCCTGGTCCGCCTCCCAGTTCAATAAGGTCGTCCAAAAAGCCGGGCTAGAACTCTTCCGGATAGAAAGAAACGGCCTCAACGGAGGCTCAATCAGGTTCTGGACCGGGCGGCGTCACCGTAGACCGGTTGAAGCGTCTGTTGCGAACACCCTCGCCTTGGAAAAGGGGTGTTTCACCCAAACCGCCTGGAAAAAATTCGCCCAGGAAGTCCATAAGAAATCACACCAATTAAGAAAGATCGTTCGTGACCTACGTGACAACGATAAGACAGTTATGACCTACGGAGCCTCGACTCGTGGACTCACTCTTCTTGGCGCAGCTGGCCTTGACTCGATCTTAATCGCTGCTGCCGTAGAGAGAAACCCTGAGAAAGTAGACCGGTTCTATGGTGCAACTGGGATCCCGGTCATATCCGAAGAGGAGATGCGATCGGCACCTCCAGATGCCCTACTCGTTCTACCCTATTCATTTATTGCCGAGTTCGTAATGAGGGAAAGGGAGTTTCTAGAAAAAGGCGGCGTCTTTATCATCCCGCTTCCCAAGCCGAAAATTTTGACTAAATCCTCTGCGGAGGCACTCTGATGAAGATTGCAGTAACTGGCGGCGCGGGCTTCTTTGGCAGCCACGTCGTTAAGCGATTAATTCAAAACGGCCACTTTGTTTTTGTCATAGATGATCTCTCGCGAGGCCACTCCGAGAACTTAAGAGGCGTCAACAAACGAAAGCTATCGTTCATGTTGGCAGATTTCTCGGATCCTAGGCACGCCTCGGAGTGGGCGGACCTGATTTCTCGGGACGGTGCCGATATCCTCGTACACATGGCCTCACCTATGAGCCACAACCCGATCGACCACATTGTGGGACTCGAACTCGCGGCGTCGTACTTAAGGTGTCTTGAGATTCTAAGGATACCTACGGTTTATATTTCGAGCTCTTCCGCCAATACAGACCCCGGCTCAAGAGGGCTCCGTAACCAAACTTTCCGCCCCGAAGGGCTCTACGGTATGACGAAGGCCTTCATCGAGTGGGCACTGCATGATCTTAAAGAGACAGGGATTGTTCCTAATTATGTTACTCTCCGACCATCTAACCTCTACGGACCCTACGAAGTCTTTTCGGGGCACACACACATCCATGTCATCCCAAATCTCATCCGGAAAGTCCTTCTTGGTTCGAGTCCGATCGAAGTTCTGGGCGACGGCTCACAAACTCGCCCTTTCACCTATGTCGAGGACGGCGTCCAGGCGGTTCTTAACGCCATCGAGGTCGTGCGTCGCGGGAAGACCTTGCCGTTAGTACTCTTCCATGGACGCCAGGTTTCGATTCGAGATGTGGTCGAGCACATTATGAAAGAGGCTGGATCTAATTCCAAGGTTACTTGGAAAAAAGGAGCTCATGTCGGCGTCGTCTCTAGAGATCTGCCGCCCCACGATGGAAAACTCCTCCTCGGATGGAAGCCCAGGGTCTCGATCAAGGAGGGAATCCGCAAAACCGTCGAGTGGGTGAAGGCGAATCCGGGCCGGCTTACGATGGAGAAGCTGGACAATCGACCGCTTGGTTCAACTTTGGCTTAAAAGTTATCGTGATAAAGAATCCAACACTTAGTTTCCTTGTTCCCAGCAGAGAAAGAGCGAATGCCCTAAAGTTCTCGCTCGATAGTCTGGGGCTGAAGAGAAATAATATCGAAGCTCTGGTGTGGGTTGACGATGACGATCCGCAACTCAAGGAATATCGAAAAATATTTAACAAAAACGACCACATTAAACTGTTTATTAAGCCGAGAGTCGGCTATTTAAATTTTTTTGTAATGATGAATTTTCTGGCTCGAGAGGCTTCGGGAAACTGGCTTCTCTTATGGAATGATGATGCATATATGGATAATCCCGACTGGTTCAGGATTTTTGAGGACTTTGTCAAAAAATTCAAGCCGGCCACCGAGCCTGTGGTAATTGACATCTGGAGTCAGGGGGTAATTGTCAACAATCTCTTCCCGATCGTCAGCCGGGCTTATATTGATATTTTAGGCCATTTTGCTTTAACTCCAAACTGCGACGACTGGGTTCGAATAGTGGCCAGGGGGGGCAATATTTCTCACGATTTGCTGGGGATAAAACCCAAACATCATAAATATAGCGGCGAGAATATCCTCAAAGATAAGATTTATTATGAAGTTGAAAGGGACCGGGCGGAACATAAAAAGGTCTGGAACGAAAAACGGCGCCTGTTCCCTCCGCAATTAGACGAAGATATCAAGAAAATTTTAAAGCATAAAAAATGAAAACAATCGGTTTTATAGGACTCGGAAAACTTGGGTTACCTGTGGCTTTGGCTATTGAGGCAAAGGGTTTCAAGGTTGTCGGCTACGATATAAATCCTAAAATCAAAGATTATTTGAGACTCAAAAAGGTACCATTCGTTGAAGAAGGGATTACTCCGCTACTTGCCAGAACAAAACTTCAGATTCTCCCCTCTATAGAGGAGGTTGTCAGAAAAAGTGATCTCGTTTTCTGTACAATACAAACACCACACGCAAGGAAGTTCGAAGGCGACCGCCGTTTACCTAAAAAGCGTGCCGATTTTGACTATTCATATCTCATTCGGGGCATTAAGAGTGTGGTTGCTACCAATTGCAAGGTTACTCTCGTAATTGTCTCCACCTGTCTGCCGGGAACGTACAGAACGGAAATCGCGCCACTTTTAAACAGCCGTATCAATTACATTTATAATCCGCTCTTTATAGCAATGGGTACGGTAATATTCGACTTCTTAAATCCGGAATTCGTTCTCATTGGGCATGAGCGTAAAAATGTTTCAGCTTTAAGAGATTTTTACTTTAAAATTCTTGGCAAAGACAAAGCTCTCATCACGGATATCACCACGGCGGAAGGCATAAAAGTTTTCTATAACACCTTTGTCACGACCAAGACGGTCTTGGGCAATATGTATGGGGAATTCGCGCATAAGATGGGCATGAATGTTGATGATATTTATCGGGCTTTAGCCAAGTCAACCGATAGACTAATCAGTGCCAAATACTTAAAATCCGGAGTGGCCGACGGCGGCAGCTGCCATCCCAGAGATAATATTGCCTTGAGCCACCTAGCCAAAAAGATAGGTATGAGTTTTAACTTTTTTGACTCCTTAATGACCGCCAGGGAAAAGCATATGGAATGGTTGGCCAAGCTGTTTATCAAGAAAGTTAAGGCAACCAGGCTGCGAGGCGTAATCCTAGGTAAATCTTTTAAACCAGAGACAAACATTGAAACCGGGAGCGCGGCCATTCTTTTAAGCAATATCGTCAAAGAGTCTAAGATCCCTTTTCGTCACTACGAATTTGATTATCCCAGAAAACTTCCAGTTGGCGTCTATTTTATAGCTACCCAACACGCCAGATACAAAAAATTACCCTACCCGGCTGGAAGTGTCATTATTGACCCATTCCGGTATATCGATAAGCTGCCGCACGTTAGAATTATCGGGATAGGGAAAAATGAAAAAAACTACGGCAACAAAAAATGAGATACCACGTCTTGATGCCCTTTCATCGAATAAAAAACAAAAATATAATTATTAAACATCTAAGACAGTTTAACGTCGTCTTGCACCCCATCATTAATGAATCCATTGAATTTCCAAAAGAGAACTGGATTAAACCTTTTGTTTTCGGTTCTCCTCCGCCGGAAGTTAGATGGGTCTACTATTACGCTCTAAATAAGTTTATTGGGAGGGCTGAGATTATTGATGATGATTATTACATGTTTCTTTCTGACGACGACTTTATTGAACCTAATTTCTTCGAAAAGTTAAAGGGAATCGATACAGACTTCATTGTTGTTTCTATGAAAAGAGGAGACACTGCTCCGCCGGGAACTAGATATGGAGCAGGTACATTAACTTGCTCTTGGCGGAAAATGGGCAGAAGAGGAATGGGTGGGGAACAATTAATCTTGAAGGGTAAACATCTAAAGAATGAAAAATTCTTGGATATGCATATTGCAGACAAAAAATTTGCAAGTAAAATGTGGTTTTTAAACGCTCACGAAAACTTCACATTTGTACCCGACGCGTACATCTGGTTCAATTTTTTGGAACCGGGGAGGTGGAACAAATGAAGGATCAACTATTCGATAAATTTTTTGGGCTATACATTAGTTACCTTCCTGTTTTGACAAGAATAGTTGATTTAACAGATGGCCCCATTCTTGAACTGGGCATGGGTTTCAGCACCATGATACTGGACATGATGTGCTGTTTAACCAAAAGGCCTTTGGTATCCTACGAAAACGACCGCAAATGGTACGAGAAAAGTCTGGTGTATGCCAGTGATTTCCACCAGATTCTCCTTGCTGAGGACTGGGATAAGATTGACATTGATAGCACCCATTGGTCGGTAGCCTTTATTGACCATAGGCCCGCGCTAAGAAGAAGGGTCGAGGCAAAAAGATTAAAAGATAATGCCGACTATGTAATCCTGCACGATAGCGAACCCGAAATCAACAAATTTTATCGCTACACCGACATTTATCCGCTTTTCAAATACCGGTACGATTACACAAGGTGCAAGCCATATACGGTCGTTTTGTCAAACTTTAAGAAGTTAAATTTGTAAAAAGAAAGATTTTATGTTTATAATGAATTTTAGTAATGAAGACCATTCTTAACGACATACCGAACCGCGATGCACTATTAAGCGAGGCCGGTGCGCTTAAAATCGGCTATCCCGGGCTTACTTCAGGAGCAATTATGACTCTTGAGTCGATTGTTAACAAAAAAATGAGAGTCTTGGAACTCGGAAGCGGCGGGTCAACCCTTTTCTGGGCAAGAAATTGTAAAAGCGTAAAATCCTATGAAACCAACGCCGATCTGTATAAAGACATCAAGCAAAAAACCAGATTTCTAAGGAATGTTGAAATCGTACATACTGATAGGCATGGGATGACTGTCGGACTCACACTTGAGCCAAAACAAGGTTACGACATTATCCTTATTAATTCGGACCCGATTCATTCCAGAAGATTGTATTTAGCAAATCTTGCGCTTTATAAAATTAAAGCTGGAGGTTGGATGGTCATTAATAACTATCAGAAATTCGGAATGAGCACCTTTAATTATTCGAAAAAACAAGTCTTAACTTTCGACGAAATAGGCTTTCTCGGCGGCGGCACCCGGCTGCTGAAGTTTCCCGGCTGACCTCAAATTTCTTGGTTGCTTTTTACTTCCATTTAAGCTAAATAAGGAATAACGAATGGATCTCTCAATCTTAATCCCATCACGCAACGAAATGTTTTTGGCAAAAACCATCGAGAATATTTTGGAAAATATCGAAGGGAACACCGAAGTTATTGCCGTCTTGGATGGCGCCTGGGCCGAACCGCCGATCAACGATGACCCGCGAGTAACTTTAATACACAATCCACGAAGCATTGGTCAAAGAGCCGCCACTAATCAAGCAGCTAAATTATCCAGAGCAAAGTATATTATGAAAGTTGATGCGCACTGTGCTTTCGATAAAGGGTTTGATGCCAAAATGATTGCCGAAATGCACGACGATTGGACCATGGTTCCTTTAATGAAAAACCTTCATGCGTTCGATTGGGTGTGCCCGGATGGGCACAGGCGTTACCAAGGGCCGTCAGGACCGTGCCTTGAGTGCGGCAAGGAAACTGTACGCGATATTCTTTGGCAAGCCAAACCAAGTCCGAATTCCGTTTCTTATTGCTTTGATTCCACGCCCCACTTTCAGTATTTCGGCGACTACGCCAAACGCCCCGAAGGCCAGGGTGAAATTACCGAGACGATGTCTCTTCAGGGCAGTTGTTGGATGCTCACCCGCGATAAATATTGGGAATTGGGTGTTTGCGATGAAAACTTCGGCGGTTGGGGCTCGCAAGGAATTGAGGTTGCTATCAAAACCTGGCTTTCCGGAGGGGCGGTTATGGTCAATAAAAAAACCTGGTACGCCCATATGTTTCGGACTCAAGGCGGAGATTTTGGCTTCCCCTACCCCATATCGGGAAAGGACCAAGAAAAAGCCAAAAGCTATGCCCGGGATCTCTTTTTTAATAACAAATGGGATAAACAAGTACGCCCCCTTTCCTGGCTTGTCGAAAAATTCTGGCCTGTCAAAGGCTGGAGCGAGGAAGATCTGAAAAAATTAAAGGCAAACACTTTCAAATTCCCTGACGCGGTTCTACCCGTAAAACCGGTGGAGAGCGAACCGGTAAGCGAGGAGCTAAGTACTGTAATTATCTACGACGCCAGTCGGAGTTCCGACGCAAGCTCCACTTCTAATCCCAATAGTGAACTTTCAGTTAGAGATCCCGAGGAAAAGCCAACCAAGGGTATCATTTTTTACACCGACAATCAGTTAAAGCTCAAGATCGCCCATGCCGTGCAAGGACAACTTAAACTGATAAGTGCCACCAAGGGTTTTCCAATAGTCAGCGCCTCGCTAAAACCAATGAGCTTCGGGTCAAATGTCTACTTACCCCTTAAAAGAGGCTACTTAACGATGTTTAAGCAAATGTTGGCGGCACTGGAGGCTAGCCAGGCTGATGTGGTTTTTTTCTGCGAGGCCGATGTTCTCTATCACCCTTCCCATTTCGACTTTACTCCTCCCTCAAAAGACAAATTTTACTACAACGAAAATGTCTGGAAGCTTAATGCCGAAACAGGGCATGCACTTCACTATGACTGTCAACAAGTCAGCGGTATTGCGGTCTACAGGGAAACAGCAATCAAGCATTACCGCAAGAGAGTCGAGATTGTGGAGAAAAAACAAAAGGAATTGCCGAAGGAAGAAGATTTTAACCGCTTTATCAGGCAAATGGGTTTTGAACCGGGAACCCACAACCGTAAAGAGCGCGTTGACGATTTAAAATCCGAGGGTTGGATGTCCGAATTTCCAAATATAGATATCAGACACGGAACCAACTTAAGCACAACGCGCTGGAAAAAAGAACAATTCAGAAATCAAAAATTCACCAAAGGATGGGTAGAGTCGGATGATGAAATCCCCGGCTGGGGAAAAACAAAAGAACTAATTAAGAAACTAGCTTGACCTTTTCGTATCATAAATGATACGATTTTAGTAATATGAATGATACGACTCTATTAAACGAGAGGCAAAAAAAGATACTTAATCTTCTTGAAGAAAAGGGTAACTTATCCCGTTTGGAATTAACTGAACTGGTTCCGCAAGGAAAAAACCTTTCTAGGGTTACCTTAATTCGCGATATTAACCGGCTTCTTCAAATGGGCTTGGTGTCCTCAAGTGGAAAAGGCAGAGCCACACGATACCTTCTGCCAAACAAAAATTCTCTCCTTAATTATTTTGATATTGAAACCTATTTTGACAAAGATCCAGAGACAAGAGGTGGTAAAAAAGACTTCGTAAAAGATCTTTTTGACAAACTCGACAACTTATTTACAAGCGTTGAAGTAAACAAATGGACAGAAGCGTCAAAAGAATACAAAAAAAGAGTTAAGAATCTCGATAAGACTATTTACAAAAGGGAGTTAGACAGATTCATTGTTGAATTTTCATGGAAATCTGCGCAGATTGAGGGAAACACTTACGATCTTTTGGAAACGGAAACTCTCCTTACACAAAACATTGAGGCTAAAGGACACACAAGACAAGAAGCTATCATGCTTATTAACCATAAAAAAGCTTTTGATACCATTCTTGAAAACAAAAAAAGTTATCTTAAGTTAAACTTTTCCGATGTAACACAACTTCACGGAGCACTCGCAAAGGGCCTCAGTTCCTCCGGCATCCGAAAACAAGAGGTGAGAATTACAGGCACATCATATATCCCCCCGGTAAGTAGTCTAGATTTAGAATCTTACTTGAGAGAAGCCATAAAATTAATTAATAAGACTAGTTTTCCGCCACAAAAAGCATTCATTGCCTCCTTTATGATTGCCTACATCCAGCCTTTTGCCGATGGCAACAAAAGAACGTCAAGGATGCTTTCAAATGCAATTCTTTTGGCTCATGATTATTTTCCACTTTCATACAGAAACGTCGACGTAAACGAATACAAAAAAGCAATAATCGTGTTTTATGAGACTAACAATTTTTACCACCTCAAAAAAATATTTAGCGGACAGCTAGATTTTGCCCTCATCAATTATTTTAAATAACACAACCGACAACACAGTCCCCGGCTGGGGAAAAACAAAAGAGTTGGCTAGAAATTTAACTTGACAAAATGTATATTTAAATGTATATTTCAATTATGAATACAATTACGGCTACAGAGCTAAGAACCAAGACAAAAGACCTTATGGAGGCCCTCTTAAACGGCGAGGAAGTTAGCCTAATTCATAGGTCAAGGGTTATCGGTGTATTCAAACCCAGAAAAAAAGCCCCAAAGCTGTTTAACGCCAAAGAGTTCACGAAGATTGCAGAAAAAATGAATCTCCCTAAGTTATCGCAAAAAGAGCGCGAAAAAAGATATAGAAATGCTATGATGAAAAAGCATGGCAAAAGTATTTATTGATTCAAATATCCTTTTTGACATAACCGAGAGAGATATAAAAAGACAGAATCAGATCGAAGGTCATCATATATTTGTTTCAGCTTTATCGTACCACATACTTTTTTATACCTACAAATATAGAGTACCAGTAAAGATTGTTTCTGCACATAAGAAGCAATTTTCCATCATAGGACTCACAGATAAAATACTCTCGATGGCCCTGGAAGGTCCAACTCCCGACTTAGAAGATAATATTCAACTCCACTCCGCATTGGCAGGCAGTTGCCAATATTTTTTAACAACGGATAAGAAACTTCTTGGCCTTCATTCCTTTGGAAAAACAAAAATAATTTCCAAAATCTGATTTATCTCGGCTGAGGAAAGACCATTGATTTAATCAAGAAATTTAAATAACTTTCAGAAAGTCTTTCGCGGTTACGATCTTAATGCCTTCAACTTTGCCTTTAAGGCTCAAAATATCTTTGTCGCCGGAAACAATATAAATCGGTTTCTTGTGGGCTATGGCAAGAGCAATTGAAAAGATTTCATCATCATTTGGATCCCTGCAAATTTTGACTTCTTTCGGTTTAAAGACTAGTTTGCCAAAAGTCGCAATTGATTCTAAAAAACTAGCGATTCTCTTTTCGCTAAAATTATAACGTTTATAAATTCTCGGATAATTTAATACTTTATTGACCTCGCTTAGCAACTTTTCACTATATAGAAGTTCAAATTTACCATTCAAAAATGACTTAAAAACTAAAAAGTCGCTGCCGTTTTCGCTAATATTAGCCCGAACCAAAATATTCGTATCAACGACTGCTTGAAGCATGCTTTCTGGCATACTCTATATCTTCATTTATCTCCTTGTCAGAAAAGTGCTTATTCCTCTCATGTAAATATTCCATGTTGGCAAGAATTTCTTTTTTTAAGGTTTCCTTTTCCAAATTTGCCAGTCTTTTATACTCCTCAATAGAAATAATGACAGCCTCGGGCACGCTGTTTCTTAACACAATTAAGGGATTTTTGGCAGCCTCCGCCAAAACTTTTTTAGAATTTCTCTGCAGGTTAGTGACCGAAACCATTTGAGTATTCATATTAGAATCATATTACAGTATGATTTATTCTTTGTCAAGACCGGCAACAAAATCCCAGGCTGGGGAAAAACAAAAGAGTTGATAAAGAAATTTAATTAATAGTACAAAGCTTTACAATCGTCTATTAATCGTCTATAATACGACTATGGAGTATTTCAAGCTCCGCTTATAATTCGACTTATAAATGTTTGCTCCTAAATACACAATTACTAATAGGCTTCTATCCAATATCAAACGTGTAAATACCCTAATCAACAATCTTAACAGCAAACGTTTTCCACATATTGTATTCGTAGAGTTGGAAAGAATTGCCCGGGAAGTTTCTTCCTATGCTTCAACCAGCATTGAGGGTAATCCCCTTCCCCTAACCGAAGTCAAAAAGATTCTTAAATCGACCCCGGCACATATAAGGGAAAGTGAAAAAGAAGTTCTCAACTATAACCAGGCCTTAGGGGAATTAAATAAACTACTTCGCGATAAGTCACGAAGTATTCCTTCGGACAAGTTTGTTCACTCCTTCGTTTCATCCTCGCATCAAGATGCGAGGTATTCACGAAGTTTGAATAAGAAATTGGGCCAAGGCAGTATTAATTTTTCCCTTGATCTAATTCTTAGCATCCACAAACAGGTTATGGCAGGACTATTGCCAGACTTTGAGACCGGATCTCTCAGGCAGAAGCCGGTCGTAGTTAGTAATCCAAGAACTGGACAGGCTGTATATTTGCCTCCCGACGCAAAAGATGTCAGAAAGTTAATAACTGGCTTAACTGATTTTGTGAAGGACAATAAAAATATAATAGACCTCCTTATTTTAGCGGGGATATTCCATAAGCAATTTGTACTTATTCATCCTTTCCTGGATGGAAATGGAAGAACTACCCGCTTAGCAACTAAGGTCCTGCTTGCAGAAATGGGCCTAAATATGTTTAATCTGTTTAGCTTTGAGAATTATTACAATAAAAATGTTACCCGCTACTTTGAAACTGTGGGCGAAAAAGGAGATTATTACGACCTCGTAAATCAAATTGATTTTACTGACTGGCTTGAATATTTTACCGAAGGCATAATTGATGAGCTTTTGCGGGTTCAAAAGATCCTGCCGAAAGTTGCGACAAGCCCAAGTACAGAATTACAAAAACATCACCGAAAATTATTGGAATTTATAAGGAAAAAAGGATTTATCAAAGATAGCGATTATGCGAAGCTTGTAGACCGTGCCAAGGCAACCCGAGCACTGGATTTTCAGAAATTAATTGGTATGAGACTTATTAAAAGAAGAGGTAAAGGTAAAGCTACATATTATATCACGCAATAATCGCGCAAGTTATCACGCAAGGAGTTGATTAAGGGACTGTCACAGGTCAACCGCTAGAATGATTCGCTTTTCCTCTTTATACTCTAAACTGACTAAGTAATTTTCAGGTATTTTTGCCGCTCGGGCTCGCCTTGCAAGATTACCAAGATCTCTTTTAGACACGTTTACTTTCACTTCCAAACCCTTTTTGCCGTCGACGATAAAGTCAATCTCGTTCTCGCCACCCCTGCTGTAATAATTGATTTTATGAAACGGCCTTAGATTTTGAAATACACTTTGCTCAAAGATTTGCCCCTCCGAAGTCCTTCCTAAAATATTTGCCATACCGCAATCGCAAAGAAAAAGTTTTTTACTGCCAGCCGCTTGTCTGTCGATACTTCTGGAATATTTTGAAAGAAGAGTTATAAAGTAGGTCTGTTCAAGAAACGACAAATAAGAATAGACCGTCTCACGGGATAAATTAAGACTATCGGCCAATTTGGCTATTTCTATTTTTGATCCGATTCTGGGTACAAGAAGCAAAATTAAATCTCTAAGTTTTGAAATATCTTTAAAATCGGCCAGAGTTTTGGCGTCCTGCTCAAAATATGAAGTAAATATTTCACCCAGCAGCTTCTTTTTCCTTTGAAGATTTTTCTCAAGCACTACCGATGGAAAACCTCCATATTCCATGAATTCCTTATAATAAGGCAAATATAATTCGTAGGTTATTTTACCAGATTCTTTCTGCCTTTTAATGTCATTAAATTGTAAGAATTCTTCGAATGTAAGCGGAAAAAGTTCGAATATCATTTTTCTCCCCGCTAAAGATTCCGGGAAAAGATTTTTTAGGTAATAACTTGAGGATCCGGTCAAGAAAAATTTGACGTCCCAATGATCATAAAGATACTTGACGACCCTACTTATATCCGGTAGATTCTGTACCTCGTCTAAAAACAGGTAAACTTTGGAGTCGCTTGATATGTCAAAGGCCTTGAGGTTGTTCCAGATAGAATCATAGTTCTCCTCTTCAAAAATTTTTCTATGAAGCGGGTTTCCTAAGTCGAAGAAAACCTTATTTTTGGTCTCTACCTGTTCGAACAGGTAATTGAGCAAAGTGGTCTTCCCAACTTGGCGCATGCCGGTCAGAACTACTATCTCCTTAGTAGTAAGTTCGTTTTCAAGCGCCGTCAGAATATGCCTTTTGTAGAACATTTGTTGGTTTATAGTTTACAAATATGGTGGGTATTTGTCAAGTAGTTATTCCGGGGTCAGTACCTGATTCGAGATTGTGTGCAATAATCGCGCAAGTTATCACGCAAAAGACTATTGATTTGATAAAGAAGTTTAATTAAAGTGTAAGTAGCCGTAATTCAATACGGTTTTTGGTGTAGGCAATACAATGCGGAAGAAAAATTTTGATATTCCCCTATTCTATCCCTATCTAACTGGAAAGATGTTACGGGCAGCCGGGAACCCCTCCCTAGAACTGCTGATTGAACACTTCATTGTTTTTGTCAGGGTTTATCAATTAGCTTTATAACATGGCAACACGCATTTACTTCCCTTCGACTGGCTCTGCAGCTGTTACGCCTAGCGACTGGGAATTTACGGCACTAGTCGCCAGCAATAATGTTTCCGATACAGCGGTTTATATTGGGGATTCTTCGATTACAACCACCACTGGCATTTTGCTTTCTTCGGGTTCAACTCTAACTATAGACGCAGAAAAGGATATCTACACAATCTGTGGGGCTTCGGGGAAAATCTTAAACATTATGGAGGGAAAATAAATGGCGCTTATCAAAAAAATGCCCACAAAAGAACTTCTGGAAGATTTCCTCAAAGGACAGTCTGGTAAGGGAGATGGGGCTTGGTTTGATTTTGAAAAGGGTGAGTTTATCAACCCCAATGTAAAAAAGGAGGGTATATGGCACTAATTGACAGACTTATGGGGTTGGCCCCGGACGGGGTTACTCCTGATCCGCAAGGCAAAATCTCCGTGCATGAATTTGCGGCAGCTTGTTTTGAGGTGGCGTTTGGGCCACGGACGGTCGCGGAAATGAAATCCTACTACACCATGAGCGCAGAGGATGCAACGGAGCTTGACGCGCTTATTGCCAAGGTAACGGGTACTGATGCTATTAAGCATAGGGTGATATTCATGTTTGAGCAGGTGCTTATCCTTGCGGAATCCAAAGTGACCGGATATACCACACCCGCTTTGGTGCGGGCAAGGCTGGGGGTCTAATATGGCAGCCCAAACATATTTAGATACCTTCTCTTGGACAACCGGAGCGGCAGGTACTACTTTTGCCCGCACCGGTTATGGTTTTACCCCTACGTGTTTCCTGATCTGGACTTCTGGGCTGGACGCATCGGTCGATACATTCGGCGGTGGAAGTCATAGGTTTTCAATGGGCTTCGGCGTGTCGTCCAGCGACCGGAGATGCCTCGGTACAAGCTCAGAGGACGCCGCCGCTACTACATCCTCCAAAAGCCACAGAACTGCGGACGCGGTTCTACGCATTCTTCTGCCCACCGATGGAACAACGGATGGGCTGCTTGATATTCAATCTGTAGATTCGGACGGAATCACGTTCGTCGTAGATGATGCTTTGGCGACCGCCGTGCAAGTTCACGTGTTGGCATTCGGTGGATCGTCCATTACCGGCGCAGTAACCGGCACTTTCAACATTCCTACCACAGAAGGCAATCAAGCCGTAACTGGACTGGGGATCAATCCATCCATCGTGTTCTTCCTAGTTGGAACACGAGGGGCCGAAAATCTCCTAATCAATTCCCCGTTTATGCTTGGCTTTGGGCGTGGCAGTTCTCCGGGCCAGATGGGAGTGGTTATCCCTGCCAGCCAAGATGCTGTTGCAACTACCAACACCAATCGCTATTGCGTCGATCACGAATGTATCGTGTCTCTTCACAATAATTTCTCGACCAGGCGAAGATCGACATTCGTATCGCTAGACACGGGCGGTTTCACGGTAAACCACATTAGCACGTCAGCCAGTGAGTACTCCGCGTATTACTTGGCGATCGCTGGAGGAGATTGGAGTTCGGGGTCTCTGAGCACGAAGACCGACGGCACGGACATCGCGGTGACCGGGCTGCCCTCCAAGCCCGCCGCATTGCTCTTCCTCTCTCACGGCACATCGGAGAATCCCTCAACAACCCCAGTAGATCACGACATGCTGTCTATCGGTGCGGCGACCTCTCCAACGAATCGGGGAGCACATGCCAGGGCCTCGGAGGACGCGCTGGCCGATTCCGAAGTCTCGCGCGGAGTCGAGTTCGACGCGGTCTACATCCATCCGGACCTGGCGGACGGAGTGGATGGGTTGATGGACTTGAAGTCCATCGAGGCCACGGGCTTCACCTGTGTCATGGACGACCCCGATCCCTCAGCCAACTTTGTGCTGTGGATCGCGGCGGGGCCGGCAGCATCAGGCGCTTCGCCAAGCGCAAGTCCATCAGCATCACCGTCGGCATCACCCAGTTTAAGCCCTAGTGCTTCACCTAGTCCATCAGCGAGTCCCAGTGTTTCACCTAGTCTAAGTCCTAGTGCGTCTCCCAGTCCAAGCGCTAGTCCTTCTGTTTCTCCTTCGGCATCCGTTTCGGCTAGCCCCTCGGCTTCGCCTAGCCCTTCGGCAAGCCCTTCAGCCTCGCCTTCAGCCTCACCATCCGCCTCGCCATCGGCCTCACCCAGTCCGTCCGCATCACCAAGCGCATCTCCATCGACCATTGCTTCCGCGAGTTTAAGTCCAAGTGCAAGTATTTCCCGCTCACCTTCTGCCAGTCCGTCGCCGTCAGCTTCGCCGAGTGCAAGTCCATCGGCGAGTCCTTCGGCCTCACCATCGCCAAGCGCATCACCATCAGCCTCTCCTTCAGCCAGTCCTTCGCCAAGTGCATCGCCAAGTGCGTCAGTAAGCGCTTCACCGTCGGCTTCCCCGTCACCGAGTGCCTCTCCATCAGTTTCGCCATCCCTTTCACCATCGGCCTCACCGTCACCAAGCGCTAGTCCATCTGTCTCTCCTTCACTTTCACCCAGCGCAAGTCCATCACCCAGCGCTTCTCCCTCGGTTTCACCTTCTTTGT
>Ga0209211_10000770_pt1 | contig 63426 bp, 69 predicted proteins | sample RifGroA2_FD_183992 | JGI IMG/M metagenome (GOLD analysis project Ga0209211, IMG submission 183992) | Groundwater microbial communities from Rifle, Colorado, USA - Groundwater A2 (SPAdes) (version 2) | ecosystem: Environmental > Aquatic > Deep subsurface > Groundwater | place: Rifle, Colorado... | reverse complement strand
ATCTATTACCTTGCCAAGAGTATCTGGGATATATATATTAGCTATATCATTAATATAAGCAGCTTTTAAGCTAAGAGTAGAGTCTTTGTGATATATAGAATCTTTTGTATTATTATTCTTTTTATGAGATAGAGCGTCTTTTATTGTTTCTAGGCTTTGTTCATTCTGGGAGCTTATGGTAGTCTGATCGACTTTTTTATTCTTAAATAGGCTTCGAGAAACGTATTGTTTTTTCTGGAGAGGTGTAAAGTCCGTTGCCCAGGCTATGTCATATGTAAGAAAAGCCGCTATAAGAACTGTTGATATTATCTTAATCCAGGTTTTATTCTGCCAGTCTAACATCGACTTTTCTCCTAATCAACATCCAGGGCATGTCTCTATGGTGAGATAGGCCTGCCATGGGAGAGAGGCTCTATTCATTAAGAGGCAATGCCCTAGATATATTGTTAGAACATAATAATAAAGCCAGGTATTATTATTCATAATTACCTGGCTTATTTTTACTGCTATTGAGGTTCCCATGGCTAACTTACCTTGTTTTAAGTGATTTTATGCTAGCTTTATTTTATCTCAGATACCTAAATACTTTTATAATCTCTATAACAAGTATACATGATATATATAAAGCTGTCAAGACTACAGGTCAAATTGTAAAATTAGGTTATATTTTTAGGGTTTCAAAGGCTTTTTTCGCGCTTACATTTTCATGGACAATGCTTCTAACTGCCTTTATCATGCCTACAGGGTCATGGGATTGGAAGATGTTTCTACCCATATCAACGCCAACTGCGCCGTCTTTAATAGCATTATAAGCCAATTCCAGGGCATCTTTTTCAGGTATTTTCTTACCGCCAGCTATAACTACAGGAACAGGACAACTCTTTACAACCTTTTCAAAATCTTCACAGTAATATGTCTTTACTATGTGGGCTCCAAGCTCAGCTGCAATCCTACATGCTAAACTTAAATATTTAGCATCTCTTGTCATTTCCTTGCCTACTGCAGTAACAGCCAAAACAGGAATTCCATATTCTTCGCATTCGCTTACAAGAGTGGCAAGATTTTTCAAAGTCTGATGCTCGTATTTTCCACCCACATATATTGAAAGCGCCACTGCCGAGACATTGAGCCTAACAGCGTCTTTTACTGAAACAGTTATTGTTTCATTTGAAAGATCATCGCCTATGATACTGTTTCCGCCTGATACTCTTAGCACTATTGGCACAGAATTCATCGGGTCCACTGATGTGCGCAACATCCCCCTAGTGAGCATAAGCGAGTCAGCGTGAGGCAAAAGTTCAGCAATAATCTTACGAGGCTCTTCAAGCCCTGTTGTAGGCCCTAAAAAATAACCATGATCAACTGCAAGCATTACAGTTCTTCCTATTTCAGGTTTTATTATCCGTGAAATCCTATTCTTCATGCCCCAATCCATTTTAACCCCCTTTTTGTGGTTCTATTATTACTTTTATCGACTCCTTTGCCTCGCTAACAAGTTTAAACCCCTTTTGAATCTCATTCAAGCTTAATCGATGCGTAATCATATCTTTTACATTAATTTTTTTATTGCGTATAAGTTCAAGCGCCTCTAGATGTTCTTTGGGATTTGCCGCATAGCTGGATATCATTGATCTTTCGCTCCTCCAGAAAAAATCATTCATCGGAAGCAATAGATTAAAGCCTTCGTCCGCTGATGCAAAAACTAAAATCACGCCGCCTCTGTCCAGGGATTTAATTGCCTGTGTAATAGCAGATTTTGCCCCAGTACACAAAATAACAAAATCAGCCAGGCGGTCGTTATTAAGCTCCTTTACCTTTAACGCTACATCCTCTTTTGCGTTAATAATATGATCTGCGCCAAATCTAAGCGCCTCTTTAAGCCTATAATCATTTATGTCAGTAGCAATTATTCTACTAAACCCTTTAGTCTTTGCCAACTGTACATGAAGAATGCCTGATATGCCGCTTCCTATTACAACAACAGTTTGTCCTTTTCCTGGCCTTTGCCATAACAGCCTCTGTCCTCGTACTGCGCAAGCAAGAGGCTCTACAAAAGTTGCCTCCTCAAAAGTCACTGTATCCGCTAATTTATATACCCCGCCCTTTTCAATGTTTATAGCAGGTACCCTTAAAAATTCCGAAAAACCACCCGGGTCAAAACTTGTTTTGCGCAGAGTTTCGCACGCGCTATGATGGTCGCTAAGGCAATAATGGCATTCTCCGCAAGGCACATGGTGAGACGCAGAAATTCTGTCGCCTTCATTGTAACCCTTAACGCCTTTACCGGTTTCTACTATGTCCCCTGCTATCTCATGGCCTAAAACAAGCGGCACTCTATCTCTGCGGTACCACTCTACCACATCTGTGCCGCATATGCCGCTTGCAATTACTTTAACAAGAAGTTCTCCTGGCCCTATTTTTGGTTTTGGCCTTTCCTCAACCCGCACATCATTATTGCTATAATACACGCCTACTCTCATAATGGCGTAATTCTATCATAATTGATAAATATAATCAAGTTGCTGCCCCTACTTTACACTTTAGACATTGTCAAAAGTGTAAAGTTGTTTTGTCGTTTTATTGCGCGAGCTTTTTATTCAAATAAAACCACGCAAACAAATAACATGCCAATGCTGCTATATAAAGCGCCTTCAACCCAAATGCCATAGATCCATATTCTAAAAAACCTCCTAATACAGCCCCTAATAGATTTGAACCAAGCGCATGGCTAACATGTTTAGTGGATTTAAAAGTAATAGCAAATATTATTGCTGCAAAAAAGATAGGCAACCCTGCAAGTAAACTAGCTATAGCCACTTTTGAGAAAAAACCAAGCCTCAATAAACTCGTAATAGGAAAAAAATAACTAATGATTAACGATAGCGACAGAGCCAAGAAAAACCAAGCTGTTCCTTTAAATCTCATTTTCATAACCATCCAATTTGCTGCCAATGCAAGAAAAAGAATAGCTGAAAACACTACTGCATTCACTATCCATGTAGACCCGAAGAGTAATGAAAGAGTTGTAACGCTCTTTGTCTCCAAAAGAAGAAAAGCGCCGCCCAGTAAAAGAAAAAATAAATTTACCTTCCCTCCTTTTAAAGGCGAAAGCGTAAAAATCGCAGTTATAGAAATACCTATGAGCATCAAAAGCGTAATAAAATAAAGTTTAGGAATGCCGCGTTTTTCCAGATAAAGATAAGGCCAGTCATCATGAGGAATTTCTACTGCGCTCTTTGCTGAAGGCATGGAAAGAATCCTGGAAAAATCCGGACGCTCTGAAAGAGCATTTGTAAGTCCTGGGCCTGCAAATATCATAAGATTAAATAAGTATGAGTCTGTAAAAACATATCTTGTTTCTTTGTTTCCAAAAACAGACTTTACTGTATCAATAAGCCTTGCGCTCATCCAATCCGTAGGAACAGAAAAAAGCAGCACCACGACTCCTTCGGCAGAAAGCAGGCGTTGCGCCTCCTGAAGCGCTTCATGCGTATAAACATAATTATCCAGCCGGATAGAAGATGTCACAGAAAGGGTTGCGTGAGAATCCAGCGTCCCGTAGATAATCATATCATATGGCCCAGAAGCCTTGTGCATAAATGAACGAGCATCATCTGTAAATACTGTGACCTTATCACTATTATAAGGCATCTGGGGGTGTTCTTTTTTGCCAAGATTTAAAATAACAGGGTCAATCTCAACTGCATCAATATGCTCTGCCCCTGCTTTTAACGCTACCCACACATCATTGCCAGTGCCGGAACCTATAATCAGCGCGCGGCCCGGATTGAACCATTTATAAAGAAATCCATATTTATTATTGGCATTTAAATCCTTATCAAAGTTTACTGCCTTTTGATGAAAAAGCTGATTTACATAAACAGATATACTCCTGTCCTCTTTCCTTAACAATTCTATGGAATAATACGGAGACCATAAGATATCTCTTTCGCTGGCCCCTATAATAATTGTTGCCAGGGCTACAATAAATAGAGCTGCAACAAAGATCCGCTCTTTATATAAAATTAAAACAGCCAAAAATCCTGCGACAAAAAACCATATAAACGCAGGAGTATTAAAAAATGAAAACACCCCAAAACATATAACGCCGAATAAACTCCCAAGTATATTTAGGGTATAGCCGTAAAGCGGACTAAACCCTGCCATGAGTTTTCCAATCTTTTGCCCCAAAGGTATAAATAGTAAAACAATCAAGCTAAAAATAATCGCCAGGATTCCAATAATAGAAATCTTAAATGGAGGCGCATAAAGCCTGTTTCCCTGATAATAACTCCAGATCCAGACTTGAGCATTAGACGGAAGGGTAATCTGAATATTTTCTAAAAGTAATATTACTATGATGAAAATGAGCAGGCATAATGGAAAGGTATGAAACATTTCCAATTTTTTTTCTGATAAAAGAAAACCCAATCCTAATCCTAGAAAAGAAGCTATGAGAATTACATTTGAAAAAAATGCGACAGAAAAAACATGGGCAGGCACCCATCTGATCAGAGAAAGCTCAAGAAAAAGGCTGACAAAACTCGCTGCAATAAGAAGGAATTTTTGCATCATAGTGATTCTAATCTTCTTTCCAGCTTATTATGTAAGGCGTAGATGTGGATGGTATAAAATTAAACGCATCGCTTACAGCATTGGAATCAAAACTTACAGTAGGATTTCCGGTAAGAGTAGTATCAACTTCAGCTCCGCTTTCTACAAATATCGCTCCATCTATCACTGGATTGCCGCTCACGCGCAATGTGCCTATAACCCAGATAATCCCTGAAAAATGGCCGCCTGTTATATTAAGGTTTCCATCTACAACTAAAATCCCGGTTCCTAACCAGCCTGTTTCTGTTATTTTCATCTCTGTCAGGGCATTGATATCCACCCATGTAACATGGTCAACAGGGGTTATATTGTTCGCAGGGTCTGTATAATGATGCGTAGCGCCGCTCTCCATTGCTTCCTTAGAAATTCCAAACACATCTTCGAAATTAAACACCACATTCTCTTCATCTATCGTGCCATTCACTTGCGCGCTTCCTTTTACTTCTACATCTCCGCTTGCAGTAATAGCAGACGTAATATCTCCTGAACTAGCAGGGCTTAACGGCCTTTCAACTATAGCGCTTACTTTGCGAATAGCGTTATTCGGATCAGATTCATTTGTGCCAGGCACTCCGCCTGTAGAATTTATAAGATACCTTGTAGATGTTAACTCAGTGGTCTGTGTAGAATAAGCCCCATTTCCAATCGTGCCTGATAAAGGAGTATTAGGAAACTCTGCAATAGCCCTGTCCACGCCTGCTTCTGCAAGCCACAGGGCCTGGATAGTATCTCTTTCTTTATCAGCAACTCTTTTTTCTCCAATAGTCCTGCTAGAAAAACTAGTGGCAAATATTACCAATACTGCTACCACCATATAAGCTGTAATCAGCACAAAACCTTTTTTATTCTTTAAATTAAACATTTCAATTCCTGAGCTTCACCTGCGAAACTAAGGTTATTGTAGATTGCCTCGCTGTAAATCCTGGAAACGTATTTTTCTGCGCAGTAATATTAATATTTACCACATTCGGATTCGCGGCGCTTCTGTTAAAACTCAATGCTGAAATATTATTTGCCAGGACTCTCTGGCTTCCTGACTGTGTTCTTAGCAACTGTGCGTTGTTTAGGCCGCCAAGAGCATACTGAATATTACTAGACCATGTAATCCCAGTTGCAGCTATAGCTGTGGGAATCTGAAACGTAATAGAGCTGTAATTTGTTCCATTCGCAGGAACGCCTGTTATTGTGGAAATACCTGCCTGGCGAAGCTCTTTTATCATAGAATCCAAGCCATTGCGGCATGCCTGCTGCACGCCTATCTGCGATTCCCCTGCGCTCAATGAATTTCTGCCTGTTGCAAGAACGCTAAAAATAGCTGCAGAGACTACTGAAAATAAAAATACGACTATTAGTATTTCGAGTAACGTAAATCCTTTATTATCTTTTATCATCTTTGAGCCATTAAGGTTGCGAGCTGGCCAGGTGAATCCAATCTGTTGTTTGCATTCGAATCTTCTCCTGCATTCAATGCGCCATTAAGATTTCTATCTTCTCCTATGATTCTATTTGAACGCGTTCTCCATGACACGCTGATATAAACCTGCAGCAGATTCGGATTAGAATTATTTATTGAAATTGCGCCTTTTGCCTCGCCTGAAGTAAATCCTTGAGGGTTGAAACTTGCGCCATTATAAGTTGCGTAGGTATTAGAAAAAGTGGAATTCCTGATTTCCTCCAGCTTGGTCTGACACGCAGCTACAGCCAGAGTAAGCTTGCTGGAATTTTCATTAAGCGATATAAGATGAGCAAAAACTCCTAAGAGCCCAGCTAGCGCCACAATAAGTACGCTCACAGAGATCATCAACTCTATCAATGTAAAACCATGTTCGTATTTTGCTGGCTTATTAAAGATTAACATCTTCTTTCATGAACTCAGCCTCATTTGAATCTATGACGCCGTCCTTGTTGACATCGTATTCTTTTTCAACTTCAGTATCGGCTTTCGCCTTGCCTTTTGTCTTTATTAATTCGTGCTTGTCTTTCAGCATCTCTTTGACTTCTGATTCCTGCAGCCAGCCGTCTTGATTACTATCGTATTTCTTTTCAACAGCAGTATTTACCTTGCTTTTAGCGTGCCTCCAGCATTTTCTTTTTTCTTTCTGGTCAATCTTGCCATCTTTGTTCAAATCCATCTTTTCATTGCAGAGTTTTTTCCAAGCGCCCACTTCTTCTTCGCTTACCACTCCGTCGTTATTTGTATCTGCTTTTTTCTTCCACCAGGAATCAGCTTTCTTTGTAGGCTTCCAATTATTTATCTCAGATTCGCTAACCATCCCATCTTTATTTACGTCCGCTTCCCTAAAAATCTTCTTTGTTTGTTCCTTCTTCCCATGTTCCCGTTTCTTTTTCATATGCTCTTCTTTTGTATCAACTACGCCATCTTTATTCTTATCTGCGGGTTTTAACCTAGCCTCTGCAATACCCGCTAAAAGAACTAAACTGAAAAACACTACTAATAATTTCTTCATCTTATCCCCCTTTCACCATTTAAAGATTACGCCCCCTCCTGTAAAATATTCATTATCCCTGAATATAGATTCTATATAAACCAAACCCTGTCTGTCAAACATTTCTTTTGTAAGTTTTAATCTTACTCCGCCTTCTTCAATATCAGATGTTTCCAGGATCAGTTCTTTGTCTCCGGCTATCTTCCACCTGCCAGACAAAAAAACCCTCCTTTTTAATTTTTTAGCTTTAGATATCTCTATGCCTATATCAAACGTTAAAGATTTTACTTTTCTTTTCAAAACCAGCGTGCCTAGGGAAGATTTGAAATTAAACCCTGAATTAATTTTTTTATCCAGGACATAGCTAACTCTATGCCTATTCGAAATATCCCAGGAACCCCTGAAGATAATATCCTGGCGCTCTTTTCCATGCTTGTAGACTATTTCGTTATTCTTATTTAGTTCCCACGCGCCTGATAAAACAAGGCTGTCTTGGTCGCCTATATCCCGTTCAACCCCAAAAGTCAGCCTGTTATGTTTATCAGCCTGCCACGAACCATAAAGTTTCATTAGATAGCTCATACTTTTGTTTTCGCCAGCTTTTGAATTTATTAAAAATGCGATCTCATTGCTTTTTGCGTCTATTATTTTTGCCTTCAGGGTAAGCCTGTTGCCTTCACACTGATTGTTCCATTTATTTAGAGTAAAAACTAAATTGTGATTTTTATCTAAAGCATATTTGCCTGTAAATCCTATCTTCTGCGGGATGTCTAATCCTTGAGATTTATTCACCTCGTAGAAAAGATCATTGCCTGAACCCGCAATAAATCTCCCATACACTACCTGGCGGAATTTTTTAACCCTCGAACGCCTGTTAGCCGGCCAAACAATCAGCCTGTTAAACGGATCCACTTCATAAAAAACCTTGTCCATCCACACCCCTTCTAATGTTACAAAACGAGTATGACTTGTTTTGTAACATTACAGCAATGAAGCAATTATGCCTCCTAATACAGCTGTGTCTTCTGTGGGTAAAATGTCTTTTATTTCAGGATTAAAGAGCATATTGCAGTCTGCGGAAAACTCGTCGTCTTTAGCCCAGAGTATGACCGCTACTTTTATTTTTGGAAACGCGCTTATTGATATGGCCGCAGTGCCTGTACCTATTTTTTCTGCATTGAAAGACTTGATGCGTTCAAATATGCCTGCAGGATTATTCCCGTATTTTCTCAGGATTGGGCCTATCGCTCTTTTTTCAAACGCGGGAAAATACGCCTCTCCTCCGTCCATGTCTTTGAATGATATCCACTCATCGCGTCTTAGCCTCAATACCTTATTCTCATTTGCTATGTAATGAAGCAACAATAATTTATAAAAATCTTTGGCAGGAGCATTGCATGACATAGAGATGATATTCTTCTCTGCATAATCTATTTCATACTCATCGTTCAGGAATTTGATATACTGCTGTTTTATGCCGGCATCCTGAACCGTATCCCATGCCTTTTTTAAAGCGACTTCATATCCCATCAGTAAAATACCTTTTCAAGGCACAGGCCTTTTGCAGGCGCGGTTTTCCCGGCGCTAGATCTGTGTCTTTTCGCAAGAATCTCTTTTACCTGTTCGGGCTTAAACCTGCCCCTTCCGACTTCAATCAAAGTACCTGCAATATTACGCGCCATATTATATAAAAAACCGTCTGCCTGAATATGTATTTCTATAGTAGGAGCTCTTGAAATTATTTCTATTTTTTTAACTGTTCTTACTGAAGAGCTTTTTTCTTTTTTATTGCCTGTTCGGAATGACTTAAAATCTTTTTTACCTATAAGATATTTAGCAGCCCTTCGCATCATAGTTAAATCAAGATCATACGGCACAAGCGCAGAGTATCTTTCAAGTAAAGGCGACCGCGACTTTCTGTTAATTATAGTGTACTTATATAGTTTTCCTATTGAGTCAATTCTGGAATGAAACTTTAAAGTTACTTCTTCTGACGAGATTATTGAGATCTGGCGCGGCAGAAAGCTATTTAGGCCGTTTTTGATGTTAGTTAGCTCAAGCTTTGAATCTATCCTGAAATTTGCAACATAAGCTTTTGCGTGAACGCCTGAATCAGTCCTGGAGGAGCCTATAAGAGATATTTTCTTGCCAAAAAGTTTTTTAGCTGCTTTTTCTATTTCTTCCTGGATAGTCCTTAATCTTTTGCCATTAACCTGCGCCTGCCAACCATTAAAACCCGTACCGTCGTATTCAATTATTAATTTAATATTACGCATTCTGCGATCTCGACAGCGTTTGTAGCAGCTCCTTTACGCAGATTATCAGCCACTACCCAAAGCCACAATCCATTTTTCACAAACGGGTCTTTTCTTACGCGTCCTATAAAAACCTCATCCCTTCCTTCTGCATCCTTTGGCATAGGATACAGGTTGTTTTGAGGATCATCTACGAGGATTATCCCGCTGGATTTGGAAAAAATATCCTTAACCTTTTCTGGCGAAATAAATTTACCGGTTTCAATATAAACTGCCTCGGAATGTCCTGTCCTTACAGGCACTCTGACAGTAGTTGCGGAAATATTTATTTTATCATCATGCATAATCTTGTGAGTTTCTTTGACTAATTTCCACTCTTCGCTTGTATAGTCAGAATCGCTGAATTCTCCTATATGAGGAAATACATTATACGCCAGCTGCTGAGGCATGGCTTTATTTTCTACATTAACCTGCACATCAATATACCCGCTTTCTGCGATCTTTGAGTTCTCCTCTTTCAATTGCTCAACAGCTGATTTGCCCGCGCCAGATGAAGCTTGAAGGGTAGTCACAATCACTCTTTTCAGGCCTACTTTTTTATAAATAGGCCATAATGCAACTACCATCTGTATAGTAGAACAGTTAGGATTTGCTATTATGCCTTTATGTTTTTTCACGTCTTTAGCGTTAACTTCCGGCACTACAAGGGGCACCTTCGGATCCATTCTGAAATCAGCGCCATTATCGATTACAACTGCGCCTCTTTTCACTGCCTCATTGGCATAAGTGGTAGCAGCGCCTTTTTCGCCTTCAGTCCCTGCAAATAAAGCGATATCTATCCCTTCAAAAGCTTCGCTAGAAATTGCCTGCACGGGATACGTGGCGCCATCTACATTTATATTCCTTGCTGAACGCGCTAAAACACTTAATTTACCAACAGGAAAATGCCTCTCTTTTAAAACCCTTAGCATTTCTATCCCAACCACTCCAACCCCTACAACTGCTACATTATATTTTTTACCCATGTTAGTTTCCCCTAATCAATATAAGTTTTTTACTACTAAGTCCCCTACCTCTGTTGTCGAATATCCCATTTTTCCAGCTGCCAAAGATTTTAATTTTGTCTTAACTATCTTTATAACAGCATCCTCTACTTGCTTTGCTGCTTTTTCTTCCCCTAAATTTTCAAGCATCATAGCCACTGCGCATATTGCAGCAAGAGGATTAATAACATTTTTACCTGTATATTTAGGGGCTGAGCCGCCTATAGGCTCAAACATCGAAACGCCTTCCGGGTTTATGTTTCCACCTGCTGCAATTCCCATCCCACCCTGGATCATTGCGCCTAAATCAGTAATAATATCTCCAAACATATTATCGGTCACGATCACATCAAACCACTCCGGGTTCTTCACAAACCACATTGTAGTGGCGTCCACATGAGCGTAGTCAGTAGTTATATCTTTATACTCTTTAGCTACTTCATTAAATGTCCTTTGCCATAGGTCCCAGGCGAACGTAAGGACGTTTGTCTTCCCACAAAGCGTTAATTTTTTATTCTTATTTCGCTTTTTTGTATATTCAAATGCGTACCTGATGCAGCGCTCAACGCCTTTTCTTGTGTTATGAGAGATCTGAATTGCAACTTCGTCTTTGGCGCCCTTTTTCTGAAATTCGCCGAGCCCTTTATAAAGACCTTCTGAATTTTCTCTCACCACTACAAAATCAATATCTTCCGGTTTTTTATCTTTCAAGGGGCAAAAATCAGCATTATAAAGTTTTACAGGCCTTAAATTAATGTATTGATCCAGGGAAAATCTGAGCTTTAAAAGAATGCCTTGTTCCAGTATGCCTGGCTTGACATCTGGGTGGCCTATTGCGCCAAGAAATATCGCGTCCATCTTTTCTAATTCCTTTAAAACAGAATCTGGCGCAAGTTCTTTTGTTTTTAAATATCTGGCTCCGCCTAAATCATAATCTATGATCTCGTATTTAAAGCCATGGATTTTACTTACTGCGGCTAATACCTTTAAGCCTTCTTTTACTACCTCGGGTCCAGTTCCATCTCCACCTATTACCGCTATCTTGCGCATCTTGCCATTCCTCTCTTTCTAATCCATTTTAAAAGCCCGCCTGAGCGAATTATTTCCTGTATAAACTTTGGGAGCGGTTTTGCCTTGTATTCTTTATGCTCTGTCAGATTCAAAACAGAACCGCTATTTAAATCCACTTCTAAATAATCGCCTTCTTTTATCCCGCTTATGTCTTTAATCTCCAGTATAGGCAATCCCATATTTATTGCATTCCTTAAAAATATCCTGGCAAAACTTTCTGCAATTACGCACGAAATACCTGCGCCTTTTATTGAAATCTGCGCGTGCTCCCTAGAAGAACCGCACCCGAAATTCTTGCCTGCAACTATTATATCTCCCCTGGAAATCTTTTTTGAAAACTGGGGATCGATATCCTCCATGCAATGATCTCCTAATTCCTTTGGATCAGTAGTACTCAGATACCTTGCAGGAATTATCTCATCTGTATTCACATCATCCCTGAATTTCCAGACCTTGCCTTTAAATTTCATGTTCAAATTTCCTCTGGATGCGCAATCCTTCCTTTTATTGCGCTCGCTGCAGCTACTGCTGGATTCGACAAATACACCTCGCTGTCAGGATGGCCCATTCTGCCTCTGAAATTCCTATTCGTAGTGGCAATGGCTTTTTCTCCGCTTGCAAGTATTCCCAAATGCCCTCCGAGGCACGGCCCGCAGCTTGGGGTTGAAAATACGCCTCCTGCTTTTAAGAAAATATCCGCCAGGCCTTCTTTGATTGCCTGGGAATAAATCTTTTGAGTTGCAGGAATAATTATGAGCCGCACTCTTGAGCTCACTTTTTTGCCTTTTAAAATCCTGGCAGCTATTCTGAAATCAGAAATCCTTCCATTTGTGCATGAGCCAATAACTGACTGGTCTATGTTTATCTTTCTAAATTTACTTACAGGCCAGGAATTGCTCGGCAAATGCGGAGCTGAAACCTGCAGCTCAATTTTATTTACATCATATTCTATAACTTTAGAGTATTTCGCGCCAACATCACTTTTATAAAATACACCCTTCACATTTCTCCCTTCGCTTCTAATATATTTTTTCGTAACCTCATCCGGCTCAATAATACCTGACTTTCCGCCAGCTTCGATTGCCATATTGCACATCGCGAATCTATCATCCATAGGAAGCGCTTTTATGGCTTCTCCTTGGAATTCCATTGCCATGTATAAAGCGCCATCAACCCCAATATCTCCAATGGTGTGCAAAATCAAATCTTTCCCTCCAACCCATGCTTTTAATTTCCCGTTATATACAAACTTTATAGTTTCAGGGACTTTAAGCCACACGCATCCGGTTATAAAACCTGCTGCTAAATCAGTTGAGCCAATGCCTGTTGAAAACGCGCCTAACGCGCCGTATGTGCAAGTATGAGAATCCGCTCCTATAATTAAATCTCCCGGCCCTACAAGCCCCATCTCAGGTAAAAGCGCATGCTCTACGCCCATTCTACCGACTTCAAAATAATTAACTATTTTGTGCTTCCTAGAAAAATTCTTAAGTATCTTTGCCTGTTCTGCGCTTTTTTTATCTTTCGCAGGCGTAAAGTGGTCAGGCACAAGCGCAATCTTGCGCCTATCAAATACCTTTTTAGCTCCTACTGCTTCAAACTCCTGTATAGCAATAGGCGCAGTAATATCATTCCCAAGCGCCAGGTCTATTTTTGCATAAATAAACTCTCCGGGCGCAATTGATTTCTTGTCCGTATGAGCCAGTAATATCTTTTCAGTAATTGTATAAGCCATTTAAATATCTAATGCTAAAGCATTTTCTGCGCAATCAGGGAATTTTACACACTTAATGCACTCTGACCATATCTTATGCGGCAATTCCGCATGCTCTATCCTTTTAAACCCAAGCTTCTCAAAAAATATAGGAACATAGGTCAGAGCAAAGACCTTTTTTACTTTTAATTTTTTTGCATCTTCCATGGCTTGTTTTACAAGCATGCTTCCTATGCCTTTTTTCTGTTTAGATTCATCCACAGCAAGCGATTTAACTTCAGCAAGGCTCTCCCATGCAATATGAAGAGCGCAGCATCCTAAAATCTTTCCAGCCTCTTCATATACAAAAAAATCCCTGATATTTTCATAGAGCTCATTTAAAGACCTGGGCAGCATGCGGTCTTCTTTCGCGTAGAAATTTATAAGCTCCTGTATATCCTTTATATCGTCTATTGTAGCTTTTCTTATCATTTACAGCATCATCCCTTTTGGTATCACTACTACCCCTGACTCAGTCACAGTAAATCTTTTTCTGTCTTTTTCCAGATCATATCCTATCTCCATTTTTTGCGGCACCTTTACATTTTTATCTATAATCGCTCTTTTAATCTTAGCGTATCTACCTATATCCACGCCTTCCATAAGTATTGAATCGCTGACTTCCGAGAAACTGTTTATTCTGACATCAGGAGATAGAATGCTTGATTTTACCTTGCCTCCGCTTATAATACAGCCGTTTGATATAATAGAGTTTAAAGCCATGCCGATTCTATTGCTGGCTTCTTCTAACCACACACTTTTTGTAGGCCCATACTGTTCCTGATATGTCCTAAAGGGCCATTCTTTATCATATAGGTTCATTGGAGGCACAACTTGAATTAAGTCCATATTTGTCTCAAAATACGCATCTATGCTTCCTACATCCCTCCAGTATTTAGGCTGATTTGTATCCTTATCTTTAAGATTGAACGCGTAAACCTTATTTGAAGAAAGCATCATAGGAATAATATTATTTGCAAAATCATGGCTGGATTTTTCATCTTTAGCATCCTTCTCAAGCACTTTCTCTAAAACCTCTGCATTAAATACGTAAATACCCATTGAGGCATATATAAATTTTCCGCCGCTTATTTTTTCAATTTGTTCTTTTGGCTTTTCTATAAGGTTTTTAACCCTTAAATCTTTGTCAACCTCGCATACCCCGAATTCGCCTGCTTTTTCTTTTGGGACTTCTATTACGCTTATAGTGAGATCCGCTTTCTTTTCTTTATGAAACTCCAGCATCTCCATGTAATTCATTTTATATACATGGTCTCCTGCCAGGATCAGCACATATTCCGGTTTTTCATCCTCGATCGCGTATATATTCTGGTAAATCGAATCAGCTGTGCCTTTATACCAGTGTTCGTCCACCCTTTGCTGCGCAGGGATAGCGTCTATATATTCGCCCAATTCTTCATTCAAAACATTCCATCCTCTTGAAATATGCCTTGTAAGCGAATAAGATTTATACTGGGTAAGGACATGGATCTTTCTGAGGCCTGAATTAATGCAGTTTGAAAGCGTAAAATCTATAATCCTATATATGCCCCCAAAAGGTACTGCAGGCTTTGTCCTGTCTTTAGTGAGCGGATAAAGCCTCTCCCCTTTTCCCCCAGCCATTATAAAAGTGAGCACATTTCTCATAAGAAATTTATACATTCGCCCGCCACAGGCGGGCTCAGTATTCCGCCCAAACCTGCCTGCCTGTAGGCAGGGAACCACTGACTTTGGTTCGACTACGCTCACCATCATCAAAACATCCAGAGCGAAGTCGAGGGACAACCCACGTGGGCTTCATTTTACAATACCAGCAAATAAAATGCAATTAAATAATAAGAAACTACGTAGGTGGCCAGAGGGAGTATATTCTTATGACAATAGAGCGGATTCAAGGAGAGATTTTGTATATTCGTGCTTTGGGTTTCTGAATATAGTTTCGCAGGAACCAGATTCAACAAATTTTCCAGACTGCATGACTATTACCCTGTCGCATATGGACCCTATAACTCCCAGGTCGTGGCTTATGAATAGATAAGTAAGATTTTTCCTTTTCTGCAGGTCTATTAAAAGATTCAGGATCTGAGCCTGAATAGATATATCAAGACTTGATACTGGCTCGTCGCATATTATAAATTCCGGGTCAGTTGCTAAGGCCCTGGCAATGCCGACGCGCTGGCGTTCTCCGCCTGAAAGCTCTGAAGAAAGCCTTTGTAAATATGTTTCTCCGAGCCCCACTGTTTCTAGCAGTTCTATTGCTTTATTTTTTTTCTCTCGCCCAGTAACATCTTTATGAATATCGTAAACCTCTTCTATTACTTCTCCTATTCTCATCCTGGGATCCAGAGACGCATATGGGTCCTGAAATATTATTTGTAAACTTTTGCGCGTTTTTCTCATATCGCTATGGGAAATCTTTAATAAATCCTTATCTTTGTAAAAGATACTGCCTTTATCCGCATCAATGAGGCGCAATATTAACTTTGCAAGTGTCGTCTTTCCGCACCCTGATTCTCCTACAAGGCCCAGTACTTCGCCTTTAAAAATTGAAAAGCTCGCGCCATCCACAGCGCTAACCTTATGTTTCTTAAAAGTCTTATATAAATTACTTATTTTTAATAACTCCATAATGCATGTCCTTTATCCTTATGCACCTTGATACATGTCCACTCGATACATTTTCTAATTCCGGCTCTTTCTCTAGACATTTATCTATCCTGAATTTGCAGCGTGGATAAAACTTACAGCCTATAGGTAGATCGGAAAATAGAGGCGCTTTCCCTCCTATTGCATTAAAAAGTTTTTTTCTATGCTCAAATGACGGTATTGAATCCATAAGGCCCATTGTGTAAGGATGCCCTGGATTGGAGATAATTTTTTCTTTTAGCCCGTATTCTACAATTTTTCCAGCATACATAATACCAATCTTATCAGCAATACTAAAAACTATCCTGAGGTCATGTGATATGAATAAAATTGACAGATTCATCTTATTTTTAAGTTCCATAATAAGTTCTAATATCTGACGTTGGATAGTTACATCAAGCGCAGTAGTTGGTTCATCCAGAACTACCAAGCTTGGCTTAGACGCAACTGCCATCCCTATCATTGCCCTCTGCTGCATGCCGCCTGAAAGCTCATGAGGATATACATTTTTCCTGCCTATAATTTTTTCAAGCCCAACGCTTTTAAGAATCTCGGCAATCTGGCTATCACTATTATCTTTTTCTTCAAGAGATTCTTTTATCTGTTCGTATATTGTAAAAACAGGGTTCAATGAACTGAATGGCTCCTGAAATACGTACGAGATTTTTTTGCTTCTTATATTTCTTAATTCTTCAGGGTTTAATTTTAATATATCTCTATCTTCGAATAAAATTTCTCCGGAAGTTATTCCCCTTCTTTCCGGTATAAGTTTTGTTATACTTAAGCCCACTGTAGTTTTCCCGCAGCCTGATTCGCCTATAAGGCCCACGCATTCGCCCTTATCAATATTCAGGTCAACCCCTCTCACAACTTCTATATTCCCATACCCAACTTTTAAATTTTTTATCTGTAATAACATATATTTTGCCACCTGTCCGACTCCGTGAGTCGGACAATGGTTTACGATTTCAACAATCTTTCCCTTATTCCTTCGCCTAGTAAATTATACCCCAGCACTGTTATAAAAATCGCCATACCTGGAAATAGCATCATCCACCAGCCAGCGCCCATCACAGCTTTTCCTTCGCTAAGAATATTACCCCAGCTTGGAGTAGGCGGCTGAACCCCTATGCCTAAAAAACTCAAACTTGACTCTACTAAAATAGCGCCTGCTATTCCAAGAGTTATGCTCACTAATACCGGCGCCATTGCATTCGGGATTAAGTGCCTGATAATTATTCTTAAATCACTTGCGCCAATTGAGCGTTCAGCATATATAAAATCCCTTTCTTTTAAACTCAATATTTCTGCGCGCATAAGCCGGGCTATACCCATCCAGCTCGTAGCGCCTATTATTACCATTATATTTATTATGCTTGGCTCAAGTAAAGCAATCACAGCCAGTATCAGGAAAAATGTCGGGAAACAAAGCATTATATCTATAAATCTCATGATAATGCCGTCCACCCATTTACCGTAATAGCCTGCTATTGCGCCAAGAGCTATGCCTATCAGACTGGCAATGCCGACTGCTATAAAACCTACCATTAAAGATATTCTAGCCCCGTAAACCATCCTGGAAAATAAATCTCTCCCCAGACTGTCTGTCCCAAAAATATGCGAACTCGAAGGCGCTGTAAGTATATTTTCAATATCAATTTGTCCTGGATTATAAGGCGCTAAGATAGGCGCAAAAATAGCTATTATTATGAAAAATCCTACAATACATATCCCAAAAATAGTTAATTTATTCATAATCTTATGCAGGGACGGTCGCGACCGTCCACTACTCTAGTTTTATCCTTGGATCCACTGCCGCATACGAAATATCTGCCAACAGATTTCCTAAAAGTGTCAGTATCGCGCCTATAACCAACACCCCCATTATCACTGGATAATCCCGTGCCATTACTGATTCATAAAAAAGCCTGCCCATGCCAGGTATGCTGAATATAGATTCAAAAATAACGCTGCCGCCAATAAGCCCTGGCACAGATAACCCCAATATAGTTACAACAGGTAAGAGCGCGTTCTTCAATGCATGTTTATATAGCACGTCTTTTTCGCTTAATCCTTTTGCCCGAGCAGTCCTGATATAATCCTGTTTCAAAACACTTAGCATACTGCTTCTCATATATCTTGATATGCCCGCAAGGCCTCCAAAAGCTGAAACAAGCACCGGGAGAATTAGGTGTTTTGACATATCAATAATTTTTTCAAAAAACCCGAATTTTTCAAATTCCAAAGATTTTATTCCTGATATCGGCAGCATCCCCCATCTTACGCCTATGAAATCCATAAGTATAAGGCTTAGCCAGAAAGTCGGCACTGCAAAACCTATAAATACAAAAACTGTCATAAATCTGTCGTAAAAACTACCTTCTTTAACCGCTGAACTTATTCCTATAGGTATACCTATTAATAATATCAAAATCATTGAAAATAATTCTATTATAAGAGTTATGGGGATACGCTCCAATATTTTCTCCATTACAGGCCTTGAATCCATAAAAGAAATGCCAAAATCAAACCTTGCAAATCTTTTCAGCCATTCAATGTATTGAATATGCAATGGTTTATCCAGTCCGTATAAATGAGCAATCCTCTCTCTTGCTTCCATTGAAACCTTAGGATTAAATTGCGCTTCTAAATCAGTAGGCCTCCCGGGTGCAATATGAATAACGCTGAATGTGATAATAGTTATGCCCAATAAAAGCACCACTAACCCAATTATCCTCTTAAAAATATACTTCCCCATCCTATTCCCTTTCGCTAATTTACAAAATGAGTTTACAAAACGAGTATGACTTGTTTTGTAAATTAGCGGGTGTAGCGTTGTTCGCTGCGAGGCACGAACCATTTGATAAAATTATACCCTATGCCGCTAGGCGCGACTTCAACGCCTTTAAAACGGCTATGCAATACAGGCAAAGCATCTGGAACATATAAAAATAAATAAGGCTGGTCTTCATATAAGATTTTGTGTATCTTCTGGTAAATTTTTTTGCGCTCTTCCTGATTAAAAGTCCTTCTGCCCTTTAAAAGCAAATCATCCACTTCGGCATTGCTGTAACTCACAAAATTAAACTCGCCTTGTTTTGTTTTGGAAGAATGCCATATATCATACATATCTGGATCCAAAGACAGCCCCCAGCCCAAAAGAACAGCCTCGAACCGCCTTTTATCTATAAATTCACTCACAAACGCGCTCCATTCTATGATCTTTATCTTAACCTCAATCCCTACTTCTCTGAGCCTTCTCTGTATTATCTCCAGCGCCATCTTGCGTTCGTCATTGCCTTGATTAGTAATAACTGTGAATGAAAATTTCATCCCATCTTTTTCTAAAATGCCATCTCTGTCTGAATCCGACCAGCCTGCATTTTTTAAAAGCTCTTTTGCTTTTCCAGGATTATATTCAAGAGGCAAGACATCTTTATTATATGCCCACGACTCTGGTATAAAAGGCCCTGTTGAAATCCTGCCAAGCCCAAGAAGCACTCCTTTTATAATCTCTTCTTTATTTACAGCATAATTTATCGCGCGCCTCACATCTACATCTTTAAATTTAGGGTCTTTTAAATTATAGCCCATGTATGTATACCCAAAACTAGGGAAATTAAACCTCTGGAAATTTTTTTTGAAAAATTCTGTTTCTGTCTGACGCCTGTATTGTATGGGTGTCAAAGATGTATAATCCACTGCCTGGGCCCTTAATTCAAGAAACAAAGTGGCTGTGTCAGGTATAATCCTATAAATATATCTATCAATGTAAGGCCTGCCTTCAAAATAATCGCGATTTGAAACAAGCTCCACCCTTTCGCCTGTTTTCCATAATTTAAATTTATAAGGTCCTGTGCCAATAGGATTTCTTGTAAATTTTGTAGTGTTAAGATCTTCTTTTTCTAATAAATGCGCAGGCATAATATTCATGCCCCAACTCGCAAGCCCTGGAGAAAAAGGCTCTTTGTAAAAAACCTTCAAAGTGTAATCGTCTATAACTTCAAGGCTCTTCACCATCTGAAAATCCCCGCCATATGGAGTTCTTACATTTGGGTCGATTAAACTTTTATACGTAAATTCTACATCTTTCGAAGTAAATGGCGCTCCGTCATGCCATTTAACCCCCTTTCTTAAATAAAATATAATTTCAAGCCCGTCTTGAGAAACCTCCCATTTCTCCGCCAGATCCCCTGTAAGGTTTAAGTCTTTATCATATTTTACAAGGCCGTTAAAAATAAGGCCGCATATAGTTCCAGAAGAGCTGTCAGATGCCAAAATTGGCACAAAAGTCCTTGGCTCTCCTATAGATCCTATAACTATAGTATCTCCATAGTCTGGCGTAAATCCCAGTAAAAATAAAATTATAAATAAAAAGGCCGCTTTTTTAAAAGCGGCAGATGTACTGTTAGTATGTTTGCTCATATAATGAGTCACCAAGGAATTAATAATTTATTCCTACTTACTTAACTTCGCTAGCGCCTCCCTGCTGCGCTGGTTCAACTGAAGCTGGAACTTTAGCTTGCGGCATTGGATTGGCCTGAGGCGCAGATACAGGCGCAGCCTGAGGTATACTTACATTATCTACAATAGATCTGGCCTGATGACTGGATATAAGTGCCAGGCTAATACAAGTAACTATAAAACCTATGGCACATACAGCTGTAAGTTTGGTAAGGACAGTGGTGCTCTTTGTGCCAAAAAGATTCTGCATCTGAGAGCCGCCAAATGTATCTGCAAGGCCTCCGCCTTTACCTGCCTGTAATAATATTACAGCTATTAAAAAAAGACTTATGATTACGTGAACTACTATCAGAATAGAATACATATAAAGGCCCTTTCTCTATAATATAGAATTTTCTACAATCTGGACAAATGTATTCACATCCAGGCTTGCGCCGCCCACAAGAGCGCCGTCAATATCTTCCTCTGCCATCAATTTGGCAATATTATCAGGCTTCACGCTTCCGCCATACTGAATCCGCGCCTTCATTGAAGCTTCTTTTTCAAAATGCTTCTCTATAAAATTCCTTATAAACTTATGCGCTTCCTGCGCTTCGCTAGGCGCGGCTGTCCTTCCTGTTCCTATTGCCCACACAGGCTCATACGCAATAATAAGCCTGGAGATATCATCTTTTGTCAGGTCTTTAAGCCCCCTTGTAAGCTGTTTTTCAAGGATTTCATATGTTGTGCCATTATCTCTTTCTTCCAATTTTTCGCCTATACACATTATAGGAATCATGCCATATCTAAGCACTACCTTTACTTTTTTATTTACAGCTTCATCTGTTTCTCCAAATAAACTCCTTCGTTCAGAATGACCGACAATTACATATCTGACTCTTACATCCTTTAACATCTTAGGAGAAACCTCTCCTGTAAAAGCGCCTTCCTCTTCCCAGTAAACATCCTGAGCGCCCAACATAATACTTGAATCAGAAATCTCATCGCCAACTTTACTCAAAGCAGTAAAGCTCGGGCATATTACAATGTCAGCCTCTCCGAATGTATAAAATTTCCTCTTCAGCCCAATAGCTATATCAAGAGCATCCTGGACTGTCTTATGCATCTTCCAATTTCCTGCAATAATAGGCCTTCTCATATTAAAAACTCCCAACAACTTTACAAACTGACAATGTTAAAATGTAAAGTTGTTTCATTTATCGTTTAGCGCTGCTATGCCTGGGAGGACTTTTCCTTCCATATATTCTAATGACGCTCCGCCGCCAGTAGAAATATGCGACATTGCATGCTCTAATCCAAATTTAGTTATCGCGCTTGCTGTATCGCCCCCGCCTATAATACTAATAGTCTTAAGGCCTGCTATAAACCTTGCGATATCTTCTGTGCCTCTTGAAAATTTAGTTATCTCAAATACCCCAAGAGGGCCATTCCATATAATCATTTTTGCATTTCTCAGTTCTTTCTTGAATTCATCCACTGTCTTTGGCCCTATATCCACTGCTATCCAGCCCTGAGGCACAACATCAGTTACAACTCTAGTATTACTGATTGCGTCAACCTTATCAGCTATAAGATGGTCTACAGGCAATACAATTTTAACGCCAAGTTCTTTTGCTTTTTTCATAATAGACTCTGCAATATCTATTTTATCGGCTTCTAGTTTTGAGCTTCCTATCTCCATGCCCTGAGCCTTTAAAAACGTATAAGCCATGCCTCCGCCTATAAGAATAATATCAACTTTTTTCATGAGATTCTCTATTACCATTATCTTGTCAGAAACCTTTGCGCCTCCTAATATAGCCACAAACGGCTTTGGCGGATTTGAAAGAGCCTTGTCAAAATACTCTATCTCTTTTGCCAATAAAAATCCTGCAACAGAAATCTTTAAGAATTTTGTGACACCTTCTGTAGACGCGTGAGCTCTGTGAGCAGTGCCGAATGCGTCATTTACGTAAATCTCTCCTAGTGTTGCTAATTTTTTTGCAAATCCTGAATCATTATTCTCTTCCTCAGCATAAAATCTCAGGTTTTCCAATAAAACTACATCTCCATCTTTCATCCCTGCAACAACCTTTTCAACTTCAGCGCCTATGCAATCATTAAGTTTTATAACCTTTTTGTCCAAAAGTTCTGAAAGCCTTTTGGCCACAGGATCCAGGCGTAGCGAATCATCTATGCCTTTCGGCCTCCCTAGATGGCTCATAAGTATAAGCCTTGCTCCATTATCAACAGCATATTTTATAGTAGGCAGCGCTGCAACAATCCTTGTATCATCTTCAATCTTTAAGTCTTTATTAAGAGGCACATTAAAATCCACCCTCATCAAAACCCTTTTGCCTTTAATATCAATATCTTTAATAGTCTTTTTATTCATAACCCTACGCCTCCGTATATACAAGATATTACATATATCATATATTCTTATTCAAATCAACTAAAAAATAAAAATCTACAGGACATATCAAAATGACCAGATTATGCTAAAACTGACTTGTTTACAGCTAGGGATCTTGACATTCCACCTTGGCAAGATACAGGACGATTGGTAGTTAAGTTCGTAGGCCCTTTCAGACTGGGATACTGTTTTGATAGGCATATACCATATGCTTTCCGGCTTTTTAGAAAATGTAAAATCGATATCTAATTCCTTGCCTGAGTCCTTTATTGAGAATGAGCCAGCTTCGGAAACCGAACCTTTTTCATTGAGGTTGTTTAGAATCTTGTCACCTGTGGAATAACTATATTTGTCTGAATTTAAATAAGGCATTGTCAGGTTAAACTCCATTCCAAAAATCGCATCAATAGCAATCTTGCTTAAATTTTTTATACTATACGCGATTTCTATCTGCGACTTGCCTTTTAATCCTATTTTTTTAACAATAGATACGGTATGGCCATTAACACTGCCTTTTCTTGTAAGCGTAATCCTATCCAATTCTATTTTAGCTTTATAATTATCATTTACAAAATCACCAAGCTCTTCATATTTCAAATCTATAAAATCATCTATTGTAACGTTTTCGGAAATAAAATGATCTACCATGCACCCTCTTATATATTTATCGTACACAAATTTGCCTTTTAATCCAGGGTCAACAGTCTTTACGTCTTCATGGATTGTGCGTACAACATTAGAATCGCTTGACTGGCCCATCTTTGCGAGTATTTTCTTATGATATTCCTCTTCATGCCTTGCAAGGCTATTAACCAGATTAATGGATAATGGCTTATAATCTAATTCTCTTATAATTCCGCCTCTTGCAGGATCTATATAAATTGAAAAATTATTGCTTTCAATAATAAAAAACTTGGTTTTATCTTTATAAAAATCAACTTCTTTTATATCTTTCCAGTCTTTCTTATTTTTATGTAACGCCTCATCCACGATTTTGTCAGCATTTATCAGATGTTCATAAATCGCTTTTCTAAGATGATAAAGATAAAGCCCGCCAAATACGCCGTGCCAGTAAGCGCAGTTGCACTGGCCTTTGTATAATTCGCGTAGAGCTAACTTTTTACGCTCCATGCTCCATGCTCTATGCTCTATGCCATTAATTTTCTCGCTCACATAATGCATCTTACTTACCATATGATTGGTTTCCGGATATTTCTTAAGAAAATTCATCCAGGATCCGTGCGACCACTCCATCATTTCCTGGTATGACGCCTCTGGAATCTTTATTTTTTTCAAAGGCGGATTTGAGTTTAGATAATCTGATAATCTAACAGTCACAACCCATTCTTTATTCCTTGTTAATTCTTCAAAAAACTTATTAAGCCAGCCTTGTTTATAAACCCAATCATGAGTAAAAGGCCACTCCCCAAATTTTTCAGCATCATCTCCATATGTAAATAAAGGCTCTGACTTTTTTGAAGAAATCTCTTTAAAATAATTCATAATTTCCTGCGGCATTTTAAAGGGTATCATATATCGAAGGGATTTACTGGAGGGGAATATCGCCATCTCTTTATTCTTTTCGCCTGTTGTAAAATAACCGAACAGCTTGTCTTTATCTAAGCCGGCTTTTATAAAATGTTCGTCATCCAGGATAGAATATTTCATGCCGCTCTTATTGAAATCCTTGGCGAGTTCAGGTACCCAGACCCTTTCAGGCGTCCACATGCCCTGGATTTTCTGATCGAATCTTTTTTTAATATAATCAGCCATCATTTTTATCTGGCCAGCCCTATCCTTCTCCGGTATGCTTATAAAAATAGGCTCGTAATAACCACCGCCTATAATCTCCACCTGGTCTCTATCCACCATCGCTTTAACCCTGTCTAAAAAATCAGGGTGCTTCGCTTCAAAATAATCCAGAAGGCACCCTGAAAAATGCATTGACATCTTTATGTCAGGGTATTTCTCAAATACATCCAGAAAGCTCTTGTAGCAATTTTGATAAGCCCTTTCTACGATGTTATCAAAATTACCCACAGGCTGGTGAAAATGTAAACACATCCCAAAGTAAACTTTATTCATTATAGATTTTTGTAAAGTTTCAGATATTGTTCTGCTGATGATTGCCAGGAATAATCGCAGGATATGCAATTTTTAAGGAGTACATCCCATAGTTGTTTATTCTTAAAAATAACTACAGCGTCTTTAATGGCTCCTAAAAGCGCCTCGTTGGTAGCATCTTTAAATTTAAATCCGTTCCCTTTTTTAGTAGCGGGATTGAAATTCTGAATTGTATCGTCCAGGCCTCCTACTGCCCTTACTACAGGAACTGTGCCATATTTAAGACTGTACATCTGGTTTAATCCGCACGGTTCATATCTAGATGGCATTAAAAACATATCAGCGCCTGCTTCTATCTTATGAGACAGCGCGTTATCAAATTTTATGCTTACGCCAACCTTGCCTTTATATTTTTTAGCCAAGCCCTGAAATATATTATTATATTTCTCATCGCCAAATCCAAGTATAACAAAATCGCTATCTTTTAAAATATCCTTCATTATATTTACAACCAGGTCTATGCCCTTCTGTTCTGCAAGTCTTGTTATCATAGCTATAATAGGCCTTTTGGCGTTATATTTTATTTCAAATGCCTTGGCCAGGTCTTTTTTGCATTCAACCTTAGCTCTAAGATCCTTTTCATTGTATTGTTTAGCTATGAATTTATCATTCGCAGGGTTCCACACAGAATAATCCACCCCGTTTATTATCCCATAAAGATTCTTCTCTTTTGCCCTTAAAAGCCCGTCCATGCCGCATCCGAATTCAGGGGTAAGGATTTCCTTAGCGTAGCCTTTGCTTACAGTGCTTATGGCGTCTGAAAAAACTATACCTGATTTCATAAAGCTCAATTTATCCCAGAATTCAACTCCAGATGTGGTAAATAAATCCCAGGAAATATCCAGATATGGTATTACGTCTTTAACAAAAAGCCCCTGGTAAGCCATGTTATGTATTGTAAAAAGAATCTTTGTCTTATTGAACATGGCATCATTCTGATGATGGGTTTTAATATATAAAGGCAACAGGCCTGACTGCCAGTCATTGCAATGCAATATGTCCTGCTTGCCTATATAAGGTATGGAAGCCAGTATTGCCTTTGCATAAAACGCAAATCTGAATGCATTATCCTGATAATCGCCCTGAGGCGTACCGTATAAAAATTCCCTGTCATAATATTCATTCTTCTCTATAAAATATATATCTACTCCGTTATGCTTTAATAAAAGAAGATTAAAAAGCTCTTCTCTATTATTTATCCTTAAATGTATATTCTTTTTAAACAAACTAGGCTTAAATCCGTTTTTCTTAACTAACTGGTAAAATGGAAGAATCGTGCTCGCCTTATGGCCTTTTTTAGCGATTGCTTCAGGCAAAGCTCCAGCTACATCTGCCAGTCCTCCTGTTTTAGCAAAAGGAAAAACCTCAGGGGAAACAAATAGAATATTCATATTTATCCTTTCATTAACTGTCAAGAAAGTATCTCGTCTCTTATCTTTCCAGCTATATACCTCGCCGCAATCACCTTCTTGCAGCATTTTTTCTTTTCAGAATCCTTACAGCCTGAACTGGCCACTGAAAGATATGCGTTAAATATTGCTTCTTCTTGTAAAATAAGGCCTTTATTTATGAGGTTTTCATTCCACATCCTATCTTTATTAGCCCACCAAAACTGGCAGCTGTGTAAAGCCATATCTAAAGTCTCCCTGGCTGTATTAAAAAACAGTTGAGATTTATCATTATCATTTTTATCTTCTGCTTCCTGGAATATCTCTAGGCATATGTTCATATGTTCCCACTGTAATCTATGGATACTGTTATGAGGCGTATTCCATAATGGATAATAATTTCCTGCCATAATTTCTTCATTAGTGGTGCTCCATGAAGAAGATTTAGGAGGCTTTGTCTTTACTGCAGGAAATATCTTTAAAAGGTCACTGATATTAATTACTTTTATCTCGTCTGAATCCTCTATAATTTCGTAAACAGCTCCAAGAAATATCTTTTCCCAATCACTTATATGGTGGCCAAATGTTTCTGCATCCATTGCTGTCACTATATAGGCATTTTCTTTACCCTTGGCAAGCTCTTTAATCCTTGATACAAACCCCACTGCATCAATATTTTTGAAACTGATCATATTGCTGATTATATCGTCTCTGAAAAATGCCTTCATGGCGCCTGAGCTAAGTTTAAAAGTTGGTGTATAATCCATAGGCCATTTCCCCTGGCAGGCAATACCGCTTACTATAACCCACTCATAACCCATGCCTCTTACAATAGAGGCTGTTTCATCAGAGTAGCACATCTCTGGCAGGAAAAATCCTTTTGGCTTATAACTATTTTTGAAAAAAGACAGATTGGTTAATCTATTTAATTCTATCTGCCTTCTAGCTTCCTTCTCTGGTATTAAAGGCAGTATTGCATGGAATTTTGCTGATTCAATAAATTCAACCTGGCCGCGTTCACCAAGCTCTCTGAGGCCTGCCACAATATCCTTATAACCATGGTTGTTCAGCATTTCAGTAAGCACCCCGCACATATTTACAGTAACTCTGGATTCAGGATGCTCTTTAAATACCTTTAGTAACGGCCTATAGGATTCTTCGCAAATTTTCGCAAGAACACCGTGAGACTGCGTCGGAGGCTGGTAAAAATGTAGAAGCGGAGCCCAGTATATCATTTTACTCCAAGATCTTCTTTCACTAATCTTTCAGCATTAAGCCAATCTTCCAGGCCATTGCCAGACTGACATCCTCTTTTTTCATAAATTTCGTACGCCTTTTTCTGGACAAGCTGCATAAATTCTTCGCGGCTGACACGATTTTCATTGTCCAGTGATAATACCTTTTTCAATTTCTTCAACATCTTTCCTCCTTTGTATTTTTAGAATATATCAGATAATAAAATATCTGTCAACGAATCTATTTGAGCGCCTCCATTCCCCTGCGACAAATCTCCTTTGCATAATCTGTCCACATTCCAGCACCCCAATAGCGGAAACAGCTTGTCTGAGACAATAATAAATAAAAAAGCGCTTTTTTATAAGCAGGGTTTGCTTTATCTGTATTTTTATTATCAAATTTCTTATGAAATGCTGCGCTAAGCTGGGTTATAGGATCCATTATATCTTCGTAACCCTTTACCCAATCCTTATCATTTGTCCATGACGCTTTTTCCAAACTGAACCCTGGGTATTTTTGTTTCACTTTTTCAATAGCCCTGTCAGCTGCGCCATGAGAATATTCCTTTAAGAATTCCCAAATCTTACCCTGAGAAACAGGCTCTACAGGCATAAATGATTTTTCGTCCAAGCCCGTTTGTTTTACTAACTCAAGATACTCTGTGCCATTCATACTGACTACGCCTTCACGGCCTATCTCCTGAAAAGCAGTCTTATACGCATTGGGAAATTCATTCATCATAACTCCGCCGTTTTCCCCGTCTCCTATTTGAGCTACAAAACTCGGAAGGTCCAGTCCGCAGTATTTCTCATAGCCCAAAGTTTTGGCTTCATAATATGGCTGCATCTGACCAATGAGTTTATTATCAGACCCTTGTGTTTTTATAATAACTGTTATCTCAGTCTTTTCTCCCAGAGAATTTTTAGCAACTAATTTATGCGGGAAATGCGGCCTTCTTATAGGCGTGCCGTCCAAGTTTTCTATCGTATGCTCCTGAACCATGAGCCATCTGTATCCGCATTCTTTCAAAGCTTTTACATACTCAAAACACACATCAGGATGTATGGGGAGATGCATTTCAGGAGCAGAAAACCCTTTAACATTTTTAAGGGCTTTTTGGCTGAATATTGACGCAAAACAATCCTGCCATTCTTTTATATGAAGCTTTATGTCTGGGACAGGCGTAGAACTAACCACAGAATGCGACCACATTGTCCCGAGCCATTCCACATACCCGGAATATTTTTTATCACAGGTAACGAGTTTGAGATTATCCAGAACCCTTTCTTCGCCCATATCCTTAAGGCCCCAGAGAAGATTTCCAGAATAATCCAGCATGATCCTTGGATTTTTACCTTCGCCTGAAAGTTCTCTTACGAAATCAGCTATCCTTGAATAACAATTCAAAAATACAGGCGCATTGTGATTGTCTCCTATATTCTGATGCTCCATCATATATTGCAAATTAGAAATCATCTTCGCTGTCCTAATGTCAGAGCCGCCTGCTGGAATTATCGGCTGATGCATATGAAGCGCTATACCAAAACATGAATTTATTTTCATATCGCTCCTTTATTTATTTTGTTTTAAATATAATATTTAGCACAATCCATATCGGAAAAAATATTATCCCTTGATTCAACTTCTTTAAGCCATTCTTTATCAATAGAGCCATTTAGCATATCCTTATAAATATGCGTAAATCTATTTATGTGAAGTTTCACCCTTTTATTAGCATATTCTACCATCGTGCCTGTTTTCATTATAAATGGCCAATCACTTGCCTGCGCCAGAAGAAGCTCTCTCGCAGCCTGATTCAATGCAAGCGCCGCCAGGCCAAACTTGTCTTTCTCTATGCAATTAGAAAACTTTTCAGCCAATTCTTTCATCCTCTCGCCTGCTACATGCAGATGCCTGTAGATCCAGTCATTGCTTCCCTCCAGCCAGACCTCATTATAACCCTTATAACCCCAGGTAGATGTTGACGGAACCGACATCTGGTTAACAGGATATTCTCTTAGATAATCTGACGGTGTGGCAAGCTTTACTGTTTTTTGGTCATACGCAATCTTACGTATCAAAAAGTCAATCCACATCGGGCCTTCAAACCACCAGTGCCCGAACAATTCCGCGTCATAAGGAGAAATAATCATAGGCTTTCTATCCATATGATACGCAATATGCTCTATCTGCTTTTCGCGGTTAAACATAAAGTTCCCTGCATGCGCCGCCGCTTTTTCCTTTGCCCATTCAGGCACATACGGCTCCTTATGATTAGTATCTCCTGTTATCCTCCAGTATTTAAGCCCTGTATTTATCCTGAATCCGATTGGATGAATATACGGTTTTATATACTCATACTCTAATTCATGGCCTATATCCTTGTAATATTCCCTGTAATCAGGGTCTCCGGGATAACCTTCTTTTGAGCTCCAGACCTGCTTGGAAGATTCCCAGTCTCTTCCGAATGCAGCAACTCCTGTTGGGCAGTATAAAGGCGCGTATACGCTATATCTTGGAGAAGGATCTGCGTTTACGATTCCATGCGAATCTACAAAGAAATATTTAATCCCAGCCTCTGCTAAAAAATTATCAATGCCTGGAGCATATCCGCATTCAGGAAGCCAGAACCCAACAGGTTCCCTGCCGAATGTTTTTCTGTAATAATCCACGCCAACTTTTACCTGGGCCTCCGCGTCAGTTGGATTTACGCTTAAGATAGGCAAAAACCCGTGAGTGGCGCATGAAGCAAGTATTTCAATATATCCAAGATCCTGGAATTTTTTAAAACTAGACACCAGATCTTTTTTATATTTATCTACAAATACCTCTCTAGCCTCTACAAACTTCCTGTAATACATCAGGGCTAGGCCATGAAATTTAGGGTCATAGCCTGTTCGCTGGACCTCTTTGTCAGCGAGTTCTATCAATTTATTAATATGCCTTATATATCTATTTTGAAGGAGTTCGTCCTGAAGCATAGACACTAGGGTAGGCGTCAGGGACATTGTTATGCGGAAATCCACATGGTCTTCGATTAATTTTTCAAAGACCTGTATAAGAGGGATATAAGTTTCTGTGATAGCTTCGTAGAGCCAGTTCTCCTCAAGAAAATTCTCTTCCTCGGGATGCCTGACAAATGGAAGGTGCGCGTGAAGAACTAAACATAGATAACCTTTATGCATAGGATGTGTTGCGTTCTACTTGAGTTGTAATTTTTCTAGTATCTATTTTATCTTTTGAAGTGGCTATAAAAGGTAACGGGATTTTCCCATCAGGAAGCGCAAGCCTCATGCTGAAAGTTCCGTCCGGCTTGAGATCTACTTTTTTATCTCCGAGTTTTACCTCTGCATCAGGCTCTGTGCGGCCATAAACAATAAGTTCTGTCCCTATTTCAAAAAAAAATTTGCGTTTTTTATCTGGCTTCTGCGCAAATTCGCTTGCGCCGCCTTGAAGATTTTCGCTTCCACCCAGATATGTAAATTCAGAGGCGCCAATCATAATCTTTCTGCCAAATTTTGCCTCATGTAGCCTTCTAAAATAAAGCAAGTCCTGCCATTCTGTTCCTGACATCTTAGAATATAAATATCTGTATATTTTTTTTCTGGAAACACGCGAGAGTATCCTGTCTCTTAATAAAGGAGAAAGTTTGCTGTAATATGCTCTTAAATCCGCCTCGTTAAGATAAATTTTTCTTTTTTTAGATAAGCTGGAATAGTTGAACCTGCCCGCTGTATCATATTGAACCCCTCGACGGAGTTTATCCCGAGCGAAGTCGAGGGACTCGGGGCAGGCAGCTCCTTCAACTTTATTGTAAGGCATCGGCGCGCCTGAAAGTTCCTGCTCATGAGTAATGTCCATCCATATCTCTTCAAACCTGTTAGATGAATTGGACCGAGGCGTATGCACAAAATTAGACCTGGCCATCGGGAAAAATCTTCCGGAAGCATGAACTATGCCTAAATCTGCGCAATAAGATACATTGTCATTCCATAAGCTTATATACCAGTTATTTGAATACCTGCCTACTTCTATATCAAACCAATGATTGGCGTTAAACCCGTTAAAATCTTTATATGTCACATCATACATGCGGACAACAAATCTTGTGCCATCCAAGTTGCCGCCTAATTGTTTCTTCACATTTTCTATTGAACTTTCGGCAATTTCCCAGTAAGCGTATAGCCAGAAAGGATCTTTTGCTATTAAAGTAATCCGAGTTGTATCGTTATAAGAAGGAAGTTCGTATTCATTTATCGTTATATTCGGCGCGCTTTTATATTCTTTTATTGCGCAGGATGGCTCTATTACGGCAACAGAAGGCTTTCTATGGGCTGCTTTTCTTTTTACAGCCTTTACAATAGCTTCTCTCCCATTTTTATAAACGCGCTCTATGGAATTTCTTTTTTTAATTTTTTGTTTTTTAACGGTCATAAATGTCCAATACCTGGTCAGCTACAGCATCCCAGGAAAAAGCTGTTTCAACTGCAATCCTGCCGTTAGCGCCCATCCATCTGGCGTGGTCAAAATCTGAAAATGCAGTACCTATGCCCCATGCTATTGATTCAGGATTTGGATAAACCTTTAAACCTGTTATGTCATGCCATATTATTTCCCCAGGCCCGCCGTTTAAAGTGGCCACCACAGGCTTCCCAGCGCTCCACGCCTCTAATAAAACTATTCCGAAAGGCTCGTTTCTTGAAGGCATGCACACAACGTCTGTTACCTTGTAAAGATCGGAAAGCTTCCATCCATTATTAAAGCCTATAAACCTTGTAGCATGATGAACTCCGATCTGTTTTGCCCTATCCTCCACGCCCCAGCGCATTTCTCCGTCTCCCACAAAAACAAACTTTGCGTTATTATAATATTTAAGTATATGCGGAATAGCCTCTATCAAAAGATCCGGGCCTTTCTGATAAACAATCCTGCCTACAAAAAGCGCCATTGGATCCATAGGCCCTATTCCATAATAACGCCGGACTGCGCCAGCGTCTATCCACCCGTCAAAATTTCTGTAATTGACTCCATTATATACTACGTCCGCTTTCCAATCAGGCACATTATACATCCACTGTATCTCTCCTTTAAGGGCTCGGGATACAGCTATCACATGGTCAGCGCAGTATGCGCCATGCCTTTCATGGTCTCTGATCTTTGCAGAATCTCCGTTATGAAAATTGTTTCCACACCCCTGCCATATTCAGTTGAGTGTATGGTAAGAACAGCCTTGCTTGGCCTGACCTGTTTTATCCAGACCATTGCGTTTGAGGCCAGCCAATCGTGGCTATGAATCACATCAAAAGGGCCTGTGACGCTTTCTGTCTGGAAAAATGCATCCACAAAAGAGCGACACATATTGTTTATCTCTTCTATAAAATCTGCGCTCTGATTAAAATAGCATCTATGGTAATGTACGCCGTGAATGCATTCATACCACGCCTGATCAGAGTTACCAGCTCGCGTAAAAACATGAACCTCATTGCCTTTACGCTCAAGGCCGCATGCAAGTTCTGTAACGTGCACACCCACCCCGCCCACGCAAATGGAATGCATAGATTCCCACGAAAATATCGCTATCCGCATGCTCCCCTTTTATAATTCTATTACTGAATTTTCTGAGCCGAAAGTGTTTACTGTGAAAAGACTATTTAAAGGGTCTCTCTGCCATTGGCCGTCAACTAAATATTTATACTCATAACGCCCAGATTTAAGGGTTAAATCTCTTCCCCATACTCCATCTTTAGATTTTTTAAGACTGATACTAGATGAATCCCATGAATTAAAATCTCCTGCCAGGCGCACATCCTTTGCAGTTGGCGCGCTTATCTTAAAAGTCACCTTCTTTGACGAACATTTCTTAATAGCCATTTCCCCCTCCTTTTTTTTGGCGCATGACACCAATAACGTGAACTCAAATGATACCAAAAAGCCCAGCATTTGTAAATAGGTACAACTACCTACTTTAGAGAGCTTTTTTTCCTACACAATATATAGTGGTTACTATATAGTGGTTATACCTTCTTTGAGTGCGTACCTGATGAGGTCTGCATGGCGGTGTATTCCAAGTTTCTGCATTATATTATTTCTGTGGGCAAGCGCGGTCTTTAAAGAAATCTTAAGTTGTGTCGCAACTTCCTTATTTATATAGCCTTCTGCAATAAGCTGAAGAACCTCTCTTTCTCTCCCAGTAAGACTGACTATCTTTTTTTCTCCTATCTTCCGGCCTCTTGAATCAATGTAATCCTGTATTACAAATGTGGATATCCTAGGGCTAAGAAAATATTCATTCTTGTAAACCGCTCGTATGGCCTGAATAATCTCATCAGCTGCTGAATCCTTTAACACATACCCTTTTATTCCCAGGCTTAAAGCCCTTTCTATAAATGCCCTGTTATCATGCATGCTTAATATAATAATTTTATTCATAGGATTAATCTGCATAATTTGGCTGGAAGCCTCAAGGCCATTTAATATAGGCATAGTTATATCAATTATAAATATATCCGCTGAATTATTCTTTGCGATATCCACAACCTCTTTACCATTTGACGCCTCTTTGATAACCTTTATATCCTGTTCCTGAGATATTACAGCGCTTAAGCCTTGCCTTACTATCGCATGGTCATCTGCCAGCACTACTTCTATAGCCATCCTTATGCCTCTTTGATTATTGGAAAAGTTACGTTTATCTTTGTCCCGTTTTTAGATCTAGACTGCAGCAAAAATTTTCCATTCAATAAATCCACACGCTCTCTCATCCCGCGCAAACCAAGTTTATCCACGTTTGCCTCTTTAAAAAATGCCTCTGCGTCAAACCCTATCCCATCATCTTCTATTATAAAACTTATTTCTCCTTTTTTAAGCAATAAATTTATCTTTACATTTTTTGCCTTTGCGTGCTTTACAATATTATTAAATGCCTCTTGTATGACCCGGTACAGGGTAATCGCCACATCTTCCTTTATATGAATATTGCCTATATTTTCTTTGAATTTTATATTTAAAGGGTATGACTTTGTGTAATGCGAGAAAAGTTCGCGCAAGACTGACGGAAGCCCGAGCATATCTAATTCTGCAGGCCTCAAGTCTATAAAAAGTGTCCTGATTTTCTTTGCTGTATCAGCTAAGATTATTTTCGCGTCTTTTATTACGCAGAGGGCGGTATCGAGATTGCGTCTCGCTATCTCTTTTTCAATTATGTTCAATGCTGAACCAAGAGATACTGAGAATTGGCCTATCTCGTCATGAAGATCCCGGGATATCCTATGTCTTTCCTCTTCCTGGATAGCTAGTATCTTCTTTGAAAATTCCCTTGACCCAGCATTTTCCATAACAACCTGATATTATAACCCCTTATTTAATATATACTCTATGAGGTCGACTACTCTGCAGGAATAACCCCATTCATTATCATACCAGCTCAGCACCTTCACCAAGCGTTTATCAATTACATAAGTAAGGGCCGCATCGACTATCGAAGAACGCGGATTACCGTTGAAATCCTTTGATACAAGAGGCTTATCGCAATATTCCAGGATACCGTTAAGTTTCCCTTCTGCTGCCTCTTTAAAAGCCATATTAACCTCTTCTTTAGTGGTGTCTTTTTCAACCTCTACTACAAGGTCAACAAGCGATACATTCGGAGTAGGCACTCTTATTGCAAGTCCGTCTAATTTTCCCTTTAATTCAGGAAGCACAAGGCTCACTGCCTTTGCTGCACCTGTAGTTGTAGGTATCATTGAAAGGCCGGCTGCTCTTGCCCTTCTTAAATCCTTATGCACAAGGTCCAGGATCCTCTGGTCATTCGTGTAAGAATGAATCGTGGTCATTAAACCTCTTTTTATTCCGAACTTCTCTATTAGAACTTTTGCGACCGGCGCTAAACAGTTTGTAGTACAGCTTGCGTTTGAAACTACGCTGTGTTTTGAAGGGTCATACACCCTCTCGTTAACGCCCATAACAATTGTAAGATCTTCATTCTTCGCAGGGGCTGTGATTATGACTTTTTTTGCGCCTGCCTGGATATGCTTCACCGCTTTTTCTTTTTCCGTAAATACGCCTGAAGATTCCACTACTATCTGGACCCCCATGCTTGCCCATGGGATCTCTGCAGGGTCCTTATAACTCAATACCTTTATTTCCTTACCGTTTACAATCAAGGCATTTTCCTTTGCCTCAATGTTTACCTTTAATTCTCCCAGTATAGAATCGTATTTCAAAAGATGCGCAAGAGTAGCTGTAGGCGTTGGTAAATCATTCACTGCCACAAAATCAATATTGCGGTTCTCAATCGCTGCTCTGAAAATATTTCTGCCTATTCTTCCAAAACCATTGATGCCAACTTTTACTCCCATGTTATTCCCTCCCTTTGCTCCAATTTAACTTATTTTATTTTCTCTACTTTTAATGTAAGCAATACTTTACTTTGCTGCGCACGCTTCTCTTAAACACTTGGCGGTTATTTCAGGTGAGGTAGGATTTATATAGAGGCCTGAACCCCATTCAAAACCAGCTACGTCTGTCAGTTTAGGCATTATCTCAAGATGCCAATGAAATTCTTCATAAACCCCATCTCTAATAGGCGCTGTGTGAATTATAAAATTATACGCCGGGTCATTAAGCCTTGATTTCAACCTCGCAAGGACTTCTTTTAATGCGCCTGCCATATCATAAATCTCAGAATCATCTATTGATTTAAATTCATGGTTATGGGCTTTTGGTAATAACCATACTTCAAATGGAAAGCGAGACACAAAAGGGCAAAATGCTAGAAAATGTTTATTTTCGAACACTATTCTCTCTTTTTCCTGCTGCTCCTGAGCCATCATATCGCAGAAAACGCATCTCTCCCTGTATTTAAAATAATTCTGCGCGCCTTTTAGCTCTTCCTTAACCCTCTTAGGCACAATAGGCAATGCTACAAGCTGGGTATGCGAATGTTCAAGCGACGCGCCCGCAGGCTCCCCGTGGTTTTTAAAAAGTAAAATATACCTGAATCTTGTGTCATTTTCCAGATCTATGGTCCTGGATTTATACTTTAATATTACATTTCTTATCTCATCCTGCGTCAGGTCAGCCAGGTCTTTATAATGATCTATATTTTCAACTATTACCTCGTGCGCGCCAATGCCATTTGACATGTCAAACATGCCTATGCCGCGTTTATCCAGCTCTCCTTCTATCTTTAACGCAGGAAATTTATTAGAAACAACTCTGACTGTCCAGCCTGGGGTATCAGGCTCTGTCTTAGGGTCTCTAACTGCCTCTATTTCAGGAGGCGTCATCTTTTCGCTTCCAGGACAAAAAGGACATTTTCCGCCTTTTTTAGTCTGCGGCTTCATATCAAATTCATCGCATCTTTTTGGATTCGAAATAGCTATTTCCACCCATCTTCCTGTTACTGGATCTCTTCGTAATTGTGACATTATAAAGTTACCTCGCGTAAATATTTTGCCGCTTCTTCCGGCGGAGTAGGATTTATATAAAATCCTGAACCCCACTCAAAACCAGCCACCTGAGTAACTCTAGGCATAACCTCTATATGCCAGTGATAGTCCTCTTCTATTGTATGCCAATATCCAGGTCTTCTTGTCCGCCTGAAAGGAGCTGTATGCAGCATATAATTATACGGCGGGTCATTCAATGCCTTTGAAAGCTTAGCAAATACTGTCTTTAAAATATTTGCCAGATCTTTTATTTCATCAGCCTGTATATTCATAAAATCTGTCCTGTGGATTTTAGGCATTATCCATATCTCAAAAGGAAACCTTGAGGCAAAAGGCGCGATTGCCACAATGGTTTTTGTCTCCATTATAATCCTTGCGCCTGTTTCTATTTCCTGGCGTATAATGTCGCAGAAAACGCACCTTTCTTTATATTCGAAATAAAACATGGAACCCCTGAGTTCCTCTTTGACTCTTGTAGGCGTAACAGGCGTTGCGATAAGCTGAGATCTGAGGTGTTTTGTTTTTTTACTGCCTCCTGCTTTCAATCCGTGATTTTTAAATAAAAGGCAATATTTAAAACGAATGTCTTTTTCAAGTTCGCTGATGCGGTAGATAGAAGCATTAATTACATCTTGTATTTCAAGTTCTGATAATTGATATATATCAGTAAGGTGATTAGGAGACTCTATTAACACCTCATGAGCGCCTATATTGTTCATAACATCATACATCCCAACTCCGCGCCTCTCAAGCTCCCCTTCTATCTTGAATTTCGGAGCTATGCTGGGCACAACCCTCACGTTCCAGCCTGGGGTATCTTTTTTTGTGCCTGGTTTTCTTATTGCGAATATTTCCGTAGGCGTCTTCTTCTCATGGCCTTCGCAAAAAGGACATTCCATCTCAGACTCATCCGCATGCTTGATATTAAAATCGCTCGGCCTTTTAGCCCTCTCAGTAGATATTATAACCCATCTTCCTATTACAGGATCTCGTCTTAATTCTGGCATATATTTAGTTTGAAGTTAAGTATTAAAAGTTAAAAATTTTAAATTTTGTGAAATCATTATATCATTAAACATTATTTATGCAAGAAAAATTTTTGTGCCCGGCCATAAATTCTTTCGCAGTCATTCTTCGCGAACCTTCTAATTGAAGCTCTTCTATTTTTAAAGCTCCTTTTCCTGTTTTAACCAGTATGCCATTTTTACTGGCCTCTAATATTGCGCCAGGGATTGATACTTCGACTGGGTCCAAACTGCGCCCTTCATGACCGCTCAGTATCAACCCTGAGCAAGCCCCGGCTTTTAAGCCTGGGTGCGTCGAATGGGTTGACTTTCTATCAATTAAATCCATCACCGGCTTTGCCTTCCATATCTTAAGCATCTTTTTATTCAGCGAGATGAAACATCCTGGCCATGGCGTAAAAGCCCTGATTCTATTGCAAATTTCATCAGCGCTATCAGCCCAGTTGATCAGGCCATCTTCTTTTTTTAATTTAGGCGCATAAGTTGCCTTAGTATGGTCCTGCGCTATAAATTCAACTTCATTATCTCTTATTAACCTTATGGCATCCAATAAAATATTTGCGCCTTTTATGGAAAGTTTTCCCGATAACGTAATAGCGTTATCCTGTTCGCTCACGGGCAATATTTCCTTGAGAATAATATCCCCTTCATCCATTTTTTCATTCATGCGCATAATGGTTACGCCTGTCTCTTTTTCTCCGTTCGCAATGGCCCAGTTTATAGGGGCTGCCCCTCTATATTTTGGTAAAAGCGAGGCATGGATATTCAGGCAATATAATTTTGGCAACCTCAATGCTGGTTTCGAAAGTATCTGCCCAAAACTTACTACAATAAATAAATCCGCGTTAAATTTTCTAAGAAATTCTATGGATTCTTTAGAATTTACTTTGGCAGGCTGAAATGTCTCAATCCCGAGTTCTTCGGCTTTTGATTTTACCGCTGTAGGCGCTATTTTAAGAGACCTGCCCTTTTGCCTGTCTGGCTGTGTAATCACCAGAACAATATTCTCGTTCTTAGCAAGTTCCTCTAATATAGGTACAGCAAAATTTGAGCTGCCAAAAAATACTATTTTCATCTCACCGCATCCAAGCCAACTTTACACTTGTGACATTGTCGGAAGCGTAAAGTTGTTTAAAGTTCCATGCAGACCTTTGCGCCAAACTGCTTGATAATCTTCTTGCGCTTCAAAAATCCTATTTTGTCTACAAAAAGTATTCCATCCAGATGATCTGTTTCGTGCTGTATTATCCTGGCAAGAAGGCCTTCTGCGTTTATCTTAAGCATATCTCCGTCAAGATTAAGCGCCTCTACTGTAATAAACTTAGGCCTTATAACATCGTTGGAAACGCCTGGCAAACTCAAACAGCCTTCGCAAAACTTTACCTTTCCTTTTTTCTGAGTTATCTTAGGATTAATTAAGGTTAGGGCTATCTTATTGTCTCCAACCATGTCTTCTACAACTATAATGCGTTTACTAATGCCTACCTGAGGAGCTGCCAGACCAACCCCATTGCTAGAGCGCATTGTCTCTATCATATCATAAGCAAGCTTGCGCTCATCATTGCCTACTTTTCCCACCTGCCTGGCTTTTTTGCGTAACACCGGGTCTGGATATATTTTTATTTCTAACTTTGCCATATGCTTTTTTATTTTACCATATCTCTTCCATCTTGACAATCATATAACCTTAATGTAGAATTATGCCATATGGATGAAAAAGAGTTGAAAGAATACTTTACCAAGGGCATGTTGGCATTTGAAAAGCAAAATTACGATTATGCCATTGAGATATTTTCTCAGATGCTATCAACTCAATACGACCACCTGGAAGCCAGGCGCTATCTGCACCTTTCGCTTCAAAAAAAAGCAGAAGGCTCCAAGCCTTCTATTGCAAGTTCAGTAAATAAACTTTTTCTTTCAATGCAGGCTAATGGCATGTTGAAAAAAGGCAATATACCAGGGTGCCTTGACTTATTTGAAAAAATAATAGCGTCTAACCCCAATGATTTTGAAACATTAAAAAATATCGCTGATATATTTTATAAAAAAGGAATGCTGCTCCACGCAATAAATAATCTGGAAGAGGCAAAACTGGCTAATCCAAAGGATATAGACACGCTTAAAAAACTTGGAGAGCTATACGTGAAAAAAGAAGACTATCGCAATGCTAAAGCAATTTACGAATCAGCGCTTAAAATAAATCCTAACGACACAGAAGTCCTGAAATCCTTCAAGAACCTTGATGCCCTCGGAACTCTCAAACGCGAATTCGGAAATTAAGACGGATCCACATCCACTGTTATAATAATTCCTGAACTTTTATTTTTATTCAGCGCCTTTTTCAAAATAGAGGTAATATTTTCTGCGGTTTCTGACCTTAAAAATATATTCCACCTGTACATGCCTTTCATCTTCGAAATCGGAGAAGGCGCAGGCCCTAGGATTTCTATATTTTTAGATTTAATTTCTTTTTCAAGGCTGGACTTTAAATTATCGCTTGCCTTAAAAACCCTTTCTTCTTTTCTGCCCCTAAGGGTCAAACTGACCATATGACAGAATGGCGGAAGATATAACTCTTTTCTCAGCGATATTTCCTTGTCGTAAAACGTATTGTAATCATGATTTTTAGATGCCTGGATTGAATAATGCTGAGGCGTATAGCTTTGTATTATCACCCTGCCTCCCAGATCGCTCCTTCCAGCGCGGCCTGCGACTTGCGTCAATAAATTAAATGTGCGCTCAGCTGACCTGAAATCAGGAAGATTTAAAGCTGTGTCAGCTGATATAACTCCGACAAGCGTAACCTTTGGAAAATCCAGGCCCTTGGCTATCATCTGAGTGCCTATTAAAATATCTATAAGACCATCCTTAAATTTTGAAAGCACTTTGTCGTGCGCGCCGCGCTTGTGGGTAGCGTCAGTATCCATACGCGCTATGGAAGCTTGCGGAAAAAGCCTGTGGGTTTCGCTTTCAACCTTTTCTGTGCCAAGGCCCCAATATTTCAAATAGCTGGCATTACATTCAGGACAGATTTCAGGCGGTTCCATATTGAAATTACAATGGTGGCACACAAGTTTTTGCTTATCAAAATGGTATGTAAGGCTAACGCTGCAGCGTTTGCATTTAATAACATACCCGCATTTTCTGCAATTTATGAATGTTGAGAAACCGCGTCTGTTTAAAAAAAGTATAACCTGTTTTTTTTCAGCTATATCCTTCTCTATCCATTCTTTAAGTTTCTGCGAAAATATAGGAATCTTTTTGGCCCTTGTCATCTCCTCCCGCATATCTACTATATCTACTGCCGGTAAAAGCCTGGAATCTATCCTTTCAGGGAGTTCTATAAGAGCATATCTTCCATTTTTAGCTGCATAAAAAGATTCTAATGACGGGGTGGCGCTCCCCAATATTACAATAGCTTTTGAAAGCCCTGCTCTTTTTATTGCCACGTCTCTTGCGTTATACCTGGGCACATCCTCCTGTTTATAAGATGTCTCATGTTCCTCGTCCACAACTATCAGCCCGAGATTTTTAAGAGGCGCAAATACAGCTGAGCGCGCGCCTATAACGATCTGTGCCGCGCCTGAATTTATTCTACGCCATTCAGAAATACGCTTGGACCCAAGAAGCCTTGAATGCAGCACTGCTATTTTATCCCCGAATCTTGCTTTGAAACGCGCTACAGTCTGCGGCGTAAGCGAGATCTCAGGGACAAGTATTATGCTGGAAAGCCCGATCTCTAAGGCATGGGCTATTGATTGAAGATAAACCTCTGTTTTTCCGCTTCCTGTTACGCCGTGCAGAAGAAAAACCCTGTGAATCCTTGCATCTATTGAATTCATTATGCAATCGAGCGCGAGCTTTTGTTCTTCGTTAGGCATAAGATGTTTATCAGAGCCGTCTATAAATTCAAACTCCTTTTCTTCTTCATCGCGCTTTTCTTTTCTTTGTCTTTTACCAGAGGCGCCTTTTTTAAGAACGCTGGGAATAGCTGCTGAGATCGCCTCTCCCCAAGAAGAATAATAATACGTTGAAATCCATTTTGTAAGCTCCAGCATCTTGGGATCTACGCACAGGGTTTTATCAACAATACTATTTATAGGCTTAATTTTTTCTATGTCGCATTTATCAGAAAACCCCACCACATAACCCGTAACTACCTTGTTTCCAAAAGACACCTCTACTATGCTACCTATCTCAATATCCTCTTTGAGAGGTTCCGGGATAGAATATGTAAAAGGCCTTTCTATGGGCCGGTTAATAACTATATCTGCAAATTTATAATTCATTCATTATTTTCTTCATGTCTTCCCATACAAGCTTTTTGTCATGGGGATTACGCAGAAGATATGCGGGATGATACGTAGGCATGAATTTTATTCCTCTATATTCGCTCCAGGTGCCTCTGAGCTTACTTATAGGCGCCTCTGTCCCGAGAAGAGTCTGGCTGGCAAATTTTCCAAGCCCGCATATTATCTTTGGCTTTATCATATCTATCTGAGTATAAAGATAATCTATGCATATAGAGATTTCTTCTGGCAATGGATTTCTATTTTGCGGCGGCCGGCATTTCAGAATATTACAAATATAAACATCATCTCTTTTAATGCCCATTGCCTCTATTATTTTTGTGAGAAGCATACCAGCCTCTCCTACAAAAGGCATGCCCTGTATATCTTCATCACGGCCAGGCGCCTCTCCGACAAATACGAGCTTTGCGTTTATATTGCCTGAACCAAATACACTATTTGTCCGCATCTTTCCCAACGAACATTTCTGGCAATTCGATACCTGGTTTTTAACCAAAGATAGCTGGACATCCTTTGGCTTGGATGAAAAAAGATATTCGGATATACCGCTTTCCCTTTCCATCTCAAAATAATTTTTTATATCTCTCCTTATATTTTGCATTATTTTAAACCTTAAACTAATTACGGTCTCGGATGGAACTTTTGATGAATTGACTTCAATCTGTCTTTACTCACATGCGTATAGATTTGCGTTGTAGAAATATCAGCATGTCCGAGCATTTCCTGCACTATCCTCAGGTCAGCGCCTCTCTCAAGTATGTGCGTTGCAAAAGAATGCCTTAAACTATGAGGCGTAATGTTTTTTTTAATCCTAGCTGCCTTTACATATCTTTTTATGATCTTCCAGAATGTCTGGCGCGACATAGGCTTAGATAACCTGGTTAAAAATAAATAATTTGAAATACTCTTTTTCAAAAATTGCGGCCTGGATTTTTCCAGATACCTCTCTAAGCTTTCTTTTGCCTTTTTGCCAAAAGGCACTATCCTTTCCTTTGAGCCTTTTCCAAAGCATTTTGCAAAACCAACCCCCATATTAATATCATCCATTTTAAGGTTCACAAGCTCTGAAACTCTCATCCCTGTAGCATACATGAGCTCCAGGCAAGCCTTATCTCTCATCTCCATGAGATCCCTGACATTCGGGGCATTCAACAAAGCCTCAACCTCGCTCACGCTCAGAGTAAATGGAAGTTTTTTCCATAATTTAGGGGATTCTATAATAGTTGCTGCGTTTTCTTTGATTATATTTTCCTTTAAAAGAAACTTAAAAAAACTTTTTATACACGCAAGTTCTCTTGAAATAGAATTAGAACCAAGTCCTCTATCCTTTTCTGCCATCATAAATGAATTTATCATCTGCCTGGAGACTTTATCTATGGAATCGATCTTTTTTGATTTTAAATAACCAGCGAATTTATAAAGATCCCTTTTATAGGAACTGAGCGTATTATTCGCCATTCCCCTTTCAACAGATATATAGCTTAAAAATTGTTCGATTAATTCATTCAAGATGTACTGTCACCTAATAAATGAGTTATTTAGCTTTTCATCCCCTATTGTCGAACTTGGGCCATGGCCTGGATAAATAATATATCCATCATCCAGCGTAAATAATTTTTCTTTTATAGAGTTTATAATATCTTTCTCCGAGCCGTATGCAAAATCAGTCCTGCCTATACCTTGGCAAAAAAGCGTATCTCCTGTGAAGATTACTCCAACAGCCTTCAGGCAAATAGAACCTGGCGTATGCCCAGGGGTATGGATAACCTCAAGGCTATATTTACCTATATTTAGGATATCTCCATCTTCTAATAATCTGGAAGCAGATTTTGTTTTTAGAAAAAATCCAAATGCGCCTGACAGGTTTTTGGAAGAATCTATTAAAAAATCGGCATCTAAGCGATATATCCATACAGGAATGCCAAACTCCTCATTAGCTCCTATATGGTCTCCGTGGCCGTGGGTATTGATAACAGCTTTTGGTTTCAGGCTGTATTTATCTATAACGCTTTTTATAGATTTATAGTCTCCGCCCGGGTCTATTACAAAAATCTCTTTTGTATTCTCATCGCCTGCAAGATAGCAATTTGATTCCAGAGGCCCTACGACTATTTTCTTGATAAGCACTTTTTATTTCCTTAACTGGAGAGAATCCTTTACGTGGCTATACGAAAATCTTTTATCTATAAGCCGCTTTGTCTTCTCTAAAACCTGCGTAATTCTGTATTTCTCGCTGTTTGTCAAATTAATCTTTTTAACATCAAGGTCTACTGATTTTATTTCTGCTATAAAACCTTCCAGCTCTTTATATTTTTCGTCATTAAGATATTTCTGCATCTCCAGTAAATTCTGCATTAGTTCATTATAACACTCTGTTCTTTTTTTATAAGAGTCGTCCATCCTGTAAATCAATTCCCCTTGCCATGATTTCCAGAATAAAAACCGTTTTTTATAAAGCTCGTCCACTCTTTGCTCTATTGCATAATCATATGTAGTAACAATAGGCAGCGGCTTTTCCTCCTGCTGTTTTTTACGCGTGAACTTTCTCTGCATCCCCGCGCACCCTACAATCGATATGCACAATATCAAAATAACAATATATCTAAATCGTCTGTTCATATCCCCTTCTTTCCTCAAACAACTTGACATTTTAACATTGTTAAAGTGTCAGTTAAAGTGTCAAGTTGTTCAGCTTATGAGTTTTTTGAATTCGTTTTCGTCTATGATTTTTACGCCAAGCTGCTTTGCCTTTTCAAATTTAGAGCCGGGCTCTTTGCCCGCCACTATATAATCTGTATTCTTGCTGACGCTTGAAGAGGCATTGCCGCCGGCCTTACGTATAAGTTCTTCTATTTCGTTTCTTGAAAAACTTTCCAGAGACCCTGTAACAACAAAGGTTTTGCCTTCCAGATTTTTAGACTTCAAAAAAGAATCTTTTTCTTCTATATTTACGCCATTATACCTTAATTTCTCAATAATTTTCTTATTTTCTTCTGTTCTGAAAAAATTAAAGATACTCTCTGCCATTACAGGCCCTATCTCATTTATACTTTGGAGCTCCTCGATACCTGAGCTTGCCAGCCTATCAAGAGACTTGAACCTGGATACAAGTACCCAGGCGCTTCTTACTCCAACATGCCTTATACCCAGGCCATACACCAGCCTGTTAAATGAATTAGACTTGCTTTTTTCTATTGCGCTGATAAGGTTTGTAGCGGATTTATCAGCCATTCTTTCAAGATTAGCCAATTTTTCATGTTTTAAAATATAAATATCCCCGTAATCTTTTATCATTTGCTTATCTACCAATTGAGCCACAATAGCGTCACCCATGCCCTCTATATCCATTGCATCTCTTGACGCAAAATGCCTGACCCTTTCTTTTAATTGAGCTGGGCAGCTCATATTCTCGCATCGTAGCGCTACCTCATTTTTAAGTTTTTTTACAGCGCTTCCGCACGCAGGGCAAATTTTGGGCATAAAAAATTCTTTTTCAGAGCCCTTGCGTTTCTTTTTCACTACTCTAACTATCTGCGGTATAATTTCGCCTGCTTTTTCAACCAGAACATGATCACCTATTCTTACGTCTTTACGCGCAATCTCATCTTGGTTATGAAGCGACGCGCGGCTTACAGTGCTGCCAGCGAGTTCTATGGGCCTTAAAATAGCTACAGGCGTAAGAGTGCCTGTCCTTCCGACCTGGACAAGTATATCTTTAAGAATAGTCTCTTTTCTTTCCGCGGGAAATTTATACGCTATCATCCATCGCGGGCTTTTAGATGTCTGGCCAAGAGATCTCTGATATGAAAAAGAATCTACTTTTATAACCATGCCATCTATATCATACTCAAGTTTACGCCTCTTCTCCTGCCATTCATTACAATATTCGATAACTTTTTCTATTGAGCTGCATTTCTTAATATTAGAGTTCACGCGAAATCCGCTGTCCCTTAAAAAAATAAGCGCTTCAGACTGAGTCTGAAATTCCCTGCCTTCTACATGACCAACCCCGTATATCCACATATCTAAATGCCTTTTAGCTAACCTTGAGCTATCAAGCAGTTTTAAAGAGCCTGCTGCCGCATTCCTGGGATTCGCAAAAAGCTCTTCGCCGAGCTCTTCCTTTTCTTCGTTTATCTCAAGAAATGACTTAGCCGGCATATACACCTCGCCCCTTGCTTCAAACGATTCAAGCGCCAATATGCCCTTTTTGACTTCCAGCTTAAGCGGAAGGCTCTTTATTGTCTTTAAATTTAAAGTAACATCGTCTCCTTTAATCCCATCGCCCCGCGTAGCTCCCCTGATAAACTTTCCATTTTCATAAAGAAGCGATATACTGACGCCGTCTATTTTTAATTCAACTGCATAATCTAATTTATCAACTTCCAGATTCTTCCTCACCCGTTCGTCAAACTCTATTATCTCTTCGGGAGAATAAGTGTTGTCTATGCTGAGCATTGGGACCTTGTGCTCTACTGTTTTGAATTCCTTCAGGGCTTCGCCGCCAACTCTACGGGTAGGGGAGTCAGGCGCAATAAGTTCAGGATAAGATTCCTCTAATTTTTTAAGTTCATCCATTAGAGCGTCGTATTCCCTGTCAGAGATTTCAGGCTTATTATCCACATAATATTTTTTATTATGGGAAATAATCTCTTTTCTCAAATCTTGGATTCTTTTCTTTATATCTTTCATGATTAAAATACTATTTCAAAACTATCAAATTCTCCGGCTGATTTTTCCCAAGATAATTCCACATTTTTAATATAGCGGCCTAATTGGCCTTTTGATATCTTATCCAAGAATTCATTTAAATCTTTTTCTTTTCCTTCAGCAACGATTTCCACCCTTCCATCTTCTAAATTTTTAACCCAGCCGGTTAAACCCAGGCTCATTGCAATATCCTGAGCAGTATACCTGAATCCAACTCCTTGTACTTGTCCAGAATATAGTATATGCGCCCTTTTCATGCAACTCTTTTCTCCTGATTACCTCTTTATTCCTGGTAATATTGCTAGAGAGAGCTATCGATTGGCTGTCTGTAAGATAATAAGTCGCTATCCCACCGGACATTTATTATAGTGGTCGGGGCGGCTGGATTCGAACCAGCGACCTCTTGCTCCCGAAGCAAGCGCGCTAGCCAACTGCGCTACGCCCCGATAATTATAACGTCATTCCAATTTTTTCTTTTCTTCCAGCGAATCTGCCGAGAGCAGCTTGTCTTCGAATTTATCTAAACTTTTTACTGCCCTTTCATAGCTTGATTTTATATTGTCAATATGACTGCCCATTACCTCAAAATCCTGCGTGAATTTTCCAAGAGAACCTTTTAGAGTAATCAGCATCTTTATAACTTCCTGCGCTTTTTCTTCCACCTTCAGGCCTTTCATGCCAAGGATAATCACCTGCAGGTACGCATAAAAACTATTCGGCGATACAGGTATTACTTTTTTGGCTATGGCATGGCTGAATATGGATTTCTCTTCTCCAAAGGTTTCGTCTTTTATAATCGTCTCATAATACACATTTTCCGCAGGTATGTACATAAGGGCAAAATCATAAGTGCCTTCGTCAGGAAGTATATATTTAGCGGCAATATCATCTATATGTGTCTTTACCGCTTTTATAAATTCCCTTTTCGCGCGTTTTTTATCTTCATCGCCTGTCGCTTCCACAAAACGTTTAAAACTCTCAAGTGGAAATTTTGAATCCACAGGCACAAGCCTGCTGCCTATCTTGATGGCAGCATCCACTCTCTCGCCTGTCTTAAAACAATGCTGAAGCTCATAAAAATCTTTATTTGGCATTATCTGCTCAAGAAGCGACTCCAGAAACAGCTCTCCAAGCCCGCCCCTCATTTTAGGGGCCTTAAGTATTTCCTGTAAACTCGCTATATCTTTGCCAACCTCGTAAATCTGCTGGGTTTTTTCATCCAGGGAACCAAGGCTTTTTTTCACATCGCCGAAAACCTTTGCCGCGTTATCAAGCCTCTCGCCCATGCTGGAGCTTACCATCTGCTGGACATTGGCGCTTTCATTAAGCTGTTTTAAAATAAGCTCTGTGTTTTTAGAAAGCGTATCGCTCCATTCGCTGCGAAGAGTATTTATCTTTCCTTCGCTCTCCTTTGACGCAGACTCTCTGGCTTTTTTGTTAAAAAATAATATAAGGATAGCTATAATAAAAAAACCCGCTAAATTAGCTATTATTATCATTTTACCTTCCACTCATATTGGCCAGTAGATTCATTTATTGCCTCTATGGGTGTACCTGAACTGGCGTTGTCCTGAAGCTTCTTTGCGTAAATCTTCTGGACATCCTCTACGCTGATCCCGTTTTTCTCTGCAATGGCTTTATATATAACCATACGGTCGCCATTCTCTGCATTAATCAGGCTGTTCACCGAAGCATCTGCTCTTTCAGAATCCCTTGCCTCAACAAGCCCAAACTTATTCTCTCCAACAATTCCTTTTTCTTCCAATGAAACCAATCCGGGTTTTCTGTCCTTACGGTTATATGCTGCCTTTTCAACCTCTGGGCTCAATGATTCCTGGGCATACACATCTTTTACAAATACATCCAGCCATGTTCCCTGTTTTCCAACAGCTGGTTTCTTTTCGTTTCCGGAAACTATGCCTTCAATAGCGTCAATATCCTTTGCAACATGCTGGTAGATATCCAGTCTCATGGATATATCCAGCTTTATCGGATCCTTGGGCGCCTCTACCCTTACTCTAGCGCATCCAAAAAAAGCAACCAGTACTATGAGCACTATAAAAATCTTTTTCATGGTTTCTCCTTTCCCTTGTTAAAGTCATGCAAAATAACCGTAAGGCTCCGCTTGCCTGAGTTCCCGTCTAATTTTAAATCCAGCCCTATATTCCCGCTTTCCATAAAAAGCTTTATCATCCCATTATTATAATTGTAATTCCTGAAACTTTCCACTATTATATCAAGCGGCTGGTTTGACTGCTTAGCGACATTTTCAAGAAACGTTTTATCCTTTATAATCAATACGCCCCCTGGGGCGCCTGTATTAAAATCGCCTTTTATGTCTTTTATATCCTGGCCTTTACCTGAGAGATAAAACGCGCCGCCCAATCTCCCTGTCATGTCAAATTTCTCGTTAAGCTTCATATCATCCACAAATCTCTTTATTTCCATGCCCTGCGTATTAAGGCTTAAATTATAATCCATATCCTGGTCCAGTGTAATGTTAAATTCTCCTTTCACATTGCCCCCGAGAAAACTGACCAATAAAGGGCTTATGCGCAGGAGCTTGCCTTTTAACTCGCTTTTTCCCATAACATCAGCTACTTTTAGCTTATTGTAATTGATAGCTTTTATATAAAATTCTCCTGTATTCTGGCCCTGAAACGCGCTTAGAATCAAACCTTCTATCTCAAATAAATTAGTCCTACATGAAGAAACATTGAGTTTTATGTAATCAATTGACTTCGCAGCCATGTCTAATTGTAAAGACGCCTTTGCCTTTATTTTAATATCGTCTTTATCGAAATTCAAATCTACGTCAATAGCTTCTGCTTTATTTATTTTCTTATTCAATATTGAGCGCAGATCATAATAAACCCTTGCCTTTTTAATATTCACATCAAACATTTTTTCTCTGATCTTTATATTTTGGAATTCCGCGAAATTAAGCGTGACTTTTATGCCCTGAACAGAGCTTTCTTTGAAAATCTTATGGAGTTCTTTCTGAGTTACGGAGAGGAGAATTGGTTTAGCGAAAAAATAAACCACTGCGGAAAATATTATGACTAATATTACAAACCCAAAAAATATTTTAACAAATATTCGGCGTGGCATTATATTGCTACATATATCCGTATTCTCTCAGGATATCCTTGAAGTCGCTGGCTTTTGCTTTATCTTTTGCTACATATTTTCCTATTATATCTGTCTCGACATTTATAAAATCGCCCTTTTTCTTCATAGAAAACGTGGTGCTTCTAAGTGTATGCGGTATAAGATATGCTGTAAAATATTCTTCTGTCACGCTTGCCACTGTAAGGCTAACGCCATCAAGTCCCACAGAGCCTTTTTCAACCACAAAACTGGAATATTCTTTTGGAAGCGACAATTTAAAACCAACGCCTTCTGATTTTCTGGATATATCAATAATGCTGCCTTTATAATCCACATGGCCTGTGAGAAAATGGCCGCCCATCCTGGAATCAGCCTTAACGCTTCTTTCCAGGTTCACAGAATAATTAATCTTTAAATGAGCCAGAGAGGTCCTTTTAAGCGTTTCAGGTATTACATCAAAACTTAAAATATTTCCGCTGATTTCAACTACGCTCAGGCATGAACCGTTTACGCAGATACTGTCGCCTATTTTAGCGTCGGAATGCACTTTACTAGCTTCTATCTTCAATAAAGCGCCTGCGCCAGTTTTATTTATCCCTTTTACAATGCCTACTTCTTCAATTATCCCTGTAAACATCTAATCCGCCCCCTATCTAACGCGCCCAAGGTTACATTTCTGACAATGACAGAAATGTAACCTTAGCAGCCCCCGCTAATTAGAATATCCTCTCCGACGCGCTCAATTTTTACGTCTTTCAAATTTACTGCCTTGCTTACCTTATCTATGCCTTCCCCTTCAACTGAAGTCACGGCATTTCTTCCGCCTATAATTTTGGGCGCAATGAAAAATAAAACTCTGTCCACAAATCCTTGCTCTAAAAATCCTGCTATAGTATCGCCTCCGCCTTCTACTAATAAGCGGCTGATCTCAAGTTCCGCCAGCTCTTTTAAAAGCCATTCCAGATCAATCCTGTTATTCTTGCCAGGGCACGCTATAATGAGAATCCCTTTTTTATTAAATCTCTCCACTTTTTTTAATATATGCGGGGCCCTTAATGATTTTCTCAGGATTGCCACTATATTCAGCGCCGGAGATTTTTTTGAAAAAATATTTGCGCTTTCAGGAACCCTTAGCTTTGAATCTAACACAATCTTTATAGGTGACTTATTTCTTCTTGAAGTCAGAATTGGATCATCTCTCATTATTGTATTCACGCCCACAAGCACAGCATCCATTTCGCTGCGCAGACTGTGCGAATAATCCCTAGACTCATTCCCTGTAATCCATTTGGAATCCATTGTCTTCGTAGCTATCTTGCCATCCAGAGACTCGGCAGCCTTTATTGTCACAAAAGGCATCTTCTTTGTAACATATTTTATAAAAACTTCATTTAACTTTGCTGCTTCTTTAGCTAAAATCCCCACTCTAACGTTAACGCCATTTTTCTCTAATTCCTTTTTACCTTTTCCATTATTCAAAGGATTTGGGTCAATCATTGAGCAACAAACCTCTTTTATCCCGCTTTTTATAATTGCCTTTGAGCATGGAGGCGTTCTTCCTAAATGGGCGCATGGCTCAAGATTCACATAAAGCGTCGCGCCTTTTGCGTTCTGGCCAGTTCTTTTTAACGCAATCGCCTCTGCGTGCAGGCCTCCTGGCCGTCTATGATAAGCGCTTGATATAATTTTCCCATTCTTTACGACCAACGCGCCTACCATAGGATTAGGGCTGGTAGTCCTTTTTCCTCTTTCAGCCAGCTCCAAAACCTTTCTCATAAAAAATTCATCTCTCTTCATAAATTACCTCGCCATCGCCGCATCTCTTAGTTTTTCCACAAGCTCGTACGGAATCTTTACCTTACCCAGCAACACTTCTTTTTTTCCAAGCCCATGGCAATCAGAGCCGCCTGTTATAAGCAAGCCATATTCGCTGGCCAGTTTCTTGAATTCGGATGATTCCCTGCTATTATGATCTGAGTGATACGCCTCTATACCCTGTATGCCTTCACTTACAAGCATTTTCACAATATCTTTTAAAGGTTTAGTTTCTGTATTAATTGTTTTAGGATGGGCTAGAACGCTGACCCCGCCTACAGCTTTTATCATATCCGCTGCCTCTCTTGGAGACAATTTGAATTTCTTTACATACGCAGGCGAATCATTGCCAATATATTTTGTAAATGCTTCTCTAATACAAGCTACCTTTCCTTTTTTATACAAAAGATTTGCTATGTGCAGTCTTCCCACAGAGCCAGTCCTAGAGCCTGCGATTTCCAGTAAATCCTCATATTTTAAATCAATGCCCTGTTCGTTCAGCCTTCTTAAAATCTCCTTTGCCCTTTCTTCCCTGGCCCTGCACAATTCTTCCAGTTTTTTTATAAATGAGTTGTCCTGCCAGTCTATAAAATACCCCAGTATATGTATTTCATCGTCTTCCACATCTATAGTCAATTCCACGCCAGGGATAATCTCTATATCCATATCCTTTGCAATCATAATGGCAGGCGTAATCGCAGCGCAAGTGTCATGGTCTGTTATTGCAATAGCATCCAGGCCCTGCAGCTTGGCGTATCCCACGACCTTTTCAGGAGAAAAGGTGCCGTCGGAAACGTCTGTATGAACGTGAAGGTCGGCTACTTTGCCCATTTATCCTTTAATTCTACTTTTTTTATTTTATCAAGTATCCCATTGACAAACTTTCCAGAATCAATGTCCCCATACTTTTTGGCAAGCTCTATAGCCTCATTTATAGAAACATTCGGCGGTATATCATCTCTATAAAGCATCTCATATATAGACATGCGCATAACGTTCCTGTCTATAACAGCCATCCTGGAAATATTCCAATTTTCCGTATATTTTGAAATAATCTCATCTATTGTCTTAATATTTTCGCATGCGCCTTTTACCAGCGTTTCAGCAAAATCATGGGATTCCTTATCTATAGACTCAGCTGATTTTGACCAAAAGTCTTTTAGGCTGGAAGCCACAGACTCCTTGGAAATCTCTATCCTATAAAGAATCTTTAAAGCGCATTCCCTTGCAAAAGTGCGTTTACGCATATTAAAGTTCCGCCACCAGGTTAGCCATTTCAATAGCTGAGCGGGCTGCGTCACGGCCTTTGTTGCCCTGTTTTGTGCCTGCCCTTTCTATTGCCTGCTCTATTGAATCAGCTGTAATTATTCCGAATATCAAAGGCACGCCTGTATTTAAAGAAACATTCGCAATACCTTTTGATGCCTCGCTTGCAATATAATCAAAATGAGGCGTTGCTCCTTTTATTATAGTACCTAGGCATATTATTGAATCATATTTTTTGCTCTTTGCCATATGATTTGCAAGAACAGGTATCTCAAATGCGCCAGGAGCCCAGACAACTTCTATATCGCTATCTTTTGCGCCATGTCTTACAAGTTCATCAACGCATCCTTCCAGCAGCCTGTTGGTAATAAAGTCATTGAATCTAGATGCTATAATACCAAATTTCCTGCCTTTTGCAATAAGTTCCCCCTGAATTACCTTATACATATACCCCTCCTCTTGTTGTAGGGATAGCGCATTGTGCTGTCCCTACTTTAATAAGATGCCCTAATTTTTCCTTTTTGGTTTCCAGATACCTCTTATTAGCGCTATTAGGCTGCACTTCCATAGGAACCCTTTTTACCACCTCCAGTCCATAACCTGATAAACCCACTATCTTGCGCGGATTATTTGTAATAAGCTGTATTGTCTTCAATCCCAAGTCTGCTAGTATTTGAGCGCCTATGCCATAATCCCTCAAATCCGGCTTAAAACCAAGCTGTTCATTTGCCTCTACTGTATCAAAGCCTTTATCCTGTAGCGTATATGCCTTTATCTTATTCGCTAGTCCTATGCCGCGGCCTTCCTGCCTCATATATAAAAGAACGCCTCTTGGCCTTTCTCCTATAAGTTTCATAGTCTTACGAAGTTGTTCCCCGCAATCGCATCTTCTAGAGCCAAATATATCGCCTGTAAGGCATTCTGAATGTACGCGCACTAAAACATCTCTTTTTCCTTTCACATCACCTTTTACAAGCGCTATATGTTGATATTTATCAATACTTGATTCATAAAGATATAATTTAAACATCCCATAATCTGTAGGGATTTGGCTGGAGGCAATACAAGTCACAAGCCTCTCTGATTTCCGCCTGTAATTAATTAAACTGGCAATCGTGCATATTTTAAGTTTATATTTTTTTGAAAATTTTACCAGGTCTTTCTGCCTGGCCATAGTGCCGTCATCATTTATTATCTCGCATATAACCCCTGCCGGATACAATCCTGCCAGCTTCATCAAATCAACGCATGCCTCTGTATGGCCCGCTCGCGTTAAAACTCCGCCATCTTTTGCCCGCAAAGGAAATACATGGCCAGGCCTTGCAAGATCATCTGGTTTTGTCTTAGGATTTACAAGGGCTTTTATAGTAGCTGAGCGGTCATGAGCGGATATGCCTGTAGTTGTCCTTTTTTTAGCGTCCACAGAGATAGCCCATGCAGTCTTAAAAGTATCCTGATTGTCCTCAAACATTGGATGCAGCCCGAGTTCATCAAGCCTTTCGCCTTCCATGGGCATGCACACAAGCCCTCTGGCATACTTTATTATGAAATTAATCGCTGAAGGCACAGCAAAGCTGGCCGCGATAACAAGGTCTCCCTCGTTCTCGCGGTCTTCGTCATCCACAACAATGACCATCTTGCCTTTTCTTAGGTCCTTAATAATTTCAGGTATCGGATTGAATTTCATAAGAGTTAAATTAAAATGCCCGAAGAAAGTCTTCGGGCAATATAAAAGTACTATACTTATCTTCTCCCATCTAGCCTTTCACAATCGGTCCTGGAATCGCGCCAAGTCTGCCCTCTTTTATGAGAGCTCGCGGACTATACCGCCGGTGGGGAATTTCACCCTCTCCCGAAGATTATACGTATTATACCAACTTATACTTTTCTGTCAACCCTTATTTAACTTTAGTAGTGTCAAGATAATTGTACGCTTTCGTATTTAGGTTCTCTAAAAATTGTTACGTGCCTTGGCAAAACATCTGGTTGTTGTTCCTGCATGACTTGGCTTATGATGCCATATACCCAAAGATTAGCGCTTCTGTCTGATTTGAAGTAACCCTGTATTTTGATACGCCTGCGCACTTCTTCTAAGTCACGCTCAATATGATTTGTTGAGCTTATTAGATTCTTATCATCCATGAATTCAAAATAATGCAATGTATCATAGAAGCCATCTCTAAAGCATTTGATTGCGTACGGTTCATATTCCTGCCAAAAGGCGCAGAACTTATCGAATCGCTCAATTGCCTGCTGTTTATTCTTAGAATCATAAATAGTTCTCACCTGACGCATTATTCCCGGACGATTACTTATCTTATGTCGTATATGCTTGTTTAAGTTCCTGAGTTTATGCACATAACAGAGCTGCCACTTGGCATAAGGATAAACCATGTTAATAGCTGAACGAATGCCTTTTGCGCCGTCTGAGGCTATCAGTTTAAGCTGTTTGCCTTCTAAGCCGCGCCGGTAAATGTCGTTTAACAACGCTGTTACTTCTTCTTCGGTCTCGCCCTTAGCGAGCTTAAAAGCTACGATCTCCTTTTTATTATCCAAGGTAACTCCTAAGATAAAAAGGATGACCTTTTCCTTAAGCTTACCTGCGTCTTTAACCTTAACCCAGAGGCCATCAAGTAGCAGGTACTTGTATTTATCTTCAATCGGATGAGTCCTAAACTCTTGAAGGCCTTCTTCAAGGGTACGGATTAGCTTGGACGCTGTGGTATGGCTTACAGCGTCTCCTATGAATGACCGGAAGAACCTGCGCTGCTTACGCACTGACAAACCAAGCAGCATCGCCAGTACAACCATCTTATCGAACTTCTTCTGCCGTCTCTGGTACTTTTCAAAGAGCGAGTAATGTATTTTTACTTTGTTAAACCTGACTCGCGGTACCAATATTTTTGATGTCCCGAATGTTGTTGTAAGATTACGCTCATACGTGCCTTGGCGTTCATCAAGCCTCTCGGGAGCGTGTTCGTACCTCTTGGCTTTTACCTGCAAAGCAAATTCTTCGTTTACACAGCTCTGAATCAGTTTTTGGATGATATCATGCGCCTGAATCTCAAAATCATCAAACTGATACGAGATACCAAACTCTCCTAAATTCCTCTTTACATACTGCCACTGGACTGCTAAATTATCACTTGAGAAGTTAACGCTTCTCATGGCATACCTCCCTGGGCTGAAAAGCCCGGTTAATGGTTCATTGTGTTTAACAACCATTAATGGTATGCCATTTTTATTGGTTTTCAAAGAACTTTGAAGCTAAAAGCGTACAATTTATTTTACATTATCTCTATTCGAAAATTCTCTATGTGCATTTCTAGCTCAGCTATGATAACTATCCTTGTTTTATAGAAACTCTCTAACTTAGCTATGGCTGGCCTGTCTTCATTCAACATATAATTTGCAACCTCAGGATGCACATAGGAGCGGACTTCTTTTAACCTTGTTTTTTCTATCTGCTTTTTTATCGCCCTTAAAACCTCTATTGCCATCGTAGTGGCTGATTTCACAGAGCCCCTGCCGTGGCAATAAGGGCAGTCCTTGTAAGAAACCTTCCTGACGCCCCTTCTTATCCTCTGCCTTGTCATCTGCACAATGCCGAATTCAGACATCTTGAGTATATTTATCTTCGCCCTGTCTTTTTTGAACATATTTACAAGTATGTCAAATATCTCCCTGTTGTGTTTCTCTCTCATCATGTCTATAAAATCTACTATCACTATGCCGCCTACATCCCTCATCCGTATCTGTCTTGCAATTTCTATAGCCGCCTCGGAATTGACTTTGAAAGCTGTTTCTTCCATGTGTTTTTTGTTAAAACTTCCGCTGTTCACGTCTATGGCAATAAGACCCTCTGTTTCCTCAATGAATATGTAACCGCCGCATTTAAGCGCTATCTTTTTGTTATAAAGTTTTTCCACCTCTTTCTCTATGCCGCGGGAATCAAAAAGCGAGGTCTTTTCCTGATAGAGTATCAGCTTTCTTTTCATGCTGGGCATCATATTGTTCGCGAAATGCATCAGCTTTTTATACTCGTCTCTATTATCCACAAGGACTCTCGTAACATCCTCGCTAAATATATCCCTCAATATCCTGAACGTTAAAGAATATTCTTCGTTCACGAGATTCGGGGCTTTTATTTTAGTTGAACGGTTTTTTATATTCCGCCACAGCGCCGCCAGGTATCTTATCTCCCGCCTGAAATCACTTTCGTTTTTACCAACGCCTGCGGTCCTTACGATAAGGCCCATATCAAAATTCGGCATTATCTTCTTTAAAATCTGGCGCAGTCTTTCCCTTTCAGCATGGTCAATGACCTTTTTGGAAATCCCCATGTGATGGTCAAAAGGCATCAAGACCACAAATCTTCCGGGCAATCCCACATGAGTTGTAAGCCTCGGGCCCTTATTTCCTATCGGCTCTTTTACAACCTGAACCAGGACCTCCTGGCCTTTTTTCACAAGCTTATCTATGTCCGAAGGCTTGGGCCTTGGCGTATGATGCGAATGATGAGAGCTAGTTTCCAGCAAATCAAATTCCCTCGCAGGCGACATCATGTCTGTTACATATAAAAATCCGTTTTTGCCGAACCCTATATCCACAAACGCGGCGCCTATGCCTGACATGACAGAATTCACCGTGCCTTTATAAACATTTCCCACCAGGCTGACTTCTGAAGGCCTTTCTATATAATATTCTTCGAGCGCATTGCCTTCAATCACAGCAACCCTTTTTTCCTGCGGTTCTACATTTATTAAAATCTCTTTTTGCATTCTAACACCTTGATTCCTTCTGGTAATTTTTCATTGATTCTATTTTTAAATTCTCCCGGATCCATCCAGTTGTCTATTGTAAAAACTGCTTTTTCTCCTTCGCTTTCAACGCCAAGTTTCAAGGCGTCTGAAAAACCTATCTTGTAATGCGGGGTAAAACCCTGACTGAGGCTTACCGCAAGGCTCGCCCTCCTGATGGCCCTCTGAAAAAGCCTTACAATATCCAGATGGGATATATATCTCAACGCGCCCTTTTTGCAAAACACAACTTCTAATTTCATTTGCTGGCTTTGACAGAAGAACCTAATTCCGGCTTGATCAGATTAACTGTTACAAAAAATAAAAGATCTGTTTTTTCTTTTGTCTTCTCAGTTTTCCTAAAAGGTATGCCCAATAAAGGTATATCCCCTAATAGCGGAACTTTAGTAACTTTATCTACTTCTTTTTCGCTGATAAGGCCTCCTATTACTATGGTCTGGCCATCTCTTAGCATTAATTTAGTTTCTGCTTTCCTGACAGAATAAACAGGCACCTGGACCTGCGCTGTAAGCTGGTCATATCGAAGCAGTGAGCTCAGCTCAGGTTTTAAAGAAAGCGTTATAGTCCCTTCCGAATTTATCTGCGGAGTGACTCTCAGTAAAATACCTAACTCCTTTTCCGTATAACCCGTAATCTCCATAGTCCCTGTAGACGAATTTCTTTCGTATTTTGGTATATTTAAAGTCTGGCCTACTGTAATAAGCGCCTCTTGATTATTTAAAACTACGATCTTTGGATTTGAAATTATTTTAGTATTCCCCCTGGAAGAAAGAACTTCCAGCACTGCCTGAAATTGCGAGAAATCCAATGTCCCGAATGTAAAATTAGAAACAGCTGCGTATGGAAAACTCGGCGTGCCGATAGAAGCTGTAGGAAAATCCGCTATTGATTGAGTTACAATTGCATTACCCTGAGAATCATAGTTAATCGTATCTTGCGGCGGTTTTGGTATAGGTATATACTTATATCCTGTGCTCGCAGTAAGATTGCTTTTAAACGGCAATGTCGTGGGAATCTTTGCGCCGGACGCAACAATCTTTGTCTGCCACTCAATGCCAAGTTTATCGCTATTACCAAGCGTAGTCTCTATTATCTTTGCTTCTATCATAACCTGCTTTGTCTGCGCGTCAAGCTTTAGCACCACTTCTCTTATTTTGTAAATATTAGTAGCTATATCCGTCACTATCAACAGATTTGTCCTTTCGTCAAACTTTACTTTACCGCGGCTGGAGAGCATCTCTCCTATTGCCTGAGGCACATTTTTCGCATTTGCATAATTGAGCGAAAAGACCTCTGTGACAAGTTCTTCGTTTTCCAGGTTAGCTGTAGTAGCCACGCGTATGATATTTCCTTCTCTCTCGTATACATAGCCATATGTTCTCAATATAATATCCAGCGCCTTTTCCCACGGCACGTCAGTAAGCCTTATAGTAATAAGCCCTGTAACATCCTTCCCAGCGACAATATTCATGCCGCTTTTGTAAGAAAGTATTCTGAGGACATTACTTATATCTGCGTCTTTAAAATCCATTGTTACATTGCCAGGAGTTGTCTCCGCAGCAACCTGACTAACTTCGGCTTTGCCAGTCTCATCAGCCTTATTATCCGCTACCTCATCCTGGCCAAAAGAAGCGCATGTAAAAACAAATGATAAAATAATAAAAGCTGTCCATATTTTCATATCAATCCTCCGTTTATTCTTTATTAAGGTCTATTTTTACGTTTTCTCCGCCCACGTCAAAGATAACACTGTCCTTATTTATCTTCAGAATCTTTATAGAGCCCATAACATCCCCTTCTTTTACTATTTCGCCGTTTATGATTGCTATGGACCCCTTCACTTCATCCCACACAATACCTTCCAGCCTTATATCCTCTGCTGCGCTTGCCTCATAAGCGTCAGATGCATACCCGCCTGATTCTGAAATAAGCGGTATAAACGGGTCCCGCTTGCCCTTTGCGTTATAAGTAAACATCTCTTCCGCAAAAACCTCACTGCCAACTATTACACATATAATCAACACTGCCATAACAACTTTACATTTTAACATTGTTAAAATGTAAAGTTGTTTGGGTTTATTATTGAAGGACATAGGTGATTATCCTTATTTTTATATCTTGATGGCGCGGATCTTTATCAGTTCCTGCCATATCTATATCTGTAATTTTTATAAACCTGTCCGTAGTCTCTAAGTTATTTACAAAGGCCCCGAACTGGTGATAACCTGCCCTGGCCTCTATTAAAATCGGAAATTCAGTATAAGAATTATTAACGCTCTTCTGCTTAGAAAGAGGGGCCGGTTCTTCCAGCGGTTTTATCCTGAGTATCTTTACACCTGAAGATTCTGCGACATTTGAAAAATCTTCAAGAAGGCTTGAAATCTGGTCTTGCCCTGGCAATCTTTTTTCAAGATAGCTTGCCTGCTTTTTAAAATTGTCGTGCTGCTTCCTTATTCCTGCTTCATCAGCAACCAATGCCTCTCCATTTTTTACCCTTTCCTTAACTATGCGAAACTCTTTGTTCCTCGCAATAAAACTTGAAAATTGTGGTTTTAAAAGGAGATTGTAATAAAGAATGACTCCTACAATGCCGAATATAGCAGCCAGGATATATATTTTTTGTTTTTCTTTTAGGTCTGGCATTTTACTGGAAATAAAGGGCTATTTTAAAATCCACCATATCCCTTTCTTCTTTATTTTTTCTCTGCACAGATTCAAGTTTTATATTCTTAAAATCCTTGAAAAATTGCTGGTCATCTTTTACATTTTTCATAAACTTTCCAACAGAAGCCATTGCCTCTTCGCTCTTTGAAAACACGCTGCCTTCTATGATCAGCCTATTTTCGGAATCTGTATAAACATGGGTAAACCATATGCCAGGCAGGACCAGGTCTGAAAGCTGGTTTAGCTTTTCAGTCCATAAAAATTTTCTCTTTGTCAGCTGGTCCAATATACTCATTTTGGCTTTCAGAACAGCTATCTCCTTATTCACAGAATCTATCTGGGAAAGCCTGCCAGAAAAATTCTTTTCCCTGGCAAGTAAGCCATTTATCTGGGCCTTTCTGATAAAAGAGCCTAGAAACAGTATCATAACAATTAATATTAAAATTCCAACAGCGCCTCCTCCTATCCAGAACTTAAGTTTTTCCGCCTCCACGTTCGGATTGAAACAAAAACAAGGCTCTGATTTTTTCTTCCGCAATTCTTCAGGTAATAAATTTATTTCAATCATATCTCTTTCTTGTCATTTTCTCAGCGCTAACCCCATTGCCGCTGCAAATTTGCCAGGAGAATTTATGAGCTCTTTATCTACCGGCTCATCTAAAATCTTAATGCCTTCAAAGGGATTCCATAAAATAACCTCTACCTCCAGACTCTCTTTTAAAAAATCCAGCATATTAAAAAGATACGCAGTTCCTCCGCTTATATAAAGCTTATCTACATTTTTGCCAAACTGCGATTCGAAATAATCAAAGGACATCCGGATTTCTGATGTAAATTTTTCAAGAGCAGGCGTTATTATTCCGCTGATCTCTAATTTTCTTTCGCCTGGATTACGCTTTAACATTTCAGCCTCATCTGGATTTAACCCTAACAGTTCTTTAATTCTGTTAGTAACATCTATTCCTCCCCATAATATATCCCTTGTGAAATAAGGATATCCTCCTGTAGCTATATTCATATTTGAGAACCTGGCTCCGATATTTATCATTGCATAAACGCTTTCTTGCTTGGTTTCCAGGCCTAATCTCTGAAACGCATTTAATATTGCCACGGTATCCACATCTATAGAAGCTATATCCAGGCCCATCTCTTTTAAAATCTCCATATAGTTATTAACCCTGTCCTTTTTAGCAGCTACGAGAAGCACCCTGTTCGCATTGCCTGAATGGCTTTTGTCCAGTATAGCGCAATCTAATATTGCCTCATTTATGCCAAACGGTATATATTTCCCGCCTTCAAATTTTATAGCGCTTCTGAGCTCTTCCTTTTTCATTGGAGGCATCTCAATATACCTCACAATAACAGATGGCCCTGATAAAGATACATTCACCCGCTTTGAAGATAGCTTTGAAATGGCCAGCAAGTCTTTCAGGCTTGTCTTCACGTCTTCGCCTGAGATAGTATTCACAGCGCATTTTAAAAGTTCAAGCTTGCCTTTTTTCTGCTGAAGCTCTATTAGTTTTATGCTGCTACTGCCTATGTCAATTCCAGCAGGCCTTATCATTATTATTTAGCTCCTATATTATACATTTATATAGGCTATATTATATAAATATATAATTTTTATTCTACTGCAGGGTCAGCCGAACTTGCTTGTCCATCGCGATTCGCTTTTATGATCCCTGATTCATTTACAAAAAAATGCCTTGTCCCGGTTTTGCCTGGAACGCTAGGATCAGAATTCAATGTAAAGTTTTCGGCATCTATAAACGTATATGTAAAGCTATATCCCTGTTTTGTTCCATTTGCCAGCACACTGTCAATATACGGAGGATTTGATACAGGCGCTATAAGATTTGACAGGTCCAGAGGATAGGTATGCGGAAGAGTATTTGCGTAAAAAGTCTGGCAAGCTGTAACAACAGTCTTGCATGCGGCTACAGCAGCCATCTCATTCGCATTATGCCTGGCGCGTAATACGCTCGAAACAACAAGTGTCGCAAGAGTCATAACTATTGCAACTACTATCATTATCTCAACTAATGTAAATCCTCTCTTTGATTTCATTTACAATAAATATATATTATTATGGCTCAAAAGTCAATGACAAAAAAAGTGCCACGCATATGCGTGGCACTTTTTCTAAATAACATCGATGATTCTTTTATTCTATAGGCAGGCCTGATACGTTATTAAGCCTTATTACGCCGCTTTCATCCACGAAAAAAATACGAGTACCTGTTGTGCCGCTTACTGCAGGGCTTGCCGTGCAAGTAAACTGATTAGCATTTACCAGGGCATAGGTATAAAAATAACCCTGTCTTGCAGTCCCTGCTGCTGTAGCGCCTGCCAACCCAGCATCGATATAAGCCGGTGTTGCTGCGCTTAGCGCTGCGAGGTTCGCAGGATAAGACGTAGGTGTCTGAGCTGCGCGGAAACTTTCGCACGCCGTGCTGATTGTCCTTACGGCTGCTATTGATGCTGCTTCGTTTGCGTTATGCCTTGCGCGTAGTAAGTTCGGGATTGCTATTGCGGCTAATAGAGCTATGATTGCAACAACTATCATTATTTCTACGAGCGTAAAACCATGCCTGTTTCTTAATTTAAGCATGTCACTTCCTCCTTTCTTTAGCCTTTAATGGCTTAAAATTATAATAATAACTAAAAAAAGTATAGCATATATACGCTATTTTGTCAAGAAACGCCAAACAACAGTAGTGTCAAGATAATTGTACGCTTTCGTATTTAGGTTCTCTAAAAATTGTTACGTGCCTTGGCAAAACATCTGGTTGTTGTTCCTGCATGACTTGGCTTATGATG
>Ga0209211_10000769_pt1 | contig 63441 bp, 52 predicted proteins | sample RifGroA2_FD_183992 | JGI IMG/M metagenome (GOLD analysis project Ga0209211, IMG submission 183992) | Groundwater microbial communities from Rifle, Colorado, USA - Groundwater A2 (SPAdes) (version 2) | ecosystem: Environmental > Aquatic > Deep subsurface > Groundwater | place: Rifle, Colorado... | reverse complement strand
GGGGGAACGAAAGCGTCCGCTCAGCAATGCGGAAGTTCGAACCAATCTTTTTGATTTACAAATTAATTATTTACTAAGGAAAAATCTATGAACAAAAATTCGCTAATAGGAATTATCGCGGTCATCATTGTATTGGCCGTTGGTGGATATGTCATCACGAGTAAAAAATCCAACCAACAAAGCGCAGAGCTTCCAAAAGTTACAATTGCAATGGTAACTTTCCCCGGATACGCGCCACTTTATGTGGCTAAAGAAAAGGGATTTTTTGAGGGAGTTGAGGTTGAACTTACAAGAATTGAATCAATCGGTGATATTCGCGCGGCAATGCGAAGCGGCAATATCAATATGTATGCCGCTACATATGATATTTATCAATCAACAAAAGACGTCGCGCCAAATGGCGTTGGGTTTTTGGTAGTTGACGAATCTCATGGCGCCGATGGTGTGGCAACGGAGGCAAACATTAATTCAGTACAGGATTTACGGGGCAAAAAAGTTGGCGCAGAACCAGGCTTTCCGCCTTATCTTGTCCTTCAATATTTACTAGACAAAGAAGGAATGACATTAAAGGATTTAGATTTTCAGGATATGCCGACAACGGACGCTGGCAACGCATTTGCCGCGGGCAAACTGGTGGCCGCCGGAATTTATGAACCGGCGTTGTCCGCTAGCGTAAAAGCGCGTCCCGGATCAAAAGTTTTTACCTCAAGCGCAGACATCCCCGGATTAGTTCAAGATTTAATTTTTGCCGACGAAAAACTGGCAAAAGAATATCCCCAAGCGTTAGAGAAAGTTGCCGTTGGTTATTTCAAGGCCATTGACTACATCAACACCAACCCCGATGACGCTTATCAGATTATGGCGAAGGCCTTTAATGTTTCCGTAGAGGAAATGAAAGACTTCAAAACTGGCGTAAGTTGGATTAGTAAAGAAGAAAATAAAAAATTATTCAATAAGAGTAATGATGTGAATATCTATAAAACTTACGACCTTGTTTGTAGCATTCTCAAAAAGAATGGCGACACCAATATCTGCCTAAAAGCTGATGATAAACTTACTGATGAAATCATCAAAAAAATCAAATAATGTGACAGTCCACCCAACAAAAACAACACGAGCTTATTGGCCAGCAATAGTGTCAGTGTTGTTTTTGTTGGGTTTATGGTATTTCATCACCGAACACACCGGCTTAATCAATCCGCTATTTTTACCGTCGCCGATCAAGGTTGTTACCTCTGCAATTTCGTTGACTACTGGTAGCTTAGCTATTGATGTTTTTGCTACCGTAACCCGCGTAATGATTGCCTTTCTGCTTTCTATAATTGCGGCTTTGCCGATAGCATTGTTAATGTCTGAATCAAAATTTTTTAAACGGTTGCTCACTCCGTATATTGATTTTGTCAGATATATTCCAGTTCCAGTTTTGATACCTCTTACCATTCTTTTTTTTGGAATTGGCGAGGAAGCAAAAATCATATTGCTTTTTATTGGGACATTTTTTCAAATAGTTCTTTTGTTCGATAGTGACTTAATGAATGTGCCAAAAGATTATTTTGATTTGGCATACTCGCTTAATTTTACGACATTCCAACGGTTAAAAATGAAACTACAAGCCGCGATTTCTGAAATGTACGACAACATGCGGATTTCTTTGGGGCTTAGCTGGTCGTATGTAATTATTGTAGAATTAGTGGCCGCTCAAACAGGTATTGGCCATATGATTAAAGAAGCTCAAAGATTCTCTCTTACCTCAAATGTTTATGTGGGCATATTGCTGATGGGTATAATCGGGTTTATTTCCGATTATCTTTTTAGAAAAAGTTATGTTAAGTTTTTCCCATACAAAAAATAGTTATGGCCGATATTGAAGTACAAAAAATATATAAATCGTTTGATAATAAAAAGGTGTTAGAAAACATCTCTTTTGAAGTCAAAGAAGGCGAGATCGTTTCAATACTTGGCCCTTCCGGTTGTGGAAAAACTACGTTGTTAAAATGTATTTTGGGGTTAGAAACTCCCGATGACGGAAAAATTTTTGTGGAATCGGAAAAACAACTTGAGTGGTTAAAAAACAAACGCATTGCTTATGTTCCCCAAAAATATGCCAACTTCAATCATTTAACCATTGAGCAAAATATTTTAGCGGCGTTGCAAAATTCAACGCAAAATAAAAATCAAAAAATAGATCAGATTCTAAAAAGTGTTGGATTAGATAAGCATAAAAAAATGTACCCGGGCTGGCTTTCGGGAGGCATGCAACAAAGATTAGCTCTGGCGCGCGCTCTTGCTCAAAATACGGATATTATAGCTTTTGACGAATCCCTTAATGCGTTGGATGTTGAAACGCGCCATCAAATGCAGGAATTGATTTTGGAATTGTGGGCGGAAGGTAAAAAAACAATATTATTCGTTACTCATGATATTGAAGAAGCGTTGTTTTTATCTAAGAGAGTCGTAGTAATGGGAACACGGCCGGGAATTGTCAGGGAAATTTTGGATATCCCATTTTCCTATCCTCGCAAATCAACGCTTCGTTTTGATGAGGAATTTCAAAAAATTCGCCGTGCGTTATCTTATATAATTCGTTCCGAAACTATCAAGAGCAAACTTTCCGAGGGGGAACCAGCAGAAAGTTCGGCGTTCAAGATCGGCCTATATTATTGGCCCGGCAATAGCCCATTTTTTTACGCGCAAGATAAAGGATTATTTAATAAATATTCACTTCCAATTGAGCTGATTTCTTTTAGCGATAATCGGCAAAAAATTGACTATTGGAAGTCAGACAAAATTGATGTTTTGAATGTTACTGTGGATACCGCACTGCGGTTGATAAAAGAAACGCCGGAAGCGGAAATTATCGCTGGGCTTAATATTTCGCATGGCGGCGATGCTTTGATAAGCCGTGAAAATATTGAACCCATAAAAAAAATAAAGGGCAAAAAGATTGCGTTAGAAAAAGGAGAAATCAGCGAGTTCTTTTTGAAATATGTTTTGTATAAAAATGGATTGAATCTTAGCGATGTTGTTATTAAAGATATGAAAGGCGACGAAATTGGCGCCGCGTTAATTAACGGAAGCGTTGACGCCGCCGTGCTGTGGGAGCCGTGGCTTTCAAAAGCGATAGAATTATCAAGGACAAACATTATTGTTACCAGTAAAGATTACCCGGTATTTGCCGATGTTTTAATCGCTAAAAAGGATTTTATAGAAAACCATACGGAAGAAATTAAAAAACTAAAAAATATTTGGCAAGAATCTACTGATTTTTATTCAAAAGATAAAAAGGATTTCATTCGTTCGGTGGCTCCAATTGTGGGGTTAAGTAGCCAAGAGCTTTCGCAACAACTGGAAAAAATAGAATTTTTTGACGGATCAACTGATGAGATAACAAAGATAAGTAAAGAAATTGAAAATGTGGTAGAATAAAAATTTGCCCCCCCAACCCCCTTCCTTTTTGTCCACCTGAGCTTAAAAGTTTTTCAAAATTAGGAATTCGGATTTTCGTCAAAGAATGCTCGAATCTCGTCCAAAAAACACCGCCAATTATTACATTCAGCGAAAACGAATGTTAATATTGAGGAGTTAACAAAATAAATTTATGGTAATTGAAAACGGACCAAAATTTAATCCCGCGGAAAATCCAGAGTCAGAGGAAACAAAACCTGAACAAGTTGCGGAAGTAACTCCTGTTTCACCAACACCCGAAAATACAAGTGAAGCTGATGTTGCCTCTCGTCAAGAAGCCGACGCTAAAAAAATTGCGGAGTTAAGAGAGCAATTAGGAATACAACCGGAAACAGCTAACGAAAGTTTGGAGCAGAGAAAAGAGCGACTGGATAACCTTTGGGCAAACTATGAAAAAATTAAGAATGACCCAGAGTTAATCGCACTTTTTGATAGAAAACAACAATTTGATTTTCAGCGCGAAATAGATGAAATTCTCCGTGAGCATGATTATCCAGAGAGGACAAAAGTTTCTGAATTGAAACTTGATAAATGGAAAGTAAACTTAAATCCTAAATTTATCAAAGACGGTTTTGTTTACTTGCTCCGTGGCGACCATCCGAATTTGGATAAAAAAGGATTTTACGCGAGAACTTATGGTTATGGAAAACTCACCACTCAACAACTCGCGGAGCAACTTCGTAGCTCTGATGAAGTGGGATATGCTTTATATGGCGATGAGCGCTACCTTACGACAGCAAAACCATCTTCTGATAATACAACCGAACAGCTTGCTTATTTACAAAGCGCAAAAGGTGGCTCATCATTTATTTCTACGACAATGAGTATACCTTGTGCTGAAGCAGGAACTGGCAACATACCAGACGCGGCCGAACAACTTCAATATGAAATATATGTTTTGAAAATCCCTATAGATTCTGCAATCAACAGCAACACCGGAAATCATTTTGGTATGGAAGAGGACGAGGTCTTAGTGCCTGATTACATTTCAAAAGATGAAATTGTAGCAAAATTTCCGCGCGGTAAGACTGAAGAAGTTTATCAGTACCTCCACGATTTATTGGGTGTTGCCAAAAAAGATTTAAGAATTCAAGAGAAATCTGAATAGAATTTGTCGCCAAAGAAAAACTTGTCATGCCGAAGGCAAATCTGTCTTCGGCGGAAAATCGTCCTTTCCGCTCCGGTTCACAGCGAGGCGGGCGGAGGGGGGTGTGAGGTCCGCCAAGCTCAAAACTTATTCCATAAAAGCTGATTCGTCATTTCGTGATGAAACAAAATTTCGGATTGTTTCACAACCGCACCCAACTCTTTGGGACTGCGATTTGCCGCCAGCTCTTTCCACTGTAAAAATTTTTCCTTCGTGTCCGCGCCGAAAATCTTCTCCGTAAAATCGCTGGCCTTAAACAGCTTGATGGCGTCGTTAATGTTGCCCGGCAAAAAACGCAACCTATCACGCTTGTCTTTGGCTTTCTCTAATTTCTTTCCTTCAAAAGCCGTCTTGAACAAGGCATAAAGCACCATGTAAGGGTTGGCATCCGGTGCCACCGAGCGCACTTCCAGGCGCGCGCTTCTTTCGTTGCCAATAGGAATCCGGATCATTGACCCGCGGTCTTTAGCCGAAACTTTAATTTGGTTCGGCGCTTCAAAATGCGGGTCCAAACGACGGTAAGCGTTCACGCTCGGGTTGAGCGCAAGGCAAAGCTCCGGCGCGTGATTCAAAATCCGCGACACCATTTCCCAAGCCAAAGGCGACAAGCCCTCTTCTCCATTTTTTTTGTAAAAAATATTTTTGCCGTTCTTGGAAAGCGAAATATTGGTGTGCATGCCGCTGCCATTGATATTGGCAATCGGCTTGGGCAAAAACGTTGCTGTCATTCCCATGGAATCTGCCACCTGCCGACAGACTAGCTTGTATAATTGAATATTATCGCAGGCGCGCACGGCCTCGGCATAGGAAAAATTCACCTCAAACTGCGACGGCGCCACCTCGGGGTGGTCTTTTTCGTTTTTAAACCCCATCGCTCTTTGCGCTTCGGCTACTTTGTCAATAAACACACGCAGGCGATCAAGCGGCAAAGAATGATAATACCCGCCGGAAGAAATGAATTTAAAACCCTCTTCTTCGCTGTAATTCTGTTCGGCATCCGCTCCGTCCACCAAAAACCCTTCAATCTCCGCCGCGGCGTTCATCGTCACCCCCTCTTTCTTCTTGAGGTAATCGCTGTACGCCTTAAGCCGGCCGCGCATATCCGATGGATGCGGCGAACAATCTTGATTCAAAATAAACGCGAACACAATCACTTTGCCCGGACCAAAAACATCGACTGGCAACCAGCGGATGCTGGACCAATCCAAGTCCAGCCGCAAATCCGATTCATGCTGGGCCGTAAAGCCACGAATAGACGACCCGTCAAAAGTAAAATTATTCGCCGCGCCGAGCAAATATTTTTTATCATAGTCCAGCATGTGGAAACGGCCTTCCAAATCTGAGAAACACACCGTTACCGCTTTAATTCTTTTCTCTTTGGCTAAATAATCCAAATGCTCTTTCTCCAGCAATTTAGCGTCTCCGCCCGCCTGCTCACCCGCCCGTAAATTCATTTCTTCCAGCTTGTCGTAGGGTATTTCCAAAAAACTCCTCAACCCGCTTGCGGTCTCCAACATATAATTATACTAAAAAAATAAATAATTAGTATAATTATAAAATTATTTAATACAATTGTCAAAATTTTTATTATCCACAGCCTAATTAACACCGCGGACGACTAATTTACCTGGCCTACATATACCCCCTCGCTTTTAACAATTCGGCCGTCAAAATCGCCCCGCCGGCGGCACCGCGAATGGTGTTATGAGCCAGCGCGATAAATTTCCAGTTCAAAATAGCATCAGGGCGCAACCTGCCGACCGTGATACCCATGCCTTTCCCGACCAGCCGGTCAAGGCGCGTTTGCGGGCGATTGTCCTCTTCCAAGTAAGTGATAAGGGGCACGGGAGCAGAGGGCAAATTATCCTGCGCTATCGGGTTGACATAGCCGCGCCAAGCGTCAATGATTTGCTCTTTAGAGACTTTTTCTTGGAGCGAGACCGTTACTGCCGCCATATGCCCATCGGAAACCGGCACCCGGATGCAGGTAGCAGAAATCGGCGGGCCGGAAGCCGAAACAATTCCGTCGCTTCCAACTCTCCCCCAAATTTTTAACGGCTCTCGCTCGGTCTTTTCTTCTTCCCCGCCGATAAAAGGAATGACATTGTCACTCATCTCGGGCCAGATTTCCAAAGTTTTGCCAGCTCCGGATAGCGCCTGGAGAGTGGTCACCGCGACTTTTTCCACTCCAAATTTTTTGAGGGGCTGGATGGCTGGCACGTAAGACTGCAAAGAACAATTGGGTTTGGTAACAATAAAACCGCGCTCCCACCCGCGCCTTTGGCGTTGGATATCAATCGCCGCTAAATGTTCCGGATTAATTTCAGGCATAATCATAGGCACATCGACGGTCCATCGGTGCGCGGAATTGTTGGAAACGACCGGGACATTTTTTTCAGCACAAGCCTCTTCCAAAACACAAATTTTCTCTTTGGTCATATCCAAAGCGGAAAAAACAAAATCAACTTCGCCAACAATTTTGGCGACATCATTTTCAGCCGAATAAACTTTTATCGCCCTGACATTCTCAGGAATCGCTTCGCTCATCAGCCACCGCCCCGCTACCGCTTCCGCATAAGACAAACCGGCCGACTTGGGCGAAGCGGCCACAGTCGTTACTTCAAACCATGGATGGTCCTTGAGCAAAGTGATAAAACGCTGGCCGACCATGCCGGTCGCTCCCAAAATTCCCACTCTTAATTTTTGAGTCATAAAAATATTTAATTATTGGCTCGCTCTGATAATATCCTGCAAAACTCCCTCCGCTGTATATTGCACTCCAGCACCTTTGCCCTGCAAAACCAGCGGCGCCTCATTAAAAATTCTCGTTCTGAAAGATATAAAATTTTCCGGCCCGGTAAGCCGGCCTAAAGATTCGTTTGATTTTACTCCGACCAAGCCAACGCTGATACCCTCCGGTTTGATACGCGCGACAAACTGCGGCGCTTCTTCCCTCGCCTTCCACTCCGCCATGCGCTCATCATATTCTTTATCCAAAATTTTCAACTTTTCCAAAAATATCGGCACATCCTCTATCTCCGCTAACTCGTTTGATATCATTCCCTCTAATTTGATGTCTGTCATTTCCAGCAACAAACCAATTTCCCGTCCTAGAATCAACGCCTTGCGCGCCACGTCCAAACCTAACAGGTCGTCACGCGGGTGCGGTTCAGTGTAACCTAATTCCTTGGCCTTTTTAACTATTTCCGAAAACTTTAATTCCCCGCGTCCGAGCTCACTACAAACAAACCCGAGCGTTCCCGACAGAGTGGCTTTGATTTCCCTTACTTCATCGCCGGTTTTAACCAAATCCTGAAGAGTTTGAATCACCGGCGTGCTGGATCCCACCGTAGTTTCGTAAAAATAACGACCGGTGTCGGCGTGGAGCTCGCGGTAAATTCCCAATTTGTCAGTCAACGGTTTTTTGTTGGCGGTAACAACAATTCCGCCGGAGCGAAGAATCGCTTGATGCATCTCGGCGATCGGCGCCGCTGTCGCATCCACCACAATAGTCTCTTTTTCAATATTCTCTTCTAATTTCTCCCATCCTTGATAGAGTTTACCTTCGTCAAAAACGCCCTCAATCCTATCGGCGCCATCCAGCGGCAATCCTCTGTCATCAAAAATATATTTTTTAGAAGAAAAAATTCCTAATAACTTTAATTCTATCCCTAAATTTTTGCGCAAAAAAAAATTTCTTTGCGCCATCAACGCGACCAGAGCCTTGCCTACGGCGCCACAGCCAACTTGTACCACATTCACTGTCTTCATACATTAGAAACCGCTCTCTTATATTTTGAAAAACGCCTCATGAACCACTTTAATAGCCTCCGCGCAGTCTGCTTTGCTGATGACAAGGGAAATGTTGCGCTCCGACGACCCTTGAGCAATAGCGCGCACGTTGATACCCGCTTGGCCCAAAGCCGCGAATAGCTTGCCTGACACTCCCGGTATACCCGCCATCCGGTCGCCGATCACAGCCAGGATGCAAATGTCGTTTTCCGTCACGACTTCCAGCAAATGTTCTTCCCGCTCGCGGACAAATTCGCTGTCTATCGTTTCCACCGCTTTCACTGTCTCGTTATCATTTACCGCAATACATACGCTCTGTTCGGAAGATGCTTGCGAAATCATAACGACGTTCACTCCCGCGCGACCAAGCGCCATAAACAATCGGCCGGCAAAACCCACCAACCCCTGTAGTCCCAGCCCTTCCACATTGATGAGGCTAAGCCCCTCGCGCAATGCTACGGATTTAATGAAAGAGCCGCTATTATCAGTTGAATCATTGATAATGGTGCCAGCCGCGTCTGGATGAAAAGTATTTTTAATAATAACTGGTATGTGCCGCTCTCTTACCGGAAGCAAAGTCAATGGGTGAATGACCTTGGCGCCAAAATAGGCCATCTCGGCCGCTTCCGCGTAAGTTAACCTTTGGAGCACTCGCGCTGACTTAACTTTCCTCGGATCCGCCGTCATAGCACCGTCCACATCGGTCCAAATTTCCACCCGCTCCGCGCCGAGCGCCCCGCCGATGATAGTGGCGGTATAATCCGATCCGCCGCGAGAGAGCGTCGTGGTGGAGCCGTCTTTGGTGGAGGCAATGAATCCGGTCACAACTGATATGCCTTTTATGCTCTTCCGCCATTCTTGAATTCGTAAGTTAGACTCTTTGAAGTTTACCCGCGCTTTGCCAAAATCATTGTCAGTAAAAATCAACTGCCGCGCGTCCGTTTCATGAGCTTCCTGGCCGAGAGATTTAAGAAAGAACGGAAAGACCGCGCACATCAGACACTCGCCAAAACTTACCACAAGGTCATTAACTCTAAAATCAATAAATTTTAAGGCCGCCGCGGCATTTAACACTGACCGCAATTCGGCGAACAAAACATTTAACCTCTCCTCCGCTAGCGCTTTATAACTTCCCTCCAACCCCGGCAACAGCGAAAAATATTTTTCTTTGATTTGACCGTAGGACGTCAGGAAATCCCCACCCCCGGCCGCCTCTTGGCCGCAGTTGATTAAAGCGTTAGTCACGCCAGACATGGCTGAAAGCACCACTACCTTATCACCGGCGGTTGCCGATACAATATTAGCGACATCTTTAACACGTTCAAGAGTTCCCACCGATGTGCCCCCAAATTTTTGAATAATCATAATTAAACTTGCCGCTAATTAAAATCATCCTTATCATAAAACATCAGACGAAAAAACACAACCGTAGCGAAAAAAAACGCTATCCTTTAGCGAGCGCGAACCCCCACACCCGCCGGGCGCCAGCCGCCTTGAGGGCCGATGCGCACGCGTTCATAGTGGCTCCGGTCGTGAACACGTCATCAACCAAAATAATGTTTTCCGCCGGCAAACAACGCGAAATAAACGCGCCACGGACATTTTCTGCCCGCTCCGAACGCGAAAGCGCGGCTTGCTGGCGCGTGGCGCGAACGCGCTGGAGCGCGTTCGGAGCAAACGAACAGCCCAGCTTGCCGGCCAAAAGCTGCCCGATAATTTTAGCCTGATTGTACCCGCGCTCGCGCTCGCGGCGTGGATAAAGCGGCACCGGCGCGACACTCGCCATCGCCGTTACCACCGCCAGCTTCCATGGCAGAATCTCCGACCACAGCTCGGCTATGGCCGAGCTGTGATGATATTTAAATTGCTGGATAAGCTTGCTGGCCGGACTTTCGGATTCATACGAAAAAATGGCCATAAGGCCATCAAGCGGCGCGGATACTTCAAAAAAATGCGGAGAAAGATTCTCCGGCCCGCGGCAAGCGCGACACCACCACTCCTCCTCCGCCCCGCACTCCACGCAGCATATCGGAAACAGACAGCCGGCTATTATCTTTCCCGCCCGCCCAAACATACTTTAAGGCTTGGCCGTTGTGTAGCTGTCTACCAGCCAGTTGCCACCCTGTTTCGCCATGACCACCGTAATTGTTTCTTGAGCAGTCGCCGTGGCGTCGTTTTTCCGGGTGGTTTTTCTAGCTTGAATAGCCACCTGCGCCGTTATGTCCTGCCAATCGACGATGCTCGAGCTGATCGCTTCGGTTGTTACCGCCAGATAAAGCGACGCCGAAACGGCATTCTTCAAACGCGCGCTTATTTTTTTCCACAAAGCCGGCGTCACCAGTTCCTTCACTTCGCGGATATTCTGTAAATTATTATCCGTTGAAAAAGTATTATAGCGCTCCACGAATATCTTGGCCATTTGTTTGGCGGCGTTCTGTTCTGTCTCCAACTCCGTTGACGGTTTAATCGGCAAATTAACCGGCGCGGCGACGGCCTCGAGCGATTTGAGCTGGCCAAGATTACCGCTATCAACCGCGTTCGCCCCGGCCGGAGCGCTTGACTCGCCGACGGCGGCCGGCGCAACCGCTTTCTTTTTTGACACGACCAGCAAAGAAACGCTCACCACTAGCACAAACAAAACGATGATGCTGATAATGATAAAAAGACGGGTTCTTAGAGGCATACAATTTGAAATGACAAATAACAAATATCTAATGTCAAATAAAAATTCCAATTTACTTGGACTGTTCTTCAAACTCCCTCTTGGCGCGCTCAATTTCCAAGAGCTGTTCCGGATTGGTGGTAACGATCTGGTCTTCGGTGTAAGAGGCCACCACCTTAATGGCGGCGTGCTTATAGCCGGCGAAAAAAATACCCTCCCCCACCCCGCTCTCCAGCAGTAAATACTTTTCGCTGTCGGTCAAAAGAAAAATTTTCTGCACCAAATCTACCGCCGCCGGCGACTGCTTCATCAGAAGTTGAAGCGCCGAGTTCGTCACGATCGCCTGACCGTACTGCGACTTCAAAAAGTCATTCACGTCCTGCGTGATAGTGGTGACGCCGAGGAAATACTTGCGGCAACGCTTCACCAGAGCGAAAATAAAACGCGCGGAATCCTCATGTTGCATGAGCCACCAGGCTTCATCAATCACCAAGACGCGCTTCTTGCGCTCCGAGCGCACCACGCTCCAAATGTAGTTCACAATGGCGTAAATAGCCAGCGGCCGGAGTTCGTCTTCCAGATCGCGCACGCTGAACACCACCAACTGGTTTTTCATATCCACGTTCGTCGGCGAATTAAAAAGCCCGCTGAATGTGCCTTCGGTGTATTTTTTGAGTTTCAAAACGAGTTCGTCCGAACCTTCCATGCCTTCCAGCACTTCTTCCAAATCTTGAATAATTGGCGGCTCCACGGTAGCCAAATCAGCGTCGCTCGTGATATCTTTCTTGGCATAAGTTTCAATCAACGCGCGGTCAACTATTGAATCCTGCTCGGTGGTGAGCCCGCCGAGCATAATGCGGAGCAACCCTTTCACCGTAATCACCGCTCCGCGGATAATATCCTCCACCGCCGCCTCCTGCCCCACCGGACGCGGCAAATCAAATGGGTTGACTTTGCTCTCCGAGGACAGCGAGATATTTATGTAGGTGCCGCCGACGGCATCGCAAAGGTGCTTGTATTCCATTTCGGGGTCAATTACAATCACGTCCACCCCCATCATCATGGTACGCAGTATCTCTAGCTTCACCGCGTAGCTTTTGCCAGCGCCCGAGGTGGCGAACACCACCATATTGGCGTTCTGCAGAGAAAAACGATCAAACAGAATGAGGCTGTTGTTGTGACGGTTAATGCCGTAGAGAATGCCAGTGTCGCTAGTCAGCTCGGCCGAAATGAACGGGAAAGAAGCCGCGATCGGGCTGGAATTCATGTTGAAAGCAACCAAAAGCTCGTCATTCGCGAGCGGCAACGTGGAGTTATACCCCTGCTCGCCCTGAAACAAAACCTTGCGGCTGGAAATCAATTTGGAACCGAAAATGCTTTCAATATCTTCAGAAATCTGATCTAACTTCTCTTTACTAGCGGCGTAAATGGTAACGTAAAAAGCGAACTGGAAAAAATGCTCCACCCCTTGCGTCAAGTTATCGCGCAATTGCTCAATATCGCGCAGAGCCGTTTCCCGGATCGGATCGCGCGGAGCGCCCTTTTCGGCGTCGGCGTTAATCTGGGCTTCCAGCGCGCCGACTTTATTTCTCAACTGCTTAAGAATAATCGCCGCCTTCACCGGATAAAAATACATGGCGATGTCCATGGTGATAGACAAGTTGATGACGGGGGAACTCCAGCCGACGGAAATATAGCGCGGATAGGACACCACAAAAATAGTGCGGCAATAAGCCGTGCCGAGCTGGATAAAACTGGACTCCACGCTCAAAGCCGCCGGCGAAATGAGATCGCGGATGGCCACCACGCCTTCGCGGTAGGTTTTCTCTTCTTCAAGCGTGATAATCTCCTCGGCCGACTGTTTGGCGAGTATTCCTTTCTTTTCTTCAAGCAAACCTTGCTTGGCTTGTAGTTCTTTTTTTATGCTGGTTGGTTTGAAAGCCATATTATCCTTCCACTTGCAATTGATTTAAGGGCGGCAATTCCTCCGAGAGCGCGATATCGGTATTATACGCGGCAAAATACAGTTCAATGAGCGATTGGGTGTCCAGACGGGCCGCGGTGAGGCCAACGCTCGTGAGCCCCGATTCAATCTGGCGCACCCGTTGATCCAGGTCGTATTTGCGCTTGGTAAAACGTTCGCCTTTGAGCTTCACAGTCGCCGCGGGGTTTAGCGCTTCGGTGAGGCGGCTCCAAAAACTTTTATTTTTGTTGGACAGCGGATCGTAGGGCACCACCACATAAAATTGCTTGCTCATAATTTCGCCTAGCTCCACCAGCTGGGACACGAATGACCGGTAGTCGGCGATTTGGGTGCGCAAAAGCTCGTTGGTTTGCTCGCGCTCTTGTTTTAATAAACGGTCCAAATACGGTTTTATCTGCAGTCGCCGCGATTGCATTACCACCTGCAAGGGGTGATCAAGCGAATTCAGAAACGAAACATAGCCGCTGATGATGGCGTTCTGCTCGTCCTCATTTTTGAGAGCGAAATTGATGCTTGACACCAGCAAAACCGCCCGCAGGGTGCCGTCCTTCAAAACCACTGTATCCTGTTTGATTTCGGCGATTGACAAATACTGCTGGGTGGCGACCATTCCGCTTTTCTTTTTAGCCGCGGCTTTGTTCTTCATAGCATAGTTATACTCTCGTTTCAAAATTCGTTTGTCATCCTGAGCGGAGCGAAGGATCCCTTACGTCTGTGTTTAAGGGATTCTTCGGTCGCCTCAGGCGACCTCAGAATGACAGCGCTATTCGCCTTTATAATACCCGCCCGTATTGACTTGGAGCGATAAATTGCGAATTCGCGCCACCGGAGCGGTCTTCGGCGCGATTTTTTCCTCGGCTGGCGGCGTCGGCCCTTCTTTTATCAGCTCCAACAGCTCCGCTTTCGTGTAGGCTTTCCGCCAAATGCGCCGGCTCGGCCGGCGCAACGTCTGAAAAATATTGAGGACAAAATAATGAAACGCCTGTCCGTTCACTTTTACGAACGCGATCGTGAGAGCCAAGCCGCCGATGAGCGCCAGAAAAAAAATAAACAGCGCCATATCGGCCAGTTTATAGGCTACAAAAATTGACAGCCCGGCCACCAGCAAAATCACAAACTGCCGGGTGGTAACCGGCCCGAAAATTTTGTCTTCCACGTCAATAAATTGTGGTACGGTAAACTGGTTCATAGATATTCCATAGTTTGTTCCATCGCGACGATGGCGGTTAACTCGCCCCATTGCAACATCTTCCGGTCGCGGGGAACCGGCAATTTTTGATCGCTATTCAGCGCGCTTAAAACAACATCCAGGTATTCCAAATAAAGCGGAGAATTGCGCCAGGCGGCGAGCCCCTGCAGATAAAGCACGATGGATTCGTCTTTCAAATTGGAAAATTTCTGGCGCAGACGTCGAGCCGCTTCGGCCGGGTCAGCGGCCAACCGGCGAAAATCAACTAGATTGAAATAACGGACTTCGTCCACCGGCGTCATCTCCATTGGTTTTGCCACCACATCATGCAAAATCGGCTTGGAAGCTGGTTGCGATGACAGCTTGAATGACTGGGCCGGCAGAACGCTCGCTCCTTCTCCCTCTCCGCGGGAGAGCGGCGCCGGTGCCGCCCGGAGGGACGGACTCGGCACGCCAGATGCGCGGAGGCGGTCGTGCACAAAAGCGTTATTCGGCGTGCTCGTGGCTGGCAATTCCTCCGGCCTCACTGCCGGCGGCGGGGCCCGGCGCGCTGGTTTGGGCGCCGGAGCCGACTTCAGAGGCAGCACTATTTCGGCTGTCTCGGCGGCCGACGGCGAGGGTGGCGCGCATTTCTGCAATACTTCTTCCGCTTGCCGGGCTGGCAAATTCATTCCTCCGTCCAGCTCGGCGCGGAGCAATGAATCTTTGGTCTGCTCCACACTGCGCACGTCTTTCAAACGGAGCTGGATGATGGTGCGCAAGCGGTTGAGATTATGAGCGGGAAAATTAAAATTCAATTTCTTGATAACCGCGTCAACCTGATCAATTCTATTGGCGCTCACCTTGGGCCCGGGGTTCACGGCCGGAGCGAGCTCCTCCGCGAGCGGCGCGGCAAAATCCGCGTTTACTTTTTTCAGCGGAGCCGGCTTCGCCACAGCAACCGGCGCGGCGGCCGGCGCTGTTTTCGGCGCCGGAGGAGAGATTTTCGCCCCACCCTGCTTGGCCTTGAGCTCACTCAAACTCATACGGGCATATGTGCCGTCGGATTTTTTGACGAGAACAGTGGGTTGTGTTGTTTTGTCAGTCATAAAATAAAATCTGAATTGATTGCTAACAACTTTCTTAGGTCCAATTATTATTACGCAGATGAGTAGCCGTCAGCATCGTTTCCCTAAGCCAACGTATATAAGCGTCTCTCCCCTCTTGCAAACCATACAATTCTTGAAAAAATACTTCCTTATTAAAGATTCCTCCATTACCCATCACAGCTGGCGATGCCATATATACATTCATTATCTCCGCCATCGGCTTGCCACTTCCAGCCGCTATATCCAAAATAATTATTTCCTGATTTTTTTCTAACGCTTCCTGCAACCGGGTGACGGCCTGCGGCCGGCTTGCCGAATCAACCCGAGTGGACAAATAAAATTCTATCATAGCGTCCACCGGCGCGCCAGCGGCAACGCCGGCATAAAATAAATTTTTTATGAGATAATCTTGATCACCAAACGATAAAATGGGAAACATAAACCAAGCAACGCGCAAAGTTAAAGCCAGCAAAAAAGCGTCCGACCAATCTTGTTTTGCCTCCCGTAAAGTCCGCGGGGTAGTTTGGCGCAATTGCCGCATAATAAATGAAGCGTACTTTCGCGCTTCATCGGAAAATATGATATTTCCCAATGTAAAAGCCATCGTAACATCATTGTAATAGGCGGCAGTCCCCTTATCTATTTCCGCCAACTCATCATAGTCATAAGGGTTCATATCATCTATGGCGCCTGTCGCGGCCGCGGCCATCAATAGTTGTTCCGACAAAGTATCGCGATTTTCTTTGTTCGCGGGGTCAGCGATAAAAGTCTGAATAAGCGCCGCGTCCAAAAATTGGACGGCCTCATTGTCCATAATTGTAAACAAATTGTCTGAATGATAAGTATTAACAATATTGGCTAGGCGATCAATATACACATACATTTGGGGAATCACTGCGATACTAGTATTGAGCAGGCGCCCTTTCTCCGCCGTGAGACGAGCGATGGCAACGACAACTTCCTGTCGGCTGTGCCGGCAGTAAAAAAATAAATTTTGTTTTTTCTGTTCTCCTTCGGGCATACAAAATTAAACAACTAATTTTTCATTCCAATGAAATTTCCCATCTTGTTCGTGGAATTCAATTAATTCTTGGCTAGATGGAATGATCCGAGCCTGATGGAACAATCCAGTCAAACGCGCGAGAGCCTGCACACTGTCTTCATTTTCCAAAGGAACTACTTCGCGTAATTTATTCAGGAAAGCCTTTATCGGAACCACGGGATTCTTATTTTTAAAATAATCCATTATAAAAATAAATTCTCCATGAAAACCGAACGAAAAAACCAGCTGTACCAAATCAATTTGATACTGTTCGTCTGGGCCATGCTGATGGTCATGTAGCCAGTCCACGAGCGTAGCCTCCTTTAGATGAACGAGGATACCGATCGCTTCTCTTAAAAATACTGCCTCCGGCTCGCCCGCTTTAGCGGCTACAAACTTTCTTTGCTCGCTCTCCGATACGCCACGCTTTCCCGCACTCGCTAAAAATTCCTGCGCTAATTTCGCGAACTTCCCGACTGGCTTCGCGCTATTCAAAGAAACTTCTTCCTCATTTGCCGCTATCATACCGACCAAATCCTTGTCTTCGTTAATATACTGAATCACCCCGGGGGCAGTATTAAGCGCAGTCTGCAAATACGCTCGAACTGGCACGCCGAGAGCAATAGCTCGATAAAAATAAAATTTGAGGAGTAGCGCCTGCTGACTTTCGTGGAGACGAGCGAAGTGGGCATAGACCTTATCCAAAGCAACAGCCAATACGACCGCCGCGCTCCGCTCCATTACCGTGCCACTATCTTTTTTGATTTTTAAAAATTCTAAAATAGCAAGGTTGATATCGCGGCTTTCTTTTTCTCCAAAACGGCTGTCGTATATCGTGCGCACAACACTGACTAAATCTGCCGTTTGGTTTGGATTTTTTAGATAATTGATCGTTTCGTCCGGTCTGTATAAGCCACCCCCTACCCCCGCCCCCGCCGCGAGTATTCGCAACTGTTCCTCCAAAGGAACAAGTAGCGGCAATACTTCGCTCACCTTTTTATTTTTTACCAGCTCGACAACTGTTCGCACTAAATCCAAATCAAGCAAAGACAGGCACACTTTTTCGACAGAGGCGAGCGCAACGTCGAGCCGCGCAAATTCTTTCACTATATCGCTCAAGATAACACCAATATTCTTGACTTTCTCACCCATTCCATGGGTCAAACCGGCCAACGCAAGATAGGACTGCTTAATTTGCGCCCAATTGGCCGACTGATATTTAAACAATGGTTGCATCATACTAACTACTCCCTAAATTTATTTTTTATTTCGACTTCATGAATCTTTCCTGGCGGCATCGCCCTTTCCCTTTTTTTCCTGTAAACCCAGCCCGCTTCCTGGAATTGCCGCTTTAGCGATAAGTTCTGCGAGTTCCTTTAAAGCATTCGGATCTTGTCTTAAAATATCATTTTTTAATACCGCGTCGCTTTCTATTTTGTTTGACAAATCTCTCAGGTTAGTTATCTTTCCAAACGCCGCACCATCAACATTAACTTTTATGACCCCCGCGTTTGCTTCGTCCAAACTGACGTTGTTAAATAAACTCCGCATACCATAGATTGCTGGCTTTATCCCGCCCAAAATCTGCGGCAAAAGATAATCTTTGATGATATGACGACCACGCTCATCTGTGCCGGCTTGGCCTGCCCCGTAAGTCTCGTTAATCGCCTGGTTGCCAATTTGCGCAAAACCATCAGAAGTGACACGGATTGTCTCGCCTGCTCCATACCCCCAAAGCTTTCTAGCCGAACGCTGAGGGACTTTGGTGTATTGATATTCCTCCTGCATTTGACCATACACCGCTTGGAACATCTCCTTAATGATATGTTGCGGTAAATGACTGTTCATATCCATTTCCATGACCGAATGAATCTGAGATTTGGAAAGCTCATCTTGCCCCTTTTTGTTCAAATCAGCAATGGTTTCTGCCTGGGCCTCACGAGTTGTCATCGGTCGGAGCATGCCACCTTCAAGGTTAACATCAAACTGAATATTATGGGCTGATTCATAATGCCCGGTGCCATACGCGTTTTGGGTATTGACTCTGGCGCCGGTTTGCAGAAAATCTTGAGCCGCCCGTAATTTTTTCATGTATGCTTCCGGCGTCATGCCAAGGGTTCCGTCCCCAGCCGCCGCTTGTATTGCCTGACCGTAAGTTAAAGATTTGTTCTCCTTCATCCGCCTCTCTAATTCCGTATTAGCTCGCACGGCGTCTGCATCCCCTCCAAAAGCACCCAAATTTTGCAATTGAGCCGACATCCCACGTCCATAAGTAGAAACAATCTTCTTTTTGCCAGTCGTTTGGTCAATTTCTAATTTCCATCCCAATTTTTCTCCCAGCTCCTTCATGCCGGCTGCTTTCTGGCCTTCAACTGAATTCTCTCTTCCCCTGAAAGCGCCGCTGTCAAGCGCCTTGATCTGATCAAAGATATGATCCATCACATCGTCGTTCCAAGCCTCAACATCAACGGCGCCAAGAGCAGCAGTCAAAGCAATTTGATCTCGCAATTCAAATTCGCCGCCTTGCCGCTCTGTTTCCTGCCTCTTTTGCATTAGGAAAGCAAGCCTGTCGGCCGCCAATTTCTGCGCCTGCACGCGCTCCAAAATAGAGTACTCCTTTTTTGCCCGCTCTGTTTCCTCGGACATAGCCGACGATTGCGTGCGACTACCTTGGTGCAGACCCACCACCGCGTCAAAGCTAGCATCAACCGCCTGCTTTTCCCGCACTCCTTTTTCATGAGTTGTCTCTGATAGTTCGCGGGCGGTCGCCAAAGCGGCTACATAGGGATTAATACTCACCAATTTTTGCAACTCGGCCGTCACTTTTTTAGGATCATTTTTCATTCTGTCCATGACGTCTTCAATCGCCTTGGCCGCCTCGTTAAAGGCGCCTTTCAAATCCCCCTCTTTTAGAGTCTTCACGATATCCTCGGCGGCCTTTTTCGCTTGCTCGGCTAAATTGGTTTTCACCTCAATCGCGTGGCCTTCAACGGTTTGCAAAAATCTTCCCTTCGCCTCTTCCCCCAACGTACCCATCTCCGTTTCAATAAGATGCCCTCTCACCTCATGACCGGCAATTTCTTCCGCCAACGTCTCTTCTCTTGCTTCCAACAACTCACCGCCTTGAATTTGCCGGCGACGCGTGCTCGCTTCCATCAATTTGCCCTCCCCGCCAAACTGCTTAGTCTTAGCCGCCGACCGCGCTTTCTTTTCTTCCAACTTTCCTTGTTCGCGACGATCAAGAGCGTCAACCTTCTCCCAGTCGCGCATAAATACAGAGGTTGGCACGCCTCTAATGTCTTTGCTAAGACTTTCTTTTCTAGTTTCAGCAAATTTTTTAGTTTTTTCTAATTTTTTAGCACTCTCCATATCAATGGAGGCTCGTTTTTGAAAACGCCGCATGATCCAACTAGTTTCCTCGGGAATTTCTTGCATTACAGTGTCTCCTTTTTTATGCAATATCTTTCCCTCCGCGTCTAACTGGTCCTCTTTATATTTCTCTGCTACGAAACGCCCTTCTCTTTTGATGTCTCCCTTTCTGTGCAACAATTTTCCCTGTTCATCCTTTACATCATCGCCATATCTTTCTTCTTCTACCCATTTCTCTTTCGGGGTTAGACCAGACTGCGGGGCATAACGCCTGGCTTGAAACCCTTCCCACTCCGACAAAGCGCGATTTTTTATGCGTTCAACATAGCTCGCCGCTGGCGAAACGTGGTAGGCCAACTTGGCCAGTCCTTTTCCCGCCACCAATGCCCCCTCTTTCGCCTTGCCGCCCGCCCAGCGCGCCGCCGCGACACCGCTCGCCACCGTGGCTACTTTCTTGCCGAAATCAATGGCTCCGCCCGCCCAGGCGCCGCCGACGCCGCCCAGCTGTTGGGCCGCTTTCGCTCCCACTATCAGCATGCCGATGGCGATGGCGAAATTCGCCATATTGTTCCATTTCATCGCTTCCGTAATGCCGGATGATACATCCGCCCCCGCGGACTTGACGGCGTCCGCTTCATTGAGTGTGCGGCCGCCGGCATTATCCGCAATCTGCTGGTGGACGTTGCCGCTGCCAACCGTCACAAACGACAGCCATAAAAAAAACAACAGCACCGGCCCGGTGACAACGTTAGACCCGAATTCGCTCCACCACTCACTCGCATATTTTTGCGTCTGCGGCACCACGCTCAAAACAAACGCCAGGGGCGACAAAACAATGAGCACCCATAATACCACCATGCGGGCGAGGAGCATCGCCAAAAAAACCGCCATCGTGGCCATGACCATGGCGGAAAACGTAATGGCCGCCACTGAGGCGATAAACACTCCGCCGAAATCAATAGTGTTGCCTTCCGCCGTTAGCTTCTGAATGTCGTTGAGATTAAACGCGTTAATCAAATTGCCGCCAGCGGTCGCCGCGATACCGTTGACAAAGGTAATCATCACCACCTGCGCGATGTCAATGATAATACCGCAAATGATACGGCTGAAATTTACTAAAATGGCGGCCATGACAAATTTCACCAACAATTTTTTCCATTCATATTGCTCCAGCCCCAAAATGGTGCCGAACGCGATGATGAGGAGTATGATGACAAACCCCATATTCGTGATATCGCGCACCGTCACCCAGCCGATGGTCACAGCCGATGAACTCAAATAGCCATTGTAACTGCCGATCTCAATGATAAAACTCAAGATAAACATGGAGAGAGACAGAAACAAGCGCGTAATCAACAGTAAAATTCTGGAAAGAATATCCAAGAGAAAACTGGGAACAAACTTTATACTCATCGGAGACGCATATGTCCCCGTTTCACCCGCGGCGAAAACAGCCGGCCCATAAACCAACAAAACGGCCCCGGCAACTACTAACGCCAATGACAAGAACACCCGTTTGCGCGGATGCCAGTAACGCCAATACAACCCAGTGAGCGCGAGTTTAATGCGAGGCAGTATGGACATGCGGAAAAAGTAGTTTATTACTATTCAGTATAGCACATTTTCCGCCCGCCAACCACCAATTGTGGGGATAGAAACCTCGCGGCCTGCCGCTCGCGAATGCTTGAAGTCCTCACCGCAATTTAGCAAACTCTTCAATACCAACATTAATGTCTCTTAAAATACTACGCAGTAAACCACGACCAATGTCTTCGGAACCGTGATCGGGAATAACCGTAGTGAATCCGGTAGCCGGATTAAAGAAAAACCGGTGGCTACCGCGCCGACGCAGTTCTTGATACCCTAACCTTTCAATAATATAGATAAGTTTCTTGGCGCTGATAGGAACCAACCGGGTCATACCATGAAATCCAGTTTTTGCACACCTAAAAATTCATTTTGCCGAGGAGAGGTGGAAAACAAACCTCGCTCAGCTTGAACACACAGCTCCACGACTTCCTCTAACCGTTTATATAATTCCGGCAACGTGCGGGCTTGCGTATAACAACTCCGCAATGTTGGCACAGTACCTACATAATACCCATCTTCATCTCGTTCAATAATGACTGGAAAAGAATAAAGTTTTGTTCTTTTTTTCATAGAAATTAATTATTATTGGTAACTGGCTTGCCTATACACATACTACTGTAAAAACAGCGCCCAGGTCAATACCCCTTGACAAACCCCGTTTACCTCACACGACTGGGCTTGCCGTTGACAAAACCCTCGTGGTATGGTATAATTGTATGTTTTAGAACCGCCGTTTTCGCTAACTTAACGCCAATATGGCTGGCGATTCTAAAACCATTCTTTAAAAACGTGCCGGCTTTGGCCCCTTGGGGCCTTACGCCAGCCATCACAGGAAGTTGTGTGAAGGGCGGCCAAAAGATAAGTATGCCGCTGTCATTCTGAGGTCGCCTGAGGCGACCGAAGAATCCCTTAAGTTTAGTTTAAGGGATCCTTCATCCGCCTCAGGCAGATTCAGGATGACAAAAATAATTGTCTCCTGGCCCCCTTCACTACTCACCCCCGTCATCATGTCATCCGACATGACAAGTCCGACGGGGTAAACCGGGCAGAAAGGACGGCGCGCTATGCGCGCTTCCGCGAAAGTGTTCTACGCCCTGGCGATCCTCGCCACGGCGACTCTCACGGCCTGCGGCAACCCGCCGCCCGCCTACGGCGGAGACGACTCGTCGCTCTGCTCCGACCCGAACCGCGCCGACAGCGCCTGCGCCAAGCTCGAAATCACGAGCTTCACGGTCGCCGGAGAGCCGACCACGACCAGCGTCACCTTCGACGTTCAGGTGAACGGTCTATACAACGGGGTCAAGATCACCTACTGGCGGCGGGACGAGGAGTACCACCCTGGCCCGCGCTCGCGTACGTTCACGGAAGCGCCATACACAGTGGACGGACTGACGTCGGAGATAAACCCGACCGAGTACGTCGCCTTTGCCGAAGCCCTCCGGAACGATGCGCGAAGCTACTCCTCCCGGTCGCTGGCGTTCAAGCTCGCCGCCGTCCCCGACCCCTGCGCGGGGTTCGTGGTGCCGAAGACAACCCAGTGCACTAGTGGTGTCGGATTCAGAATTTCGCCTAATGACCGTTGCACCTGGCGCATGGAGGATTTTATCGGCCATGTCGGCCATGAGTGTGTACTCATCGGAGACTGTCGGCCTCGGGGAAGGAGCGATCTGTACCGTCTCTACATCACCATGACTCAAGATATATCGGGGGCTACGCTACTCAGTTGCACCGACCACTGCGATAGCTCCGCCGGTACCTGCGGCCTCTCTACCTGCATCACTGAGTCGACCATCTATAACTGCAGTCGCCCCGGTAATCAATACTCTCTCGCCTGCAGTGCAGCCAACAACGCAGGGGACCGGATCACCTGCACTTTCAGCGACGCTGAGGCTGAAAATGGCGCTTGCATTGCCCCGGATGGGGGCTACTACGGTTGCGTGTTCCTCCGCAACGACAGCACCGCCCAGTACTGGATGTGCGCCAAGGACGCTCACGACTTTTTCTGCGTCGAGTAATGGGCAATTCCGCCCCCACCAACTTCCTGCCGGGGTCGTCACAACAAATGACGACCCCGAGCAACAAAAACTCTGTACCAAATGGTACAGAGTTTTTGTTTGTCATTCCCCTGAAAGGAGGAATCCGCTTACGGCGGCGGTGAAGCTAAAATTATTTTGGCTCCAAAAACGGTCCACGCACTTGCATTTTTAATGTCACACTCATTTTCTAGCGGCACTTTCCAACTCGCATCATAGCACCCGCCGTTCGGGTGTTTAATCGTATTCGTGTCGACGCAGGCACCGTTGCACCAGCCCCAGTTATCCTTCACCTGCACTCTGGGCTTGAAAACGCAACAGCCATAGGGGAAACTGACATTTTGATTATTGCGGCAATCCGCGTAACCGGGGGTGCCCGGAGCGCGGAATTGCTGGCTCGCGGGCGAACAGGAGTAATGCTCGTTGACAACCTCAAAGTAATTGGTGTCGCAGGTCTGACCCGCGACCTTGTCAAAGTCGGTGGCGGGAACGCCGTCATTTTTAACGAGCTCTTGGCAAATAGGCTGGGCGGGGCAATCGGCGTCGCGAACGCATTCCTGGGGAGGAGACAATTCCGCCTTAGTGGCGCCGTCTATACACTTACCCCGCGCCACAACGCCGGCCAGCGGCAACTGGCACTGGGGCGCGCTCAACCCGCGCTGGTTGCGGAAATAACCGAGCGGCAGAGACGACGGCTTACTGCCGTCATCCCAGTCTACTATAATCTGACGGATCGGCATTTGCTCTTTATCGGCGAAAGCAAAAAATTTGGCGGCCGCTTTGAGCGAACTGCGGAGTGTTACAATATCGCGGTTATAGCGGTCGTTGATGGTAAAGCCAATAATGGTGGAAGTGGCCACTTCCAGACACTGACGCTCGCTGACGCAATCGCCGACCGCGCGAATCTGAGGCGGAACGGGGGGCTGTTGATTAAAATTTTCAAAGCCGATTTCGTCTGTCCATTTACCAGTCGCGGTGATATTCCTGATTTGTTGGACATCACCAACATACTCACCAGCATTGTATTGCCAGATATTTTTTAGAGAGGCGAATAAGCGGCTCAGTTTAACTTTACCGTAATCAAGATTAAGATCTCGTGTACCGGCATTATAGCCAACACTTACCGTTTGTTTTTCAGGCAGACTCCGAACACATAGCGAATTCAAACAGCTATACGGCGCGCCGATGGTATATTTTGGAGCAGAATTATCTAAATTCTGCCGACAATCCGTAGCGCCTTCCGGGCACGCTATTGTACCCATCGGGGTCAAAACCACCTGCGGACTATCCGAAGGAACTACGTCAATTGACAGACTGCCATACAAGGCATGCTCAGTTGAATATTTATACGGAGGAACGACACCGCTAGAATTGATAGTTTCAACCTGTTTCCAAATGCGGTCGGTCCAGGCGACTGTCCGCGGCAAAGAAAAATCATCGTTTACGGTATCAACGGTCGCGTCGCCGATATAGGAGCACCATTCTTTATTTTTAAATGAAACGCTCACAGTATCACTCCAACGCCAAGGAGCGGCGGCGGCTGCGTTTAAGGCATTGCAGGCGGCATGATAATACTTTGAAAATTTATGAGTTTGTTCATCAAATACCAGCCGCAGAGCATACCACCACGCTATATTATCCTGAAAAACTTTGTCATTTACCGGGCACATTTTGTCTGTTTCCGCTTCGCCATCTACTTCCCACAAATCTTGTTTAGATTCCACACCAAACTTTAAGTCACCGGCTTTAAAAAGATTGCCGTTCAAACCGAGCAAATCGTTTCCTGCAATATCTTTGGTCTGAAACTTGAAATTGCCGGTAGCTTCATCAATATGCGAAATGGCGATGCTGTTGTCGTTTGTACCGTTGGCGACAAGCATGATAAATTCGTTGGGTCGACCCAGATAATTGCCAAGCGCGACCTGATTGCCTCCAATTACAAAATATGACTGATACTTGCCGGCCTTCTGCCCGTTAAAATCATTGGGTGTAATAACAAAGTCCTTGTTATAATTGTTAGAATGCACAATAATTTTCTCAACATCTGATTGCCGGATATTTTTTTCGTTCACTCCACCAGCGAGGCCATCTAAAACGTTGTAATAGCCTCTGTGCGAGGTACTGTACCTATTGTGAACTGAACAGTTATAAACTAATTCACCATTTACATATCGAGATTGTGTTTCTATATCCAAAGATTTTTCCTCTATATTTCCACAATAACTTGAGGCGCTGCTATCAATTAGATAATTATTTCTAGGCGTCCCTGTAAAATTACTACCATCCGCCCGCAAACAATACAGTTTTCCGCCGCTCGACGGATTCAGAAACCCGGCCTCGGTATGCTGATTGTAAATATCCGGCGCGCCTTCAAGCGCGTCAATCGGCAACCAGGTAAGGCAGGGGAATTCATTGTTCTCGGCATTGATGGCGCGCGTTTTATCCTGTTCCAGACAGAAGCCGCGCCACCCCACGAACTTGCGCACGTCTTTCTTTTTTTCACACACGCCGTCAATTGTCCCGTCGGCACCATTACGATGGCAATCAGTGTCCCCGCCGCAGGCCTTGCCGTCTTGGTCGCCTCCCTGGCAAATGCCGCCCGGTACGCCGCGTACCTCCGTTCCGTCAGCTTTTTCAATAATTGGTTCAACACTGCTCGGCTTGCTATAGTTGAAATAACGCGTCAGAACGCCGCCGTAGCCGACTTTGGTATAATCGCATTCGCAGGCATTGCTCTCCGGCGCTCTTTTATATTCAGTAGACGGATAAGACTCATCGCAGACATTCGCCTGCGAGAAATTCGGCGATTCTTTTATTCTCTTCGTGTGCGGGAAAGGCGAAGTCTTTTCCGGATAGGCGCGGCAAGTTTGCGCCGGGCTACCGGCCAGACTGGCGCTGTCGCCGCCGCCGTGGATCTCTTTAATACATACGCCGTTGACGCAAATGCCGCGGTTCCCGCCACCGCACGCCGCGCCCTCCCGGCCGCAAAGTGAATCTGTCGCCTCCGCGCCCGCCGCGCAATTGGAATTTGTCCCTCGGCCGCAGGGAATGCTCTTCACCAGCCGCCAATCGGGATTCGCGGTGGTGGAAACATTAAACTGGGTCAGCTCTTCCAGCGGATACAAGCCGAGAAGGGAATAACCGTCATAATCGCGCCCCGACCAGGTAACATTGCGGTCGCGATAAAGGCTCTCCGTGAGCAAATTATCGGTATAATCGCTTTTCACTTCACTGCCGCAATCCTCGCCGGTGCCTTTTTTACTGCAACGCTCCAGCGACTGGCATACCTGCTTGGTCCGGCCCGAGTCGTCGGTCGTCTGAAAATAGTGCGAACACTGCAACCACTCGCCACACTCGCGGTCGGACGTTACTTTAAGAATAACATTGCTGTCATTGGGCTTATCGGAAACGGCTGACGCCACCGCCGGCACCGGCGCGCTTTTTTTCTCGCTCTCTGCATAGCTCAATTCACGCGACCAGCGCTTCTTTGGATTGTCCGTTTGATCAAACAGAGCGCAACCGGTTTTCTGGCTGACCGCGCCGACGCAATCGCCCCCATTCAATTTGACGGGGTCATTGATAAGGTAATAGGCCCGGCTGACATTCTTAGACGGGTCGGCAATATTCGTGCTCAGATGGTCAACAAACTCGGCGCATCGGTCTTGGCTGTTTTTGCACTCTCCGACGAAATTTTGATATTTCGCAGTGTTGCCGTACGACCACAGGCCGTAAGCGCCGCTATTTTCAAAAAAATCGGGATAACACGGCTGGCTGTCAATATCGGCGCATTGGGCCCCTATGCCGCAATCGCTGTCGCCGGAACAGTACCCACTGCTGTTCCCTGAACATTTTCCCACTCCTTTCCAAAACCAACCGCTGACTTTATTGCTATTTACAGTCACATTCGTCCGGTAGGCGCAAATTTTCTGCCCGACCACGTCCGGATCCTTGAAGTAATACGGGGCGTTCGCGGTATCGGTATAAACACTGCAACCCACGGCCTCTTTCGGGCAGAGAGTCTTCTCGTAGCCAGCGGCACCGTTGGGGTCATTTTTAATCGTGGTCGTCGCGTATTTCACCCCGGTGGGCGTGGCTTTGGCGATGCCGGCAACGGTACAGCCCAAATCAACCCGGTTGCACGTCGCCGGCTTATTCGCCACCAAATATATGGGGCTCTCGGCGGGAGTGTCCCCCGGAATATACACGGTTGATTCCACAAAACTGCCGGCGCCGGCCGCTATTTGGATTTCGCTCGCCGAATGATTTAGAATCGGCTCTTCAAGATAACACCCAACCGCTCCGACCGGAACCGTGCATGAATAAGTGTCAGCGCCCAAAACCACGCTCGCGGTGGCGCCGCCGTTAGCGGTAAGCCAGACATTATAAGCCCGCGCGCCCTCATCGCCCGTTTGATACGCGCCGTTGTTATCCGTCGTAACGGTATTTTGCGTATCCAAAACCGCCGTACAACCAATCGCTGACGCCCGGCAAAGCCGGCTAAAATTGGTAAGATTGACCGGTTTGTTGTTGGCATCGGCGTACGCCGCGCAACCAAGCGCCTCGCCCGGCAAATTATCGTCCAAATTGCTGTCACAGACCGCGGGGACCGACAGAGTCCTTTTGACCAAATAAATTAAATCCGTGGAGTGGTTAAGTGAAACATTGTCAACCCACACGCTCCCGCCGCCAGCCGGAGTGAAAATAAGCACGCCCGAGGCGGCGGCGCCCCCGGCCTCAACCGACCCTAAACGATAATAATTCCAGGTATCGCCGGGAGTAATTGTGCCGAGCGTTTCCGGCGCGCCATCATCTCTTTTTAACTGCACAGTTACCAAACGGCCCGCGCCTTTGGCCCAAAAAGCCGCCTCAAACCTCGCCCCGAGGTCAAGCGCGGCCTTCTTTGAACCGCCAGCGCTGCTGATGAAAAGCGAGTGCTCGCCGGTATGAGTTGATTCCGCCGATAATTGTATCGCGCCGCTCCAACCCCGAAGAGCCAGCGTCGTAGACGCGTTTTCAAACGTATCTTCAAAAATCTGCCCGGCAATGCCGCCGCTCGTTCCCTTGTAGGCGCGGCAAGTATCAACATTTGCTCCGCAAGTTTGGCTTTCGCCGGCGCTATTTTTCGCCCCGCCGGGCAAACCGTTATAGAAACAACTGCCGTCGCGCAACTCGCCATTGTGCAAACAGCGTCCGTTTTCATCCAATTCAGGGTTGCTCAAACGATAGGCCGTGCAGGCGGACGAAACCGGAATGGTAAAAGAAAGCAACCGGTAAAAAATGCGCCCCTCTTCATCATTAAACTGACGGCAATCGGCCGAAGCCGCCCCGCTTTTATAACGCTCTTCAGTACACTCGGCTAAATTATTTTGTAATTCTTCCGCGTCTTTGTAAAAATATTTAGGCGCGCCTAGCGGGCCGTTTTCCTCCTCTTTATTTTCCACTAAAATATATGTTTTCAACTGGAACCCGGCCGCGCGCGAACCTTCGTAGGTGATGTAGGTCTTGCCTTTATCTTTTTCCGGCATTACGCATGGGCGCAATTTGGTGAAATATTCCGTCTTCTCCAGCCCCCCATCTGTCGTGCCTAAATTGGTAAAGCCGGCGCACCCTTCATCGGCCGCGGCGCAAACGGTGCCGGACGACGGAACAACATAGGCCAGCGCCGCTCCGGTGGAGTAGCGGCTGGGCATTTCCCGATAGGCGGCATACCCAACGCAGGCGGCGGCGCACTCATCGTTCCATTTGATTTGGCCGTCAACGATTTCACGTGGCGTGTAACGGCCAGGAACTGGCTGTCCGCCGGCAGACGGAGTGTACGAATTACAGCTAACTTCATCTTTAATACAAACCGCGGCGTAATTTTTACAAGCGCTGTCCGGTTTTATTCTATTCAGGTCGGCCACCGATTCTGGCCAGTCTACTACTTCTGGAGTGGCTGGTTTGGCATCATAACAATTTAAATAATTCGGCGCTTTTTTCAAATACAGCAGATCATTGGTGTCAGAGGCGTTCACCAAAAATGCCGAGCAACCCTCCGAGCCGGCTGAACAGCTATTAGAAACATTTTTATTAAAATAAATGTCCGCGCCCTGCCACTCCCCATTTTGCTGGCTCAAACTGTAGGCGGTGCAACCGGAATTTTGTTCGGAGCAAAAACCGGTATCAAGAGTGCGATACAGATACGAAACTTTCTGTCCGGCTTTCTGCCCGGATTGGCTGGTGAACGTGCGGCAGGTGGCGGCATAAGATTCGCACGTGTCGGCGCTAAATTTCCACGCGTTCTCTTCCCGGGCGCAATAACCATAATTATCGCATTTTCCGTCGGCGTCGTAGTGAACGCAGGTTTGCACATCCACGCAGTCTTCCAAACGATTCGGCGCTCCGGCATCAAAAAGAACCGCCCCGGGCGCCTTAGCCTTGCATTTGGTTAGCGGCGCCTTCAGCACCCAATTGGGATCAATTAAATGGCAGAATGGATGCCCGGAAGTATCATTAACAATTCCTAAACTGTGGTTTGATGGGTCAATATACTGACAATCATCAAAACCAGCCACCACTTCTTTGAGCGTCCACGGATGATCCGGATCGCTATTCAGCGCGGCAATTTCAAAACCGAGCGGCAAAATACGCAACTGCCGCATAACCTGGATGTTGCCATAGCAGTAAGCGCTGGTATAGCAATCGCGCTCTTTATTTTTGGCCGAAGTGGGCGGAATAAGAGAAAACTCCCCGCGCAATCCGCCGCCCGGAGCGAGCGCTTGGCCGATTGTTACCGGTTTACCTGTTTCCGCTTTTTTAATGGCCGCCGCCAAATCATCGCTCGCCCGACAATTGTAGGTACCGGGAGAATCCGGACAACTGCTTAATTGCGACAAAACATCATAGTTGGCCACCTCGCCTATTTTGACTGTCTGCAATTCACGATAAAAATCCGCCGCCACTTGCGCTCCGCCGGTCGGAATAGCATTCTCATCACCGGCTGTCACGCCAATGTCAGTCGGCAAAGCGCCTCGTTCCCGCCAATTGGTGATAGCTGTTGAAACTAAAGTGTTCAGGAAGATAGACAGACCAACCGCCAAAACGCTGGGGTCATCGCTGACGAGAGCCTGTTTCGCCGTTTCAGAATCCTCCTTGGCCTGCTTATCGGGCGTATTGCCCTTAAATTGCTCCTCAATGAGCGAAGGCGGTGTTAAAATTTTACCGCTAATCGGCGACTCTTTCGCCCGGAACCCTTTACCCTCCTGGCGCTCCAGCGCCGCGGCCACGGTTTGCTGTTGGACCGTATTGGCAATTTTTTCCGTGGTCTGAAGCTGAATACCAAGATCACTGCTGTTATCCACTTGCACTATATCGGAATAGCGCTGGGCAATGGTTTTATCTCCAAACTTGCTTTTCCAATCACCGCCATACCGGCTGTCAAACTCCTGCCCCCAGTTGTGCGCCAATTGCGACAGACTGCAATCTGGTTTGGCCGGAGCGCCCGCCGAGCCGGCAAAATTGGTGCGCAAACCAAGCTTCAGCGCTAAATCCACTTTGACATCCGGCAAATGGCAGAGATTCAATTTATCGCCTCCGAGCTGTTCAATGAAAGTGCCGGCGGCCTGGTCGCCTACTTCCGTAAGATAATCGCCAAATTTATCGGTATTGGCAAAGGAATTTTGCCCTTTGGCTCCCGAGGCCAGCCACACCGCCGAATCGTAGGCCACCTTGCGCACCGCGAACGCCATGGTGCGCACCGCGGCCACCTTAAACGCGGAAAGCAAAGATTTCCAAATTTTATTGCCAATTTGCTCCAATTGATCAGGAATACTGCTGACAGTAAGAGTGGCTAGCTGGGCATGCGCCGGCTCCGGCGCGAGCAACCCCGCCGCCGCGCCGGCAAAAATAATCATAACAATGAGAAAGGCGGCAAAAAATTGTTTTAGTTTGAAAAACATAAGCCGGACAATATCTAACGCGGCGCGCTGTTTGTTGATATAGGATTCAAAATACTTTGCAAATTAACGCCGGCGGTGCTGGTGCTCGCGAGGAGCTGGTTCACCAGCAAAATAAGATCGGCATCGCTAATTTTGTCAAGTAAATCTTTTTTCATGCCAGATTGCACTAACAACGGTCGCAGTTGCTTGGGGTCGCGCAGTATCCGCAAAACATCGGGCGCTTGGGGCGGGGCGGAAGCAGATGCCGCTGTAGTGGAGACAACCGCCGCCGTAAGCATCCCCTGCCCGCTGATTATCGGGTTGGCGCAATCTCGGCCCGTCGGACACGATGGGTTAGTCCCCCGGTCAATTTCTTGCTTGTCGGTCAATCCGTCCGAATCGGTATCGGCCAAATACGGGCTGGAGCCATATATATAAAGTTCGTCAAAATCGTTCAGCCCGTCGCCATCCGTATCGCGAAAACGCAAGGCGTCAATTCCCGTCACTTCATCTTTATAAGCGGAAGGCACCGTATTATTGAGCGCGAACGGACGATACATGGTGTTGCGAATCTGCGCCAGACCAAGCGCTATGCTTACAACGGCAAAAATAAGCAGTAAGACAAAACCGATCTTCTGCTCTCGCCGCAATGGCGGCTGACCTGCTTGTACGACGTCGGCCATAAATTACAGCGGCGCATCCCGAGTTGAGGGACGGTGATGCTGTTTAGTATACCACGAATGAAAGCCGTTGGAAAATAAAAACTTATCAACACTCAATTATTCAGTTATCCAGTAATTCTTCTGTCAATTCCACCCACTGCGCTACTGAAAGTTCTTGCGCTCGCGCCGAAGATTTAAGATTAAGGGCGAGAAAAGCGCGTTCCAACCTCCCTTTATTTTCTTTGCCAACTAGCGGCAACAAATTTTTCAGCAAAAACTTCCGCCGATTCGCAAATCCAGCTTTAACGAGAGAGAAAAATCGCCCATCAAACTCTTGATTTCTTGCTCTTTTGTTTTCTGGCTGTGTTAACCGTATCACCGCCGAATCCACTCGCGGCTCGGGCCAAAAAGCCGAGCGCGGCACAGGGGCCGCCAACTCGGCTTGGGCATAGTATTGTACCGCCACCGATAGGAGCGACATATCGCCTGGCCGGGCGCAAATCCGCTCTGCCACCTCTTTCTGCACCATTAAAACCATCTCGGTCGGAGGGAGCGGGTTCTCTAAAAAAAGACGAACGATTGGCGAAGTAATTTGATAGGGCAAATTGGCAACGACTTTATAGCGTCTGTCTGTCATCTTGAGCGAAGCGAAAGATCTCTGTCCGTTTGGCGATTGGGACAGAGATTCTTCCCCGCCAGTTGGCGGGTCAGAATGACAAAAACGCTCAAACTCCCGCAAGACATTGCCCCACACTATTTCTAAATTATCAATTTTTTCATTATTGATTTTCTCCGCCCAATACGACTGTAACTTTTTTTCTATTTCAAACGAAAATACTTTTTTAACTTTTTCCGCCAGCGCCAATGTTAAAACACCAAAACCAGGGCCCACTTCAACCACCGTGTCAGTCGGTTTCAAATCGGCAACGCCGATAATGGTTTTAATCACTTCCTGATCAACTAAATAATTCTGGCCGTATCTTTTTGAAGGCGCCAGCCCGTATTTTTTACAAAGACGCGAGAGATAATCGGGGTTGTAGAGATTGGACATAATAAAGCAACTTAGGCAGAGTAAGCGGAGTAGGCAACTTAAGTAACACGATTCACAGCTTACTCTGCTTAAGCTGCTTACGTTGCTTATTCTGCCGGGTCAAGTCCGGCGTCGCTATACCGGTTGCTCGCGTTCCACAACATCCAGCCGGCGGAGCTGTATTTTTCCACCGCATCAATTTCTTCGCGAATTTTGGCGCCATCATAAACCGCTCCCAAATTAAAAGCCTGAATCCACGGCCGCACTTCCGCCCGCGTGCCCGTAAAACGGGGAATTCCCTCTTCCATATCATGAGCAATAACCAGCCCCGGGTTATCGGCCGGATTGGTAAGGCCGAGATGCCCGACCGGATAATGCGACGGGTACAACATCGGAGACACATAATCAACGACATTCACCGCGTCTATAAGCCGCTGGCCGATATTCATGTCGTCTTCCCCTTTTCTCTCCATTACCAACCCAAACATATCAACTGAAATCCACGCCGGCTCATCCGCCAATTTTTCACTTAAATATGAATAAAACTTCCCCATCACCTCGTAGCGTTTGCTTGCTCCGTTGCGGTAAACCGCCCGGCTCAAATCGCCGTCAGAAGGAAAACGCACATAATCAAAATTAATCTCATCAAACCCGAGGCCGATCGCCTCGCGGGCAATGGCCAAATTGTACGCCCATACCTCGGGGCGGGTGGCGTCAACCCACGATAAGCCTTTTTTATCGCGCCACACCCCGCCGCCGCGATCGGCGAAAGCCCATTCCGGTTTTTTCTCGGCCAGCGCCGGATCCTGAAAAACCGTTTGCCGAGCGATGACATAAATTTTGTGTTCATGCAATCTACGAATAAGCGCCGACAGATTGCGAATGAGTATTTTTTCAGTTTTAAATTTTTTCACCAACGGCGCATGGCTGTCATAGAGTACATACCCGGTATAATCTTTAATATCAATCACAACCGCATTAAGCTCGGTCTCGCCAATCAGTTTGATAATCTCCTCCATTTTCTTCGGATTGCCGGCCGAATAAGCGGTAAGATACAAACCCTTCGCTGTCTGCCGCGGCGGTTTGACGCGCGCCGCCGCCAATTTCACTGGAATACTAACCGACGCAAACTCGGTCGCGGCGACGATCTCCATTTCCGCGAGCGCCGCCGCCCAAATGCTGCTGATAAAAAGCGCCGCCGCTAAACTAAAAAGCGCCGCCACCAGCCAATAAAAAATTCCACTCCACTTTTTGCTTCGGTGGCGCGCTGAAACGATGCCGGTGGGCTGGTCCATAAAAACTAGGGCGCTAAAGCGCAATCTGCCGTTCTCCTTGTCGCAATACTTTGAAAACTCCGCCGGCCGCGCTTACCACCGTGGTGGGCGGACGCTTTGGGAGCGCTCCATAATCCAAAATAATATCCGGCTGTTCAGCGCGATTCTGAAACGCGGCGACGGCCGCGGCCGCACTATAGCAATCTCCCCCACCGGCCGCATTGGCTGAAGTAGCCACAAGCGGCCGGCCGAGTTTTTCAGTGATGGATTTGAGAAACGGGTGAGCAGTAACACGGATAGCGACAGTGTTATCAAGGGAAACTACCCCTCGAGCGAGCAACGCCACCTCCCCTTTCAAGGGGAGGGCAGGGTGGGGTCTCGCCGCTGTCACCATATGATAAATCTCGCGTAAAATTCCGTCTAGATTATTAAAGACATCAACATTATTATACCGCAAGACTATGTACCCATGCCCTTCTAACCAACGTTGACGGACGCGATCTTTTATTTCTTGTTCAGCAAGAGAAAAATGAACATCGCCATCTACTTCAATCACTATTTTTGAATCAGCTTGATAAAAATCGACTACATAAGGACCGATTCCATGTTGTCGTCTAAAACGCAATCCGCCCAATCGTTTCAAACGTAATTGTGACCATAAAATTTTCTCTGCCTTAGTCTTATTTTTTCTCAACTCGCTCCTCATCCCTATTGTCCTAATAAACCCAAGTAGCCTTTTACCACTTACGCGAGACCACCCCTCAATCCCCTCCTTGAAAGGAGGGGTACTATACGAACCAACCACCGTCACCGCCCCCGGCCAGTATTTACTCGCTATTTTTTCTAATAAATTATTCCACACCAAATACTTTTTGGCCATGGCCACCGTCGGCACCACCACCAACAACGGCTTATCTCCCCGCCTCTCTTTTATCTTAAAAATTCTGTCCACCGCTTCTTGGTTAGTGGCATCGCACCCCAGGCCATACGATGTTTCGGTAGGAAAAACAACGGTTTTGCCGTTTAACAATTCAACAACAATTTGCGCCAAGTTACATTCGGTGAGTATCTTCATACTATTGTTTCCGCCACCGTAAATACGCCTCGCTCAATGGCAGAAGCTCGCCCTCCAGCACGCTCTCGGGGTCGGTTGATTCAAAATTGGTGCGATGATCTTTAACTAAATGATACGGATGCAAAACATACGACCGGATCTGGTTGCCCCACTCCGCCGACTTATATTCGCCACGGAGCTCCAGCCGCTCTTTAGCGCGCTTCTCTTCTTCCAAAATCAGCAAACGGGACTGCAAAATCTTCAGCGCCATTTCTTTATTCTGCATTTGCGAACGCTCATTTTGACACTGCACGGTAATACCGGTGGGGATATGCACGATACGCACCGCCGAGTAAGTGGTATTCACGCTCTGGCCGCCTTTGCCGCCGCTCATAAATGTATCTATGCGCAAATCTTTCGAGTCTAATTCAATTTTAGCCTCTTCGCCCAGCTCTGGCAAAACTTCAATAAGCGCGAACGAAGTATGGCGCATCTTTTCGGCGTCAAACGGAGAAATCCGCACCAATCGGTGCACCCCGTGTTCGGATTTCAGATAACCATACGAGCACTTCCCGCTCACCGCAAAAATAATTGACTTATAGCCCGCCTCCTGCCCGCGCGCTTCATCAATAATTTTTGTTTTCCAGCCTTGCTTTTCACAAAATCGCAACAACATACGCAGTAACATCTCGGCCCAGTCTTGCGCCTCGGTGCCGCCGCTACCCGCGTGAATGGAAATAATCGCGTTATTTTTATCGTAGGGGCCGTTGAGCAATAAAACAAACTCATACTTTTCAAATTCCATTTCAACCTTCTTCGTTTCGCTCTCAACCTCTTTAAGCATGGCTTCATCCGCGGTTTTTGATAATTCTAAAAGCTCGCTCGCTTTTTTCTCCAAATCTTCCCATTTGTCCACTTCACTTTTTATATCCTGATAATCCTGGGAGATGCGCTGGGCGTTTTCCTGATATTTCCAAAAATCCGGCTGGCTCATCTCTTCAGATAATTTCAGCATCTTTTCCTTCAACTCATCCAGTTTCAGCAGTTTGGCGGTTGAATAAATTTTATTTTTTAATTGTTCTAAACGGTCGGCTGACATACTAAAATAATTTATCCAGCCCGACCGTAACCGAGGTAATAACCAGCGCCGAAACGACGACGCCAGCGAAGATATATGGCCAGGATTTGGCGACCGGAATGCCGAGCAAAAAAGCCGCGATCGCGGCGGTATACGAACCGGTGCCCGGGAGCGAAATGGCGATAAACAAAAATAACCCGACCAAACCGTATCTTTCGTATTTAACAAAACTTTTCTGAACACTGGCCAAATGCCGCGCCCAGGCCTGGCCAAAAAAGAAACCAGAGCGTTTTTCCACCCAATGGTGAAACTGCCCGCCAAACAGCAAAATTACGGTCGTGGGAATCATGTTGCCAGCTACCGACCATACGATCGCTTCCCAAGCCGGCAGATGAAAACGGAAAATCGCCACCGGCAAAGAGAGCCGAATCTCGGCCACGGGAGTCATCGCCAGAAAAAAAGTGGCGATCTCCGGCGGAAATTGAGAAAAAAATAAAATCAGACTACGCATACTTTTTTTTATTTTTCAGATGCCGCCAAATATACCAGCCGACAGCCACAACCACCAGCAAGGCGATGCTGACATCAAAATTATGGAGAGTGGCGCGAATGTTTTCCCAATTCTCCCCCATCTTGACTCCTAGCCAGCCAAAGATCCACACCCAAGGAAGCGCTCCGAGCGTTGTATAGAAAACGAATTTTTTCACGTCCATTTTGGCGATGCCGGCCGGAAAAGAGATATAGGTGCGGATAACCGGCAAGAGGCGGCCGAAGAACACCACCAGCTGGCCGTACTTGGCGAACAGCCGATCGGCTAAATCCAAATCATGACGCGAGATTAAAATATATTTGCCGTACTTTTCAATCAACGGCCGGCCGCCTTTCGCGCCGATCCAATAAGCGAGCAGGGAACCGGCGACATTGCCCAGAGTTCCGACTAAAGTAATCGCCATGAGATTCATTTCTCCCTTAAAAACCAAAAAACCGGAAAACGGCATAATAACTTCCGAGGGCATTGGAACGCCGCAACTTTCTAAAAACATCAACAAAAAAATCCCGCCGTAACCGAGGAAACCAATCACGCCGACAACGACAGCCGCTAAAATATCAATAATTTTAGTAATCATATTGCTATATTTTAGCCGTTTCCAGCATTTTAAGCAAGGCCGCTTGACAATCTTGGCAATATTTGTAAATATTCAAACGTCCTTGAGCGGGACACCCCAGACGGAAGGAGGTGAGAAAATGCCGCTTCAACGTTTCGACAGACCGCAAGACGCGTACGCCGCCGGATATGTTTACATGGGAAACGTAGCCATGACTTTACAACCCGGGGAAACCATGGATCAGGCCGAAGAACGGCTGGCCAGAACATTCGACGTCACCCCGGGAGCATGCACGCGCAACAGAGCGGCGGAGGGAGGAGACTACATACTCCACTTCTACTGCAAAAAAGGCCCGAACGAGTGGAGACCGCCACCCTCCGGCGTGGTTGACCTGCGCCATCATGGGAGGTAGTAACGAGGGCCTCCCCGCTCAAGGACGCCCTCAACAAACAAAATACGCCCCGGTTTGGAGCGTATTTTCTTTTTTGCTTATTGGTTTTTTTTCTAGTACATTCCACCCATACCACCGCCCATGCCTCCCATTCCTCCGCCCATCGGCGGCGCGGCCTCTTCTTTCTTCGGCAGGTCGGTGACAACTGCTTCGGTGGTGAGGAACATTCCGGCAATTGAAGCCGCGTTTTGCAAAGCGCTACGAGTAACTTTGGTCGGGTCAATAATGCCAGCGTTGAACATATCACCATAGCCTCCCGTAAGGGCATTATACCCAACATTCTGATTTCCTGGTCCGGCTTTCTGTTCAACATTAATTATGTGATCTATAACTACAGCACCGTCGGTTCCAGCATTTTCCGCTATTTGACGCATTGGCTCTTGCAGGGCACGGCGAAGAATATCAATCGCAAACGCTTCTTCTGGGTCAAGTTTGATCCCATCTAAAGCTTTGAGGGCGCGCACAAGAGCGAGGCCTCCGCCCGGCACAATGCCTTCTTCTTGCGCGGCCTTGGTAGCGCCCACGGCATCCTCAATACGGTGCTTCACTTCTTTCATTTCAGTTTCCGTCGCCGCGCCAACTTTGATGATGGCGACGCCGCCGGCCAGTTTGGCCAGGCGTTCCTGAAGCTTTTCTTTGTCAAAATCGCTGTCCGAGTCGGCAATCGCTTTCTTAATTTGGCTCACGCGGTCAGCAATGGCGCTCTTGTCGCCCTTGCCTTCCACGATAGTACACGCCTCTTTGGTCGCTATTACTTTGTGCGCCCGACCCAAATCTTCCAGTTCTACCTTGTCCAATTTAAGGCCGAGCTCTTCGGTAATCATCTTGCCGCCGGTTAAAACGGCAATATCCTGCAACATTTCCTTGCGGCGGTCGCCAAAGCCCGGCGCTTTCACCGCTAACACATTGAAAGTGCCGCGCAATTTATTGACCACAAACGTCGCCAGCGCTTCGCCATCCACATCTTCCGCGATGATGACGATATCTTTTTTGCCGCTTTGCGCTAATTTCTCCAGCAACGGCAAAACATCATGAATGGACGAAATTTTTTTGTCTGTAATCAAAATATACGGATCGGAATATTCCGCTTCCATGCGCTCGGCGTTAGTCACCATATAGGGCGACACATAGCCCTTGTCAAAACGCATCCCCTGCACGGTCTCTATCTGCATGCCAAAAGTTTGGGACTCCTCCACGGTGATGACACCGTCCTTGCCCACGGCTTTCATGGCATCGGCAATTTGCTTGCCAATTTCCTGGTCATTGGCGGAAATAGAAGCGACGTTGGCAATTTCATTTTGTTCCACCGGCTTGGAAACTTTTTCTTTGAGTTCTTTGACAATCGCCTCCACGCATTTGTCAATACCGCGCTTGAGCGCAACGGCATTGGCTCCGGCTGAGACAACCTTGAGACCTTGCGTCACAATGGCTTGGGCCAAAACAGTCGCGGTCGTGGTGCCGTCTCCGACATCGTCGTTGGTCTTGCTCGCCACTTCTTTCACCAGCTCCACGCCGGCATTCTCAAATTTATCTTCCACTTCAATTTCTTTGGCCACGCTCACGCCGTCTTTGGTAATAGTCGGCGCGCCATAGCCCTTGTCCAAAACCACGTTCCGCCCCTTCGGACCCAGCGTCACTTTCACGACGTTCGCGAGTGTGTTCACGCCGGCCACGAGTTTGCGGCGGGCTTCGTCGGAAAAAATAATTTGTTTAGCCATATGCTTCTAAAAGATTATTTCTCAACTACGGCAAGAATGTCATCTTGCGACACGATTTTATACTCCTCTTTTTCCAATTCCACGTCATCGCCGCCCCAACTTTTCATAATGACGTGATCCCCCGCTTTCACGTCCATTTGGGAACGCCCGCCATTTTCTAAAATTTTCCCCGGGCCGACAACGATAACCTCGCCTTCCGGCTTTTTCTTTTTGTCGCCGGTCAAAACCAAACCGAACGACGTCACTTCGTCCTCCTTTTTCTGGCGTACCAGCACGTGGTCGCCTAATGGTCGTATGGCCATAGTAAAATAAGAAAATAAATAGACTAGAGTTATCACTCCTAATTAACGAGTGATAAGTAGCTCCATTGTACTCTAAACTAAAAAAATGTCAAGAGCCTCTATCCCCGACATTATCCACAAGAAAATAGACCTATTTACAGCAAACCTAGGCCAAAAATAACCCACCACGCTATTTGCCCTATATACAGGCTCGCGAGCCAATGATCAAACAATCCTAAAACCAACAGGGTCAACAAAACGGGAAACCACCGCCGCTCCCGCTCCAAAATACGCCGGGCGATAAAAAAACACCACCAAAAGAATAAAACAAAACCAACCGCGCCCAGCTCGACAAACAGCAACAGATAAATATTATGCGCCGGCTGAAGATTCCACACCGGCCGCTCCGGATGTTTCCCGACAAGCGCCGCTGTATAGGCCCCCGGCCCTACCCCGGTCAACCAATGTTCCTTGAGGATAGACAAGGCATCGCGATACTGACCGGCGCGCTCCGCAAGCGACCGCGACTCCAGCCGGACGCTGGGTGTGAAGCGTGTGGTGAAAAGAGGGCGGAAAATAAAAAACAAAACGGCCACAACCAAAAAACAAAATACTAATTGTTTCAATATGTCATTCCGCGGTTCACTGTCATCCTGAGAGAGTGAAACGACCGAAGGATCCCTGTCCTCTTGGTGATTGGGACAGAGATTCTTCCCCCGCAAAGGCGGGGTCAGAATGACAGTGGCGATGGCTCCCGCCCCCACCGCCGCCCACGCCCCGCGTGAAAAAGATAAAACCAAACCGGCCACTACCACCATCTGGCCAACCGTAAAAAATATTTTCTGCGGCGGCGAACTTTTGAGATAAAGCAACAAGCCAATGACAAACACCAAAGCCAAGTATCCGCCTAAAATATTCGGCGAGCCAAAGGCGCCATAAGCGCGAAGCCAGCGTTCCGTTCCCGTTTCAATTACAAAACTCCCAAGCCTGGCCGCTGTCTGCGGAGCCATGCCAAACCCGGGTATATGAGTTACTGTTTGCGAAAAAAACTGACCCACCGCCAAGATGCCCTGCCCCACCCCGCCCGCCCAAAAAGCAATTTTCAGCGCCCTTCCCTCGCCTGCCCGCTCCGCGATAATAACCAGCAAGCACAACCCCTCCAGCAGATGAAACAGCCACTGATAAGAAATCGCGGGGCTGACGCTCCACACCATCTGCCCCAGGGCATATATTAAAATAACAATGCCAAAAAACAATCGGGGCCAGTGTTCCTGAAAATGTTCCCGTCTAGCCGAGAGCACCCAAAAACTTCTCCGGCGAAACCGGTCAAAAGCCGAAAAAATGATAATCGCCCAAAGTAAAACCTCGGTCGCATACCAACTCCCGCTTCCGTATTCCCAAAATTGGCCGCCCAAAAACGCCGGGGCGTACACAACCCGCGCCTGCCAGGGCAACAGAAACAAGAAAAGTAAAATGAGAAAATATATTAAACGCTTAAGCGGCATAGCGTTCGGCTTCGTTTATTTTATTAAGCCACGCTTGCCGGTAAGACTGCCTGGTATCGTTCTCATGAAGCTTCACGATGCCGGGTTGAATGACCACCCCGTAATCTTTCTCTTCGGCTTTGTTTTTTACCAAACGAGATAAAAGTGATTTCTGAATTTCCCGCGCTTGTTTTTCAATTAGATCGCCGTAGGCCCCTTGCCACCAACGCTCCCATACACGGCGCCAGATGCCGACAGTCCCCGAAGATGATGGCTGTTTGTTTGGCAAAACTGGCATGGCATTGGGCAGGTAATCTTCTAACCAACGATTATTTTCTAAAAATATCCGGTAGATATCGCCCGGATCATATACTGGCACCATTTGCAAAATCCAATAGGCAAAATGCGCGTCATCCGGCGCCACGCGCCAGGGTGACAAATCCAAATGCGCCCGATCAACGAAAAACGACAGACAAATTCGGTCGCGCTGTCTTTTACCGTAAGTGCGCAGACCAAACAAACGCAAAAGCAGATTAGCGAAAAAACGCACAATCCACAGCCGGTTGGTTTCGGTAACAATAAAAAAATCAATGTCGCTCTCTAGTTGTGCCACCTCTCGCCCCACGGAGTTGCACACAAACACCGCCCGCAAAAATGGTATGATGCTAATCAGCCGCGCCGCGCGCCGCGCTTTCGCGAGCTTCTGGTCGATGGACGCCACCGCCCGCCGCCGCTCTTCCACATGGGCCGTTTGCCCGCGCAAAAAATAGTAGCCGTATTTTCCCTCTAAAAAAGGAGCGGCTTGAAGAGTAGCCAAAAAAGTATCACCCGGTTCTGCCGGGGCTTTATCAGGGCGAAGGCCAGACCACAAAAAACGCCACAATTCCTCTTTGGTAAGGGGAAAATGAGCAATATCAAAATATGAAATTGTCCGAAAAATTGACTGCTCCAGCGGCGACATCGGCATACCACGCTAGTATAACAGCCAACGAAAACTTACGCCACTATTTTCCCTTCAATTACTTTTATGTCAGACTTCGGGGTGTTCGCATCGTCCTTCTTGCGGAACATAAAGAGTTGTTGGGCCAGCATGAGGGCAGTGCTCAAAAACCAATACAAAGTAAGACCGGCCGGAAATTTGACGCCTATTAAAACCGTCATCACCGGCATTACGTAGAGCATTTGTTTGTTCATCATCGCCGCCATATCCTCATCTTTGGCTCCGGCTCCTGCCTCTTTTGGCGCTTTCTTGACGCTTAAAGTCTTAGCTTGAAAAAACTGCGCCAAACCGGCCAAAACTGACAGCGCGATGCTTGGCTTGGCCAGATCAAAAGACCCAAACGACAGCGGATTTAATGCTCCCGGATTATGCACAAAAGGATAAAGATTGGCTCCGAGATTTTGCGAAGCCAAACCGTCGCGCAACACCCAAAAAAGAGCGAGCAAGAACGGCAGTTGAACAAGCATAGGCAGACACGATGTCAACGGGTTGACTTTATGCGTCTTGTAGAGCGCCATGGTGGCTTCGGCCTGCTTTTGCTTATCATTGGGAAACTCCTTTTTTATCGCTTCCATCTTGGGTTGAAGCTCCTGCATGGATTTCTGGGCCTTTATGGACGAGGTAGTTAGCGGGTATAAGGCCAAACGAACCAAAACCGTTAAAACAAAAATTACCACCCCCAAATCGTGGCCGGGCAAAATATTATAGAGACCGATGAACAAATTAAAAATGGGCTGATAGAGAACGACATTAAAAAGAGAGGCCATAAGTGGAAAAGACGAATGTTAAATATTAAATGACGACGCGTTGCCGTTCGCTGATTTGATATTCATCATTCAGATTTTGGTGCTCGCTCCGGTTCTTCGGAAGCCGGCGCCTCGCCTCCAGTAGCCACATCCTCAGCGACCGGCACAGCCTCGCCGCCGAGTTGAGCCACGTTTATTCTCCAACCGGTAAGCTCGGAAGCTAAGCGCACATTTTGGCCGGAACGGCCAATCGCGATAGAAAATTGCTCCGGAGCGACGGTAACAGTGGCGGTTTTTTCCACATCATTCAAATCCACCGATACCGCTTTGGCCGGCGACAAAGCGTGCGCGATGTAACCCGCGGCATCGTCGTTATACTGGATAACATCAATCTTCTCGCCGCCGAGTTCTTCAATGATGGTATTGATGCGGCTGCCGCGCTGTCCGATGCAGGAACCAATCGGATCAATTGAGGAATCATCGGTCGCGACCGCCACTTTGGAACGGAATCCGGCATCGCGAGCGACGCCTTTAATTTCTATCACGCCGCTCGCCACTTCTGGAATCTCTTGCTTAAAAACTTCGCGCACCATTTCCGGAGCCGCGCGAGACAAAATAATCTCCGGACCGCGGGCTGTCATTTCCACCTTGGCGACAAAAAACTTCATGCGCGCTCCCGGGCGGTAATGTTCGTTAAAAATCATCTGGTCGGACGGCATGACACCGGTAATTTTACCCAAATCAACCAAAACTTTCCGGCCCTCCACGCGCTGTACCGTGCCGAGAATAAGCGTTCCTTCTTGACCTTTAAAATCACCAAAAACAACGGTGCGCTCCGCTTCGCGAATTTTTTGGATAATAACCTGCTTGGCGGTTTGCGCTGCCATGCGGCCAAACTCATGCGGTATCTCCAGTACAATCTCCAAAATATCCCCTACCTTCGCACCCTTTTTCGCCTCTTTCGCCTGGGTAATCATCATCTCGGTCTTCGGGTTGAAGCGAGGCAGATCGACGGTTTCTTCTTCAGTTAACTCCAGCCCGGCCTCGCGCGCCCTTTCCCGGCGCACCGCAAGCTCTTCCTGCGCCTTCTCCAATACGTCTTCGGCGATATCTTCAACCACCGTCTTCACATCCCAAGCCTGCATATTGCCGGTGGCCGGATCAAATTTTACTTTTATATTCTGCTGTTTGTTGCCAAAATCTTTACGATAAGCGGCGGCGAGAGCGGCTTCAATGGTTTCCATCACGGCTTCATAAGTCAGGCCTTTCTCATCGCATAAAGCCTGAATCGCTTTAGTAATATCGGACATACACGCATTGTTTAGTATGAATAGAGAAAATTAAGTAAAGAAAAGAGCACCTTTATCATGGCACTCATTGATTGTAAAGATACCAAACCAGCCGCTGATTGTCAAGGTTTTCACCGCATTAGTATAGCACCAAGCCTGTCTGTGCGCAAAATCTCGGTGCCGACCCTTTCCAAATGTTTCAACGCTCGCCGCGATGGATGGCCATAGCGATTGGGACCCACGGAAATAATCGCTTGCTCCGGGCGCACGGCCGCTAAAAAATTTTCACTGCTCGCACCCGAGCTTCCATGGTGGCCGACTTTGAGTACCGCAGAGCGCAAAGCCGGACAAGGAATAACGGCGGAGGAACAATACTTCCACATTAACGCCTCTTCCAGCGGCATTTCCATGTCGCCCGTGAACAAAAATGACTTCGCCCCATGTGTCAACTGAAAAACAATGGAATAATTATTGTTATCATCCGCTTTGGTATCAAGCTTAAATGACGGGTCTGGCGACAAAAACCGCAGGGTGTCGCCTGCGATCGTCCACAGGGTCGGGCTCGCCATGGTTATTATCTCCGCCCCTTCTCCGCGCATTGCCTTGTCCCACTCCCGCCAATAAGGGTCATAAAATTTTGACCGGTCGTTGACGACGATATGTTTCACGTCGTAACGTTTAAGCACATCCACGCACCCGCCATAGTGATCCAAATCGGAATGCGTCGCGATAACATAATCAATCGTGCGCACATAAAACGGCAACACGCGCCCCAACTCGCCAAGCACTCGTTTATCGGGCCCGCAATCCACCAGCATCGTTTCCCCGTCGCCAAACTGAATCAGCGCGCTATCCCCCTGCCCGGCATTCAAAAACCACACCTTAAACTCATGGCGCTGGCGTTCGGAAATGGTGTAATAAAAAATACCTCCCAAAATTATCGTTAGCATCACCCCTACAAAAAACAAAATCTTTTTCATTTTCGCGCCAACACTATTTGATTCACCCACACGTCTTTCTCTTTTACAAAAATTTCCTGTTCAACGCTGAAAGCCAACGATTCCAACAGCGCGCGAATTTTCTCCGGACGATGATAAAACGATTCAATAATAATACTGCCTTGACTGGTTTTAACAACGGGCGGATCTTTCTGGTTAATATTGGTCGCAAGAAATATGCCGCCATCTTTCAGCACCCGATACGCTTCATCAAAAAAACGCCGCGGATCTTTGAGATGCACCATGAGGAACGCCGCCAAAACCACATCAAAACTGCCACTCATAAATGGCAAATTCTCGGCGTCTCCAACAACACATTCTATATTTTGATTTTTCTTTTTTAGCCGGTCTAGCATTTCCGCGGACACATCTAGAGCGGTAACTTTAGCGCCCGGAAATTTAGCTAATTCCACTGCCAACCGACCCGTGCCGGCACCCGCGTCCAAAATTTTTTTACCGCGAATGTTGCCGAGCAAAGGCAAAAGTTTTTTCTGCTCAAAGCTATTCAAATAGCCTTCTTTCTCATCATAACGACCCGCCACCAGATTATAGCCTTCTTCAGAGCTTAAATACTTTGGTTTTCTTTTGGACATAATAAATGAGTAACACGTAGAAGCCAAGCATCCCCCACCACGGCAAAGTAAAATTTATTGCCGACCAGCTTTGCCGACCGAAAAAAGTTGCTGTTAGTATAACATACTTCAGACCAATTCCCCCGACCCAGGCAACGAGCTGGCCCAGCGGAAAAAAGATAAAACTAACCGCCACCGCCAAAAACCCGAACAGCATCAACCACGGAATAATCCAGAGGACTAGAATATTCACCAGCGGCGCCACCAGCGACAACCGGCCAAACTGGTACATAATGAGAGGCGTGGTGGCGATGATGGCCGAAAGGGTGGAGATAAGCGGTTCTTTTATTTTCTCAAACCACGCGCTATCAACAACAAACACGCCTACTACTATGGGCGACACATACACCAGCCCCAAGGTCGCCAAAAAAGACAGCTGAAACCCGGCGTCCCACAAAAGCACATACGGATTGCCGAGCATCATTGCGGCCGCCGTAAAAACCAGCACTGTCCCCATCCGCGACAACCGTCCCAGATACTGCCCGGTCAAAACGACTATGCCCATCACCGCCGCGCGCACCGCCGAGGCCGAGAGCCCGGAAAAAATCGTAAATAAAACAATCACGGCTACCACCGCCCAATACGCCTGCCGCCGCCACAGCCCCGAAGTTATTAAAACACTCATCAACACCGTCGCGATAATCGTAATATTAAAACCGGATACGGCAATGATATGCGTAATGCCCGTCCGGCTAAAATTATCCGAGAGCTCCCGCGGCAGTCCGCTCTTGCTCCCGTACAAAATACCGGCGACAAAACTCGCCGCCGGTTCCGGCCACAAACGGTTTATGCGTTCGGCCACCACACCCTTGAATCGCAAAATGGGTTTCATCAAAAATCGCGCGGGTCTCACGCTGCTATCATTCCGAGCGGAGGCGGCAGTTGTAGACAAGGAATCCCTTTCAGTCCCAATAATATTGGGGAAACTGCACACCGACCACACTCCCGTCCGCGCCAAATATTTATCGTACCGAAACGCGCTATCATCCTGATTTTTTGGCGCCTTGAGCGCGCAGGCAAACGCTATTCTCTCGCCATACTGAAATTCCGGATAATTGCGCGTTTTCACCGACACCCGGCCCCGATAATTTTGCGCCTCAACCGTATAATACGTCGCCTCAATGCGGCGATCGGGCTCTGCCGCGACCAGACCCCGGACGGCGACAGTTTTGCCATTGTAAAAACAAAGCTCCGCGCGATTATCGCAATCTGGCACGGAAAACAAAAAACGCCACGCGCCAAAAATAAAAAATAAAAAACACAAACCGCCGAAACGATACCGTTGATTATTCCAAAAAACGATCACGGCACACCCGATGACAAACAGAATGCCGTAAAAATACACGGAATAAGCCCCCGGCCAGTCAAACCAAGAAAAAAATCCCGCTCCCCAGATAAAACAAAAACAAAACGCGAGAAACGTTTTGTTTTTAGAGCTTGCCACGCGCAGCGTTAGCTGTTTTGCGTGAGTAATAATATTGTTTAACCGGCTTATCGCCACAAGACTATTTCATTCCCAGCTTTACTTCCACCTTCTGCACCACATCGTTGACACGCCAATCTGACTTAATTAAATAATCAAAGGTCCCACGCTTGATGGCCTCAGACACCTTGGCGTCATCATCCAGGTTGGGTTAAAATTATCACTTTGGCTTCTTTCCCCCAACGGTCGCGGCGCAATTTCATCTTCCACAATGAGAACCTTTTTCATTTATAACAAATTAAAAATACTTAACGTTTAACTCTAGAGTAGCAATTTTTTAAAGAAAAAACAAAATTTTAGAACTCCCGCGGCTGGCCTTCCTCAATTGCCACCCACCGCGTCTTCTGCTTCTCCGCAAATGTGCCAACCAGCCGAATAAAAAGGCCCGTGCCGGGCTTGAGAAATCCATCGTGAATGGGGAATGAAACTTTTGGTTTTATCGCCCGCATATATTCAATGGTTTCACTAATCTTGCTCCAAGGCGCGACCACAGGGATGGCGAGGATCTCCACCGGTTTTTCTGGCACAAACAGCGCGTCCCCCGGATGGTACAGCCGACCGGCAACCATATAACCAGTATTTTTGACACGCGGAAACTCGGGGTGGATAAGCGCGTGATCAATGCCAAACCCCTCAATGATGACATTTTTCACCACCGCCTGCTCGGCGTCCCCCAGCCGGTCCACCTCAATATTTTCTTTCGCGAGCGCCGCCGCCGCTTCTTCATTAGAAAAAATGCGGGCGCGTGGATTGAGCTCAATCAATTTCTTTAAGGTCGGTACGTCCGCGTGGTCATGATGAACGTGCGTGATTAAAATAGCGTCTAGTTTTTCTAGCGCCGGAACAGTGGAATAATTTCCCGGGTCAAACAAAATCCGGGCATCACCTTCTTCAACCAGCAAACATGAATGGCCAAATTTTGTTATTTTCATATTTATAAATTCTATCTAAATCACTACAGAAACTAGTTTACCCTTCACATAAATCACTTTCTTCGGCGCTTTGCCTTCCAGCCATTTCTGAACTTTTCCGCTCGCGAGCGCCGCTTGTTTCACAACTTCTTCTGTGGCGTCGGAGGCGATTTCAATTTCATCACGGACTTTGCCATTGATCTGCACCGCCAACGTAAGTGTCGCTTCTACGGTGAGCTCTGGTTTAAATACCGGCCACGGTTCGTAAGCCAAAGTTTTTTTGTGGCCCAGCGCTTCCGCCCAAATTTCTTCGGCCAAATGCGGCGCGAACGGCGAAAGCAATTTCACAAAAATTCCGTACTCTTCTTTAGTAATTTTTTGCTCTTTGCCAAAATAGTTGGCGAGCTCCATCATCTTGGCGATGGCGGTATTGAACGCCATTTTATCAATATCTTCCGTCACTTTTTTAATCGTCTGATGGACGATGACCTGGCTGTTGTCTTTTGAATCAGCCGGGTTCTCTTGTAAATTCCACACCTTATCTAAAAACCGGCGCACACCGACAAGACCATTCGTGTCCCACATCACCGCCTGGTCAAATGGGCCCATGAACATAATGTACATACGGAAAGCGTCGGTGCCAAATTTTTCCACCATCTCATCGGGATTTATTACGTTGCCGCGGCTCTTGCTCATCTTCTCGCCGTCCGGCCCCAATATCATACCGTGGCTCGTACGCTTTTTGTAGGGCTCGCGGGTGGGCACCACGCCAATATCAAATAAAAATTCATTCCAAAAACGGGAATACAAAAGATGAAGCACAGTGTGTTCCATACCGCCGTTGTACCAATCAACAGCCATCCAATACTCAAGTTTTTTCATTGAAGCGAACTCTTTGTCATTGTGCGGGTCACAATAGCGGAGGAAATACCAACTTGAGCCCGCCCAGTTGGGCATGGTGTCGGTCTCGCGCCGCGCTTTTCCGCCGCAACGCGGACATTTGGTGTTCACCCATTTTTCCATCGCGGCCAGTGGCGACTCCCCCGTGTCGGTCGGCTGATATTTTTCTACTTTCGGAAGTTTGAGCGGCAATTCGTTTTCGGGGAGCGGAACCCAGCCCGGGTTAACCTCTTCACCTTTACTCTCAAATTTCTTGGCCTGGGCGCACGCTCCGCAATACACGAGCGGAATAGGCTCGCCCCAATAGCGCTGACGCGAAAACACCCAATCGCGCAGTTTGTAATTTACCACGCGCACCCCCCAGCCTTTTTCCACTAAATAATCCATTATTTTTTGAGTGGCAGCGTGAATATTGAGACCATTGAGAAAATCACTATTAATCATAGTCCCATTTTCCTCCTGTACTTGTTCCGGCCGAGTGATTAACGAGGTGTCACCGTCTTTACCAACTACGACGCGCACCACCTCAATACCAAACGCCTGCGCAAACTCAAAATCGCGCCGATCGTGCCCGGGCACGCCCACGACCGCACCCGTACCCACATTCCCAAGCACAAAGTCACTAATGTAAATGGGCATCCTTCGCTTGGTCAGATGGTTGGTGGCATAGAGGCCGGTTGCGACGCCAGTTTTCTTCCGGCCCTCGGCGATCCGATCCTGTTCAGTCTGTCTGGTCGTTTTATCAATATATCCTCGCGCCGCTTTTTTATCGCTGAATTTATCAAAATTTTGTTTAACAAAAGCACTATCAGGGGCCACCACTAGAAAAGTGGCGCCAAAATTGGTATCAGGACGAGTTGTAAAAACGGTAATAGACACAGCAGTGCCCACGACCGGATACATGATATTAATTCCTTCGTTTCGTCCAATCCAATTTTCCTGCTGAATACGGGCGGGTGCGATGTAATCCACTTCTTTCAGACCCTCCAGCAATTTGTCGGCATACTTCGTAATCGCGAGCATCCACTGTTCTTTGTTGCGCTGCTCCACCGGCGCCCCGCATCGCTCACAACAACCCTGCACGACCTCCTCATTCGCGAGCCCGATTTTGTCTTTCGGGCACCAGTTGATGGGCTGATTTTTTTTGTAAGCTAACCCGTGTTTATAAAATTGTAAAAATATCCACTGTGTCCAGCGGTAATATTCCGGGTCGGTGGTGTCCACCGCGCGGTCCCAGTCAAAACTGTAACCCAAACTCTTGAGCTGGCGCGTAAAAGTGGCGATATTTTCCGCCGTCACCTCCGCCGGCGGGCGACCGGTTTTGATGGCGTAATTTTCGGTCGGGAGGCCAAAGGCATCAAAACCAATCGGATACAAAACATTGAACCCCTCCATGCGCTTCTTGCGCGAAATAACGTCCATGGCCGTAAACGGGCGCGGGTGTCCCACATGCAAACCGGCGCCAGATGGATACGGAAACTCAATCAAGGAATAAAACTTTTTCTTTTCCGGGTCTTCTTTAACAGCAAAGGTTTTGTTCTTCTCCCAAAACTTTTGCCATTTTGATTCTATTTTTTTAGGGTCGTATAGCTTCATATTATTCCAAAAGCTCAAGCACTTTTGCGTGTAATTTCGGATTGGCGATTACCAGGTCGCGCCGTCCGCGCCGCCACGGGTTGCCATCGGCATCGGTCACCTTGGCCCCCGCTTCGGCACAAATTAGAGTCGCCGCCGCGTAGTCATGATCAAAACCGGCATTCTCGGCAAAAAAATCAATACCGCCGCTCGCCACATAGCAACTGGCGAGCATACTGCCGAGGTTGTGCATCCACACCGACGTATTGTTATTCAAACGACCAAGCAGGCGCTTAAACTCCGCTTCTTTGTCTGTCGCCATATCGGCGCGCACGGCGATGCCGTAGCCGTGATCAAACGAGTCAACGCCGTTTACTTTAATTGGCAACCCATTCAAACTGGCGCCGTGCCCGCGACTCGCAAAAAATAATTCATCCGCTACCGGATTATAAATCGCGGCCTGGGCCGCTTCACCTCCCACATACACTCCTACCATAACACACCAAAAAGGAATGCCGTTAGCAAAATTACGGGTACCGTCAATCGGATCAATGATCCACTCGGTCAGCGCTCCCGGGTTAACATCGTCCTTTTGCTCTTCGCTGTGGATGCCATGATCCGGGAAAATTTCTCGTATTTTTTCAATCAAAAATACATTTACAGCTTCGTCCGCTTCGGTTATCAAATCGCCCAGATGTTTTTTGGTGCGCGCTGAAACGCCTTTCGTAAAATACCCATTGGCCATTGCCCCCGCTTCGCGAATCGTATCTTTAAGAAATTGTTCAATCATAATTTTCAGAACTTGTAACGGGTTAAGAACAGCGGGTTTGCCTGCCCGCCTCTGGAGGGGACGCTATAAAATTAGAACCAATTTTGGCTAACTTTACAGTGCAGGTAGTCTACGTAAAAAGGTCACTTTTGGCAAGTCGGGCAGAAATGCGTGCCCCGGCCCGCCGCGCGCGTATGTTTGTTCGGCAAATTTTCTATATCACTTTCCGAGAGTTTGTGCCCGCCAGCCACTATTTCAACCCCACCCTCTGTCCCTCCCCCTATAGGGGGAGGGAGAACGATGAAGACGGACATAAATCAACTGCCCAGTCATTTTCAAATGCACCAAAATACTCTGTGTCCCCTGCCTGCCGGCAGACAGGCTTTTTTTCAAACGCCAGATCAATAGCTTCCCGCGCCGGTCTATTTTCACAATAGCATTGCCGGTTAATGCTTGAACAAATTTTGTACTCATATTACCGACGGACGTATTATGGTATACTTCCACATGAACAATTTTTTTGTTCATGATTTTTTTGATCAGATCGCGGCGAATGATTTCAACCTCGGGTAATTCGGGCATAAGAGACAACTTGCTTCAAAAACAACCAATGCTCTTTAAAATTTAATTTTGAAGTACTGTGTTCGCGTTTACGAAAATGAAATGGGATCTCCTTGATGCTCGCGTAATTTCCCTTGCACAGTATCTCAAATAAAATTTTGTAGCCGGCGGCAGTGAGCAAAACGCCATCTAACACCGACCGCCGCAAAAAAAAATAACCGCTCAACGGATCGGCTACCGGCGCTCTAATTATTTTTCCGGCAAACCAGACGCCGACTTGAGAAACCAGCCGCCGCCACCGAGGCCAATCGTCCACCAAGCTCTCGGGTAAAAATCGGCTGCCGATAACAATGTCCTTGTCGGAAAGCGCGGAAAACATTTGCGGCAGAATCGCCGGGTCATGGCTCAAATCAGCGTCCATCACGCCGAGTATTTCGCCTTTGGCCTCGGCGAACCCAGCGCGCACCGCCGCGCCCAGACCAAGTTTGCCGAAACGGTGAATCGCTCGGACGGGATATTTTCCCGCCAGACCTTCCGCCGCGACGCCAGTGCCATCGGGCGAGTTGTCATCAACAATAATCAATTCGGCTTGAATATCTTTCGGCCAATACTTAAAAATTTCCGCCAAGAGTAGCGACAAATTTTCGACCTCGTTGTATGTCGGGATAATAAGCGAAACAAGCATGGCCCTATTGTACAGCCCGAGCCGAGTTCGCGCAATTTTACACCCTTCCCCGCGCCCGCATCGCCGCCGCCACCCGCTCCAACGCGAGTACAAACGCGGCCGTGCGCATTTTGATATTATATTTTTCTTTGGCCGCCCAGACGGCGTGGAATGATTCCACCATAATCTTTTTCAATTTTTCCAGCACTTCCGCCTCTGGCCAATAATAATTCGTCGCATTTTGCACCTGTTCAAAGTAGGATACCGTAACGCCGCCGGCATTCATAAGCACATCGGGAATGACAATGACGCCCTTTTGAAATAAAATTTCATCGGCCTCGGGAGTGGTGGGGCCGTTGGCGAGCTCGGCGATAATTTTCGCTTTAACGCGCGGCGCGTTTTCAACCGTAATCTGATTTTCCAAAGCCGCTGGGATGAGCACATCTACCGCCAATTCCAAAAGTTCAGCGTTGTTAATCGCCCGGCATGGCCCCATACTGGGCATTTGCTCTAGAGTACACACTGTGCCCACACAATAACAGCCCAGCTGACCGCCGGCCTTTTTCAATTTTTCCGCTTTTTGCGGGTCTACCCCCTCTTCATTGTAAACACCGCCCTGCGAATCGCTCACCGCGACAATTTTGTAGCCGAGACCATGTAAAATTTTAGCCATAAAACTGCCGGCGTTTCCGAAACCCTGAATGGCGACGGTCGTTTCTTCCGGTTTTTTGCCAAGTTTTCTCATCAGCTCTTCCAGCACGAACACGCCGCCTTGCGCCGTGGCCGAACTACGGCCACGCGAGCCGCCGAGCGCCAAAGGTTTGCCCGTAATCATACCGGGCGCGTGCGTACCCGTTAATTTTTCATATTCATCCAGCATCCAGCCCATAATCTCCGACGTGGTATACACATCCGGCGCCGGCACATCTTTCGTCGGCCCCAAATATTTATAGAACGCCCGCATGTAGGCGCGCGACAAACGCTCAATTTCAGAAGAAGACAGCTCTTTCGAATTCACAATTACGCCGCCTTTGCCGCCGCCGAGCGGCAGGCCCACCGCCGCGCATTTCACCATCATCCAAAATGACAAGGCCTTGACCTCGTCTTCCGATACGTTTGGGTGAAACCGAATCCCGCCCTTATACGGGCCGAGCGCGTCGTTATATTGACTGCGAAAAGCGGTGAACGTTTTCTCGCTACCGTTGTCAAGCTTAATCGTAATTAGCTCTTGATAAATTCGATCTGGCGTTGACAGCACTTTGACAATTTCGGGAGAAAACGCCAAAATTTTCGCCGCCACTTCAAGCTGTAATAAAGCATTCTGAAAAGGAGATGACGGCATACGCAATTTTAAATATGCTTCTTGATCATTTCTTCCAACTTCTCTTTCTGCATGCCGCCGACCATTTGGTCGGCCACCTGGCCTCCTTTGAAAAGAAGAAAGGTCGGAATGCTCATCACATTGTACTGCCCGGCGGTGTTCGGGTTCTCATCCACGTTCAATTTGCCGATTTTAACTTTTTGCCCGGCCATTTCGGCGGCTAGAGTTTCCACAATCGGCCCCATCATTCGGCACGGGCCGCACCAAGGCGCCCAAAAATCAACAAAAACCGGAACCGCGGATTGTAAAACCTCCACATTAAAATTTGTGTCAGTAAAAGTATTTTCCATAAAATAATTTTAATAAGTAAGGAGTAGAGAGTAAAAAGTAGTAAAAATTAAACACCTTACTACCACCTACTCTCTGCTTTCTACTCGCTATTTCAACACCAGTTTCTTCTCTTTACTCTCTTCCTTATATACTTCCAACACGTCCCCTACTTCCAATTTCATTTTTCCTTCAAACTGCAGGCCGCATTCATTGCCTTCCGGCACCTCGTTTACGCTCTGCTTGCCGCTCTGGAGCTGGGCGATCTTGCCAAAACCGATAATCCCGCCAGCGCGCTTCACCCGCGCCCTGCCATCCTTGATAAGCTTGCCCTGCTCCACCCGGCCGCCCACGATCATAACTTTTTTCCCCGTGCGGAATAAGGCGACTACCTTAAACACGCCGAGTTCGGTGGTGACCAATTCCGGAATGAGCAATTTCTGAAGCTCATCCTTGACGCGGTCAAGCAAATCGTAGATGACGCGGTACTGTTCAAAAATTATACCCCCCGCCTGAATCATTTCAAAGGCGACCGGTGAAGTAGTGACGTTAAAACCAAAAATCATGCCTTGCGAGGTTTCAGCGCGTTTAACGTCATCCGCCGTGATATTCCCCAAACCTTTGGCTACCACTTTCACGCCGACCTCGTCGCTCTTAATGCTCTCTAAAGAACCAATAATAGCTTCAAGCGACCCTAGCGTGTCGGCCTTGATAACCAAATTCAAAGTCTTCTTCGCCTCCTCGGTGTTCTCGTCATTATCCTGCCCCGCGCTGTGCTTCTCGGCGCCAGTTTGCTGGGATTTCTTGACACGCACATCCACGGCCGCCGCGCCCGCGGCGCTGCCGACATCAAGCACATCGCCCACTTGCGGAGCAATTTTAAAGCCCAAAATACGCACCGGACAGCTGGGCGGAGCGGACGCGATCGGTTCGCCGCGGTGATCTTTGAGCGCGCGCGCTTTGCCATAAATTTCTCCGTTCACTACCAGCGGATCGTTAACGCGCAATGTGCCGGTTTGCACCAAAATAGTCGCCACCGGCCCGGCGCCTTTGTCAACGTGCGCTTCAATGACCGTGCCAGCGGCTGGACGATCCGGATCGGCCTTGATTATTCCCGCGTTCATATCAGCCACAATAAGAAGCGTATCTAGCAGGGTATCAATGTTCAAATTTTGTTTCGCGGAAATTTCCACCTTAGGCACGTCGCCGCCCCACCCTTCCACCTGAATGCCGCGCTGGGCCAAATCGGCGCATACCCGCTTCGGATCGGCACCCGGTTTGTCAATTTTGTTTATCGCCACCACCAGCGGCAGTTTCGCGGCTTTAATAATGTTGATGGCTTCCACCGTCTGCGGCTTCACGCTGTCGTCCCCCGCCACCACCAAAATGGCGATGTCTGCCACTTTCGCGCCGCGGCTACGCATCACCGTAAATGCTTCGTGGCCGGGAGTGTCAATGAAAGTAAGCGGAGTTTTTTCTTTAGTCTTGGGGTTGGTCCAAACCACCTGATAAGCGCCGATATGCTGAGTAATGCCGCCCGCCTCGCCTGCCATCACATTGGTATGACGGATGGAATCAAGCAATTTTGTTTTACCATGATCAACGTGGCCCATCACCACAATCACCGGCGGCCGCGGGGTCGTTCCCGGCGTCGCTAAAATATTTTCCAAACTTTCCGTATGCTTATTGAAAGCCGCTACAGTCGGAACGCCCGCCTTCTCCACCGCGAAACCAAGTTCCTCGGCCATAATGACGGCCGTGTCATAATCAATATTCTCGTTTTGATTAGTGAGGATGCCATTCTTCATGAGCTCCATGATGAGCCGATTGATGGGGATTGCCAAAATATCCGCGAGCTCGCGCACCGTCAAAACGCGCGGCAGAGTTACTTTGGCGCCGCTCTCCTTACGCTGTTCTTTTTCCAGTTCTTTTTGTTTATCGCGCTCTTCCTGTTCGCGTCTTTCCAAAACCAATTTAATGCGCCGCCAATCGCGCTGAATCTGGCTCGCGACGCGGTCATCAACTTTGATGGACTTAGCGCCAATATCATAACCAAACTCCGGCAACACTTGCAGAAGCTTTTGCGGGTGAATACGGAGTTGTCGCGCTAATTCGGTAACATTCATAAAGGAAAGTCCCCCTAGTATATATAAAAAAGGCGCCGCAGTCAAACGGACGCCCTTACAAGCGCCCAATTTTTGACGAACGACCAAACAACTCGTATACTAACCAAAACTTTATGGCGCTACCTTTATCATTCCTTCTCATCAACAAACCAGCTGGCTGGACCAGTTTTGATGTGGTTGGCTATATCCGAAAGATACTTCAACATTGTCATCTTGAGCGGAACGAAAGATCCCTTAAACCAAACGTAAGGGATTCTTCTCCCGCCGCTCACGAACGACAGAACCAGAGTGACAAACCAAAACGAATCAAAATCGGGCACGCCGGCACCCTTGACCCCTTCGCGACCGGGCTTTTGATCATCGGCATTGGCCGCGAGGCCACCAAACGCCTTGATGAATTTAAAAACCTTCCCAAAACCTACCTAGCAACTATCCAGCTGGGGGCGGTGAGTGACACAGGAGATCCAACGGGAAAAATAACAATTAACAATGAACCGCTGACAAAACCCGATAAAAATGATATTAAAAAAAAATTATGGTCCTTCACCGGCCGACAACTTCAAACCCCTCCGATGTATTCGGCCAAAAGTGTAAACGGGACAAGATTGTACAAATTGGCGCGGCAGGGAAAAGAAATTGAGAGGCGGCCGAATGAGATTGAAATATTTGATATTAAATTATTGGAATATTCTTGGCCAGTCCTAAAAATTGAAGCGAGTTGCGGCGCGGGAACATACATCCGCACGCTGGCCGAAGACATTGGCAAGAAACTGGGTACCGGTGCCTACTGCGCAGAATTAACGCGCACTAAAATTGGCGAATACCATCTCAATCAAGCGCAAACCCCGGCAATGGCATTGACACGCGCGCGCGCTTGTGCTACACTATATTCACTTTAACTATTAAGAGATTTTGAGAAATCGTTTCCTCCACGCTAGAAAGGAACACGGGAGTTTTGGCTAATTTTACGGTAAATCTATTCTCAACTATGTCTTTTACCGCGACTCGGGCACAGGACCTAAAACGCTCCAAAAAAGCGAACGCCTAAAACGCTCGGTGTTGTTGTAATTGGCCGCTTCTTTCTTCACTTCGTGGCATAACGAAATCCTCAAAATCATGAGGATTTTATCATATGCTCGGAAATTTGAGTTTCATCAGCAAATTGCTGATCATCTTGGCGACTGTCTTCGTCACCGGAGGCGGCGGGGTCGCTATCGGCTATTTTCTACGCAAAAAAATCGCCCAGGCTGAAATCAACTCGCTAGAGGCTAAAGCGGACCACATTTTGACCGAAGCCAAAAACAAACAGCAGACTATCGTCCTGGAAGCTAAAGAAAAAGCCGCTAAAATGCTGGACGAAGTCAAACGAGAGGAGAGTCGCCTGCGTCAGGAAGTGCAAGCCGAAAAACAGCGTTTGGAAAAACGGGAAAACATGTTTGACCAAAAGCTCTTGGAGTTTCAAGACAAACAAACCGAACTCGTCAAAAAAGCCGAGCGTGTTCAGCAAATTAAACAAGAAATTGAACAAATCAAAGAGCAGGAAATCGCCAAACTGCAGGAGGTGGCCGTTCTTACCCGCGATCAAGCCAAAGAAGAGCTTCTCAAAAAAGTGGAGGAGGCCAGTAAAAATGATTTGCTCGGCCGAGTTCTAAAACTCCAGCGCGAATCAACCGAGGTCTTTGAAGAAAAAGCTAAAGATATCATTGTCGGCACCATGCACCGCTGTGCCGTTTCCCACGCCGCGGAAAATACTTCCAGTATGGTTACCATCCCCTCCGAAGAAATGAAGGGGCGCATTATCGGCAAAGAAGGCCGTAATATCAAAACTATTGAAAAATTGACAGGCTGTGAAATCATCATTGACGACTCGCCCGATTCTATAGTCGTTTCCGGCTTCTCCACCATTCGCCGGCAGGTGGCGAAACTGGCTATTGAAAAACTGATCATTGACGGCCGCATTCAGCCGGCGCGCATTGAAGAGTTCGTGGAAAAAGCCAAACAAGATCTCTCTCTAGAAATTAAAAAGGCTGGCGAGGAAGCGCTGTATAAAATGGGCATTACCGGCATTGACCCCAAGCTTGTCAACATTATCGGACGTCTAAAATATCGCACCAGCTACGGACAAAATGTGTTGAACCACTCTATGGAAGTGGGCTACGTCGCCGGCATGATGGCCGCCGAACTGGGCATGGACGCGACCCTCGCCAAGAAATGCGGGTTCTTCCACGACATCGGCAAATCGGTTGACCACGAAACACAAGGCTCGCACCCGGAGATCGGGCAAATGATCCTTAAAAAATTCAGTATGGATGAAGATATTTGCCAAGCCGCGCTCACTCATCACAACGACAACCCATACAACGCTTATTCTTCCATCACCAAAGCCGCTGACGCTGTTTCGGCCGGCCGCATCGGCGCCCGCCGCGATTCTTACGAGCAATACATTACCCGCTTAGAGGACCTTGAAAAAACCGCTTCCAGTTTCAACGGCATTGAAAAAGTTTACGCTATCCAAGCGGGCCGCGAAATCCGCGTCTTCGTAAAACCAAACGAAGTTGACGACTATTCCGCCTTCCAGCTGGCCAAAGATATCGCTCACAAAATTGAACAGGAATTAAAATACCCCGGCGAAATCCGCGTATCGGTAATTCGCGAAACTCGCGTCGTAGAATACGCTAAATAATCTTGTGGATAACTAATTTACGCTGAATGTAGCCAAAAAAATCTAAAAATGCTACACTAGCGATAGCTTGCTATATAAAATTTATTAACTCTTAACCTTATAAGTTATGAATAAAGCGGATTTGGCCCAAGCTTTGGCCGAAAAACTAAACATATCAAAACGCGAGGGCGAAGATATGCTCAACGCGTTCGTTGATCTTGTCACCACCGCTCTAAAGAAAAACGAAGAGGTAGTCCTTACCGGCTTCGGCGCTTTCAGCGCCAAACAACGCGCCGCGCGCACCGGCGTCAATCCGCAAAATCCTACCCAAAAAATTCAAATCCCCGCCGTCACAGTTCCAAAATTCAAGGCCGGAAAAGCGCTTAAAGATGCACTCAAATCATAACCAAAGCCGTACAACAAAAATCCGATCGCTTTAGGCGGCCGGATTTTTTTGATTTGAATTTCTAAATTTTACAGCACGGCTTCTTTGGCGGCCTTGGCAATCCGGAATTTTACCACTATCTTGGCCGGAATTTGGATAGAGGCTCCAGTGGCCGGATTGCGGCCCATGCGGGCGGCGCGGTGCACCTTTACCAATTTTCCCAAGCCCGGGAGCACGAACACTCCGCTCTTTTTTACTTCCTTGTACGCCATCTCCACTAAGGCATCCAGGAATCCGCCGACGTCCTTTTTACTAAGACCTGTTTTTTCTGCCAAAGCAGATAACAGGGCTGATTTTGTCATACCCGCCATACGATGTATGGTTAAAAATAAATAAAAATTAAAGGAAACCTAACGGTATTATACAGGTTCTACAAAAAAGCGCAATATAACGGCCTATAATTGTATCGTTTTACAACGAAATACGAACCTTTTTTGAAAATAATTATTAGGGGGGCTATGGTGTCCGCCCAAGGCGGACTAACGATAACGAATTTGGGCGGGCAAAAAGGAAGGGGTTTTAGGGGAAGGAATTTTTGCCCGTCTCGTCCGCCACTTTCCCGCCCGACTGGGTTTTTTCGTTGCGCGTTTCACGCGCGCGCCGTCTATAATTTTATTGGATCGAATCTTTGCGGTTTTATTTTTGGTCTAAAACCGCCATGTGCAGATAACGGAATATACTTAATTATTTCTTTAAATATACCAAAAGGCATAGAAATAATCAAATCGGAATCTTTCCAAAGTAACCCATCTTTTTGTTTTCCTTGATAGTATCGATCATAGTAATCAATAAAATTTAAGTGGACTCTGTTTGAGTTAATAGGTGCGTATATACTGGCGCAAGTTGATAATGCTGGCAATATTAAAGGCCGTAAAAATTTTTTGTATACGCTTAATCCTAAAATCCGACTTGTTTGTGATGGGCTAGCGAGCATCATTATAACATCTGGTTTATTTTTTTCTTTCGCCAATGGAGTAAGTAGAATATATCTCGTTTTTGCTATATCGGGGTAATTTGGCAAATTTTTTATAAATTTATTACAAACATTATTATTTTGAAAAACTTTTTCATTCTTTACATAAACATCGTTTACCTTTTCAGGAGATATGTGACTGATTTTTAAAAAATAATCACCGCCGGGACAAAGTTGTCCTGTTTTTCTATCAATATATGTTAGAATATTGTTTTTAAAACATCGCGACAAAGCGGTGCAGGCGGTATCTCTAAATTTTATATACTGGTTAGGTTTTATATTAGAAAAACGAATTGAAATAATTTTTTCAATTCCTAGTTTTTCTCTAATCAAATTAATTTGTTTTCTATATTTTAAATTCATACCCGTCATTATTATCTCAAATTTTTAGATATTTGGAAAGGTGGCGGGAGCTGTAGTTTTTTGCTACAACTCCCGCCCGGATGCGGCGTTTCATCGCCGCGGGTGACAGGCCGGATTACCCTCGAGAGGGCAGCCGGCACAGGTAGGAGGGATCATGATTGAGGGACTGTCGCGCACTTCCACCGGCAAGTGCCAACAGAAGGGCGAGGAGGCGCGGACGCAGCCGAAGGTCAAGGACGCTTGGCCACGACAACCGCCCCGACAGGTCGAGTAGTACTCGCACGTCCGACACGGGCCGTAGATCCACTCGTCCTGGTCTCGCAAGACTTGAAACGAATGGCTCTGAAGAATCTCGGTCAGCGGTTGCGTTCGGAGATCGCCATGCCGCACCGTCATGGCGCAGCAGGAAAAAACTCCGCCGTAGTTTCCCTTGCCGAAATTCTTCACGTGCACTCCTGTCATTGACATTGTGCACGTCTGACCGTAGGCCGGAGGGAGAAGAACGTCCGGCGGATGGGGATCCGCTTGGCGCAGGTTCTCGAACAGCGCCAACACTTCTTCGGGAGTCGCTGCTCCGCTGTAGGGATTGCCCAGGTTTGAACTCCGGTTGAACTCAACGAAGGGTACCACTCTTTTTTCCCTGCACCAGTGGTGCATATCGGGAATATGGGGCAGAAATTCCCTAATGACCACCACTTCTGCGACCACCACGACTCCATTCAGCCCCGTCACGTTGGTGTAGGCCTGGCGGAGTTTGGCGCTGTAACCCCGGGCACCCACCTCTTCATCCTGCACCGCGTTCGATAGCGGCGCGTGGAGGACTAGCGTGGTGCCAGGCAAGGCGATTGAACGCGTATACTGCGCGTTCGCCAATCGTATGCCGTTGGTGACCACAATCGGCACCAGACCGATCTCCAGCGCCAGTCGCACGAAGCCAGGGAGTCCGAGATGCAGAGTCGGCTCTCCTCCCATGAGAACCACTTCGGCAAAGCCACATTCTCGCGCCTGCCGCAGAGCGTCCCCTACGAATTTCTCGGGCATGTCTCCATCCGGTCCGTGCTCCGCTTCTGCCTGGTAGCAGTTTCGGCATCGGAGCTGACAACGGCCTGGGCCGACCAACTCCATGGCGAAACTTTGGTAGCGTCGGCGTCCAGTTTCTCGGAAACCAACATTTGCACTCCCGTAGAAAGTATCTCCACTCACGATTGTCTCCTTGTCAAAGAGCATTTTTGTCTGTTTAGGACGACGAACCATTCATCGACCTATTTCAAACAAAAACAATAAACGCCTTGGCAATATCCAAGGCGTTTATAGAAAATTATATAACACTAAAATTGGACATTGCCTCTATCATGACAAGTCCACCACCAAGCTAAATAATTTTTTATAATATTGTTTTGCATAAATTATTTTTTCATTTTTAGTACTTTCCAAAATCCGCCATTTTTATCTCGCAATTCTCGTGAACCACGAGTTATTTTGGCTATGCTAACCACCAATTTTTTTGCTATTCCTCTTTGAGGAATGCCTTTTGATAGTTGTTTAACAATTTGCCACCGAGTGACTATTTCTTCAAACTCTGAAGGGGTGAGAATATCCTCCATAAATTCACCCATAAGTTTGGAGGATTTAATTCTAACTAATAAATTCAATAATTCCCGTTTATATTTCAAATTCATAAAATATTGTTCTGCTGTAATAGCACAACATTACATTATCAAATAAATAATAATGTGTCAAATTTCAACTGTGGATAACTTTTTTGCGGCGCATTCGCGTAAGCGAATACTAAAAAACCCAGTCGGGCGAGAAAATGGCGGGCGGACGAGGCGGGCAAAAATTCCCTCCCCTAAAACCCCTTCCTTTTTGCCCACCCGAATTAGTGGTCGTTAGTCCGCTCGCCGAAGCGAGCGGACACCATAAACCCCCTAATAATAATTTTCAAAATAGGTTCGTATTTCGTTGTAAAACGATACCAGAAAAAAACTTTTCGGATTTTCGGCAAAAATTTGGTTGGCGGCGTGTAACGCCGCCCAGTGTTTTTTCGGCGAAGTGTCGCTGTTTTTTAATTTTCCCCACACCACTTTTCCGCCCGTGAGGCGGAGGTTCGCCTCCCGCGCGATTTAAAATTTTGTCTCGTTTTGTCTCGTTATTTGCTTTGCCAGACAAAAATAATTTTTATTTTTCTTTAAAATGTGTTAAACTAATAATGCACCAACCTGAAAAAAGAAAAACTCTTTTTTAATAGCCGTCTTGGACAATCCTTAAGAGTTTTTCTTTT
>Ga0209211_10000768_pt1 | contig 63503 bp, 62 predicted proteins | sample RifGroA2_FD_183992 | JGI IMG/M metagenome (GOLD analysis project Ga0209211, IMG submission 183992) | Groundwater microbial communities from Rifle, Colorado, USA - Groundwater A2 (SPAdes) (version 2) | ecosystem: Environmental > Aquatic > Deep subsurface > Groundwater | place: Rifle, Colorado... | reverse complement strand
ATGGACAGTGACTAATTCAGATTGCTGATCAAGGGCGGAAGCGTGAGAGTGCATCTCTTACGGTCTGACTATGGTCCGTAGGCAGCTGATTAGGGTCCGTATTAAAGAAACGTCTGTTTGCATAAGGCGAGTTTGGCATGACTTGATATTCGAAAACATTCTCACGGAGTGACCCGACGTGGAGCTTCCAGTAATTGAGGTTCAGCACTGACGATTCGGACAGGGTATGGCAGCCCAGACAATCCGTCACGACGACCTTCCAGAGTGCTGGCTCGGTGGCCCAGTCGCTCGGCATGTAAGCCGAGTTTTGCGTGGCCGACAGCAGGTATTTGCCACCGTAGAGCCCATATATCAGACTTTTTACGGCGCTGGGCGGATCTGTCATCAGCACCCCTTGATTAAGCTTCTTCACATTGGCTTCATTAGCTGCCCGGGATGTCAGTGTGCCGTACTCGAAAACGTTGAAGTCAAACGCAAGGAATCCGCCGTCGGTCTTGCCACGATGGGCTCTAAAGTCTTCCCCTCCACCATGGCAGGCGGCACAACCGTTTGGCAAGTACAGGTTTTCTGCCGTGGCCGGGTCAGGATCAAAGTGAGTACTGGTCTTGCGTGTACCATCGGCACCATAAATGTAGAACTTGGTGATACGGTCACCATTCGGGCCAGGGGAGTATTCCATATTCACGATGGACAGAGGGTTTTGGTTCAAGAATGCATCACTCTCGGTCGCGAAGTTGAAGGTGGTCATCGCGACGTTTCTCCGTTTTCCCCAACGCTTGTCAATGACCATCTCAATTCTTCGCCAGAAGCCGAGATCAGAGACGTTTTTGTGTCCCCCCACCACAACGATTTCATTCCCGGGGATTGGCTTCCCGTCCTTATCCTCAAAACCATTAACTATTCTCCAGTCTTTCTGGGTCAACCTCAGGTTGTCCGGGTCGATGATGCGGTAATAGTCGTCGGCATCTTGGGACGTGCTAACGCCGTTGGCTTTGAGCAAAGGGCCTGAATACACCGTGCCTGGAATTATTGATCCGCCCAGAAGCGCAACGGAAATTAATGCTGCTGTAAAACTAGATTTCGTTTTCATTATTATTTCTCCTTGCAATAAATTATGCGAAGTGCGGCGTGATGACGGCCGCGAGTGCGAGACCGCGGCGAGGCTGGATGCCGCGGAGTTACCATAACTACGCGACAACGAGAAAACACTTCGCTTGATGCTGTATTTATGCGGTATGGGGTATGGCGGTGGGGTATGGCAGCTAACTTTTCAGATGGAGTTCATGCTGTATTTCTGCGGTCGGGTGGTTACGTCCGCCGACTATTCTGATGCTTCGTACCCCTTCTGCCGTCTTCGCGCGAATCCGGCTTCGGGGTGTCAGCGCCAAGTAGAAATGACCGCTGTCATCGCATGGCAGATCGAGCAGGAGATGAAAGTGCAGAACCTGAACAAGACCACGATGGCGAAGAAGATGCACACCAGCCAAGCCGCACTGAACCGCCTGCTGGACGAGAACGACACCAGCCTGACATTGACCACGCTGGCGAGCGCGGCGGCGGTGCTGGGGAAGAAGTTGAAGGTGGAGCTGCTGGCGGCGTGATGGTGATTCGAAACGGCAGCGGATGTTTGGAGGGATGCATACGGCGCACTACGTGGGCTGGAGAGGGGAAGCCGTATCGTAGGGCGGAAAAGCGTAGCGCCTTCCGCCGTATGGAGATAAATCCGGAAGCCTCATTCGGCGGATAACGCCTCCCTACGCGGGCTGACCACGCTGGCGAGCACGGCGGTGCAGGGGAAGAAGTTGATGGTGGAGCTGCTGGCGGCGTGATGGTGATTCGATACGGCAGCGGATGTTTGGAGGGATGCATACGGCGCACTACGTGGGCTGGAGAGAGGAAGCCGTATCGTAGGGCGGAAAAGCGTAGCGCCTTCCGCCGTATGGAGATAAATCCGGAAGCCTTATTCGGCGGATAACGCCTACGGCTCATCCGCCCTACGCGAGCTGAGATTTTGTAGGGTGTCAATAAGCGTAGCGCATTGCGCCGCATGAAAATCAGGAAAACATCCGGCGCATTACGTGGGCCGTTAACCTGTGCAAACAAGCGCGTCACGGTTAAATAAACCTCGAAACAAGATGCTTCCCGGTTCGGATGGATGGTGCCTCGATGAATTTATATGAAATGGCGGAAACCCAATACGTAATGGAAACCGAAATTGAGCACAACAAAATACTTGCAGCCAGGCTATACCCTTCGATCAACTGGAATGGAACTAGCTTGAACATTAGCCATGAAATGATGAAAAGAAATGGCCAGTGCCACAAATAGAAACTATAACTCTGGCGTCCCAGCTTTCTGATTAGATGCCACTCCAGAATCTTCCACCCGCCATGTTGATGGTTATGTAGCAACCCGAAAATAATCAGCGCGGCTCCGATACCGAACCCCGACTGGATGCGCTCCAACAATTGGCTCTCTACAAGAAATAAAAGCGTGGCGAATATGAGCCATTTATAGCCGATGATCCTATTGCCGAAAACAAGGCGAAAAGTCGGTTGCCCATATCTTGGAATGAGCAAGCCAATAAAAAACAGGTATACATACTGCAAGACGCCCAAGACAGACTCATAGTTTTTCGCTGAAAAAACGGCCAGTACGATCAATGCCAGCAGGACAACAAAGACTGCATATCCCGGCCACCTTCTCGAAATGAAATATAAAACTGGAAAAAATGTAGCAACGGCCATTTCCACCGCGATGGTCCAGCTAACGAGATTGAGGGTCGAGTCAAGCAGGGTCAGGTTTAATGCAATCTGGGAAAGTGAAAGGGGCGTCCGATATTGCCAGTTAAAAAATGTAGATGCGATCGAAACCCCATTGTGGTTATCTATCCCGATGGAAAGAAAGAGCAGCACGAACAGTATCGACACAATATAGGCGGGATAAATGCGAAATGCGCGCCTGACCAGAAAAGCGAGGTACGAGCGCATTCCTGTGAGTTTTGTATTGTCCAGCGACAGCCCAAGCACCACTCCGCTTAACACAAAGAAAATCGTAACCGCAGCTTCGCCGTTGGCAAAAATCAGCATCAGTTTAACGACCCAGGCATCGAAGGTATCTATCTCCCAAAGTTGCTTTGCCCATATCTCGTCAATCTGGTTTATTTTCAGCACCAACAGGGAGTGCGCGATAGCAACCATCAGGGCCGCCACTCCTCGTAGCGATTCTAAAGAGCCTACAAACGGGCCATCTTCTTGTATAGCAGCAGGAGTTATCGATGATTTCATGCCCATCCCCTCGCTCGCTATCCTTGTCGATTCTCTATTGTTGGTTCATTACTACGCGTTAACGGGCCGTTAAAGGGACTAGGTTCGAATATTTCCCCTCGCCGCCCCAAAACATCGCCCCGCATCCTATCCCGCCCCTCCTTCCCGCAGCAAGCAGAAAAAGTCGGACGCTATGCGTCTTTTCCCCTCCCCCTCGGGTAGGTATCCACCCCATAGGTAAGCGTCCGCGGGTTTGTTAAGTTGCGCCATCCTTCAGGCGTCCATTGCATAGGTGCGCCCGAAGCCGAACGAACTCATGGAGGCTGCGCAATGGATAGCGTCGATCTTGCGGTACTCAAGACCCTGCGCGAGTGGCAGGGAGGTGAACAGCCGCAGTGGCTGGTGACGGTAGTGGAGACTTTCGGTTCCAGTCCGCGTCCGCCGGGGGCGATGCTGGCGTTGCGCGGCGACGGGCTGGCGGTGGGTTCGGTGTCGGGCGGTTGCATTGAGGACGATCTGGTGCGGCTGGCGCGGGACGGTCGGTTGCCGTTCGACCGTTGCGAGCAACTGACTTACGGCCTGACGCGCGAGGAGGCGCGGCGTTTCGGTTTGCCTTGCGGCGGCGCGATGCGGCTGGTGGTCGAGCCGGTGCGCGATGCGGGCTGGGTGGGGCGGGTGCTGCAACTGATTCAGACCGGGCAGTTGGTCAGGCGCACGCTGCATCTGGACACCTTGCGCGTGGAGCTGGACGACGCGACTCGCACCGACGGCCTCGCCTTCGACGGCGCAACGCTGAGTACGGTGCACGGCCCGCGCTGGCGGTTGCTGATTATCGGCGCGGGCCAGACTTCCACCTATCTCGCGCGCATGGCGCAGGCGCTGGACTATCAGGTCATCGTCTGCGAGCCGGGCGAGGAGTTGCGCATGACGTGGAACGTGCCGAACACCGAGTTCATCCGCGAGATGCCGGACGATGCGGTGCTGGCGCTACAGGTCGATGCCTGCACCGCCATCGTCGCGCTCTCGCACGATCCCAAGCTGGACGACATGGCGCTGCTGGAGGCGCTGAAAACGCCCGCGTTCTATGTCGGCGCGCTGGGCTCCAAAGTCAACAACGCGAAGCGCCGCGAGCGGCTGGCGCTGTTCGACCTCACGCCAGAGGAGATCGCGCGGCTGCACGGGCCGGTGGGCCTGAGCATAGGCAGCCGCACGCCGCCGGAGATCGCGGTGTCTGTCCTCGCGCACCTGATCTCCGTCCGTAACCAGACCGTTGCAACCGTCGCCCAACCCGTCAAGCAGGAGGTGTGCTCATGATTTCTTTCAAGATCAACGGCAGTCAAGCCAGCGTCGATGCCGATCCCAGTACGCCCTTGCTCTGGGTGATACGCGACCATCTGCAACTGACCGGCACCAAGTTCGGTTGCGGCATCGCACAGTGCGGCGCTTGCACGGTGCATTTGGATGGCCGAGCTGTGCGCTCCTGTGCTACGCCGGTTTCCGCGGCGAGCGGCAAACAGGTCACCACCATCGAGGGGCTGGCCGAGACCGCGCTGGGCAAGACGGTGCAATCGGCCTGGCTGGAAGAGGATGTGCCGCAATGCGGCTACTGCCAGTCCGGCCAGATCATGTCGGCCACGGCCTTGCTGAAGGAGCATCCGCATCCCGGCGAGGCGCAGATCGCCGCCGCGATGGACGGCAACCTGTGCCGCTGCGGCACCTACAACCGCATCCGCTCGGCGATACAGCGCGCGGCGGAGATGCAGGGAGGCGCGAAATGAACGACATGACCGTGCAGGACCCGTCGCGCCGCGAGTTCATCAAGGGCTCCGCCGCATTGATGGGCGGGCTGGTGATCGGCTTTTATCTTCCGATGAAAGGCGGCCGCGCTTTTGCTGCGGAAGCACCGCCGACTAAGGCACAGCAGGTGTATCCCCCCAATGCTTTCATCCGCATCGCGCCGGACGACAGCATCACCATCGTCGTCAACAAGTCCGAGATGGGGCAGGGCGTCTATACCTCGTTGCCCATGCTGGTGGCCGAGGAGCTGGAGGCGGACTGGAGCCGCATCCGCGTCGAGGCAGCACCGGTGGCGGCGGTGTACAACCACACCGCGTTCGGCATCCAGATGACCGGCGGCAGCACCAGCGTCGCCTCGTCGTGGGATCAGATGCGGCGCGTGGGCGCGAGCGCGCGCATGATGCTGATCCGCGCCGCGGCGATGCAATGGGGCGTGCCGCAAAGCGAATGCCGCGCGGAGATGGGGCAGGTGATCCATGCCCAGAGCGGCAGGCGGTTGGGCTACGGCGCGCTGGCGGATGCGGCGGCCAAGCTGCCGCTGCCGGTCAACGTCGAGCTCAAGCAGCCCAAGGATTTCAAGCTGATCGGCAAACCGACCAGGCGTCTCGACACGCCGGAAAAGATCAACGGCACCGCGCAGTTCGGCCTCGACGTCAACCTGCCTGGCATGCTGACGGTGCTGGTCGCACGCAGTCCGGTGTTCGGCGGCCGGGTAAAGCATTACGACGCGACCGAGGCGCTCAAGGTGGCCGGCGTGCAGGGCGCGTATCAGGTGCCCACCGGCGTGGCGGTGGCCGCGAACGGCTTCTGGCCCGCGAAGGTCGCGCGCGATTTGCTGGAGATCGAATGGGACGAAGGGCCGGGCGCGGCGCTTTCCACGCCTAAGATGCGCGAAGAATATCTGGCACTGGCGAAGAAGCCGGGCGCGGTGGCGCGCAAGGAGGGCGATGTCGTGCAGGGCATCAAGGACGCGCACAAGTCCGTCAGCGCGGAATACGAGTTGCCCTTTCTCGCGCACGCGACGATGGAGCCGCTCAATGTGGTGGTGGACCTGAAACCCGACCACTGCGCAATCTGGACCGGCACGCAGTTTCAGACGGTGGACAGGGACATGGCAGCGAAGGTCGCGGGACTCAAGCCGGAGCAGGTGGAGATACACACCACGTTCCTTGGCGGCGGCTTTGGTCGGCGCGCCAACCCGCAATCCGATTTCGTCGTCGAGGCGGTGCAGGTTGCCAAGGCGATGAAGGCGGCGAACAAGACGGCCAAACCGGTCAAGGTGGTGTGGACGCGCGAGGACGACATGCGCGGCGGCTACTACCGGCCGATGTGGGTGGACCATATCGAGGCGGGCATCGCGAAGGACGGCAAACCGGTGGCGTGGAAACACACCCTCGTCGGGCAGTCCATCATGGCCGGCACGGCGTTCGAATCCATGATGGTCAAGGACGGCGTCGACGTCACCTCGGTGGAGGGGGCGGCTACGCTGCCGTATACGATCCCCAATATTCGGGTCGACCTGCATAGCCCGAAGCATGTCGTGCCGGTGCAATGGTGGCGCTCGGTGGGGCACTCGCATACCGCGTTCATCGTCGAGACCATGGTGGACGAACTGGCGCATCTTGCCGGCAAGGATCCGGTGGCTTATCGGCTCGGTATCCTGCCCGCCGATTCGCGCTACCGCGGCGCGTTGCAACTGGCCGCGAAGAAGGCCGGCTGGGGCAAGAAAAAATTGCCCAAGGGGCATGCCTACGGCGCGGCGGTACACAAGTCGTTCGACAGCTATGTGGCGCAGATCGCCGAGGTGTCGTTGCAAAACGGCAAGATACGCGTGCATCGCGTGGTGGCGGCAGTGGATTGCGGCATGGTGGTCAACCCGGACGGCGTGCGCCAGCAGGTCGAGGGCGGCATGGTCTACGGACTCTCAGCCGCGCTGCACGGCGCGATCACGCTGGAGAACGGCCGCGTGATGCAATCCAATTTCAACGACTATGTGACGCTGCGTTTTTCCGAGATGCCCGAGGTCGAGGTGCATATCGTGGAAAGCAGCGAGCCGCCGACCGGCATAGGCGAACCGGGCACGCCGCCGATAGCGCCCGCAGTCGCTAACGCGGTGTTCGCGCTGACCGGCAAGCGTTTGCGCCGCATGCCGTTCGATCGGGAAACTTATGTCTGAGTCCGATTCGGGAGAGATCGCCGCCGTCGTGCTCGCGGCGGGAGCCTCGCGCCGCTTCGGTTCGGACAAGTTGCTGCATCCGGTCACAAGGCATGGCGTGACCCTGCCGCTCGCCGCGCACAGCCTGCTGCCATGGCTGTACACGTTCAGGCAGGTCTCCGTGGTGGTCAGGCCGGGATCAGAGGCGTTCTGCGATGCGATCGAAGCGGCGCTGGGCGTTACCAGGGCGGCGGCGATATGCTGGGAATTCTGCGAGGATGCGGCGGAGGGCATGGCGGCCAGCCTTGCCCGCGGTGTGTATGCCAACCGCGAAGCCGCCGGCTGGCTGATCGGGCTGGCCGATATGCCCGCCGTGCCACTGGCGGCCATAGCCGGCGTGCGCAATGCGCTGTTGGGCGGAGCGGGCCTGGCCGCGCCGGCATGCGAAGGCAGGCGCGGCCATCCGGTCGGGTTCGCCGCCCATTACCTTGATGAACTGCTGTCGCTGCAAGGAGATGCCGGGGCCCGGAGCCTGCTGGAGCGCGACGGTTCCGAGGTCGTGCATGTCGGGACTTGCGACGAGGGAATTTTTACCGACATCGACAGCCCGGACGATCTGCGCTGCGTCTTGCCGGGCCGGTGTTCGGGCGATCTGGTTGCGGTCTGGTAGTCCGTTCCAGCAAAACAGTTACCGTTCGCGGTGAGCTTGTCGAACCGCTGGATGCCTGCCAATACTGGCCTTCGACAAGCTTGTATGGTGTTTATGGTTCCTTCTTGAGAGACTGGAAGGAACTGGGGTGGAGGGACATCGACTAGTCTCCGAAGGAGGGGGCGTCCGGGCGACTAGCTGTGATCCAGCAAGTTCACTAGTCCGTCCAGCCCGACGAAGTTCAGCGCGTAGCTCGCCTGCGCCCTGACCACCGGCTTCGCATGGTAGGCGATGCTGACGCCGGCCTGCGCCATCATCTTCAGGTCGTTCGCGCCGTCGCCCATCGCGATCACCTGCTCGGGATTCAGTCCCAGTTCGTCGCGCATCTTCATCAGCCAGTCGGCCTTGGCTTGCGCGTCGAGGATGCCGCCCAGCACCTTGCCGGTGAGCTTGCCGTCGACGATCTCCAGCGTGTTCGCATGCGCGTAGTCGAGGCCGAGGCGTGCCTTCAGCCGCTCGGTGAAGAACACGAAGCCGCCGGACACCAGCAGTGTCCTGATGCCGTGTTTCTTCAGTTCCGCGAGCATGATCTCCGCGCCGGGATTCAGTTGCAGCCTTTCGTCGTATACGCGCTGCAACGCGCCTTCGTCCAGACCTTCCAGCAGCGCGACGCGGCGGCGCAGGCTCTCGGCGAAGTCGATCTCGCCGCGCATCGCCTCTTCGGTGATCGCCGCGACTTGCGGCTTCAGCCCCTGCATGTCGGCGATCTCGTCGATGCACTCGATGGAGATCAGCGTCGAATCCATGTCCATCACCACCAGCCCGAAGCCGGACAGGTGTTTGCCCTGCGGCACGAAGCCGTAGTCGATGCGGTGCTCGAAACAATAGTCGGCGATGTCGTCGTGCGGCTTGGCCGCTTCGACAAGCTCAGGACGAGTATCGCGCAGCCGCCAGGCATGGGGAGCGATCTGCTCGATGCGTGTAGCGCCGGAGAGTTGGGCGATATGCTCGATCTGGGTGGATGGGATGTCGTGCAGGGCTTGGAGGATCAGGTTCATGCTGTCGAATGATTGTTTGTTGTTATGGGGTACTGCAACTCAATATTTTGTAGTGCGTTCCTGCCAGTAGTTCGGTTGGCGCAGATGGTTGGCAACCGCGAATATCACAATGCCATCTTGCTCAGGGCGGTAATGTAGTGCGAAAGGAAATCCTTTGACCATCATGCGGCGAGTATTTGTCTCTGCCGATAGCGTGCCGGCCAACGGATAAACCAGCGCGCGAGCGGCGGCTTCTTCGAGTGCTGCGGAAAATCGCGCACCTAAACCTTCTTGTGCCCGATTGTAATAACTGACCTCGGACAGGAATTCGAGCCTGGCTTCGGCGACAAAACGAGCGGTGTTTCACCGGGTAATGCGCTTGGCTTCGGCAAAAACCTGCTCTGCGGGGAAAGTCTCCAACTCGCCACGCTCGTAGCGTGCGACGCGCTGTGCGATCTCATGCTGCCATGCTGATTCAATCTCAAGCACAGGCGCGTTGTGCAAAGATTCAAGCAAGATCTCTGCAAGCCGGGCGCGCTCGTCAGGAAGCAATGCGGTGGCTTGTTGTTCAACGGTGGCGAAAGAGGTTGGCATCGTGGCTGCTCCTTGAATCGTACTAGGGACATTTTAGCGGATATTGCTTCTCGCGGTTACGGCCGATGGGGCAGATGTTGTCCGATGAAACTTTCCGTTGCGTGTGCAAGCGCTTCCGAATTCATGAAGAACAGGTCGTTGTGACCACCGCGCAGTTCCAGAAACTGGCGCGGTTCGTGCGCGGCGTCGTGGAGAGATTGGCCGTGGCTGAATGGGATGATCTCGTCTTCGCGGCTGTGGGCGACCAGCACCGGCGCGTGCACATCTTGCAGGTAGCGTCGCGTGTCGTAGCGGTAGCGGGTGATCCAGCGCACCGGCAGCAGCGGGTAGAGGTCGGCGGCCAGGTCGGGGACGGAGGTGAAGGCGGAGGCGAGGATCAGCGCGCCTGGCCTGTGTCGCGCCGCCAGGTGCGCCGCGACCGCCGCGCCCAGCGATTCGCCGAACAAAACGATATGCTGCGGCGCGATGCATCGTTGCGCGGTGAGGTGCTGCCAGGCGGCCTCGGCGTCGCGGTAGGTGCCGTCCTCGTCCGGTTCGCCGCTGCTCTGGCCGTAGCCCCGGTAGTCGAAGATGAGCACCGACAGGCCCAGGTCGTGGAACAGCCTGATCGAGTCCAGCCGGTGCGAGATGTTGCCGGCGTTGCCGTGGACATAGAGCAGCGTGCCGCGCGGATGCTCGGCGGGAACGAACCATGCGGCGAGGCTGGCGCCGTCGGAGGTGGTCAGCGCGACGTTCTCGTATGGGAGCTTGTAATCCTTGGGCGTGGCCTCGTATTCGCGGCCGGGCAGATCGGGGTAATAGACGAGGCCATCCTGCCGCAGGAACAGTACGAACAGCATCACGCCATACAGTGTGGCGACGAGGATGGCGGCGTTTTTGATGGTTTCCCAAAGCATGTCGATGGCCTGTCGGGAATAGGGTGCGTGGCGGAACTATCGCACAACTTTTCCATGGCCGCGAGGCGTGCGCGCAGCCGGTCGGATCGCCTGCAGGCTGCGAAGCCGCGCCATATATGGCATAATCGCGCGCTCTTGAAATCGGGAATTGGGCAGGCGATACAACATGAGCGCACAGACTCTATACGACAAACTCTGGAATTCACACGTGGTGCAGCAGGATGCCGACGGCACTGCGCTGATCTATATCGACCGTCAATTGGTGCATGAAGTCACCAGTCCTCAGGCCTTCGAAGGCCTGAAGCTGGCGCACCGCAAGCCTTGGCGTACCGCGTCCATGCTGGCGACGCCGGATCACAACGTACCGACGACGAACCGCAGCGGCGGCATCGCCGACCCGATCTCTCGCTTGCAGGTGGAGACGCTGGATGCCAACTGCGCCGAATTCGGCGTGGTCGAGTTCAAGATGAACGACATCCGCCAGGGCATCGTGCACGTGATCGGCCCCGAGCAGGGCGCGACGCTGCCCGGCATGACCGTGGTGTGCGGCGATTCGCATACCAGCACGCATGGCGCGTTCGCGGCGCTGGCGCATGGCATAGGCACCTCCGAGGTCGAGCATGTGATGGCGACGCAATGCCTGGTGGCGAAGAAGTCGAAGGCGATGCTGGTCAAGGTCGAGGGCGCATTGGGCCACGGCGTGACGGCCAAGGACATCGCGCTGGCGGTGGTCGGCAAGATAGGCACCGCGGGCGGTACGGGCTATGCCATCGAGTTCGGCGGCAGCGCGATCCGTGCGCTGAGCATGGAAGGCCGCATGACGCTGTGCAACATGGCCATCGAGGCGGGCGCACGCGCCGGCATGGTGGCGGCGGACGAAACGACTTTCACCTATATCAAGGGCCGTCCCTTCGCGCCACAGGGCGAGAACTGGGACAAGGCCGTGGCTTACTGGAAGACATTGCATTCGGATGCGAGCGCTGCGTTCGACGCGGTGGTCGAGCTGGATGCCGCAACTATCCGTCCTCAAGTGACCTGGGGGACGTCGCCTGAGATGGTCACCTCCATCGACGGCCGCGTGCCCGATCCGGTTTCCGCACCCGATGCGGTGAAGCGCGGCGACTGGGAGCGTGCCTTGGCCTATATGGGCTTGACGGCGAATACGCCCATCAGCGAGATACAGATAGATAAGGTGTTCATCGGTTCCTGCACCAACGGGCGCATCGAAGACATGCGCGCCGCGGCCGCGGTGGCCAAGGGCAAGAAGATCGCGACCAACGTCAAGCTGGCGATGGTCGTGCCCGGCTCCGGTCTGGTGAAGGCGCAGGCGGAAAAAGAAGGTCTGGACAAGATATTCATCGAGGCGGGCTTCGAATGGCGCGATCCGGGCTGTTCGATGTGTCTGGCGATGAACGACGACAGGCTGGAGCCGGGCGAGCGTTGCGCCGCGACATCGAATCGCAACTTCGAAGGGCGGCAGGGGCAGGGCGGGCGCACGCATTTGGTGAGCCCGGAAATGGCGGCTGCTGCGGCAATCGCCGGGCATTTTGTCGATGTGAGCAAACTGTAAGGAGATGATGATGAAGGCAATCACTTTGTTGTTGGCAGTATTGGTTCTGGCCGGTTGCAACACCATGGAAGGCTTGGGCAAGGACATCCAGACGGGTGGCGAAAAACTGGAAAAGGCGGCTACCAAGTAATGCGTAAATTCACCTTGCTCGATGGCCTTGTCGTACCGTTGGATAGAGCCAACGTCGATACCGACGCCATCATCCCCAAACAATTCCTGAAATCGATCAAGCGCTCCGGCTTCGGCCCGAACGCTTTCGACGAATGGCGCTATCTCGACCACGGCGAACCCGGCATGGACAACAGCAAGCGTTCGCCGAATCCGGACTTCGTGCTGAATCAGCCGCGCTATCAGGGCGCGCAAGTCTTGCTGGCGCGCGAGAACTTCGGTTGCGGCAGCTCTCGTGAGCATGCTCCATGGGCGCTGGAAGACTACGGCTTCCGCGTCATCATCGCGCCGAGCTTTGCCGACATCTTCTTCAATAACTGCTTCAAGAACGGCCTGCTGCCGATCAAGCTGGATGCGGACAAGGTCGATGCGCTGTTCAATGCGGTGGAAGCCAATAACGGCTACAAGTTGAAGGTCGATCTGGAGCAGCAAACCATCACGCTGCCGGACGGCACGGTTTACAAGTTTGACGTGGACGCGCACCGCAAGCATTGTTTGCTGAACGGGCTGGACGACATCGGTCTGACGCTGCAACACGTGGACGACATCAAGGCGTTCGAGGAAAAGCATCGCGCAGCTCAACCTTGGCTGTACGCATAAATAATCTGTAATTCTGACTGGAAGAAAAAATGAAGATCGCAGTATTGCCGGGTGACGGCATCGGACCGGAGATCGTCGCGCAGGCGGTGAAAGTATTGGAAGCGTTGCGCAGCGACGGCTTGAAGATCGAGATGGAGCACGCGCATATCGGCGGCGCGGGTTACGACGCGGCGCAGGATCCGCTGCCGGAGGCGACGCTGAAGCTGGCGCAGGAATCCGATGCGGTGCTGCTCGGTGCCGTGGGCGGCTACCAGTACGATAACCTGCCGCGTCCGATGCGCCCGGAGCAGGGCCTGCTGCGTATCCGCAAGGGGCTGGGGTTGTTCGCCAATCTGCGTCCGGCGATGGTGTATCCGGAGCTGGTCAATTCTTCCAGCCTGAAGCCGGAGCTGGTGTCGGGTCTGGATATCATGATCCTGCGCGAACTCACTGGTGACATCTATTTCGGCCAGCCGCGCGGCATTCGCACGCTGGACAACGGCGAGCGCCAGGGTTTCGACACCATGCATTACAGCGAGTCGGAAATTCGCCGCGTCGCGCATGTCGGTTTCCAGATCGCGATGAAGCGTAATAAAAAGATGTGTTCGGTGGACAAGGCCAACGTGCTGGACACCAGCATGTTCTGGCGCGAGATCGTCACCGAAGTGGCGAAGGAATATCCGGAAGTGGAGCTGTCGCATATGTATGTGGACAATGCGGCGATGCAGCTGGTGCGCGCGCCCAAGCAGTTCGACGTGATCCTGACCGGCAACATCTTCGGCGACATTCTGTCGGATGAGGCGTCGATGCTGACCGGCTCCATCGGCATGCTGCCGTCCGCTTCGCTGGATGCGAACAACAAGGGCCTGTACGAGCCTTGCCACGGCTCCGCGCCGGACATCGCCGGCAAGGATATCGCCAATCCGCTGGCGACCATTTTGTCGGTCGCGATGATGATGCGTTACACCTTCGCACGCGAAGATATCGCGCAGCGCATCGAGACGGCGGTGCGCAAGACGCTGCAGCAAGGCCTGCGCACCGGCGATATCGCCGAGGCCGGCATGCCGAAGATCGGCTGCAAGGCGATGGGCGACGCGGTAGTCGCGGCCCTTTGAACGAATTGAAATTCAAGAGAGAAATAAAATGAGCAAGCAATACGACGTATGTATCCTCGGTGCGACCGGTGCGGTGGGCGAGGCGATGCTGTCCATCCTGGAGCAGCGCAAGTTCCCGGTGCGCAATCTGTACCCGCTGGCTTCCAGTCGTTCGGCCGGTTCGACCGTGACCTTCAACGGAAAGGAAATCACCGTGCTCGACGTGGAAGGCTTCGATTTCTCCCAGGCGCAGATCGGCCTGTTCTCGGCGGGCGGCAGTGTTTCCGAGAAGTACGCACCGATCGCCGCCGCGGCCGGCTGCGTGGTGATCGACAACACCGCGCACTTCCGCTACGACCGCGACATCCCGCTGGTGGTGCCCGAGGTGAATCCGCACGCGATTGCTCAATACAAGAACCGCGGCATCATCGCCAACCCGAACTGCTCGACCATCCAGATGATGGTGGCGTTGAAGCCGATCAAGGACGCGGTGGGTATCTCCCGCATCAACGTGGCGACCTACCAGGCCGTGTCCGGCACAGGCAAGGAAGCGATTGACGAACTGGCCGGCCAGACCCGCGCGCTGTTCAATTCTCAGGACACCGAAGCTGTGGTCTATCCGAAGCGCATCGCGTTCAACGTGCTGCCGCACATTGATGTGTTCATGGAGAACGGCTACACCAAGGAAGAGATGAAGATGGTGTGGGAAACCCAGAAGATCATGGAAGACGACACCATCCTGGTGAACCCGACTGCGGTGCGCGTGCCGGTGTTCTATGGACACTCTGAGGCGGTGCACATCGAGACGAAGAAAAAGATCACCGCCGACGAGGCGCGCGCGTTGCTGGAAAAGGCGCCGGGCGTGCAGGTGATGGACGAGCGTGAGCCAGGCGGCTATCCGACCCCGGTCGACGCCGCAGGAACCGATCCGACCTACGTGGGCCGTATCCGTGAGGACGTGTCGCATCCGCTGGGCCTGGATCTGTGGGTGGTCAGCGACAACGTACGCAAGGGCGCGGCGCTGAACAGCGTGCAAATCGCCGAAATCCTGATCGCAAAATATCTGGATTAAGCCGGGCCTGAATCAAGTCGGGTTGGAATTAAGCGCGGATGTGAACTTGAATTATCAGCTTGTGCTGATAACTCCATGATGTTATTTTACTTGTCCAATAAATAAGGTGAGGGTGGTAGCGTGCATAAATCACTACTGAAACTGCTCGGGTTTGTTGTCGCTCTGGCGCTGTCTGCATCGGTCTCGGCTCTGGGTCTGGGCGGCATAAATGTGGTGTCCGCATTGGGTCAGCCGCTCAAGGCAGACATCGAACTGGTTTCCGTCGGCAAGGCCGAAAAAGCCAGTCTCGTCGCGCGCCTCGCTTCTGCCGATGCCTACAAGGGCGCCGGGCTGGAGTATCCCTACGGCAACAAGTTCAAGTTTCAGGTGGAGCATCGCGCCGACGGAAATTCCTACCTCGTCGTGACCAGCGCACAGCCGGTCAACGATCCTTTCGTCAGCTTGCTGGTGGATTTGAGTTGGTCGTCCGGCAAGCTGTTGCGCGAATACACCTTCCTGCTCGATCCGCCGGATTACGTTCCGGAACAGCCCGCACCGGTCGAGGTTGTAGCCGTCGCGCCGGTTGCGCCGGCAGCCCCTGTTGAGGCCGTCGATCAGGCGGCAGTTCCTGTCGAGCCAGCGGATGCCGGTTCTGCTTCAATGCAGGAAGAAGCCGAGTCGCTGAAGAAACAGCCCGAGACCATGCGTGCCGAGGCACCAAGCGACGAAAAGGCGCTGTCCAAACAGCCTGCTGCCATGCCTGCGCGCAAGCCGGTTGAGAAGGCCGTTCCGGCAGGCGAAATCGTCGTCAAGCGCGGCGATACGCTGAACCAGATCGCCGCCGAAAACAAACCGGTCGATGTCAGTCTGGAGCGCATGCTGGTTGCCTTGTATCGTGCCAACGCAGAGCAGTTCGACGGCAAGAACATGAATCGCATCCAAATCGGCAAAATTCTGCGCCTGCCAGAGCAGGATGAGTTGATGGGCGTGTCGCAAGTCGAGGCGGCGAAGGAGATTCGCGCCCAGGCGGCCGACTGGAACGCTTATCGTCAAAAGCTTGCCAGTGCCGCTCCAATGAGCAGCCAGGGTCAGGATGCGCAACAGGTCTCCAGCGGCAAGATCAGCAGTTCGGTGACGGACAAGGCACCGGTCGCCAAGGACTCCGCCAGGGAAGTGCTGAAACTGTCCAAGGGCGAAGCTCCCGGCGATCAGACCGCTGCCGGCGGCGGCAAGGCTCTGACTGCGCAGGACAAGAAGAATGCCGCGCAGGAAGAGGCGATTGCCAAGGCCAAGGCGATGGAAGAAGAGAAGACCCGCTTGGCGATGCTGGAGCAGAACCTCAAGGACATGCAGCGTCTTGCCGAACTGAAGTCGCAAGCTGCGGCCTTGGCGCAATCCGCCAGCGCTGTTTCCGATGTCGCGGCAGCCTCCGACGTAGCGGCGGCCAGCGAAGTCGCTGCGGCATCTGCACCGGTTGCTCAGCCCAAACCCAAGGCCGTTGCGCCCAAGGTGGTCGAGCCGGAGCCGACACTGGTTGACGAGATTCTGGGTAATCCGCTCTATCTGGCCGGCGGGGTTGCCGTGCTGGCAGCCCTCGGCGGTCTGGGCTATATGATGCAGCGCCGGAGGAAGAGTCCGGTCGCCGCATTCAGCGAAAAACAGGATGAGGTCGGCGAGATCACAGGCCGGATAAGCACGCCCCAGGCGCCGTCTCCGGATACCGGCGATTTCACTGCGCTGGCCGGTGTCAATGAGGTCGAGAGCTCGCAGTCCGACGACGTGGATCCGATCAGTGAAGCCGATCTGTTCCTGAACTTCGGTCGCGATGCCCAGGCGGAGGAAGTGCTGAAGGAAGCCTTGCTGCGCACGCCGGACGACCATCGCATCCATCTCAAGCTGCTCGGCATCTATGCCAACCGCGTGGACGTGAATTCGTTCGCGGCCATCGCGCATCAACTGCAGGATTCCGGCGACGCGCCTGCTTGGGAACAGGCTGCGGCGATGGGCCGCAAGCTGGAGCCGAACAATCCGATGTATGGCGGCCCATCCATTGAGGATGCCGCGAGCGCGACCATGCAGACGATGGTGTTGAACACCGCACCGGAAATCGCAGCCGAGGAGACATCCTTGCCGGAAGTAGATTTCGACCTCGGTGAGGGCGATGCGGCGAAGACGATGATCCTGAATCCGGAGGAGACGCCGGCAGCGCAGGAATTCGCGATGGACTTCGACCTGACTTCGATCGGTCCGACGCAGGCTGTTGCGCCCGACATGGATTTCGACATCACCTCGACCAGTCCGGCGATGCCGGCGGCTACCGTGACCGAAGAAGCCGTCGCCGTGCCGGAAGAGCCAGCCGAGGCGGGCTTGCCGAATCTGGATGATCTGGTTTTCGACATAGGCGGTACATCTTTGCCGGTCGCCGAGCCGGAAGAGCCGAAGAAGGTTGAACTGGAGGATGCTGACGTGATGGAGTTCTCGCTGGACTTCCCGGTAGAGGAAGAGCCAGCCAAGCCGGCGATGCCTGCGGCCGATCTCGGCCTGTCCGGCATCAGCCTGAATCTGGACGATATCGGTGCTCCAGAGGAAGCCGGTGCGGAAGTCGTCAAGGACGAGCGCTGGCACGAAGTCGCGACCAAGCTCGATCTGGCTCGCGCCTATCAGGAGATGGGCGACCAGACCGGCGCTCGCGAAATCCTCGAAGAGGTTCTGCGCGATGGCGACGCAGAGCAGCAAGAGGCGGCTCAGGCGTTGATCGATCAACTGATTTGATCGTGCGTTCTCAAATGACGGCAGCTCGAAACAGGGCTGCCGTTTTCTTTTTGTCCGGCGCAGGGAGTTTTGCGTGAGATTCCATCCCGCCACCCAGATATTTGTCTGGTGTTTACTGGTTGCGATATTGCAGTTGCTGAAGTTCAATGCGCTGTTGCTCGCGGCGGGTTTGGTGCTGTTGTGCGCGCTCGCTGTTTCCCGGCACAAGTTCGCTCAACTGTTGCGCCGCACCCGCTGGATCATGCTGTCGTTGTTGCTGATCTATGCCTGGAGTACGCCGGGCGCAGCGCTGTACGAGCCGTTCGGTGCGTTCAGTCCCAGTCGCGAGGGACTGCTCGATGGCCTGTCGCAATTGCTCAGACTGCTGGCCGCGCTGGCCGCGCTGGCGATGTTGCTGGACCGGCTGCACCGCATGCAGTTGATTTCCGGTCTCTATACGCTGTTCGCGCCGCTGCAATGGATGGGCGGAGTGCGCGAACGTTTCGCGGTGAGGCTGGCGTTGACGCTGCATTACGCCGAGGCGGCGATGCTGCGCGGCAAGCGCGGCTGGCGGGAGACGTTGGACGGCCTGCTTGAGCCGCATGGCGAACCGACTCGCGAGATGGAGTTGCCGCTGTATCGCTTTGGTTACGCCGACGCGCTGCTACTGGGCCTCGCGCTGTTGCTGTTATGGTGGAGCTTGTGATGAGGATCGCACCATGAGGATCGCACTGGGCATCGAATACGACGGCCGACCGTTCTCAGGTTGGCAGAGTCAGGCGGATCGCGCGACGGTGCAGGGCGCGTTACAGGTCGCGCTGAGCCAGATCGCCGGCGAAGTCATCGCCGTCACCGCCGCCGGACGTACAGACGCTGGCGTGCATGCGACCGAACAAGTGGTGCACTTCGACACGCAGACCAACCGGCCGCTGACCGCCTGGGTGCGCGGCGCGAACGCGCTGCTGCCGGAGAGCGTCGCGGTGCGTTGGGCGCATGCGGTACCGGACGAATTTCACGCGCGCTTCTCTGCGCACGGACGTAGCTACCGCTACCTGTTGCTGAACCGCGCGATGCGCCCGGCGATCCAATCCGGCAAGGTTGGCTGGTTCCATGCGCCGCTGGATGTCGAAGTGATGCGGGAGGCCGCGCAGCACCTGCTGGGCGAGCACGACTTCAGCGCGTTCCGCGCGGCGGAATGCCAGGCCAAGTCGCCGGTTAAAACGCTGACCCGGCTCGACATCCGCCGCGAGAGCGACATGATCGTGTTCGATCTCAGCGCGGGTGCATTCTTGCACCACATGGTGCGCAATATCGTCGGCTGTCTGGTCTACGTCGGTAAAGGCAAGCATCCGCCGGAATGGCTGCGCGATGTGCTGGAAGGCCGCGAGCGCCGTCTTGCCGCGCCGACCTTCGCGCCCGATGGCTTATACTTGCGCCGCATTCGATACGAGGAAAAATGGGGATTGCCGCAGATGGACGACGAAACGATGCCGGGAGAATTGCTGTGACGCGAATCAAAATCTGCGGCATCACGCGCGCGGAAGATGCGATGGCCGTCGCCGCCAGCGGCGCGGACGCGATCGGGCTGGTGTTTTACGCGAAGAGCCCACGCCATGCGAGCGCCGAACAGGCGGCGCAACTGGCCGCCGTGCTACCGCCGTTCGTCACCACGGTCGGTCTGTTCGTCGATGCCGACGCGGCGTTTGTGCGCGAGGTGTTGCGTGTAGTGCCGCTGGACGTGCTGCAATTCCACGGCGATGAAACGCCCGAATACTGCGCGCAATTCGGCAGGCCCTACCTCAAGGCGATCCGCGTCAAAGCCGGGGTGGATTTGCTACAATGCGCGGCGCAATTTTCCACGGCCCAGGCGCTGTTGCTGGATGCCTATGTGGCGGGCGTGCCGGGCGGCACCGGGGCGACTTTCGATTGGGGGCTGATCCCGCGGCAACTGCCGCTGCCGGTGATCCTGTCGGGCGGGCTGGATGCGGAAAACGTTGCGGAGGCGATAGAGCGGGTGCGCCCCTACGCGGTGGACGTGTCCAGTGGAGTAGAGGTGGGCAAAGGAATCAAGGATGCGGCGAAGGTCGCGGCATTTGTCAACGAGGTAAAACGAGTCGATGTACAACTATCCCGATAGCAAAGGCCACTTCGGCCCCTATGGCGGCATCTACATGGCGGAGACGCTGATGCCTGCGGTCGAAGAACTGCGCCGCCAGTACGAGCATTTTCGCGGCGATCCCGAGTTCAAGTCCGAGTTCGAATACGAGCTGAAGCACTATGTCGGCCGTCCCAGCCCGATCTATCACGCAAAGCGCCTGTCCGAGCATTTCGGCGGAGCCCAGATCTACCTGAAGCGAGAAGACCTGAACCACACCGGCGCGCACAAGATCAACAACGCCATCGGCCAGGCCCTGCTCGCCAAACGCATGGGCAAGAAGCGCGTGATCGCCGAGACCGGCGCGGGCATGCACGGCGTCGCGACCGCGACCGTCGCCGCGCGCTTCGGCATGGAGTGCGTGGTGTACATGGGCGCGGAAGACGTGCAGCGCCAGGCGCCGAACGTGTTCCGCATGAAGCTGCTGGGTGCGACCGTTATTCCGGTGGAGAGCGGTTCGCGCACGCTGAAGGATGCCTGCAACGAGGCGATCCGCGACTGGGTCACCAACGTCGAAACGACTTTCTACATCTTCGGCACTGCGGCAGGCCCGCATCCTTACCCGATGATGGTGCGCGACTTCCAGTGCGTGATCGGCAACGAGGCCCGTGTGCAGATGCCCGAGCTGATCGGCCGCCAACCGGATGTCGTGCTGGCCTGCGTCGGCGGCGGCTCCAATGCCATCGGCATGTTCCATCCCTACATCGACGTGCCGAACGTGAAGCTGATCGGCGTCGAGGCGGGCGGCCACGGCATCGAAAGCGGCTCGCATGCCGCGCCGCTGACCGGTAATGCCAAGGTCGGCGTGCTGCACGGCAACAAGGTCTATCTGATGCAAGACGAGAACGGCCAGATCATCGAGACCCACTCGATCTCCGCCGGTCTGGATTACCCCGGCGTCGGCCCCGAGCATTGTTTGCTGAAGGACATCCACCGCGCCGAATACGTTGCGATCAACGACGACGAGGCCATCGCCGCGTTCGACGCGCTGTGCCGCTACGAGGGCATCATCCCCGCGCTGGAATCCAGCCACGCGCTGGCGCATGCGATGAAGATCGCGCCGACGATGGGCAAAGACAAGGTGCTGCTGGTCAACCTGTCCGGCCGCGGTGACAAGGACATGAACACGGTCGCCAAGATCAAGGGGATCACGTTATGAGCCGCATCCAGGCAGCATTTGAGAAGTTGAAAGTCCAACAGCGCAAGGCGCTGATCCCGTTCGTCACCGCAGGCGACCCGAATCCGCAAGTGACCGTGCCACTGATGCACGGGCTGGTCGAGGCGGGCGCGGACGTGATCGAACTGGGCGTGCCGTTCTCCGACCCGATGGCGGACGGCCCGACCATCCAGCGCGCCTCCGAGCGCGCGCTCAAGCACAACGTGTCCTTGCGCGACGTGCTGGGCATGGTCGCCGAGTTCCGCAAGCAGAATGCGACCACCCCGGTGGTGCTGATGGGTTACGGCAATCCCATCGAGGCGATGGGCTGGGAGACGTTCGCCAAGCGTTGCGCCGAAGTGGGTGTGGATGGTGTGCTGACCGTGGACTTTCCGCCGGAAGAGAGCCACGAGGCGTTCGCGCATCTGGAGGCGCACGGTCTTGATCCGATCTTCCTGTTAGCACCCACCACCAGCGACGAGCGCATCGCCGAAGTCGCCAAGCTGGCGCGCGGCTACGTGTATTACGTGTCGCTGAAGGGCGTCACCGGCGCGGGTCACCTCGACCTGGGTGCGATAGCCGAGAAGCTGCCTCATCTGCGTAAATACATCTCGCTGCCGATTGGTGTGGGGTTCGGCATCCGCGATGCACAGACCGCGCTGGCGGTGGCCAGGCTGTGCGACGGCGTCGTCGTCGGCAGCCGCATCGTGCAGGAAGTGGAGAATTCGAACGAACAGGATGTCGTCGCCAACGTCGGCAAGCTGGTTAAAGAATTGCGCGTGGCGATAGATCAGGCGTAGTTCGGGCTTCGCCCGACATGGCGGGCAGAACCCGCCCTACGTTGTTATCCCAGAATACAGGAGGAGAGATTATGAGTTGGTTCCAGAAACTGTTGCCCCCGAAGATCAAGCGCCGCGACGGCGAGTCCAAGAAAACCATGCCGGAAGGCCTGTGGAGCAAGTGCCCTAACTGTCAGGCCGTGCTGTACCACTCTGACCTTGAGAAGAACCAGAGCGTCTGCCCGAAGTGCAGCCACCATCACCGCGTCACCGCGCGCACCCGTCTCGACCTGTTGCTCGACAGCGAAGGCCGTTTCGAGATCGGCGCGGAAGTGCTGCCTATCGACACGCTGAAGTTCAAGGACCAGAAAAAATACTCCGACCGTTTGATCGTGTCGAAGAAAACCACCGGCGAGGACGATGCGCTGGTGGTGATGCAGGGCAGCATCCATGCGGTGCCGGTGGTCGTCGCGGTATTCGAGTTCAGCTTCATGGGCGGCTCGATGGGCTCGGTGGTCGGCGAGCGTTTCGTGCGCGGCGTGCAGGTTGCGCTGGAACAGAAATGCCCCTTCGTCTGCTTCTCCGCCAGCGGCGGCGCGCGCATGCAGGAAGGCCTGTTGTCCCTGATGCAGATGGCCAAGACCTGCGCCGCGCTGACGCAGTTGAGTGAAGAAAAACTCCCGTTCATCTCGGTGCTGACCGACCCGACCATGGGCGGCGTCTCCGCCAGCTTCGCCTTCGTCGGCGACGTGGTGATCGCCGAACCCGGTGCGCTGATCGGCTTCGCCGGCGCCCGCGTGATCCAGCAGACCGTGCGCGAGACGTTGCCGGAAGGCTTCCAGCGCGCGGAGTTCTTGCTGGAACACGGCGCGGTGGACATGATCATCGACCGCCGCGAGATGAAGAACCAGCTCGCGACGCTGATCACGCTGCTGACCAAGCAGGCTGCGGTGGCGGAGATCGAGGCGGCTTAACCGTTAAGCTACATCACTATGAGCGCCACTCTCATTACAGCAATCGTTGGGGGCTTTGTGAGTCTTGCGGTTGCATTTCTCACGTACTGGTCAGCAAAGCGCAGAGAGCGAGAGGCTGAATGGCGAAAAGAGAAACTCGCGTATTACAAAGCTTTCGTTGAAAGCATGAGTGGGATCGTCGAAGGTGATGCAACTCCCGAGGGCCATAGGCTGTATGCGAAGACTACGAATAACCTTTTGTTATTTGCGCCTCAACCCGTTATTTCAGCCCTCAATGCATATCGCAGTGAGACCAGCATTTCCAATCAGCGCCGTTCCCAAGAGGAACATGACAAGTTATTGGCTGTGCTCTTTCTTGCAATCCGCAAAGATATTGGCGTGTCGCCTGAAGATAATGCTTCGACATTCAAGCCAGTTTTGTGGGCTTCTGGGGTGGGTAAGGATTCAATCTAGCTCACGTAGCAAGCGTAGGGCGGATGAGCCGCAGGCGTTATCCGCCGAATGTGAATTAAAAAACTTCGTCATAACCGATACGAACCATGCGGCGGAAGGCGCTACGCTTTTCCGCCCTACATTACATGCCATCTACTCTGCCTGACTGGCTTTCCTACCTAGAATCCCTGCACCCCAAGACCATAGAGCTTGGCCTGGATCGCGTCGCTCAGGTCAAGCAGCGGCTGGCTCTCCAGCCCGAATTTCCGGTCATCGTCGTCGGCGGCACCAACGGCAAGGGCTCGGTGTGCGCGATGCTGGAGTCCATCCTGCATGCCGCCGGGTACAAGGTCGGCTGCTATACCTCGCCGCATTTGCTGCGTTACAACGAGCGCGTGCGCATAGCTAAAAAACAGGCGAGTGATGCGGAGTTGTGCGCGTCGTTCGAGAGCATCGAGCAGGCGCGAAAAGGACTCCCTCCCCCTTGCAGGGGGAGGGCTGGGGAGGGGGTAGAAACGCTGCATTCTGATGAAGTCTACCCCCATCCTAAACGCCCCCTCGCTTCGCTCTCCCCCTCTGCAAGGGGGAAGGAATTGTCGGCGGAGTCTTCTGAAATATCTCTGACCTATTTCGAATTCGGCACGCTCGCCGCGATGTCTTTGTTCATTTCTCACAAGGTCGATGTCGCCATCCTCGAGGTCGGGCTGGGCGGCAGGCTGGATGCGGTGAACGTGTTCGACGCCGACTGCGCGGTGGTGACCAGTGTGGACATCGATCACGTCGATTACCTCGGCGACACGCGCGAGCAGATCGCGTTCGAGAAGGCGGGTATCTTCCGCAAGGATCGCGTGGCAATCTGTGCCGACGGCGATGTGCCGCAGGCGATTCGCGACCATGCGCAGCAGATCGGCGCGGAGCTGTGGTGCATAGGCAGCGAGTTCGGGTTTGAGGTAGATCGGGCTACGCCCGACGCGGCGGGCATAGTCCGCCCTACAGTTGATGGGCAGTGGAATTTCTTCAGCCCATCCGGCGAGCGACATTCTTTGCCTATCCCCGCGCTACGCGGCGCGTTCCAGTTGCACAACGCCAGCGCGGTGCTGGCGGCGCTGGATGCGCTGAAAGACAAGCTGCCGGTGAACATGGAGGCAGTGCGGCGTGGGCTGGTCGAGGTGCAGCTGGCCGGGCGCTTCCAGTTCGTGCCGGGCAGGCCGCAACTGATTTTGGACGTCGCGCACAACCCGCATGCGGCGCGTTCGCTGGCGCAGAATCTGGGTAGTCTGCCGCCGGCGAAGACCTTTGCGGTGTTTGCGATGCTGAAGGACAAGGACATGGCGGGCGTGGTGCAGGCGCTGGAGCCGCATATCGACGTGTGGCTGGTCGCGGGGCTGGATGTGCCGCGCGGTGCGAGTGCGGCGGAGCTCACTCGGGTGCTGAAAGACTGCGGCGTGCATGGGGAGATTCTGACCTTCGAAGCTGTCGCCGAAGCACTGCGCCAAGCCTGCAACGAGGCAGGCGAAAATGATAGAATCGCGGCCTTCGGATCGTTCCATACCGTGGCTGAAGCGATGCAGGCCCGGGAGCTTTCCGTCAATTAAGGATAGTGGCATGGCCAAAGAGCTGACAGACGACGAACTGAACCTGAGACGCAAGGCTCGCCGCCGCCTGATAGGCGCGATCGCGCTGACGCTGGCGGTGGTGGTGATCCTGCCTATGGTGCTGGAAAGCCAGCCCAAACCGACCGGTCAGGACATCGATCTGCGCATCCCCTCGCCCGAGAAGGCCGGCGAGTTCGTGACTAACGTCGCGATCTCCGAGGTTCCGGTGGCGCTGCCCGTCTCCGCCGTCGTTATAACATCCGCCGTTGCCGCGGTTTCCGAGCCGGTCGCGGCCTCCGCCGTCGCGAGCGTCGCCGAGCCCAAGCCCGTCGAATCCACGAAACCCGCTGAACCCAAGCCCGCCGAATCCAAATCCGCAGTCCAGGCCGCTTCTGCGCCTGCAGCCGGTACGAAAGAAGGCAAGGTTGTCACCTATGCCGCCCAAGTCGGTGCCTATTCCAATCCGAACACCGCGAAGCAGGAGCTTGCCAAGCTGAAGGGCTGGGGCTTCAAGGCTTATACCGAGAAGGCTGGGAACAAGATACGCGTGCGCGTCGGGCCTTATGAGGAACGAGTCAAGGCGGAGAAGGTCATAAAAATGCTGGAGAAGCATGGGCTGCATCCGAGCATCGTCAGCATCAAATGACCGGTTTCGATTACACCGTCATCGCCATTCTGGCGGCGTCGCTGGCTGTCGGCGTATGGCGCGGGCTGACTTACGAGTTGCTGTCGCTGGCCGGATGGCCGATCGCGTTCCTGTTGAGCAAGTTCTTTGCGTCCAGTGTCGCGCCGGCGATGCCGGGCGAGGGCGCGATGCGTACCGCCATGGCTTACGCCGCGGTGTTCGTCGCCGCGCTGATTCTGTGGAGTGTGCTGGTGTGGCTGTTCTCCCGGCTGGTGAAAGCGGTAGGTTTGGGCGGGCTGGATAGGACGATGGGCGGCGTGTTCGGGCTGGTGCGCGGATTGCTGGTGGTGCTGGCGCTGGTGTGGCTGGGCGGGCTGACGAGCATGCCGGAGCAGCCGTTCTGGCGCAATGCGCAGACCAGCCGGGCGGCCGAGGATGTGGCCTTGTGGACACGCGGCTGGTTGCCTGACGGCGTCGCGCAGCGCATTCGTTACGGCGCACGCGGTTAGCAGTTTTTGAGTGGTTAATTTTTAGGATAGAACATCATGTGTGGCATTCTCGGAGTCGTTTCGCATACGCCGGCCAATCAGTTGCTGTACGACGGCCTGCAGGTTTTGCAGCACCGCGGGCAGGATGCCGCCGGCATCGCCACGCTGGAGGGGCGCACCTTCCACCTGCACAAGGGCAACGGCCTGGTGCGCGACGTGTTCCGCACGCGCAACATGCGCGCGCTCAAGGGCAACGCCGGTATCGCGCATGTGCGCTACCCCACCGCCGGTTCCGCGGTGGATCACAACGAGGCGCAGCCGTTCTACGTGAACTCGCCGTTCGGCATCGTGCTCGGCCACAACGGCAACCTGACCAACACCGCCGAATTGCAGAAGCAGCTGTTCATGGACGACCTGCGCCACGTCAACACCAACTCCGATTCGGAAGTGCTGCTGAACGTGCTGGCGCACGAGCTGCAATCCAAGTCCAAAGGTTTGCGTCTGGACGTGCCGACCATTTTCGCCGCAGTGTCCGGCGTGCATCAGCGTTGCAAGGGCGCGTATGCGGTGGTGGCGATGATCGCCGGCTACGGCCTGTTAGCGTTCCGCGACATCTACGGCATCCGCCCGCTGGTGATCGGCGTGAACGAGACCGCGCAGGGTGCCGAATACCTGATCGCTTCCGAGAGCGTCGCGCTGGATACGCTGGGCTTCAAGTTCCTGCGCGATGTAGCACCCGGCGAGGCGGTGTTCGTCGACTTCGAGGGCAAGCTGCACAGCAAGCAATGCAGCGATAAGGCCAAGCTGAATTCCTGCATCTTCGAATACGTGTATTTCGCGCGTCCCGATTCGGTGATCGACGGCGTATCGGTGTACGAGACCCGCCTATACATGGGCGAATACCTCGCCGAAAAACTCAAGCGCACCTGGAGCGACGTGGACATCGACGTGGTGATCCCCATCCCCGACTCCAGCCGCCCGAGCGCGCTGCAACTGGCGAACCATCTCGACATTCCGTTCCGCGAAGGCTTCGTGAAGAACCGCTACATCGGTCGCACCTTCATCATGCCGGGGCAGGCGATGCGCAAGAAATCGGTGCGCCAGAAGCTGAACGCCATCGGCGTCGAATTCAAGGGCAAGAACGTGCTGCTAGTGGATGACTCCATCGTGCGCGGCACCACCAGCCGCGAGATCGTGCAGATGGCGCGCGACGCCGGCGCGCTGAAGGTCTACTTCGCCTCCGCTGCGCCGCCGGTGCGCTTCCCGAACGTGTACGGCATCGACATGCCGAGCCGCACCGAGCTGATCGCGACCGGTCGTAGCGACGAGGAGATATGCCGCGAGATCGGGGCGGACGGCATCATCTATCAGGATCTGGAAGACCTGAAGGCGGCGGTGCGCAAGGCCAATCCGGCCATCGTCGATTTCGACGCCTCCTGTTTCGACGGCTGCTACATCACCGGCGACATCACGACGGAATATCTGGATGCCATCGAGGCGGCGCGCGGCGCAAGCAAGTCCGACAAGCCCGTGGACGACGACCAGATGGAGTTGAATCTGGCGATGAGCGTCAGTTCGATGTAGGTAACCTGCTGTGCGGCCTGTGCCGGATTGACAGGCTGCGCAGGCCGATGTTACTTTCCGATTGCGCCGATTTGAGGAACAGCTTGCGGGCGCATAATAAATACAGCTAAAGCGGGCGAACCCGGTTTAGCTCTAAGCTTTCCGGGTTTTTGCATTTCAGGGGACATCATGTCAGATCAAGATCAATACCAGCCGGAGACGCTGGCGATACGCGCGGGCTCGGTGCAGAGCCAGTTCCACGAGCATAGCGAGGCGCTATTCCTGACCTCCAGCTTCACCTTCGACAACGCGGGGCAGGCCGCGCGGCGCTTCATCGGCGAAGAGGAAGGCAACATCTACGCGCGCTTCACCAATCCGACCGTGACGATGTTCGAGGAACGTCTCGCGGCGATGGAAGGCGCGGAGCAATGCGTCGCGACCGCATCCGGCATGTCGGCGATCCTCGCGTGCGTGATGGGTGTACTGAAGGCGGGCGATCATGTCGTCGCCTCGCGCAGTCTGTTTGGCGCGACGGTCAACCTGTTCAACAACATCATCAAGAAGTTCGGCGTCGAGACGACTTATGTCTCCGCGACCGATGTCGCCGAGTGGCAGGCCGCGGTGCGCCCGAATACGAAACTGTTCTTCTTGGAGACGCCATCGAACCCTCTGACCGAGATCTCCGACATCGCGGCAATCGCCGCGGTCGCGAAAGGCTGCGGCGCGCTGCTGGCGGTGGACAACTGCTTCTGCACGCCCATTTTGCAAAAGCCGCTTGAGCTGGGCGCGGACATCGTGATCCACTCCGCGACCAAATATCTGGACGGGCAGGGCAGGGTGCTGGGTGGCGCGGTGCTGGGCAGCAAGAAGAACATGGAAGGCGTGTACGGATTCCTGCGCACCGCGGGTCCGACGATGAGCGCGTTCAATGCTTGGATATTCCTGAAGGGCATGGAGACGCTGAAGATACGCATGGACGCACACTCGGCCGGCGCACTGGAACTGGCGCGCTGGCTGGAAGCGCAGCCCAACGTCGCGCGCGTGTTCTATCCCGGCCTGCCGTCGCATCCGCAGCATGAGCTGGCGATGCAGCAGCAGAAGACCGGCGGCGGCATCGTGTCGTTCGAGGTCAAGGGCGGCAAGGACGCGGCCTGGCGCGTGATCGACAGTACGAAGATGATCTCGATCACCGCGAACCTCGGCGACACGCGTACCACGATCACCCATCCGGCGACCACGACGCACGCGCGCATCACGCCCGAGGCGCGCGCCGCCGCCGGTATCACCGACGGCCTGATCCGCATCGCGGTCGGGCTGGAGGCGGTCGTGGACATCCGGAACGACCTCGCTCGCGGCCTGTAAATGGATGTTTTGGCCGCACAGATAGGCGGACTGCTCAAGTCCCACGGCCTGATGCTGGCGACCGCCGAATCCTGCACCGGCGGCGGCGTGGCGCAGGTCATCACCGATGTGGCGGGCAGCTCGGCATGGTTCGAGCGCGGCTTCGTCACCTATTCGAATCTCTCCAAGCAGCAGATGCTGGGCGTGTCCGAAGATACGCTGCAGCGGCACGGTGCGGTCAGTGAAGCGGTGGTACGCGAGATGGCCGCGGGCGCATTGCGGCACAGCGGCGCGCAGGTCGCGCTGGCGGTCAGCGGCATCGCGGGACCGGACGGCGGCACGCCGGACAAGCCGGTCGGCACGGTCTGGTTCGCCTGGGCGTTACGCGACGGCCCCGTCGTTTCCCGCATGCGCAGACTGGGCGGCAACCGCGCCGAAGTTCGCGTCAAGGCGGTGCGTATCGCGCTGCAAGGGGTTGTGGAGCTGCTGGGGCAGCGCACTGAAACTGCATAGACCACGATAGTCTACTAGCGGAATATTCCCTCCCCCTTGCAGGGGGAAGGAACTGGTTTGGTTCTAGTGGATAATCTGGGTTAATAAAAAAGAGAACGAACGTTCTGTACAAATTAAAAACGATGTGCCACAATCCGGCCACATTTTTTGAAAGGGGATAAACATGGACGACAACAAGAGCAAGGCACTCGCGGCGGCACTGAGCCAGATCGAAAAGCAATTCGGCAAGGGCTCGATCATGCGCCTGGGCGAGAGCGATGTCGCGAAGGACATCCAGGTGGTTTCCACCGGCTCGCTGGGTCTGGATATCGCGCTCGGCGTCGGCGGCCTGCCGCGCGGCCGAGTCGTCGAGATCTACGGCCCGGAATCTTCCGGCAAGACTACGCTGACGCTGCAAGTCATCGCCGAGATGCAGAAGCTGGGCGGCACCGCAGCCTTCATCGACGCGGAACACGCGCTCGACCCGCAGTATGCGCAGAAGCTGGGCGTAAAGGTCGAAGACCTACTGATCTCCCAGCCGGACAACGGCGAGCAGGCGCTGGAGATCGCCGATATGCTGGTGCGCTCCTCTTCCGTGGATGTCGTCGTGATCGACTCGGTCGCAGCGCTGACGCCCAAGGCCGAGATCGAAGGCGAGATGGGCGACGCGCAGATGGGTCTGCACGCCCGCCTGATGTCGCAGGCGCTGCGCAAGCTGACCGCCAACATCAAGCGTTCCAACACGCTGGTGATCTTTATTAATCAAATTCGCATGAAGATCGGCGTGATGTTCGGCAACCCCGAGACCACCACCGGCGGCAATGCGCTGAAGTTCTACGCCTCCGTGCGCCTCGACATCCGCCGCATCGGCGCGATCAAGAAGGGCGACGAAGTCATCGGCAACGAGACCCGCGTCAAGGTCGTGAAGAACAAGGTCGCCCCGCCGTTCCGCGAGGCGATGTTCGACATCCTGTACGGTGAGGGCATCTCGCGCGAGGGTGAGGTCATTGAACTGGGTGTGCAGCACAAGCTGGTCGAGAAATCCGGCGCATGGTACAGCTACAAGGGCGAGAAGATCGGCCAGGGCAAGGACAATGCGCGCGAATACCTGCGCGAGCATCCGGAGATCGCCTTCGAGATCGAGAACAGGGTGCGCGAAGCGCTGGGCGTGGCGCTGCTCGATGGCGGCGAAAAGACCAAGACCAAGGTGGCGGGCAAATCGGCTGCGAAGGACGCAGCCGAATAACTTCCGTCAAATCGCTGCTTATGTCCGGGTGCGCGGGTGAGGAAAAAGCCTGAAATAAGCCTGCGCACGCGCGCCTTGCAATGCCTGGCGCGCCGCGAATACAGCCGCGCCGAACTGCGCGCCAAGTTGTTGCCGCATGTGCAGGCCGATGAGGAATTCGACAGCGTATCGGCCACCGACCTCGATGCGTTGCTGGACGACCTGACGCAACGCGGCTGGTTGTCCGACGAACGCGCCGCGACACAACTGCTGCACGCCAAACGCGCTCGCTATGGCACCCAGCGCATCACCCACGAGTTGCGCCAGCGCGGCATAGACGAGACGCTGATCGCCGGAGCATTGCCGGAGTTGAAGGAATCAGAATTGGCGACGGCGCGCGAGGTATGGCGCAAGAAGTTCGGCGTCCCGCCGCAGGACGCAAAGGAAAAGGCTAGGCAGATGCGCTTTCTGCAATCGCGCGGGTTTTCGATGGACACGATCTTCAAAGTGATGACGATCCCACATTCTGCCGAGGACTAGTCGTGACGGGCTAGTCCGGGTTCGTCGTAAGAGTGTCTATTGCGCGGTAGGCATTCAGGGCTTCCTGTACATATTGGGGGGTAATTTTTGGCTTTGCTACAGGGTAAAGGGCCGCAATTTTCGCCCATACGGGAGTCTCTGTAGCGTGGCTACCTGCTGCTCTGAGCCGGGCAATGACGGCATTGCGTTGATTTTCGTCGCTTAAGTCGATCTTCAGGTGCTTTGCCAGTTGTACAGCCGCCCACTGAGTGCGCGCTAGTGCCAACGAGGCAGGGTCGGCTCCGGGCGGCGCACCCGCATTCCCCGCATGAAGTTTTTGGGGGCGATCTGTCATTTGTTCTGCATCTGCTGCAACAACAGCGCCAGCAGCAAGTCAGCGATCAGATCATCCCATTCATTCTGGCCTAAAAGATTCTGCAATTCCACAGTGGAATTGCCATGCGGGACATTGATAGTGATGGACGCCTGCCCGGTGTCGGCAGCCAATGCCGCCTTGGCTGTGCCGGAAATATTTACTGTGACATCCGGTGAAGAGACAGGAGCACTTCCGCCAGATTGTGCTGCGGAACTGGCAGCGGTTGCAGGAGAGCTTGCGGCACCGCCCATCGCGCCGCCAGCGCCCATTCCAGCGCCCATTCCAGCACCCATTCCAGCACCCATTCCAGCACCCATTCCAGCACCCATTCCAGCACCGCCCACGCCGCCTATCATTCCATTCATAATGTATGCTCTCCAAAGGGTTGATTGTCTATGTGGATCGTCTAGTCTTTATCGGTATAGCTCCCTGCCTGCTATCAGACGATCATTGTTAACCAGTCGCTCGTCCATTCCGGTCGCCAATCGCCAACAAGCGAAGCTGATCGCTACGCAACTTTCTCGACTTGCTGATGGAGCCATCATCGTGAAATGGGCATGCGGGGGAAATACTGTTGGTTCTTTATTTTGCTGTTCGCCGTTTGTGCAGGACTCGCTTTTCTGGTGAATTCACGGGAGTGGTGTGTAGCACTTCGCGGAGGTGAATAGCCGAGGTTGGTACGGGTATTCCGGCAGATATGCTTCCTGCAATCGCGCGGTTTCGGTTTCGATGTGATCGCTCAAGTGCTGCGGCTGGAGCCGGACGGACATGGCGTTCTTTAGTCTTGTGTCGTTTGTAGGGGCACGGCGCGCCGTGCCCTAAGGAGCGTTCCGCAGAACGAATTTCGCGAACCCTTCCCCGTGCGGTAGAATGCCGGCTCATGAATACCGTCCAGCTTTCCGTCGTCATTCCCGTCTATAACGAGGAGCAAGGCCTGCAGGCCCTGTTCGACCGCCTGTATCCGGCGCTGGATAAGCTCGGCATCGCCTACGAGGTCGTGTTCGTCAACGACGGCAGCCGTGACCGTTCCGCCGCGATCTTGCGCGAGCAATTCCAGAAGCGGCCTGATGTCACTCGCGTGGTGCTGTTCAATGGAAACTTCGGCCAGCATATGGCGATCATGGCCGGTTTCGAGCAGAGCCGCGGTCAGCGCGTGGTGACGCTGGATGCCGATCTGCAGAATCCGCCCGAGGACATCGGCGTGCTGCTGGCGAAGATGGACGAGGGGCACGACTATGTCGGCTCCATCCGCCGCCAGCGCAATGACAGCACTTGGCGGCATGTCGCCTCGCGCGCGATGAACGGGCTGCGCGAGCGCATCACCCGCATCAAGATGACCGACCAGGGCTGCATGTTCCGCGCCTACGACCGCCATGTCATCGACGCGGTCAACTCCTGCCGCGAAGTGAACACCTTCATTCCGGCGCTGGCCTATACCTTCGCGCGCAATCCCGCCGAGGTGGTGGTTGGGCACGAAGAGCGTACCGCGGGCGAATCCAAGTATTCGCTGTACAGCCTGATCCGCCTGAACTTCGACCTGATGACCGGCTTCTCGCTGGTGCCGTTGCAGATGTTCTCCATGCTGGGCATGCTGATCTCGTTATTCTCTGGCCTGTTCTTCGTGCTGCTGGTCGTGCGCCGCCTGATCATCGGGCCGGAAGCCGAAGGGCTGTTCACGCTGTTCGCGCTGATGTTCTTCCTGATCGGCATCGCGCTGTTCGGCATCGGACTGCTGGGCGAATACATCGGACGCATCTACCAGCAGGTGCGCCATCGTCCGCGCTATCTGGTCGAGGCGGTGCTGGAGCAGCAGGAAAAGGGCAGGGCGACAAGAGAGAAAAGCAGGACGAAAGCGGCGACCGAAGCGGTCGCCGGAGAGCCTGATCCGTTCGTTGCGGAGCCTAAAAAGAAGAAGGCCAAGCCAGCCGAGGCTGAGCACCCCTCGTTGTTCTCGGATAGCCAGGAATGAGCAAAGCCGTAGTTTTTGCGTACCACAATGTTGGTTACCGCTGCCTGAATGTGCTGCTGGCACATGGCGTTGACGTCGCGCTGGTGGTGACGCATCGCGACAATCCGAAAGAGACCATTTGGTTTGACAGCGTGCAGAAGCTCGCCGAGTTGCACGGCATTCCGGTGATCACGCCGGATAACCCGAATGCGCCGGAAGTGGTCGACCAGATTGCGGCATTGCAGCCGGACTTCTTCTTCTCCTTCTACTACCGCGAGATGCTGAAAGCGCCTTTGCTGGCGATTCCAAAGCAAGGCGCGCTGAACATGCACGGCTCGCTGCTGCCGAAATACCGTGGCCGCGTGCCGGTCAATTGGGCGATAATCCGCGGCGAAACGGAAACGGGCAGCACCCTGCACTACATGACCGAGAAACCGGACAACGGGGACATCGTCGCGCAGCAGGCCGTGCCGATTCTGCCGAACGATACTGCGCATGAAGTATTCCAGAAGGTGACGGTGGCGGCGGAGATGGCATTGAATAATGCGCTCCCCGCGTTGTTGGCGGGCACTGCCAAAGCCGAGAAGCAGGATTTGAGCAAGGGCGCTTATTTCGGCGGACGCAAGGCTGAGGATGGCGTCATAGACTGGTCGCAGTCGGCGCTGGAGATACACAACCTGGTGCGCGCGGTGGCCTCGCCGTATCCGGGTGCGACGACTACGCTGATGGGCAAGCCCATGCGCATCCTGCAGACGCTGGTGACCGGCTGCACCGTGACAAGCGAGAAGCCCGCCTTCTACGTGAAGGAAGGCAAGGCCTATGCGATCTGCGGCAGCGGCGTGTTGCGCGTGGTGCGCTTCGAACTGGACGGCGTCGAGACGAGCGCGGCGGAATTTGCCGTCAAGCACGGCGATACAAGATTTGAATTCAATTGTTAAGGAAGTGAAATGAAAAAAGTACTGATCCTCGGCGTGAACGGCTTTATCGGCCACCACCTGTCCAACCGCATCCTCGAGACCACCGACTGGGAAGTCTACGGCATGGACATGAGCACCGACCGCATCAGCGACCTGATCGGCAAGCCGCGCTTTCATTTCTTTGAAGGCGACATCACCATCAATAAAGAGTGGGTCGAGTACCACGTCAAGAAGTGCGACGTGATCCTGCCGTTGGTGGCGATCGCCACTCCGGCCACTTACGTGAAGCAGCCGCTGCGTGTATTCGAGCTGGACTTCGAAGCCAATCTGCCCATCGTGCGCGCCGCCGTAAAGTACAACAAGCATCTGGTGTTCCCGTCCACCTCCGAAGTCTACGGTATGTGCCACGACGAGGAATTCGATCCGGACAATTCCGAACTGGTCTGCGGTCCGATCAACAAGCCGCGCTGGATCTACTCAAACTCCAAGCAGCTGATGGATCGCGTGATCTGGGGTTACGGCATGGAAGGCCTGAACTTCACGCTGTTCCGTCCGTTCAACTGGATCGGTGCCGGCCTGGATTCGATCAACACGCCGAAGGAAGGCAGCTCGCGCGTGGTGACCCAGTTCCTCGGTCACATCATTCGCGGCAACAACATCAGCCTGGTCGACGGCGGCCACCAGAAACGCGCCTTCACCTATATCGACGACGGCATCGACGCGCTGATGAACATCATCGAGAACAAGGACGGCGTGGCCACCGGCAAGATTTACAACATCGGCAACCCGACCAACAACTTCGCGATCCGCGATCTGGCCGACATGATGCTGAAGCTGGCGAACGAGTATCCGGAATATGCCGAATCCGCCGCCAAGGTGAAGATCGTCGAGACGACTTCCGATGCCTACTACGGCAAGGGCTACCAGGACGTGCAGAACCGCGTGCCGAAGATCACCAACACCTGCGAAGAGCTGGGCTGGAAGCCGACCACGACCATGGCCGACACGCTGCGCAAGATCTTCGACGCCTACCGCACCCAGATCGCCGAGGCCCGCGGCCTGGTCGATTAATCAATACCTTCTCCCGCGCTGACGCGCACCCCTCTCCCGCTCGCGGGAGAGGGGCTGGGGGAGAGGGAACTCGCAATGTCTAGACAACTCGCTCTCAAGATCGACGTAGACACCTATCGCGGCACCCGCGAGGGCGTGCCGCGTCTGGTGGAAACGCTACAGCGCCACCACGCGCAGGCGACTTTCTTCTTCACGCTGGGTCCGGATCACATGGGGCGCGCGATCAAGCGCGTGTTCCGTCCGGGTTACCTGTCCAAGGTGTCGCGCATGTCGGTGGTGGAGCACTACGGCATCAAGACGCTGCTGTACGGCACGCTGCTGCCCGCGCCGGACATCGGCCGCAAGTGCGCCGACATCATGCGCTCGGTGCGCGATGCGGGCTTCGAGACCGGAATCCATTGCTATGACCACATCCGTTGGCAGGATCACGTCGCGGACAAGGACGAGGTCTGGACGCGGCGCGAGTTGCAGCGCGCGGTGGATCGCTATACCGAAATCTTTGGCGAGAAACCGCATGCCCATGCCGCCGCCGGCTGGCAGATGAACCGCCATGCGTTGCGCATGATGCAGCATCTCGGCTTCGCCTACAGTTCCGATACGCGCGGCGCGCAGCCCTGCATCCCGACCTGGAACGCCGAGATCGTCAACTGTCCGCAGTTGCCGACCACGCTGCCGACGCTGGACGAACTGATCAATCGCGACGGCATCACGCTGGACAACATCGCGCAGCACGTATTGCGCATGACCGAGGCGGAGCAGCCCTGCGGCCATGTGTTCACGCTGCATGCCGAACTGGAAGGCGGCAAATGGATGCCGGTTTTTGAGCAGCTGCTTGCGGGCTGGCAGGCGCAGGGTTACGACTTGGTGTCGATGCGCCAGTATCTCGCGCAACTCAATCTCGCCGCCTTGCCGCGCAAGGAGATTTCGTTGCGCGAAATCGAGGGGCGTATCGGCAAGCTGGCGGTCGTGGCGTAACTTACGCATTCAATTGTGCAAGTTCCGCGATTGCGGGTATATTCGCGCTCGACACGAGCTTGGCGGGATGGGCTCCAATGCGAGGAGGGACGATGTCGGAAGCGAAGGGAATCGATCACTGGGTGGCAGTGCTGACGCAGGCAGAATTGCCGGTATTGAGGCAGACCGCGCGCGACCTGGAAGAATTGCGCGCCGACGACGAAAAGCTCACTGCCACCGCGGTTGCGAATATCATCGCACGCGACCCGATCATGACCGTCAAGTTGCTGCGCTACCTGCAGCAGCACAAGCACAAAATACAGACCACCGAGGTTATCCAAGTCGAGCAGGCCTTGCTGATGCTGGGCATCGAACCGGTGTTCAATAAAGTCCCACCCGCGCCGCTGATCGACGACGCGCTGAAGAGTAATTCCCCGGCGCTGCTGCATCTGTTGCGCACCATCCATCGCGCCCATCAATCTTCCGAATACGCCAAGGACTGGGCCGTGCGTCTGCGCGACCTGCATTTCGAGGAAGTGCGCATTGCAGCGCTGCTGCACGACATCGCCGAGATACTGATGTGGTGCTTCGCACCGGACGATATGCTCGAAGTCGAGAGACTCCGGATTCTGGAGCCGACGGTGCGCACGCGCGTCATTCAGGCGCGTGTATTCGGCTTCACCATGTTCGAGTTGCAGCGCGTGATTGCCGAGCAGTGGGAATTGCCGCAATTGTTGCTGACGCTGATGAACGACTCCTGCGCGCACCTGCCGCGCGTGCGCAACGTCGTGCTGGCGACCAACCTGGTGCGCCATTCGGCTAAGAGCTGGGACGATCCGGCGCTGCCGGACGATTACAAGGATATCTCTGAGTTACTGCGGATACCGGTCGAGGATGTGATGCAAATGATCGCCGTCGATGCAGGCATAGCCTGCGATATCAACCAGCCGCGTCGGGGACTGGACGATTAGTCTTCGCCCGGTGAAATTTCCGCATTGCGGTGCTCGATCTTTTCGCCCGATGCCTTCTTTAACGTGAAACTCGCGTAGCGAGACCTTGCCCCTCTCGCCGCGCTTGCGGGAGATAGCCGGGGAGCGGGGACGGGTATGGCAAGTTTCATCATCAGGGGCGGCACATTTGCCCGGCCCGTTAGATAAGGATTGCCCGTTGCAGGGTTGTTGCTTTGCGCATAACCTTTCATGACTGTCGGCAGTCGGAGAAGCGTGTAACATTCTTCTCGGGTCCGATGCATTGTCGCTAGGGGGAATAATGACGGTTTCGATTGCGGTTTTCTGTGTCGTAGCCGACGATGGAGTGCAATGCCGACAGGCAAAGGCGTTGGCTTGCGCTGCGATTGCGGATTCCCGTCGCCGTCTTTCTCGATGAGGGGGCGCTATGTCGGTTAATCCAGCATCTTCGTTATCATTAAATCCGGATATGGCGTTGCGCCGTGTCTGGTGGTTGCTTGCCGCGCTCGCCACCGGATTTCTGCTGATCTGGCTATTGCCCACTCCCGCCGTGTTCCGCGGCATCGCCAATTACCAGCCTATGCATATGACGATGGAACTGTTCTCCATCGTCGTCGCGATGCTTATCTTCGGTGTGGTGTGGAATGCCTATAGCGACGAGCGCGCGGGCAACGTGATGATCATCGCGTGCGCGATGCTGGCGGTGGGGCTGATCGATTTCGTCCACATGCTGTCGTTCAAGGGCATGGCGGATCTCGTCACGCCCTCAGGGCCGGAGAAGGCGATCAACTTCTGGCTGGCCGCGCGTTTCCTCGCCGCGCTGGCACTGCTAGTGGTTGCGATGCGGCCATGGACGCCGCTGGCCTCTCCCGTGAAGAAGTACTGGCTGCTTGCTGGCGCGCTCGCCATCGTGCTGCTGGTCGTGTGGATCGGGCTGTTTCAGCAGGATCTGCTGCCGCGAACCTTCATCGAGGGGCAGGGGCTCACGCCGCTGAAGATCGCCGCCGAATACCTGATCGTCGCGATGCTGGCGGTGACCGCGCTGCTGTTCTACCGGCAGGCGCGCCGCGGCGCGACGCATGAGGCTACCGGCCTGTTCGCCGCCGTGGCGATTTCGGTACTGAGCGAACTGAGTTTCACGCTGTACAAGGATGTCACCGACGTCTTCAATCTGCTCGGTCATGTGTACAAGGTCATCGCCTATCTCTACATCTACCGGGCGATGTTCGTCACCCTGGTGCGCGAACCCTACCAGCGGCTGGGTGCGGCGGAGAAGGAATTTCGCACCACGTTCGAACTGGCGGCGGTGGGCGTGGCGCATGTTGCGCCGGACGGCCGCTGGCTGCGCGTCAACCAGCGCTTGTGCGATATGCTGGGCTACAGTCGCGAAGAGCTGTTGAACAGAACCTTTCAGGACATCACTCATCACGACGACATCGAACTCGACCTGGACTATGTGCAGCGCATCCTGTCGGGGGAGATTACGAATTACTCGATCGAGAAACGCTATCTGCACAAGGACGGCAGGATCGTATGGGGCAACCTCACGGTTGCGCTGGTGCACCACCGCGACGGCAGTCCGAACTATTTCATCTCCGTGATCTCGGACATCACCGAGCGCAAGAAGGCGGATCAGGAGTTGCAGGCATACCGGCAACATCTGGAGGAGATGGTCGACGACAGAACGGAACAATTGCGACAGGCAAAGGAGGCGGCGGAGACCGCCAATCTTGCCAAGAGCGCGTTCCTGTCCAACATGAGCCATGAGCTGCGCACGCCGCTGAATGCGATCCTGGGCTTCTCCGAGTTGATGGTGAACGACCCGGAGACGCCGGCCGCGCAAAAGGCCAATCTGGACATCATCAACCGCAGCGGAACCTATCTGCTCGGCATGATCAACGATGTGCTGGATCTGTCCAAGATCGAGGCGGGGCGGCTCGATCTTGATGTCAAAGGGTTCGATCTGATGGCCATGCTGGAGGATGCCGGCAAGCTGATCGAGCAGCGCGCGTTGAGCGGCAATCTGACCTTCAGTCTGGACCTCGATCCCGACATGCAGCGTTATGTCTGCGGCGATGGCGGCAAGCTGCGACAAGTGGTGGTCAATCTGCTGGGCAATGCGGTGAAGTTTACGTGTGAAGGCGGAGTGATCCTGCGCGCCGGCACCCGGCCTATGGATGATCCCGCGATGGTCAGGTTGCGCATCGAGATCGAGGACAGTGGTATCGGAATACCGGCAGACAAGTTCGACGAATTGTTCAAGCCGTTCGTGCAACTGGCAGAGACTAGCGGAACCAGGGGCACCGGTCTGGGATTGGCCATTTCCAGGTCGCTGGTCGAATTGATGGGCGGGCGCATCGACGTCGAGAGTTCACCGGGCAAAGGCACGACATTTGCCATCGACCTGCCGCTGCCGTTGAGCGACGCGGCGGAGGTGGCGGCCAGAACCAGCGTCCCTCCCGTGGTGCAGGGGCTGGCGCCCGGCCAGCCGGCCTGGCGTCTGCTGGTCGTCGATGACAATCAACCGAACCGGGTGTTGCTGGTCACCTTGCTCGCGCAGGCCGGCTTTCAGGTGCGCGAGGCCGAGAACGGGCAGGAGGCCGTGCTGGCGTTCGAGCAATGGCAGCCGCACCTGATCTGGATGGATATGCGCATGCCGGTGATGGACGGTTATCAGGCCTCGGCGAAAATCCGCAGCCTGCCGGGTGGAGAAGCGGTGAAGATCATCGCGCTTACCGCCAGCGCCTTCAAGGAGCAGCACGAGCTGATCCTGCAGGCCGGCTGCAACGAGGTGGTGCACAAGCCCTACAAGGCAGCAGAAATTTTCAAGGCGCTGGGCCAGCACTTGGGCGCAACGTTTATTTATCGGGGCGAAGAGATCGCAGAGCCGCATCTCAATGGACTGGTCACCGGGGCTGGGCTTGCGACTATCCCCGCAGAATTGCGTGCCGAATTGCGCCGGGCCGCTTTAGAGCTGGATACACATGGCGCCGCCGGTGCAATCGAGAAAATAGCCGGATTGAACGCGCAGATCGGTGCAGGGCTGCAGACGCTGGCGCAGCAATATCGCTACGACCGGATCGTCAGTCTGATCGACGAAGCCGCTGGAGATTAATGCTGGGGAATATGTGATGACCAACGAACAATACAGGAGCGGCTCTATCGTCATCGTCGACGATAACCCGGACAACCTGCGGGTGCTGAGCAACGTGCTGGAACAGGCTGGATTTGTCGTGCGCCCGGCGATCAGCGGCGAGATGGCGCTGCAGTCCATCCAGCTGAATCCACCCGATCTGATCCTGCTCGACATCCGCATGCCCGGCATGGACGGTTACGAGACCTGCCGGCATCTGAAGGCTGATCCGCTCACGCGCGACATCCCGGTGATCTTCATCAGCTCACTGCAGGAGACCGGCGACAAGGTGGCCGCTTTCGCGGCCGGCGGGGTCGATTATGTGACCAAGCCGTTCCAGTTCGAGGAGGTGTTGGCGCGGGTGAGGGCGCACATGGAACTGCATCACATCAAGCGCCATCTGGACGACATGGTTGCGTCACGAACCCAGGCGCTACGCGACACGATGGCATCGCTGGCCGCCAGTCATCAGCAATACCGCGCGATCCTGGAACAGGTCATCGACGCCATCGGCCTGACGGTCGAATACCGCGATCCTTATACCGCCGGCCATCAGCGCCGTGTCGCCGAGCTGGCGCAGGCGATAGCCCGCGAGATGGGCATGCAGGAGAACGCGCTGGAGGGGATACGCCTCGGTGCGCTGGTGCATGACATCGGCAAGGTGCGCCTGCCGACGGAGATACTCAATCGTCCGGGACGCTTGAGCGAGCTAGAATTTGAAATGATCAAGACGCATTCCGAGATCGGCAGCGACATCGTCAAGGAAGTCAGCTTCCCCTGGCCGGTCGCACAGATGATCGCCCAGCACCACGAGCGCATCGACGGCAGCGGTTATCCGCAAGGGCTGAAGGGGGACGACATCCTGCCGGAGGCCCGCATCATCGCGGTGGCCGACGTGGTCGAAGCGATGGTGTCGCACCGGCCTTATCGCGCCGCACTCGGAGTGGACCAGGCGCTGGCGGAGATACGCAATGGGCGCGGCAGGCTATATGACCCGGAAGTAGTCAGAGTCTGTCTGATCCTGTTCGAACAGCGCGGCTTCCAGTTCAGTTCGCAGGTGTTCTGACGTTCCGCTGTTCTTTCGGCAGCACCTACAGATTCGCGAGCGCGCGCCCGATCTTTGTATCTGCCTCGCGCGCCAGTTCCACCAACTTCGCATCGCCGAGGATGACCATCAGCGCGGACGGTGCTGCCAATTCCACCGAGACTTTCCCCGCAGAGACCTCGCGCACCACCGCGTTGCACGGCAACAGACTCGCTACATCGCTGTTTGCGGTATAGGCCTCGTAAGCCATATTCGGATTGCACGCCCCGAGGATCACCGTCGGCACGATGTCCTTGCCGGTCTTTTCTTTGATCTTGGTATGCATGTCGATGCGGGTCAGGATGCCGAAGCCCTCGGCAGCCAGCGCCTTGGTCGTGCGCTCGACGGCTTCGTCTACGGTGGCAGCGATTTCGCGTTTGAAATTGATGGCGGTCATGTTGGTTATTTTCAGGATAGGGAGCGGCAATCATAGTGCAAATGCGCTTGCTGAAATATGCGTGACTTTGCTTATTTCATGCGAGCTTCAGACGGCAAGGCGCGACTGGTAAAGCGCCACGGATAACAGTGGCGTGGCAGCCTAGATATTCTGGGTGATGAGGTCGAGCACTGTCTGCTCCAAATTAGGCGCAAGAAAATCCAGCTCGACGTTGTCCGGCATCGAGCGCAGCCAGGTGAGCTGGCGTTTCGCCAACTGGCGCGTCGCGGCGATGCCTTTCTCCATCAGCTGGCCTTTGTCGATCTCTCCGTCCATGTATTCCCAGGCCTGGCGGTAGCCGACGCAGCGCATCGAGGTCATGTCCGGGTGCAGCGGATATTTGTCGCGCAAGCCGCGCAGTTCTTCGATCAATCCATCCTTGAGCATCTGCTGGAAGCGCACGGCGATGCGCTGGTGCAGCACGCTGCGTTCGCTCGGGACTAGTGCGATCGAGGTGACGTCGTAGGGCAGTTCATGCTGCGTCTGCTGTTTCAGCAGTTCCGACATCGGCGATCCGGTGAGGCGGTAGATCTCCATCGCGCGCTGGATGCGCTGCGTGTCGGCGGGAGCGAGGCGGGCGGCGGTCTCGGCATCCACCTTGGCGAGTTCTGCATGCAGGTGTTCTATACCATGCTCGGCGATCTCGGCGTCGAGTTCGGCGCGCACCGCCGCATCGGCTTGCGGCAGCTCGCTCAATCCTTCGCGCAACGCCTTGAAATACAGCATCGTGCCGCCGACCAGCAGCGGTATCTTGCCGCGCGCGGTGATGTCCTCCATCAAGCGCAGCGCGTCGTGACGGAACGCCGCGGCGGAATAGGCCTCGGTGGGATCGATGATGTCTATCAGGTGATGCGGCGCGCGGGCCAGCGTCGCCGCATCCGGCTTGGCGGTGCCGATGTCCATGTCGCGGTACACCAGCGCGGAATCCACGCTGATGAGTTCCACCGGCAGGCGCTGGACCAGTTCCACCGCGACACCGGTCTTGCCGCTGGCGGTGGGGCCCATCAGGAAGATCGCCGGAGGCAGCTTTGTCATGCCAGCTTCCTGTCCCGTGTCTCGCGCAGCGTCAGCGCGGCCAGCAGGCTGATCGCGGCGGCGACGGAGACGTAGCCGCCGACCCAGGCAAGGCCGCCGTGCAGCACCAGTTGCTGTGCGATGTAGGGCGCGAGCGATGCACCGAGGATGCCGCCGAGGTTGTAGGCCGCGCCCGCACCCGTGTAGCGCACCGAGGTCGGGAACAGCTCGGGCAGCAACGCGCCCATCGGCGCGAAGGTCGCGCCCATCAGGAACAACTCTATCGACAGGAACGCGGTGATCTGCCACATCGAGCCGCTGCCCAGCATCGGGGCGAGCAGAAAGCCGGACAACAGCGCCGCGCTGCTCGCGACAATCAGCACCGGGCGGCGTCCGTAGCGGTCGCCCGCGATGGCTGAGAGCGGTGTGGCCGCGGCCATGAACACGACGGCGACGCACAGCATGCCGAGGAATTGCGGGCGCGGGATGCCCAGCGTGGCGACGCCGTAGCTCAGCGCGAACACCGTGGAGATGTAGAACAGCGCGTAGCACACCACCATCACCAGCGCGCCCTGAATCAGCGGTTTCGAATGATGTGCGAACAGCTCCGCCAGCGGCAGCTTGGGCGGCTGGTGGGACTTCAGTGCCTGTGCGAACACCGGCGTCTCGGCGAGTTTCAGTCGCACATACAAGCCGATGACGACCAGCACGGCGCTGGCGAGGAAGGGGATGCGCCAGCCCCAGTCGCGAAATTCCGCATCGTCGAGTCCGAACGACAGAAACAAGAAACTGCCGGTCGCCAGCAGGAAGCCGACCGGCGGGCCGAGTTGCGGGAACATGCCGAACCAGCCGCGCCTGCCCTCGGGCGCATATTCCGCCGCCAGCAATGCCGCGCCGCCCCATTCGCCGCCGAGGCCGATGCCCTGTCCGAAGCGCAGCAGGCACAGCAGCGCGGGCGCGACCCAGCCGACCATCTCGTAGCTGGGCAGCACGCCGATCAGCGTCGTCGATACGCCCATCACCAGCAGCGACGCGGCCAGCGTCATCTTGCGCCCGATGCGGTCGCCGAAATGCCCGAACAGCAGCGCGCCCAAGGGACGTGCGAGGAAGGCGATGCCGAACGTCAGGAACGCGTTCAGCGCCTGCACCGCCGGATCGTCGTTGGGGAAAAACACCGGCCCAATCACCATCGCCACCGCGAGGCCGTAGATATAGAAATCGTAGAACTCGATGGCGGTGCCGATGAAGCTGGCGAAGGCGATGCGGGTAGTGGAGGTGGCGGGTTGGGATGCGCTCAAAGTGTTTTCATGCATGATCTATAGCTCTATAGCAGTAATGCCAAAATCAGTATCAGCATGAACAATTTTGCAAAATTTAGTACAACCACTGTACTCCCTGGCCAATTTACTTACTAACTCAATATCAGGCTGGGGAGTTCGCAATCCAAAACAAATTTGTTCGAGACAACCATGCGGAATATTTAATGTGCCATTCGTGGTTCGAATAATCCGTGCCTCCTTCTCATGTTGCCAAGCATCACTTTTCGCTGTCAGAAACACCTTTGTGAGTTCTTCGACGAATTTACTGTCATCTGGCTGAAACGGAGAATTGATAAGCCAGTTGGTAAGAATGTTTGGGTCGTACTTTACTGTGTCCACGCCTAAGATTTCTTTGGGGTTATTTAGATATGCTTCTGTAAAACGATAAAGTAGGCTTACTCCCTTATGTGCATCAGCATAGTGAGACCAAAGTAGTGGTTCATCAAAACTATTCGCTAGCAGTGAAAAAGAGCACACACCAAGGTTCTGGAATTGCTTGGAGTAGTTTTCAAAAATATCGTTGGATTTTAAGGCAGCCTGAAATGCATTTTTTCTTTTGCCTTGAACCACTTCGGCGGCTCTTGCAAAGGCTTTGCGGACATCAAGCTGACAATCAAATGGATCATTTAACAAATCCGGTTTTGGGAAGTACAGGCTTGGGGTAACTAAAGAATCAATCAAATATTTATTGATTGGCTTGAATTTGAAGTAAAGAAAGTCTTCGCCCATTTATTTTCCCCGCATGAACATCTTGTCCAGATCATTCATGGTCATCTGGAACCAGGTCGGGCGGCCGTGGTTGCACTGGTCGGCACGTTCGGTCTGTTCCATCTCGCGCAGCAGCGCGTTCATCTCGGTGATGCTCAACGCATGGTTGGCGCGCACCGAGGCGTGGCAGGCCATCGTCGCGAGCAATTCGTTGCGTCGTTCGGTCAGCGCGCGCGAGGCGCCGTATTCGCGTAGTTCGCGCAGCACTTCCAGCGCCATGGTCTCGGACTCGGATTGTTTCAGCATCGTCGGCATCGCGCGCAGCGCGAGCTGGGTGGGCGACAGCGGGGCGAGGTCGAAGCCGAGTTTATGTAGTGTTTCCTGTTCCGCCTCCACGGTCGCGACGTCCAGCGGCTCGGCATAGAAGCTCACCGGGATCAGCAACGGCTGGGCGGCGATGCGTTCGTTGTCCAGCGCGGCCTTCAGGCGCTCGTAGACGATGCGCTCGTGCGCGGCGTGCATGTCGACGACGATCAGTCCCTGCGCGTTCTGCGCGAGGATGTAGACGCCGGAGAGCTGGCCGAGGGCGTAGCCGAGGGGATGTTCGGTTTTTTGTAGGATGGGTGGAGCATCGCGATACCCATCGTTTTCTTGCGACGATGCATGATGGGTATCGCTGCGCTCCACCCATCCTACGTTTCCTTCCGGCTCCCCAGTCTGCGTTTCCCACAGCCGGTAGGTTGCCTGTCGTTGCGCGGCGTCGAACGAGATCGGCTGCTGACGCGGCGTGTAGGCCGGGTGCGACGAGGGCCCGGCCGCCTCGTCGTTCGCAGCGGCGCCGGTTTGTGGCGGCGCGCTGTCCTTCATCGGAGAGCTGAGGGCCTCCTGCACCGTGTGGAACAGGAACTGGTGTATGCCTTGGCTCTCGCGGAAGCGCACTTCGCTCTTGGCGGGATGCACGTTCACGTCCACTTGTTCCGGTGGCATGTCGAGGAACAGCACGAAGGCGGGGTGGCGCTGGTGGTGCAGTATGTCCTGATAGGCCTGTCTCAGCGCGTGGCTGGCGACCTTGTCGCGGATGAAGCGGCCGTTGACGAAGAAGTATTGCGCGTCGCGGGTGCTGCGCGAATAGGCGGGCAGGGCGGCGAGGCCTTGCAGCGACAGGTTCGCGGCCTGGCGTTCGACCGACACGGCGGCCTCGCCGAACTCGTTGCCTAAAATTGCGGCGATGCGCTCCACGATAGTTTGCGCGGGCAGTTGCCAGACGGTCTTGCCGTTGTGTTGCAACGAGAAGGCAACATCGGGGCGCGACAGCGCGATGCGCTTGAATGTCTCGTCGCAGTGGGTGAATTCGGTGGAGTCGGTCTTCAGGAATTTGCGCCGCGCCGGGGTGTTGAAATACAGCTCGCGCAGTTCGATGGTCGTGCCTTGCGGCTGGCTAGATGGGATGGGCTCGCTGATGTGGCCGTCTATCGCCTCGACTTTCCAGCCATGCGCATCTTCTGCGGTGCGGCTGGGCGTTGTTGTTCGGCTAGTCAGGGTCAGTTGCGCGACCGCCGCCATGCTTGCCAGCGCTTCGCCGCGAAAGCCCATGCTGGCGACGCGTTGCAGGTCGTCGAGGCTGGCGATCTTGCTGGTGGCGTGGCGCATCAAGGCCAGCGGCAACTCGTTTTTCGCGATGCCTTTGCCGTTGTCGCGCACTCTCAGCAACTTCACGCCGCCGCCTTCGAGCTGCACCGCGATGTCGGTCGATCCCGCATCGAGGCTGTTTTCCATCAGTTCCTTCAATGCGGAAGCGGGGCGTTCGATCACCTCGCCGGCGGCGATCTGGTTGATGAGTAAGTCGGGGAGCAGGTGTATGGAGGGCATGGCGCGGCATTATACCGAATGCCCCGAGTCGCCTTTGCCGAGATGTATGACGGCAATGCCGAGAGTTGCCGCACGGATTTCGAGCCAACAATGCCGCGCAGTTGGGAAAAGAGGTCGTATATAATCGCAAAGATATTCTTGTGGAAAAATCCGCCCCGTTCACGCGGGCATTTTTCAGAACAACGTCAACAGTCAAGAGGAAGGCCGCATGGCTCTAATGATAGGAATTCCCCGCGAAACAGCCGCAGGGGAGAAGCGGGTTGCGACGGTGCCGGAAGTCGTAGAGAAGCTTATCAAGCTGGGTTTCAAGGTTTCGGTCGAGTCCGGCGCCGGAGATGGGGCGAATTTCAGTGACGAGACCTACCGCGCAGCAGGCGCGGAGATCATCGACAGTGCGGCGGTCCTGTGGGCTGCATCCGACATCGTGTTCAAGGTGACTGTTCCGACGAGTGCCGAAGTTGACTTGATGCGCGAAGGCGGTGTCTTGATCGGCTTCGTCTGGCCGGCGCAAAACCCGGAATTGATGCAACAACTGGCGGCGAAGAAGGCCACCGTGCTGGCCATCGACGCATTGCCGCGCATGCTTTCCCGCGCCCAGAAGATGGATGCGCTGACCTCGCAGGCCGGCGTCGCCGGTTATCGCGCCGTCATCGAGGCTGCCAATGTCTTCGGTCGCTTCTTCAACGGCCAGATCACGGCTGCGGGCAAGGTTCCGCCAGCTAAAGTCTTCATCGCCGGTGCCGGCGTGGCTGGTTTGGCGGCGATCGGCACGGCAGCCGGTCTGGGCGCTATCGTGCGCGCCAACGACACTCGTGCCGAAGTGGCCGACCAGGTCAAGTCGCTGGGCGGCGAGTTCGTGAAAGTCGAATACGAGGAAGAAGGTGGCGGCGGCGGCGGTTATGCCAAGGTGATGAGCGAGGGCTTCCAGCAGGCCCAGCGCGACATGTACGCCAAGCAGGCCAAGGAAGTGGACATCATCATCACGACCGCGCTGATCCCCGGCAAGCCCGCGCCCCGGCTCATCACCGCCGAGATGGTGCAGAGCATGAAGCCGGGCAGCGTCATCGTCGACATGGCGGCGGAGCGGGGCGGCAATTGCGAACTGACCGAGCCCGGCCAGGCGGTGGTGAAGCACGGCGTGACCATCGTCGGTTACACCGACCTGAATAGTCGTTTGGCCAAGCAGTCTTCCACGCTGTATGCAAGCAATCTGTTCCGTCTGACCGAGGAGTTGTGCAAGACCAAGGACGGCAACATCGACGTCAACATGGAAGACGATGCGATTCGCGGCCTGACGGTTATCAAGAACGGTGAAGTCACCTGGCCCGCACCTGCACCGAAACTGCCAGCAGCCAAACCGGCTGCGGCCAAGCCTGTTGCGGCACCTGCTGCGCATGGTCACGGCACTGGTGGTGCACCTACCTCGGCAGGAAAAACGGCGGCAATATTCGGCGTCGCCGCACTGCTGTTCCTGCTCGTCGGCGCTTACGCGCCCGCGGCGTTCCTTGGGCACTTCACGGTGTTCGTGCTCGCCTGTTTCGTCGGTTACATGGTGGTGTGGAATGTCACCCCGGCTCTGCACACTCCCTTGATGAGCGTCACCAATGCGATCAGCAGCATCATCGCCATCGGCGCACTGGTGCAGATCGCGCCGCCATTGGAACTCGGGCTGGATCGTCCGGATGAATGGATACGCTGGTTGGCGGTGGCGGGTATCGCGCTCACTGCGGTGAATATGTTTGGCGGCTTCGCCGTGACTCGACGCATGCTGTCGATGTTCCGCAAATAAGGATAAATGAATATGTCTGCAAGCTTGGCAACGGTTGCTTATATCGGCGCAATCATTCTCTTCATCCTCAGTCTGGGCGGTCTGTCCAGTCCCGAGTCTTCGCGGCGCGGCAATCTCTACGGCATGATAGGCATGACCATCGCCGTGCTGGCCACGGTGTTCGGCCCGCGCGTCACGATGGCCGGAATTCCGTGGATCATATCCGCGATGGTGGTGGGCGGTAGTGTCGGACTCTACGCGGCGCGCAAGGTGCAGATGACGCAGATGCCGGAACTGGTCGCGCTGATGCACAGCCTGGTCGGTCTCGCTGCCTGTCTGGTCGGCTTCGCCAATTACATCGACCCGATGGCGGCATTGAATTTGACCAGCGCCGAAAAGGCGATCCACGAGATCGAAGTCTATGTCGGTATCCTGATCGGTGCGGTGACTTTCTCCGGCTCCCTAATCGCCTTCGGCAAGCTGTCGGGCAAAATCGGCGGCAAGCCGCTGTTGCTGCCGGGACGTCACTTCCTGAATCTGATCGGCCTGCTGGTCGTCATCGCGTTCGGCTACCAGTTCCTGCATGCCGAAACCATCAGTGCGGGCATGATCGCACTGGCCGTGATGACCGTTATCGCGCTGCTGTTCGGCATCCACATGGTGATGGCCATCGGCGGTGCCGATATGCCGGTGGTGGTGTCCATGCTGAACAGCTACTCCGGCTGGGCGGCAGCGGCAACCGGCTTCATGTTGAACAACGACCTGCTGATCGTCACCGGCGCGCTGGTGGGCTCCAGCGGCGCGATCCTTTCCTACATCATGTGCCGCGCGATGAACCGCAACTTCATCAGCGTCATCGCGGGCGGATTCGGCACCGGCGGCGGCAAACCGGCCAAGAAGGCTGACGGCGATGCGCAACCGGCAGGCGAAGTGACCTCTATCAGCGCAGTCGAGACGGCAGAACTGCTGCGAGAAGCCAAGAACGTAATCATCGTGCCGGGATACGGCATGGCAGTGGCGCAGGCACAGCACACGGTGTACGAGATCACGCAGCACCTGCGCGAGAAAGGCATCAACGTGCGTTTCGGCATCCACCCGGTCGCCGGCCGCATGCCCGGTCACATGAACGTGTTGCTGGCCGAAGCCAAAGTGCCTTACGACATCGTGATGGAGATGGATGAACTCAATGGCGACTTCCCGGATACCGACGTTGCCATTGTGATCGGTGCCAACGACATCGTGAACCCGGCAGCCCAGGAAGATCCGACCAGCCCCATCGCCGGCATGCCGGTGCTGGAAGTCTGGAAGGCCAAGACCTCCATCATGATGAAGCGCAGCATGGCGACCGGCTATGCGGGCGTGGACAATCCGCTGTTCTACAAGGATAACAACCGCATGTTGTTCGGCGATGCCAAGAAAATGCTGGAAGAAGTTCTGGTTGCGCTGAAAGCATAGGTCTGATTTCCTCCGCTTCATGAATGAAAAGAGCCGCGATCAGCGGCTCTTTTCATTTCTACAGCCAAATCTGTATTGCTACTGCATCTGGCTGCTTCGCAGGTTCCTCTCCACTGACACCATAATCAGCAAGCGCCGATGGTGTCCTATATCCCTGAGGAATATTGTTCCTCGGCAGATGAAACCAGTTACCGCCGAGTTGGCAGCTACCGGGACGTGCTCACGAGCCAGAACGGCTCGATGCGCTCGCGGGATCGAGCCCGAACCGGCAAAAACCTTACGGAAATGGAGGACGTTATGACGACATTTTTCGGAATCGAGGAGCACGATGCGCAAGGCTTCCTCGATAGCGGGGTGATTTGTTATCCCCACTCGCCGGATGGCAAGACGGATTTGCACAACATCGTTTCGTCCATCAAGAGTGGGGACATCGTGTTTATCAAGCGCTGCACGCCCAATTCAAGCCTGCATATCAAGGCCGTAGGTGTGGTGCTGTCCGATTATTCGACCGAGAGCGACCGTGGCGTCTGCTTGCCTGCCGAATGGGTGTGGCAAGGAGAGAAGGTCCTAAACGAGTTCGACGAGACTCTGTCCTTGTGCGGCAACGCACTATATGAAGAGCACAATATCCTCGTGCAAAGAGAAATCATCGATTTGCTGCCGGAAAAGTATCAGTTGAAAGAGCTGTAAGGCTCAAATCCAGAAGTGATCTGATCAACCGGTTTGTGCGGTTTTGTGGCCCGCACCGGCTTCAGGGCGATGCCAGATTATCCGGCTTGAAGTCGTAGGGACGGGATTGCAATTCCAGTTTCATCAGCATGTCGTCTTCCCGGATATGTTCGCTCGCCCATGAGCTCAGGAAGATGAAGTAATGGGTCGAAGCGCTCTCGGACCATCTACCGTGCATGTCTATCAGTTCCGCTTCCATCTGCTGAAGCTCGTTCAACACGTACTGGTGTTCCTCTTTGTGCTGCTCGAAAGGGTGGCCTATCGTCAGGGCGATGAGCTCCTCATTCCTGAAATGGATGCGGACGGCGTTCTCGAATGTCTTGAGCGTCCGCGAAAATGTAGCGGCATCCTGGGCTCTCATCGCAGATTCAACCTCCTCGATCATGCCCAGCAGTTTCCTGTGATCGGCGTCGAGGAAGGCGTTTCCGACGCTCATCGATTTGTTCCAGGTCCACTGTTCCATACCCGACTCCATTAGCGCTTAACGCGATTTTCAGAACCCCATCGAGGCCAGCAGATCGTCCACATCGTCCTGTCCGGTGACATCGCCCTTGCCGCTTTTGATTGATGGGCCGGCGGTCAGGCCTTCCTTCGAGATCAGCGAATCATCGTGGTTGGGGGCGTATTCGCGCAGGATTTCGAGCAGGATTTTTTCGATATCCACCGCCGCGACGAGGATCTTGTTGACCATCTGCCCGGCGACGTCGCGAAACTCTTGCGCCTCCATGATCTGCATCAGGTCGTGATGCAGCGCGTCTTCGGCGGCGGCGATCTCGCCCAGTTCAGAGATGGTTTCCTGCACCAGCGCGTGGTGCGCGAGGTCTTCCGCCGCCGACAGCTTCTTGCTCAGGCGGGCGCAGGTCTTGCGAGTGGTCTTGGTCAGCGGCAGCGAGTTTTCGACTGCGCTGATGGTTTTCTCTGAGGCCTCATGCATGGTCTGGTCGATGAAGCTCAGGCGCTCGCGGGCATCGGGCATGGTGGCGGCGGTGCGCTCCAGACCCTTGGTGTGGCCGAGTTCCTTGAGCAGGCGATGCAATTGGGCGGCGGCCTGACCGATCTTGTCCACCTTCTCTTGAGTAAGGTCGTGTTTGGGGTTGCTCTTGCGCGTTGCCATCAGTCCATCCTCCCTGAGTATTTAAGGGAATGATAACAAAGTAGACCGGGCAAGGGCAGGGCGTTTTCTATTTCCCGGCGGTTCGGATGACGAGGAACGCGCCCAGCAGGCTCTGCAGCAGATAAGCGATGCTGGAGATGCCGTGCCACATCCTGAATTGATCCGCGTATGCGCTTTGCGAGACCTCCAGCGGCAGAGCTTGTGCCTTCAGCTCCGCCATCAGCGGCTGGATGCCGAACTGAGACAGCAGCGTAAGCAGCAGCATCGCCGCGACGACCAGAAACAGGCCTTCGCGCATCGCGGTACGTCCCGACAGGGCAAAGCGCCAAGCCAGCAGATACGTGCCGCAGACGATGCCGAGATAGCCGAGCACCACGAACATCTGCCCAGCCAGCATGCCGGCCAGTTGCCTGTCCGGCTGGGCATGGAACAGGATGGGCACGGCGAGATAACCGATGATCCACAGGCCACCGACCCAAGCGGTGGTTGCGAGTGCGGCGATGTGACGAGGCAGGTTTTTCATGGGGTTCAGTGTCCGGATTTTAGCGGGCGCGATGATACCAAGGCTGTGGACATTATTCAGTCTGCCGCGGCATATGCGTCCAGTAGCGTCTATGGCTTTGGCGGTAGCGTTCCAGCTTCAGGCCGTGAGTATCCATCTCGACCAGAATTGCGCCATCCATATCCGAGCGCAGCAGTTGCGCGCCGCTGTCGGCGTAGCGTTGCAGTACATCTGCGTGCGGGTGGCCGAAGCGGTTGCGGTAGCCGGAGGTGAACACCACATGGTCTGGCAATGTCGCGGCGACGAAGTCCTGGCTGGACGACGTCTTGCTGCCGTGATGGGGCGCGATCAGCAGTGTGGTGTGCAGGGCGTCGCCATGTTGCTTGAGCAGCCGCCGTTCGCCGCCTTTCTCGATGTCGCCGACCAGCAGGATGCGCTGATCGCCGATACCGATGCGCAGCACGCAGCTTAGTTCGTTGTCCTGCTTCTTGTCGTACACGCCCGGCGTCTTGTCCGGGTGCAGCACGTCGAAGCGCACGCCATCCCATTCCCAGCCCTGTCCATCGGCGCAACGCTTTGTCTCCCATTTCCCGTTTACGGGATAACCAGCGACTTGTCCGCTTGCGGACTTAGTCGATTGGCTAGTTGTTCCATCAGAGGGGTTGGGGGAGCGGGGGAGCAGTCGGCGTAGCGGATGCTCGTCCGGCAGCGAAGACGACAGCCAGCCGGCCGGCATGGCTTGCAGCATCGAGGCAGCGCCGCCGATGTGGTCAAGGTCGTCGTGGCTGAGCATCATGCCATCCAGATCGGAAACTCCGAGTGCGCGCAGTGTTGGCACGAGGATGCGGTTGCCGCTGTCGGCTTCGCCGGAAAAGTCCGGGCCGGCGTCGTACAGCAGCGCATGGTTGTGGGTCTGGGCGGCGACGGCGAGCCCCTGTCCGACGTCGAACACGATCAGCCGCAATGTGCCATCCGCCGGAGGTTCGGGTGCGTTCAGAAACATCGGCAACATCAACGGCACGCCCAGCCAGCGCGCCGGGAAACCGCGCGGCAACAGCAGCCACATTGCGCCCAGCACGGCGACGACGATGCTCCATGCGGGCGGGGCGTGCTGCGTCCACACTGCCTGCGGCATTGCACTCAACCATTCGAGGAAGCGCATCGTCCCGTCCATCGCGATATGCGCCAGCCACAGCGGAACCTCGGTCGGCAGGGCCGCGCCGAGCAGCACCAGCGGCACGACGATCAGGCTGACCAGCGGGATTGCCAGCGCGTTGGCGAGCGGCGAGACCAGCGACACCTGCTGGAATAGCGCGAGCAGCAGCGGCGTCAGGCCGACGGTCATCGCCCATTGCACCGCCGTGTATTCCTTCAGCCATGACAGGTGTTCGATGCGGTGCGCGGTCACGTACAGAATCAGCACGACCGCGCCGAACGACAGCCAGAAACCTGCCGAAGTCGCCGCCCAGGGATCGGGGATCAATACGCCCAGCAGCGCAATCGCGAGTATCTGACCGAGCGAGAAATTGCGGTTCAGCCACAGCGCGGCAGTCACCGCGGCGACCATGTACACGGTGCGCTGCGCCGGTACGGCGAAACCGGCGAGCAGCGCGTAGCCGATCGCCGTCAGCAGCGCGGCGAGTGCGGCTGCCTTGCGCGCCGGTAGCCACAGCGTCAGCCGCGTACTGCGCCGCCACAGCCAGTAAGCGACGGCGAAGGCGAGGCTGGCGAGCATGGTGATATGGAGTCCGGAGATCGACATCAAATGGTTGACCCCGGTGCGCGTGAACACCTGCCATTGGGGCGAGGGGATGCCGGCTTGGTCGCCTATCGCCAGCGCGCTCAACACGCCGGCGTAGGGCGCGCCGGCCAGCGTCGCGGAAAATTTGTCGCGCACCGCCTCGCGCCATGTCTCGATGCGGTAGTCGAATCCTTCCGCGAGTTCGTCCAGCCTTGCGTTGTCTCCTTTCGAATGCACGTAGCCGACAGCGCGCAGGTCGCGTTCCAGCATCCATCCCTCGAAATCGAAACCGCCCGGATTTGCCGTGCCGTGCGGCTGTTTCAGGCGCAGCGTGAAACGCCAGCGTTCGCCGGCGTGGACGGCGGGCGGCGGCGATTTGTCGTTGGCGTAGGTGCTGAGGTAGACATGCGCCGGCACTTTCGCACCTTCGGTCAGAACCTGCTCGATGTCGAAGCGGAAGCGCAATCCGCGCTCGTGGCTGCGTGGCGGCTCCGCCACCACGCCGACGACGGCGATGTCACGTCCTTGCCATTCGTCCGACAGGGCAGACGACAGCCGTTGATCGGCCCGCCACGCGGCGTGGTAAAAGCCCAGCCCGCAGGCGAGCAGCGCGATCGCGATGGCGCGGGAGAAGCGCAGCAGGGGAGTGCGGCGAGGAATCAGCAGCGCAGGCAAAAGCCCGGGCAACAGCCAGGCCCAGACAAAGTCGGGCAGCACCGGCTGTTGTTGCAGCCACCACACGCCCAGAGTGAATGAAATCGCGAAGACAACCATGCGCCAGAATAGCGCCGAATCGGCGGGGCGTTAAGGGCAGGTCATGGGAATGCCGTACAAATTCGGCATGTCGCGCGCGAAAGCCGGCGGCGGCTGAAAACAAATCTCACCCGCATCGGTGACGATTTTCAGCATGCCGTTGGCGAGGCGTATTTCGTCGTGAGGTTGGCGCAGATATTGATCCAGCGAACCGATGGGCGTGTTGGTTTTTTTCTTTTCTTCGGCTGCAAATAGCTGTTCGGCTTTTCTTGCTTCGATTCGCGCCATGCTTTTTGCCGACTCCATTAACTGTTGCGAATTGAAAACCGGAGGGGCGGGCGTATCGGGCTGCGCGATGCGCTCTGCATGTTCCATGGTGGAGGCAGATGGAATGGGCGGGTTGTCATGGACTTCGGCGGGCGCAATGTCCGGGATGCGGGCAGGTTCTGGCGTCGTCGGCGCGGAGAAATAGACCTCGATTGGGCGCGGATGGGGGAGATGACTTTTTGTTGCCGGACGAATGACATAGAGAAGAGCAACGTGCAGCAACAGCGACAGCAAGATGAACGGCACAAGCCGGTGCGGTGGGTTGGGGATGTGCGGGTGCAGGATGCGCATTGACCACTCCATAGGGCTAACTTATCCCCGAATCTACAGAGCTGTAGATGACCTTCAGGTTGAGAAAACGTTCCAGTACCTTCCTCTTCGCCGCACAGCGCTCCTCTGCCCAGCAAGACTTGTAAACTTTTTCAATCTTTCCGCCCTTGGACAGGGTGATCTCAAAGGGCTTGCCCATCAATACGGTATGAACGTAGCTCACGAAAGCCTCGGCAAAGTCATCATGGGGATTCGTGGCGGCATAGAGCGTGGGGAAGTTGGTGTGCTCAAGCGCTTCGTAGCTATGGATCATCTCCTTTGCCGGGAGTTTTGCGCCGAAGTAGTACACCACGTTCTTGCGTTGTGTGAAGCGCTGATCGAAGACGGTCAGGTATCGATTGTCGGCTTTTGAAATGAGCCAGGACAGATTGAAGAACGGATAGCTCGCGGTCGTATTAATGTTCTTCGGATCGGTGTTCCAATTGGGATTAATGCCCGCCTCAATGGCAAGTACGTGGCCCAGTTCATGGAGCAGGATGTACTGAATTGCCTGTTTGCGATTGTTCTGCGACGCTTCCTCGATGGTTGCATTCAGCTTGAATTCGGGGCTTGCAGTGAAAGGAGAGTTTTCTTTCCAAGCTGCCCAGTCATTGGCGGTTCTGCTCTGCAAGACTGAGGCATCGAGGACGATATAGCCTGCGACGGGTTTCGATGTATCGTGTATTTGCTCTGTAAATCCGCTTCCTCCAAGGTCTTCGACGAAATAGATGCCCGCCAGTTTTTGCGTGAGCAAGCGTCGCACCGGAGCAGGAATTTCCACAAATGCATTGCGCACGTCGGAGAGAAATTCGGCAGATAGGGTGGCGGCTCGCGGCTTGTTTGGATATCCGTAATTGAAATTATCCAGCGCGAGGTATTCCACCAGTTCGGATGGTGCTGGGCCTATACGCTCTGGGAGCGGTTTCGTAAGTGCGCCCTGCCAGAATGCAAGTTTTCTGGTTATGTGATTTCGTTCTGCGGCGACTGAATAAGCTTTATCTGCGTATCGAGTGATGGCAGCGCCAGCTACCGTGGCCAATATGCATAAAACAGTGTAACCAACACACACAAGCAGGGATTTGACTCTATGCGTCGGCGCTCGACTCAGCACCAAGTAGTAAGGAATGGCTATGAATGGCGCAGCAACAACCGCGATATTTAGCCATCTTGGACGGATGAAAGAGCGCACTTTGCTATCGCGGTAATACCAGCCGAATAGCAGAACTTCAGGTGCGACCACGAAAATGGCATACCACCACGATGCTTCGAAAATGCCGTGGGATTTCAGGTATGCAGCAGCTCCTCCAGAAATGATGGAGAAAAGCAGCAGTGCGATAAGTGATTGCTTTCCGGTAATTTGTCGCGATTCTGGAGAGATTTGCATTCAGGCCGATTGCAGTTTCGTTCCGTTTTGTTTGTCTTGTGCCGACATCGCGGGGCGGTCGAGCGGCAGCAGTTTTTGCAACGCCAGAATGTAGTTTTGCAATGCGGTGCGACCGGTTTCGGTCAAGGCGTAACAGGTCTGGGTGCGGGCGGCGCTGTCGTCCTTGCGGATGCTTACATAATCGGCGGCGATCAGTTTCTTCAGGTGCGAATCCAGATTGCCGTCGGAAACATCCAATTGCCGCTTGAGTTCGGTGAACGTGGCCTCACCCGCGCCCGCCAGAAAGGCGGCGAGCTGGGTGCGCAAGGGCTGGTGCAGCAAGGGGTCGAGTATCTCCATGGCGATTACTTCTGGTTCATTTTGATGTGCAGGTATCCGGCATTGCTGCCGTCTTCCTGCGGGATACGGAGTTCGAGATTCGTTTCGATCAAGCTGCGCGCGGGCTGCCAGTTCTTGCCGTCGAAGCTGGCGAATTGTTTGAACACGTACACATCGCGCTTGAGCGTGACATGCAGCGTCGATTGTCCTTCATGCTCGAACAGGTTGCCGTCCACCACGGTGGATACCGGCAGCGGTGTGCCTGCCGGGTAGTGCAGTACATAGTTATTTTCTTTCGGCAATGGCTGGCCAAAGCGGATTTGCGGCGCTTGGGCGATTTCGGCGGTGCTGGGCGGCAGGCCGGCGCAGGCGGAGAGGGCGATGCAAGTGGCGGCGGCGAACAGCGTGCGGGCGAGTTTCATGGGTATCTCCTAGGTAGGTTAGCGGGGTTGGTGTTGCGTTTCGACGACCAGACTGGTGCGTATTTCCGGGCCTTTTTGCGGAGTCAGTTCGGCCTTGATCCACGGGATGCGAACCCAGTTGGCTTCGCGCGCTAATGCCCAGCTTTCGCCGGGGAAGCGCCAGTCGCCGGTGGGTTGGCCGTTGCTCATCATGATTTCGAGCGGCTCGTTCAACTCCAGCGGCAGCACCGATGCGCTGCTGGCGCGGAACACGTTGCCGGAGACTTCGACCTTGACCGGGATGCTGCTGCCGGCGGGCAGGAGGACGACCTGTTGCGCGGCGGGTTGTTTGCGGAATTCTTCCAGCGACACCAATGGCGCTTCGGGCGGCACGTGGGCATAGGCCATCCGTTGCGCCAGCAGCGGCGGAATCAGCACGCACAGCAGCCAGCCCGCGGATTGCACTAGCCGCAGCCATACGTCGCGCTCCCGTCCGCGATCTAGCATCGCGGCCAGCAAGGGCAGTCCCAGTCCCAAGGTGGAGGCGGCGACCCACTGCGAGGCGACATAATTCAGGCGGAATGCCAGCATCCCGATGCCGATGGCGATGAGGAGCGCGCCAGACCACTCCAGCAATTCCTCTGAAAACAGACCGTGGATATATAGCCCCAGCCCGGCTAATACCACCCATGCGGCGAAGATCATGTAGCCGCCGCCATAAAAAAATGTGGCAAAGGTCAGCAGCACGCCGACCGACATCAGCAGCCACCACACCTTGAGCACTTGCCGGTGGATGAACGACCAGGCTTCGTCGCGCGCCTGTTTGGCGCGGCGGGTGAGATGCCAGTCGATCAGGTTGACGCCGGAGAGCGTGATGACAAGCAGGAGCAGCCAAGCTATCGCACGTTGTTCCAGCATCGGGAATTGTTCGGCGGTGAGAATGCGGTCGCTGACCAGAATCAACCCGCCGCTGCTGGCGCCCCAAAGCACCAGACTGTGGCGTTCGACGCGCAGGTTGCGGTGACCGGCGGATAGCATCGCGTGGATGGAATCGAGTTGTTGTGTGGCGAGTTTTGGCATGTCGGCCCTCTGGAAGTTGACACTCTGTTTTGCAGAGTATATGACTCTGCAAAACAGAGTGTCAATGCGAGAATGCGGTTTATGCCGTTATTGGGAGGAGCGAGGGAATCAGAAAAGACGGCTATGCGCCGGAGTCGCGCATAACCGAATGGAAAGACAGAGGTGTTTCGTGGGAGCGGCTTTAGCCGCGATAGGCAATTGGATTCACTGGAGTATCGCGGCTAAAGCCGCTCCCACAAGAGAAGATTCATACGGCAGGTAAATGCCGTATGAGGGGCGCCGATCAATCGTCGTCGTATTCCTCTTCTTCCCAGCGCTTGCCGCCCGGCATGCGGACGTCGTGTTCGGAGTAGCCGCGTGCGACGTTCTGGTGGCAGGCCGAGCAGTTGGATTTGCTCTTCACCTCGGGATGCACCCATTCCTTCGGCGAGACCGAGCGGTGTTCGCGCTTGAACCACGGGGTGTCGCTGATGCGCAGGCTGGCGGCGCTATGACGTTCGCCGCTGCCGGCATGCTTTTTCAAGAATTCGAGGATGTCCTTGTTGTCCTTGGCGTCCAGTTCCGCATTCGCGCCGAAATGCTTGTTCAGGCTGCCCATCATTTTTTGCCAGTTGTCTGCGGTTAGCAGCTTCGGTGGGTAGGCGATGTGGCAGGAGCCGCATTCTTCTTTCCACTTGGCGTGATCCGGGACAGCCATTTTTCTGCCGTCCGCGTAAGCCGCATTCATGCCCAACGCCAGCAACAGCAATGCTATTGACCGTTTCATGCCTTGCCCCCCTCGATGGCGAACTGGATGAAGTCGGCCTTTTCTGCCGGGGTGCATTCGCGCCCGACCACTTCGTTGCAGTTGCGCTTGAACCACTTTTCAACTTTTTTGGTAGTGGTGAAACGTTCTGGGTTGGCGGCAGGGGAGAGCGGTTCGATGACTTTGCCGGTGATGATGTGCTTGCCGGATGCATTCAGGTCTTTGGTGTGGCAGGTGGTGCAGCTCGGCATGTCTTTGGATACGCCGAATTCCTTGGTAAAGAAACTCTTGCCGCGTGCGGCGGAGGGCTTGAATCCGGCGCCGGCTTCGGCGGTGTATTTGGCGACGAAGTCCTTGGGCGTTTCGGCTTGTGCGGATGTCGCGTCGGCAAGCAGCAACAGGGCGAGGGTGACTTTTTTTGCAGTCATAACGTTTCCTTGGAGTGAATGAATGGTTTGTTGTCGTTGTAGGAGCGGCTTCAGCCGCGATTGCTCGTTATATGCAACGCTGCTTATCGCGGCTAAAGCCGCTCCCACGGAAGCCGCTCCCACGATTCTCATACCGGGCGATCCAGCGGTTCGTCCGACAGCGATAAGGGGTCTTCCAGCGGTTCCAGATGGGTTGTTACATGGGAATAGGGCACGACGGCGCGGATGTCGGCCTCGATGCGTTCCATCCAGTCGTGGCCTTGCTGCACCGACCATGCTCCGGGCACCAGCACATGCAGCGAGACGAAGGCGCGCATGCCGGCCTGGCGGGTGCGCAGTGCGTGGTAGTCCAGTCCCTGTGCGCGATAGCTGTCCAGCACGGTTTCGATCATACGGATATGCTCTTCGGGAATCGCGGCGTCCATCAGTCCCGAGGCGGAGCGTTGCAGCAATTGCCAGCCGGTCCAGACGATATTGGCGGCCACCAGCAATGCGATGACCGGGTCCAGCCACAGCCAGCCTGTCAGCCACACCAGGCCGACGCCGGTTATCACGCCCGCCGATGTCCACACGTCGGTGAGCAGGTGGTGGGCATCCGCCTCCAGCGTGATCGAGTTGTGTTTTTTCCCCACCGCCATCAGCGTGCGGGCGGTGACGAGGTTGATGATCGAGGCTACGACCGACACGGCCAGACCGATGCCGACCGATTCGATGGCCTGCGGATGGAGCAGGCGGTCGATGCCGGCATAGGCGATGCTGCCGGCGGCGACCAGGATCAGGAAGCCCTCGAACGCGCTGGAGAAATATTCCGCCTTGCCGTGTCCGTAGGCATGGTTCTCGTCCGCCGGCGTCATCGCCAGCGACAGCATCGCCAGCGCCATCAGCGCGCCGGCCAGATTGACGAAGGATTCCAGCGCATCGGACAGCAGGCCGACCGAGCCGGTCAGCCACCAGGCCGTCCCCTTGAGCAGGATGGTGGCAAGGGCGGCCGCGATGGAAAGATAGACGTAACGCTTGAGCGAGGCTGGCAACATGATTGATTTTTGTCGGTTAACGTTGTTTGCGGGGGGCGCGGTATTTTGCATCATCGCCCGGTATGGCGAAACCCGACAAGAGACCGAGGAATGCGAAGCGAGTTCATTGCCGCCACAATTATTTACATATTGCGAATGCCCGCAGCAGGAATCGAGGTTGGGCTCGCCTGCTAGAATGACTCCATGCGTAAATTTTTCCACCGATTCCATTCCAAATCCGACGCGATCAGACACCATCGCTGGCTCAAGCCATTTGCCGGTTGGCTGCATCATCCCGACCTCTGGCATCTGCATCGCCGCTCGGTGGCTGGCGGAGTGGCGGTCGGTTTGTTCTGCGGGATGATTCCCGGGCCTATCCAGATGATTTCGGCGGTGCTGCTTGCAGTGTTGCTGCGCGTCAATCTGCCGCTGGCGGCGGTCGTCACGGCCTATACCAATCCGTTTACCATCGTGCCCTTGTATTTGCTTGCATACGAATTGGGACGATTTGTACTCGGTGTGTCCAACAGCATTGTCGCCGAGCCCCCGCCGTTCCCGGCGATGCATTGGGACAGTTGGGCCGGCGCGTTATGGCAATGGATGGCCGCACTCGGGAAACCTTTATTGCTCGGCTTGCCGTTGCTCGCGCTGAGTCTGTCTCTTGCCGGATATCTGCTGGTGCGCATCGTATGGCGTTTGGCGGTGGTTTGGCGCTGGCGGGCAAGGGCTAATCGGTATGCACAAAAAAAAGCCCCCGGCAGTAAGAAGGGGCCGGGGGCAATGTCTTAACTTGGTTAAGACCACGCTCAGGGAGGAGAAACGTGTGAGACGCATAGTGCAATTTCCCCGAGACAATGCATATCAGCAAATTCCTAAAATGCTGTAGGAAAACAGCACCTTCCTGCGCATGGTTCCCCTACGTGTTGTTGCTTATCCGGCCGATGATTCCCGGATTTCCTGCAGTGCGCCATCCACCAGCCGCAGTCTGCGCTCCATGCGCCCAGCCAGTTCCAGATCGTGGGTGACGACGATGAAGCTGGTTTTAAATTGCTCGTTGAGCTGTTGCATCAGTTCGAACAATGCCTCTGCGCTATTGCGATCCAGATTGCCGGTCGGTTCGTCGGCCAGCACGCAGGCCGGTTCGGTGACCAGCGCGCGCGCGACCGCGGTGCGCTGGCGTTCGCCGCCGGACAGCTCGGACGGCAGATGGTCGAGGCGGTGCGCCAGCCCGACGCGCTCCAGCATCGCTGCGGCGCGCGGCGCAGCATCATTGCGTTGCATGCCGCGGATCAGCAGCGGCATCGCGACGTTCTCCAGCGCGGTGAATTCCGGCAGCAGATGATGGAACTGGTAGACGAAGCCCAGCGAGCGGTTGCGCAGCTCGCCGCGTTGCGTCTCGTTCATCTGCTGCACATTCTGACCAAGAATATCGACGCTGCCGCCGCTGGCGTTGTCCAGCCCGCCGAGCAGATGCAGCAGCGTGCTCTTGCCGGAGCCGGAAGCGCCGACGATAGCCAGCCGCTCGCCGCGCGCCACATCGAGATCGACGCCGCGCAGCACCGGCACGTCCTGTTTGCCGATGGTGAAGGTCTTGCTCAAGCCGCGGCAGGAAATCACATTTCCCGTTTCTGGTTTTCCATTTTCCATTTGCTTACTCATAGCGCAACGCCTCCGCCGGTTGGGTTTTCGACGCGCGATAGCTCGGGTACAGCGTCGCCAGCAGGCTGATCAGGAAAGACATCGCCGCGATCAGAGCAACCTCGGAATAGCGCAGGTCAGACGGCAGCTCGGTGATGTAGTACACATCCTTCGCGAGGAACTGCACTCCCAGCGATTGTTCGATGAACGGGATTACGACATCGAGATTCAGCGCCAGCGCGATGCCGCCCAAGCAACCGGACAGCGTGCCGATCACGCCGATGATTACGCCCTGCACGATGAAGATTTTCATGATGCTGCGCGGCGACGCGCCCAGCGTGCGCAGGATCGCGATGTCCGCCTGCTTGTCGGTCACCGCCATCACCAGCGTCGAAACGATGTTGAACGCGGCCACCGCGACGATCAGCGACAGGATGATGAACATCATGCGCTTCTCCATCTGCACCGCTTTGAAATAGTTGCTGTTCTGGTGCGTCCAGTCGTTGGCATACAGTTCCGGCGGCAACTCGTTCTGCAACTCCTGTGCGACGCGCGGCGCGAGATCGATGTCGTGCAGCTTGCTGCTGATGCCGGTCACCGCGTCGCCCAGCAGGAACAGCTTTTGCGCATCGTTCATCTGGATCAGCGCGAGGCTGCTGTCGTAGGGTGCCATGCCGATCTCGAAAATGCCGACCACGCGGAACTGCTTCAGCCGCGGCATCATCCCCGCCGGCGTGATCTGCCCCTGCGGTGCGATCAGCATCACCTTCTCGTCCATCTTCACGCCGAGCGCGCGCGCCAAGTCGGAGCCGAGCACGATATTGAACTCGCCCTCGCGCAAATCTTCCAGCGCCCCCACTTTGATCTTGCTCGACAACTCCGTGATCGCCGTCTCGCGCGCCGGATCGATGCCGCGCACCATTACCCCCTGCACGCTCTGCCCGAACGACAACATGCCCTGACCGGCGACATAGGGTGCTGCGGCAGCCACCTGTGGATGCTGCGTGACCCGGTCGAGCACGGCAGGCCAGTCGTGCATCCGCCCGCCGT
>Ga0209211_10000767_pt1 | contig 63523 bp, 56 predicted proteins | sample RifGroA2_FD_183992 | JGI IMG/M metagenome (GOLD analysis project Ga0209211, IMG submission 183992) | Groundwater microbial communities from Rifle, Colorado, USA - Groundwater A2 (SPAdes) (version 2) | ecosystem: Environmental > Aquatic > Deep subsurface > Groundwater | place: Rifle, Colorado... | reverse complement strand
GATCTATTACAGCCATTTTCTGGAAGTCGGCCAAAAGAACATCGCGGAGATGGATACCTGCGGGGACATTGTTTTCGTCCATGATCCCCAGCCGATCACCCTGATCAAAAAACGCGGCGCCAATAAATGGCTGTGGCGCTGTCACGTCGATGTCTCGAACCCCGCCCCGGAGCTTTGGAAATTCTTGCGGGAATTCATCATCCAATACGACTCCGCCGTTTTTTCCGCGCCGCAATTCGCGCAGCAACTCCCCATACGGCAGTTTCTCATCGCCCCGTCCATCGATCCCTTAAGCGACAAAAACAAGGAATTGCCCAAAGAGGTCATTGACGCGGTTTTGCTGAAATACAACATCCCTCAGGACAAACCGATCGTGACCCAGATATCCCGTTTCGACCGGTTAAAGGATCCTGTCGGGGTCGTCGAAGCGTATAAAAAAGTTAAAAAATACATCGACTGCCGGCTGGTCCTGGCCGGCGGAGGGGCGGCGGATGACCCTGAAGGAGTGCAGGTTTTTGAAGAAGTGAAAGAGCGCGCCGGTAAAGATGAGGACATCCACATCCTTTTACTTGCCCATAACGACTTGGAGATAAACGCCCTTCAGCGGGCCTCAACGGTCATCGTCCAGAAATCCCTCAAGGAGGGATTTGGCCTGACCGTCAGTGAGGCCTTGTGGAAGGCCAAACCGGTCGTTGCCGGCCATGTCGGCGGGATCCCTTTGCAGATCACCAGTAAATATTCCGGACTGCTGTGTCATTCCGTGGATGGGGCCGCCTTCGCCATCAAACAACTGTTGAACAGCCCCGCCTATGCCCGCAAGCTCGGAGAAAACGGCCGTGAACACGTCCGCAACAACTTTTTGCTGACCCGTCATCTGCGCGACTACATATTGCTTTTCCATTCCCTTTATCACGATACCGATGTCGTTTATCTGTAATGCACGACATGACCATGACATCCTGGATCATTTTCGTATTTATCGCGGGCTACGCGGCGATCATCGCGGAGCATAAAACCGGCGTCAACAAGACCGCGGCGGCCCTGGTCACCGCCGTTGTGTGCTGGGTCCTGATCAGCGCGGGGTATTTCCCCCAGACCGACCGCGCGATTGAACCGCTCAACGCCCACCTGGCGGACACCTCCCAGGTCATGATCTTTCTGCTGGGGGCGATGGCCATCGTCGAGCTCATCAACAGCCACAACGGCTTTCAGCTTATCACCCGGTTTATCACCACCCGCAGCAAGAAAATGTTGTTGTGGCAGATCTCGCTCGTCACGTTTTTCCTCTCCGCCGTGCTCGACAATTTGACGACATCCATCATCATGGTCCTGCTGCTGCGCCGTTACATCCCCGAGCACAAGGAACGGTCCCTGTTCGCCGGCATGATCATCGTCGCCGCCAACGCCGGCGGCGCGTGGTCACCGATCGGGGACGTCACGACCACGATGCTCTGGATCGACGACCGCGTCAGTTCGTGGAAATTGATCTCGACCCTTTTTGTCCCCAGCCTCATTTCCTTGATCGTGCCTTTACTATGTTTCTCCCGGACGCTTTCTCATGAAAAATTGATCCCCGCCGCGGCCGTTAAACCCGGGCATTTCCCCCGAGGCACCAAACGGGTCTTCATCTTAGGCATCGCCGCCCTGGTCTTCATCCCCATCCTGCGCGGACTGACCGGGTTGCCGCCCTATATGGGAATTATGCTGGGGCTGGGATTGGTCTGGATGCTCACCGACCTCATCCACCAGGAAGAACATTACCTGAAAGTCCCGCACGTTTTGACCCGCATCGACATTGCGAGCGTCCTTTTTTTCCTGGGGATCCTGATGGCGGTCGCTTCGCTGGAGACGATCGGCATCCTGGACCATATTTCCCGCTGGCTGGACGCGCATGTGGGGGACAAAAATATCGTGGTGGGGATGTTGGGGATCCTGTCTTCGCTCATCGACAATGTCCCGCTGACCGCCGCCGCCATGGGCATGTACCCCGTCGACCATTTCCCCATGGACGCGAAGATCTGGCCGCTGGTCGCCTACTGCGCGGGGACGGGGGGGAGCCTTCTGATCATTGGATCCGCGGCCGGGGTCGTGGTCATGGGCATGGAAAACATCCGCTTCGGCGCGTACATGAAAAAGATGACCCTGCCCGTCCTGGCCGGGTATTTCGCCGGATTACTCGTCCTGCTGTTATTTTAATGAATTACCCGGGTCCTTCATTTCGCTAATTTGCTTTACAAACCAAAAAGAGTTTTATAAGATAGCCGCCATGACCTCGACGCAAGAAACGCTCAAGCAAACCCCGCTCTACAGCGAACACGTTGCCCTCAACGCGCGCATCGTCCCGTTCGGCGGATGGGAAATGCCCGTGCAGTACGAAGGGATCCTCGCCGAATACGGGCACACCCGCAAGGCCGCGACACTTTTCGATACCTGTCATATGGGAGAATTCCTGATCCGCGGCGACTGCCGTGGATCAGGGCTCGACGCGCTGGTGACCATGGCCATTGCCGACATGCCGGTCCATGCGTGCCGCTACGGGATGCTCCTTAACGACCAGAGCGGCGTGATCGACGATCTCGTCGTCTTCCGGGACGGACCGGAAGACTGGTTTATCGTCGTCAACGGCGCCACAACCGCCAAAGACGCCGGGCACTTTCGCGCGCGCCTCAAGCAGCCACAGGCCTTTAGAGATATTTCTTCCGGGATCGGAAAGATCGACGTCCAGGGTCCGCTGTCGCGCGAGATCCTCAAACCCCTGGTCCCCGGCATTGAAAAACTTTCCTATTACACTTTTGACAGTTTTAACCTCTTGGGTGAAACAGTGCGCGTGAGCCGCACCGGATATACCGGCGAACTCGGCTACGAAATTTATTCTTCATCCGCGACGGTCACGGCGATCTGGCGCAAATTACTGGAAAACCCGAAGGTCAAGCCCGCGGGCCTGGGCGCGCGGGATATCTTGCGCCTGGAAGCCGGGTACAGTTTATACGGACATGAGTTAAGCGAAACGATCACACCGCTGGAAGCCGGCCTGGCGCGGTTCGTCGACTTTACCAAAGAGTTTATCGGGAAAGACGCTCTCTTGAAACAGCAGAAGGAAGGCGGCCCGCGCCGGAAAATCGCGGGATTTATTTCGGAAACGCGCCGCGCCCCGCGCCAGGACAACAAAATTTACGAGGAGGCCGGCGAAGCAATCGGCATCGTCACCAGCGGGTCGTTCTCGCCGCATTGCCAACGAGGGATCGGGCTGGGGTTCGTCCCCGTCGCTTTAGCGGGTACGGGGCAAAAAATTTATTTTGGTGATGACAATACTAAAAATTTAGCGATAATAAGCTCAAGAACATTTTACAGGAATGGTTCATTAAAACGCTAGGGTCAAGGGGCAAGGAACAAGGGTCAAGAAAATAAAACCTTGACCCCTGACCCGTGCTACTTGACCCCAGCATTAAATCTTTTAAAGGAGCAACATAATGGAAGTCGTTGATCATTACCTGTACACGAAAGAGCACGAGTGGGTGAGCATTGAGGACAGTATCGCCACGATAGGCATCACCGATTACGCGCAGGAAGCGTTGGGGGATATCACCTTTGTGGAATTTCCCGGAGTCGGGGATGAGGTCGAACAGTTCGAGGAATTCGCGTCGATCGAATCCGTGAAAGCGGCCAACGATATCTTCGCGCCGATCTCCGGCAAAATCATCGAAGTCAATACCCGCCTGGAATCCGACCCCGGCCTCATCAACAAATCCGCTTTTGAAAAAGGGTGGATCGCCAAAGTCCAGATGTCCGACAAGGAAGAGGCCTCTAACCTCATGACCGCCGAAGAATATCAAAAATTTTTAGAAAGCATAGGCTAAATCAAGGCGGTCTCCCGTGGCTTCGTTTATCGCGAATACCCCCGCAGATGTTGAGGCGATGTTAAAGACGATCGGCGTTTCATCGATCGATGAACTGTTCGCCGATATCAAGCGCTCCCACGCCCCGAAGTCTTTTAATATCCCTGCCGGAAAATCCGAATTTGAAGTGACCGGGCACATCGCCCGCCTGGCGGCCAAAAACGCCGCGGGGCTGATCCCGTTTATCGGCGGGGGATATTACGACCATTTTATTCCCGCCGCGGTGACCGCCCTGATCTCCCGGGGAGAATTCGCGACCGCGTACACGCCCTACCAGCCCGAATGTTCGCAGGGGACATTGCAGGCGTTGTACGAATACCAAAGCGCCGTCTGCACGCTGACCGGAATGGAAGTAACGAATGCCTCACTTTATGACGGGGGGACGGCGCTCTATGAGGCCGCGATGATGGCCGCGCGTTTGACCGGGAGGCACAAGATCATCATGGACGGCGGGGTGAGCCCCATTTACCGGAAGATCCTCAAGACCTACACAAGCAACCTTCACTATGAATTTACGGAAACCCCGGTTGTCCACGGGCAAAGCGACCGCGGGCAGATCATGAAATTACTGGATAACGATACGGCCGCGGTCATTTTACAAAATCCAAATTTCTTTGGCGCCATTGACGACCACGCCGACATCGCCGCCAAAGCGCATGAACAAGGCGCTTTGGTCATTCAAAGCATTTATCCGGTCGCTTTGGGACTCTTGAAAACCCCGGGGGAAATGGACGTGGACATCGTCACCGGCGAAGGGCAGAGCCTCGGACTGCCGCTAAATTTCGGCGGGCCGTATCTGGGGATCATCGCCACGCGCAAAAAGTTCATCCGCGCCATGCCCGGGCGCATCGTCGGCCAGACGGTCGACAAAAACGGCAAGCGCTGTTTCGTCAACACGCTCCAGGCGCGGGAACAGCACATCCGCCGCGAGAAGGCGACCTCGAACATCTGCACGAACGTTTCGCTGTGCGCGGTGCAGTCGTTGATTTACATGTCGCTTTTGGGCAAAGAAGGGCTCAAGGAGTTGGCCCAGTTAAATTTAGACAAGGCCGAATTCGCCCGGCGAGAAATTGAAAAGGTCCCCGGTGTGGCGGTCAAACGTTCGTCGCCGACCTTTAACGAATTTACGGTCGTCTTGCCCAAAGACGCTTCGCGGGTCGTGGAGGCCATGATCGCCAAAGGCTTCGCGGCCGGGTTCCCGCTGGGCCAGTATTATCCGGGGATGGAAAATTACATGATCGTGGCCGTGACTGAGAAACGCACGAAAGAAGAAATTCTCGCTTACGTCAAAAGCTTGAAAGAAATCTTATGCAATTAGTCTTCGAAAAAAGCGTATCCGGGAAAAGGGGATACCGCAATCCCGCTTCGGACGTGGGCCATTTAGCCAGTATCCCGGGAAAGTATCAACGCGAACAGGAGTGCGGACTGCCCGAGGTCAGCGAACTGGATGTGGTGCGCCATTTCACGCTTCTTTCCCAACAGAATTTTTCCGTGGACACGCAGTTTTATCCGCTTGGCTCCTGCACCATGAAATACAATCCGAAATTCACCGAACGCATCGCGCAAATGCCGGAGTTTGCCGGGCTCCATCCGCTGTTGCCGCAATTAAAGCAAGGAGAAAAGCTCGCCCAGGGAGCGCTTGAAGTCCTTTACGAGATGGAACAATTGCTTTGCGCGATCACGGGGATGGACAATTTCACCATGCAGCCTTTGGCCGGCGCGCACGGCGAACTGACCGGCGTCATGATGATGGCCGCCTACCACAAAGCGAAAGGCAATAAAAAGAAATACATTATTATCCCTGATTCCGCCCACGGCACGAACCCCGCGACCGCGGCGATCGCCGGATACGAGATCATTTCCGTCCCCTCGGACAAGCACGGCGTGATGAGTCTCGATGAGCTCAAGAAAAATCTTTCCGATGAAGTGGCGGGGTTGATGATCACCTGCCCCGACACCCACGGGATTTTCCATTCCCAGATCGACGAGATCGCCCGGCTGGTCCACTCGGTCGACGGGCTGATGTATTACGACGGCGCCAACCTGAACGCCGTCCTGGGACGGTTCCGGCCCGGCGACGTCGGGTTCGACGTGATGCACATCAATTTGCACAAAACTTTTTCCACCCCCCACGGCGGCGGCGGCCCGGGGTCCGGCCCGGTGGGTGTCACCAAAAAACTCGTCCCGTATTTACCTGTATCCCGTGTCATCAAACGCGCCGACGGCACCTGCGCGCTCAATTACGATTACCCGGACTCGATCGGCTATATCGCTTCCTTTTACGGCAACTTCGGGATCATCCTGCGCGCCTACGCGTATATTCTATTATTAGGGAAAGAAGGCCTGAAAGAAACGACCGACCACGCGGTCCTTAACGCCAATTACATCCGCGGACGGCTCAAAGACCATTTTGAATTGGCGTACGACCGGCTGTGCATGCACGAGGCCGTGTTCTCGGCGTCCCGCCAGGCCAAACGCGGCGTGCACGCCCTCGACATCGCCAAATTCCTCATCGACGAAGGGATCCATCCGCCGACGGTCTACTTTCCGCTGACCGTCAAGGAATCCATCATGGTCGAACCGACCGAAAGCGAATCCAGACAAACGATAGACCATTTCATCGAGGTCATGCTCAAGATCGATGAACTTAGCAAGACCCAACCGGAGGCCGTGACCGACCGGCCGCGGTCGACACCGGTTTCCCGTCCCGACGAAGTCAAGGCGGCGAGGGATGTGAATACCAATTACTTTGGTAAGGGTTAGGGACAAGAAGCCCGTATCGTTGAAGGGTTACGGTGCCGTTAACCCTAACCCAATGACGAAACGGGCATCGTAACCTTTACCTAATACCCAAATTTCTTATGCTCCTTAAAGACATCACGCTTCCCACCCCGCAGGAAAACATCCTCTACGACAACGTCCTTCTGGACTTGGCCGAACAAGGGATCGCGGGGGAGGCCTTGCGTTTCTGGGAATCCCGGGAACTGTTCATTGTCCTGGGACGTACCGGCAACCCGGCCGCGGACCTGCGTGTTGCCAAAGTCCGGGCTGACCGGGTCCCGGTCTTGCGCCGGTCCTCCGGCGGAGGGACGGTTGTGCAGGGGAAAGGGTGCCTCAATTACACGCTGGTTTTATCCAAAGAGCGCCCCGAGATCCGGGACCTGCGCCGGTCGTACCAATTTATCTGCGGGAACATCATCGCCGCGATAAAAGATTGCGGCATCGACGCCGCGTTCCGGCCGCTCTCCGACGTCGCCCTGGTGGAGGGCAACAAAAAAGTTTCCGGCAACGCCCAGAAACGTTCCAGAAAATTTATCCTGCACCACGGGACGCTGCTTTATCAATTCGACCTGGAGAAAATCGCGGAATATCTGGCCATGCCTGAAGATGTTCCGGAATACCGTCAAAACCGTTCGCATCTGGATTTTGTGACGAATATCCCCGCCGCGGCCGGGGCACTCAAACAGGAGATCCGTAAAGCCTTTGCGGTTACGCAAGAAACCGGACATCTGTCCCTTGAGGAAAGGGAATGCTTGCGTCAGTTTTTGAAAAGGCCGGATACAACGATTGATCTTGCCGCATAAAATAAATTCAAACTACTTGAAAAGAGGAGGAAACCATGGGACAACTCGCAGACAGGATGTTACGCGCGGTAAAACTGGACCCGCGTCTTTATGAAGAGGTGGAAGCGGACGCGACGGCGATGCCCCAGGCGATGCTGGTCGTCGTCCTCTCAAGCGCCGCCGCGGGTATCGGGAGCATGGGGATGGCCCAACATCCGAATTTGATCCTGGGCACCCTCGGGGCTTTGGTCGGCTGGTACATCTGGGCGTTCATGACGTACTGGATCGGGACCAAACTTTTACCCGAGAAGGATACAAAAGCCGAATACAGTCAGTTGCTGCGCACGATCGGTTTTTCCAGCGCGCCGGGAATTTTGCGCGTTTTAGGCGTTGTCCCGTTTCTGACGAACCTTGTGTTTATGGCCACGGGGATATGGATGCTGGTGGCGATGGTCATCGCCGTGCGCCAGGCGCTGGACTACCAAAGCACCGCCCGGGCCGTGGGGGTATGCGCGGTCGGATGGCTGATCCAGCTGCTCTTCGCGTGGATTTTGTTCGCGTTGATGGCCGGATCCGCGGGACAAGTTTAAGCCGTCATTTACCGGCGAATTCACCAAATCCCGCATGAATACTGCTGGACTTCACAGAGAAAGTTTGCTATAAATCTACCTGTCTTTGTGGGCCACTAGCTCATCTGGTAGAGCAACTGACTCTTAATCAGTGGGTGGCAGGTTCAAGTCCTGCGTGGCCCACCAAAAATTTTGTATTCTTTCCTGGTGAGGCTCGCCAAAATCAAGGATTTTGGCGGCCCACCAAAATTTCAGCGATATGCCTGCTAAAAACATCGACATCCAGGTCCTGCGCGCGAAGGCGGTCCTGATCCGCCGGGAGATCCTCGAAACGATCCACCGCGCCGGCTCCGGCCACCCCGGCGGTTCCCTTTCCGCGGTGGAGATCCTCTTAAGTCTCTATCACTACAAAATGAACCACCGGCCCAAAGATCCCAAATGGGAGGACCGCGACCGGTTGATCGTCTCCAAGGGACACATCTCGCCGGGCGTTTACGTGGTCCTCGCGGATTGCGGATATTTCCCCAAAGAAGAACTGCAGACATTCCGTAAACTCAACAGCCGTCTACAGGGCCATGTCCACACCAAGGTCCCCGGCGTGGAGTTCAATACCGGATCTTTAGGCCAGGGCCTGGCGGTCGCCAACGGTATCGCGCTGGGCGCACGGCTGCTGAATAAAAATTTTCAGACATACTGTCTTTTGGGTGACGGGGAACTCCAGGAAGGTTCCGTCTGGGAGGCTGCCATGGCCGGCGCCCATTACAAGCTGGAGCGCGTCTGCGCCATCGTTGACTACAACAAAGTCCAGGAGAACGGCCCCGTCAATACCATTAAGAATCTGGAACCGCTCATCGAGAAATGGCGCAGTTTCGGCTGGCACACGGTCGAAGTCGACGGGCATGATTTCCCAAAACTCTTTCAGGCGCTGGATGAAGCGACGGAAGCGCGGGACAGACCTTCGGTCATCATCGCCCACACCATCAAGGGCAAAGGGGTCTCCTTCATGGAAGGCGACCGGAACTGGCACGGCAAAGCGCCCAACACGGAACAATTGGCCAAAGCACTGGAGCAGCTGAAATGAGCACGATGATCGCCACACGCGACGGGTTCGGCGAGGAACTGGTCATGCTCGGCAAAACCAACCAGCGCATTGTCGTTGTCTCCGCGGACCTGGAAGACGCCACGCGCGCGGAATATTTCAAGAAAGCGTATCCAGACCGGTTTTTCTCGATGGGGATCGCCGAGCAGGACATGGTCGGCACGGCCGCGGGGTTAAGCCTGATGGGGTTCATTCCCTTCATCAATTCCTTCGCCGTTTTCCTGACCAACCGCGCCTATGACATGCTGCGGATGGACCTGTGCTACAACAACTGCAACGTGAAAGTTATCTGTTCCCACGCCGGCTTGACGGTCGGCGAAGACGGCGCGTCCGCGCAATGCCTGGAAGACCTGGCGCTCATGCGCGTATTACCCAACATGACGGTCATCTGTCCGGTGGACACCATCGAAGCGCAAAAAGCGACCCGCGCCATCGCCGGGGCCAAAGGTCCGATGTACCTGCGCACCAGCCGCGCGCCGCTTCCGGTCCTGACAAAAGAATCCGACCCTTTCAAGATCGGCAAGGCCAATGTCCTGCGGGAAGGTAACGACGTTACGATCTTCGCCTGCGGCACGATGGTTTCCGAGGCCCTGCAAGCGGCGGATATCCTCCAGCAGGGAAAGATCAACGCCAGGGTCGTGAACATGCACACCATCAAACCCATCGATGAAGATATGATCACCCGCTGCGCCCAGGAGACGGGGGCAATCGTCAGCGCCGAGGAACACCAGATCAACGGGGGATTAGGAGGCGCGATCGCCGAAGTCCTCGTCAAAAACCATCCCGTCCCCATGGAAATGGTGGCGGTGCGCGACACCTTCGGCGAATCCGGTCCGCCGCAGGAATTGCTTAAGGCCTATCATCTCAAAGACGTCGACATCGCGGCGGCGGCGCAAAAAGCCGTCCACAGAAAGAAGAAATAACCCCATGACAAAAACAACCATCCAGCAGTTGGCCGATTACGGACAAAGCGCGTGGCTGGATTATATCAGCCGCCCTTTACTGGAAAGCGGAAAATTGAAAAAATTGATCGCGCAAGGGTTGCGCGGCATGACCTCGAACCCGTCGATCTTCAACCAGGCCATCAGTTCCAGCAGCGATTACGACGCCAGGATCATCCAGCTCAAAGGAAAGGGGAAATCCACCTTTGATATCTACGACGCGCTGACCATTGCCGACATCCAGGATGCCACCGATCAATTCAAACCGGTCTACACCGCGACCAAAGGGCTGGATGGTTACGTAAGCCTGGAGATCGATCCCAGGATCGCGCACAAAACCGATGAACAGACCGCGGAAGGCCTGCGGTTGTTCAAGGCGGTTGGCCGGCCCAACCTGATGATCAAGGTCCCGGCGACCCCCGAAGGGTTCAAGGTCGTTGAAGAGCTTACCGCCAACGGCGTCAACGTCAATACGACGCTGATCTTTTCGCCGGAACAATACGAGCGCACCGTGGAAGCTTATTTTGCGGGCCTCACCCGCTTGCTGAAGAACAAGGGAAGCGCCCATAACGTCCATTCCGTGGCCAGCGTTTTTGTCAGCCGCGTCGATACGCTGATCGATGACCTTCTGGAAAAACACGCGGACGCCAAAAATTTGCAATCATTAAAGGGACAGGCGGCGGTCGCCAATTGCCGTATCATTTTTGAACGCTACCACAAATTCGTCAATTCTCCGGCTTACGAAACGCTCGCCGCGCGTGGCGCGAACATGCAGCGCGTCCTGTGGGGGTCGACGAGCACCAAGAACCCGCGATACAGCGACATCAAATACGTCACGGAACTGATCGCCCGTCCGACGGTCAATACCATCCCTGAAAAAACATTGCTGGCTTTTCTGGACCACGGCAAGGTCCAGGAGGCCTTCGGGGCCTCACCGGGCGACGCCGCCAAAATTCTATCCCGGTTGAAATCGCTGGGGGTTGACACCGACCAGGTCTGCCGGGACCTTCTGCGCGACGGGGTCAAGGCTTTTGAAGACGCCTTTGACGCGCTTTTGAGTTCGATTGATAAAAAAGCGGCACAACTGTGCAGCTCATAAATGAGCTGGTTTGTTGAGTTCTTTTATGAACGTCCAACGCAAAGTCCTGATCTTCGAAAGCTCCTTCATCCTCGCCAATTATCTGCTGAAGCTCTGGCAGACGATCGCGCAACAATCCATCGCCGACCACAACCAGTTCAACGTCGCGCTCTCCGGCGGCCGCACGCCGGCCGAATTTTATTGCCGGCTCTCAACCCTCGACGATGACGCCTTGTGGCAAAAAACCCATCTCTTCCTGGGGGATGAGCACTTTGTCCCCGCGCAAGACAAAGAGAACAATTTCCGGATGATCAAATCCAACCTGATCGATTATATCCACATCCCGCGCGCCAACGTCCACGCCATCCCGACGGATGTGGAAAACGCGGCGGTCGCGGCCGAGCATTTAAAAGATGAACTGGTCGGGCATTTTGCCTACCAGCGCAAGTCCCTGCCTGCCGGCAGGCAGGGACTGCCGGCCTTCGATCTCGTCTTGCTTGGCGTGGGGGAGGACGGCCACACCGCCTCACTTTTCCCGGGCATGGACAATATCGCTGACCCCAGCCTCGTGACTGTGCCCGTTTCCTTGCCGCATTTTAAAAACGACCGGGTCAGCATTTCACTTTCCGTCATTAACAACGCCCGTTACGTCATTTTCCTTGTCCTTGGCGCGGGCAAAAGCGGGATCATGCGCGATATCCTCGAAGAAAATTTCGTTTGCCCCGCTTCCAAAGTCGATCCCGCCAATGGAGAACTGATCTTTCTTCTGGACAAAGAAGCCGCCCGTAAATTATCCCGATCCTTTATCTGCGCCCACGGACAAGACACCCTTTCCTTAAAGCAAGAATGACTTCCGCGAGCACAAGGACACAACGTCGCGAAGTCACCAACACGATGGTGACATGGTGACGGGTGACTTGGTGACTAATCATTTCAGTGCTATCTCATGAATAAAGACTTCTATAATGCGCAAATCGCGCAGGAACTTAAGGTCAAACCGTCACAGGTGGCCGCGGCGGTCCATCTTCTCGACGGTGGCGCCAGCATCCCTTTCATCGCCCGTTACCGCAAAGAGGCCACCGGGAGCCTCGATGAGGTGGCCGTCACCGGCATCCGTGACCGTCTGCATCAGCTAAAAGAGCTGGACAAACGGCGGGAGACGGTCCTGCAGTCGGTCCAGGGACAGGGCAAACTCACGGAAGAATTAAAAGAGAAGATCCTGGCCTGCACAACACTGACAGCGCTGGAGGACATTTATCTTCCGTACCGGCCCAAACGCCGCACCCGGGCGAGCATCGCCAAAGAGAAGGGACTTGAGCCGCTGGCCCAGAAAATTTTCGCCCAGGAAGGGACCGACCCGCAAATCGAGGCCGCGGGCTATGTGGATGCCGGGAAGAAAATCCATTCCACCGCCGAGGCCCTGGCCGGCGCGCGCGATATCATCGCCGAGTGGATGAGTGAAGACGCGCGGGCCCGGTCCCGGCTGCGGACCCTCTTTCATGACCGCGCGGTCATCTCATCACGCGTGCTCAAAGGCAAGGAAAACGACGGGAGCAAATACAAGGATTACTTTGAGCGGGAAGAACCTCTCAAGGGCGTCCCCTCGCACCGTATCCTCGCGCTTCGCCGCGGAGAGAAAGAGGGGTTCCTGATGGTACGGATCCTTCCTCCGGAAGAAGAGGCCCTGTCGGTACTGCGGTTTCTTTTTGTCAAAAGCAACGGAAAAGACACCGATGAAACGCGCCTCGCCGTCGAGGACGGGTACAAACGTTTGTTAAGTCTCTCTTTGGAAACGGAGGTCCGCCTGGAATTAAAAAAACGCGCTGACCACGAGGCCATCGAGATCTTCAAAAATAATCTGCGCCAGCTGCTGCTGGCCCCGCCTTTGGGACAAAAAAACGTCCTGGCCATTGACCCGGGCTTCCACACGGGCTGTAAACTCGTCTGCCTCGACCGCCAAGGAAAACTTTTGCACCATGAGACCATTTACATCACGGGCACCGGGCCGTCGGAACAGGCGGCCTCACGGACGGTTTCAGAGCTCTGCCGGACGTATAAGACGGAGGTGATCGCGGTCGGCCACGGGACCGCCGGCCGCGAGACTGAAACTTTCATTAAGAAAATTGGACTCCCCAAAGAGGTCCAGGTGGTCATGGTCAATGAAAGCGGGGCCTCGATCTATTCCGCTTCCGAAGCGGCGAGGGAAGAGTTCTCAAACTACGACGTCACGGTCCGCGGGTCCGTTTCGATCGGCAGGCGGCTGATGGACCCGTTGGCGGAATTAGTGAAGATCGACCCCAAGTCCATCGGCGTGGGGCAGTACCAGCACGACGTGGACCAGAACCTCCTGAAGGACGGCCTCGACGACGTGGTCATCAGTTGCGTGAATCTCGTCGGCGTTGAGGTCAACACCGCCAGCAGGCAGTTGTTGACTTATGTTTCCGGGTTGGGCCCCCTGCGCGCGCAGGCGATCCTGGACTATCGCGACACGCACGGGCCATTCCATCAGCGGGGGGAATTAAAAAACGTGCCCGGATTGGGCCCCAAAGCTTTTGAGCAGGCGGCCGGTTTCCTGCGGATCCATGACGCGAAAAACCCGCTTGATGCCAGCGCGGTCCATCCCGAATCTTATGGTGTTGTGGAGGCCATGGCGCGGGACATGGGGTGTTCTCTCGACGGGTTGATCGCCAACGCGGGCCTGATCTCCAAAATACCCCTGGAAAAATATGTCAGCAAGACCATTGGAATGCCGACCTTGCTGGATATCAAGGAGGAACTGGCCAAGCCCGGGCGGGACCCGCGGGAACCTTTCGCCATTTTTAGTTTTCAGGATGGTGTGCAAACGCTCGAAGACCTGCGCCCGGGGATGAAACTTCCCGGGGTGGTGACGAACATCACCGCCTTCGGCGCTTTTGTGGATATCGGGGTGCACCAGGACGGGCTGCTGCACGTCAGCCAGATGGCGCAACGTTACATCAAGGACCCGCGTGAAGTGGTGAGCGTCCATCAGAAGGTGATGGTCACAGTCGTCGCGGTGGACCTGGAGCGAAAACGGATCGCCTTGAGCATGCGCGCTGAACCTGGAACTTCGTCCTCAAAATGAGCAGAATAAGAACAAATAAGAACAAATTTTTCGTTGTTTGACCATTGCAACCGTGTATAATGAACGTCATATAAATTTTTGTCATAAAAAATTATCGGAGTTCGTTTCAGGATATATCATGGATCCCTGGGGCCCAGTAGCGCGTCTGCCGCGTCAAAAAATACAAGAATTGCAGGACCGGAAACTCCGCCATTTTATCAACCGCTATCTTTATCCTTTTAGCCCATATTACCATCGCCTCTTCGACCAGAGCAAAATCAATCCCAAAGATATCCGCGCCGTCGCCGACCTGCGGCGAGTCCCGTTTACTTCCAAGATAGATTTCATCGCCAGCCCGCCGGACGGGGAACGATTCCGCGAATTTATCCTCCAGCCCGACAAGGAAAAAATTCGCGCCGCGTGGCCGCCGGGCAAACTCGCGGCGCTCGCGCTCACCGCGGCTTTGCGGGGACAATCCGCCGTGGAAGACAAACTTATGGCGGAATTCAAGCCCAGCTTCATGACCTTCACAACGGGCACCACCAACCAGCCGGTGCCATTTTTGTACAGCAATTATGATATGCGCAACCTCTCTGTTTCGGGAGGGCGCATGCTGGACCTCTTTAAGATCAAGTCCTCCGAGAATATCGTCAATACATTCCCCTACGCGCCGCATCTGGCCTTCTGGCAAGTGGTTTTCGGAGCGCTTTCGGCCAATGCCCTGGCATTAAGCACCGGCGGCGGCAAAGTCATGGGGACCGAAGGCAACATCGCGGTCATCCAAAAGATGAAACCATCAGTCGTCCTAGGCGTGCCCAGTTACGTTTATCATATCCTGCGCGAGGCCGCCGACAAAAAATGTGATTTCCACTTCGTCCAAAAGGTTGTGCTCGGGGCCGCGCGCGTCACGCCGGCGTTCAAGGCGAAAGTCGTCGAACTGCTGGCCGCGATGGGGGCCAAAGACGTCGCGGTCTTCGGGACCTACGGGTTCACGGAAGCCCGCTCGGCGTGGGCCGAGTGTCCGGCGGGTCCGCAAGGTTCCAGCGGTTACCATCTGTACCCCGACAAAGAAATCTTCGAGATCGTTGATCCGAAAACCGGAGAAACGAAAAAAGAAGGGGAGGACGGAGAGCTGGTGTACACGGCCATCGACGCGCGCTCGAGTGTGGTCATCCGCTACCGCACGGGCGATTTCGTCAAAGGCGGCATCTCTTATGGCCCCTGTCCTCACTGCGGATCGACCGTGCCGCGCATCTCCAGCGACATCACGCGTTTGTCGGACATCAAAGACCTTCAACTGTCCAAGATCAAAGGGGCGCTGGTCAACCTCAACCACTTCGACGTGATTTTTTCGGAGATCGGGGCCGTGGACGAATGGCAGGTGGAGATCCGCAAGAAAAATGACGACAAATTTGACGTCGATGAAGTGGTCATTTATCTCTGCGGCCGTCCCGGCGCGGACCAGCAGGACGCGGAAAACCAGTTACGCAAAAAACTGCTTTTGGCGACGGAACTGGCGCCCAACGCGGTCCACTGGGTCCCCCGGGCGGAACTTATCAAGCGTCTGGAACTGGAAACGGCGAATAAAGAAAAACGTATTGTGGATAAAAGACCGAAGGAATAAAGTTTCCGGGTACCCGGATAACCGGAAATCCGGTCCATGAGGTAACATAACTATGCACCGCGTTGCCATCATAGACGGCATCCGCACCCCGTTCTGCAAAATGGGCACGGAGTTCAGGGACCTCAACGCCCAGGAACTCGGGCGCATCGCCACGCGGGAGCTTCTGGAACGTACCGGTGTCGACCCGCGGCAAATCGACGAAGTGATCTTCGGCAACGTCGGCCAGCCGGCGGACGCCGCCAACATCGCCCGGGTGATCGCCCTCTTGAGCGGCATCCCCAAAACCGTGCCGGCTTACACCGTCCACCGCAACTGCGCTTCCGGCATCGAAGCGGCCGTACAGGCCGCGATGAAAATCCAGCTGGGGCAAGGGGATTGCTACATCGCCGGGGGAACGGAGTCGATGAGCAATATCCCGTTTTATTTCAGCAAAGAACTGCAGGATATCCTGACCCATCTGGGACGGGCCAAAACATTGCCCCAAAAACTGCAAACCTTGATCCGTCTGCGGCCGGCGTATCTCAAGCCGCGCGTCGGACTGGAAATGGGGCTGACCGATCCCGTCTGCGGCCTTATTATGGGATCGACCGCCGAGGTCCTGGCCAAAGAATTCGGCATCACGCGCGAAGAGCAGGACGCCTTCGCGCTGGAAAGCCATTTACGGGCCCTGCGCGGCCAAGCAATTTTACGGGAGGAGATCGTCCCAATCATTCCGCCGCCCAAATACAAATTGGCCATTGAGCACGATAACGGCCCGCGCGAAGGCCAGACCATCGAGGCCCTGCAAAAGTTAAAACCGTACTTCGACCGGAGATCGGGAACAGTGACGGTCGGCAATTCCAGCCAGATCACCGACGGCGCCGCGGCATTGCTCATCACCAGCGAGCAGAAAGCAAAAGAACTCAATTTAAAACCGCTTGGCTTTATCAAGGCCTACGCCTTTGCCGGCGTCGAGCCGCACCGGATGGGCATCGGCCCGGCGCACGCGATCCCGCGGGTTTTGAAAAAAGCGGGGATGCGGCTTAAGGATATTCAAGCCGTCGAGATCAATGAAGCCTTTGCCGCCCAGGTTTTGGCCTGTCTCAAAGCGCTGGAATCGCCCGCGTTTGAAAAAGAATCCAGATACGAGGGATATTGCGGCGCCATTGACCGAAACATCCTTAACGTCAACGGCGGGGCGATCGCCCTCGGGCATCCGGTCGGGACAACCGGCGCGCGGCTGATCCTCACCATGCTCAAGCACATGAACCGTCACAATCTCAACACCGGCCTGGTTTCGCTGTGCGTCGGCGGGGGACAGGGCGCGGCGGTGGTTTTGGAAAGATAGAAAAAGGAAGGTGAAGTAACCAGATACCAGTTGCCAGTAACCAGAATTTTCTTCTGGTAACTGGTTGCTGGTTTCTGGTTACTCATAAAACAATGTCTCTTACGTTTCGTGAAAATAACAACATCGGCTTCATCGAATTCGACCAAGAGGGTTCCAAAGTCAACCTTTTGACCACGGCCGCGCTGCAGGAATTGGATAAAATCCTGGACACGCTTGCCGGCAAATCTTCCTTAAACGCCGTGGTCATTGTCAGTAAAAAGAAGGATGTTTTCATCGCCGGGGCGGATATCAGGGAGATCGAAGGGATCACGCGGCCGGAAGACGGCGCGCGAAAATCCCGGGCCGGGCAGGACATCCTTAACAAACTCGAAGACCTGAACGTGCCGACGATCGCCCTCATCGACGGGGTCGCGCTCGGGGGCGGCTGCGAACTGGCGCTCGCGTGCCAATACCGCCTGGCAACGTTCAACGAAAAAGTGCGCATCGGACTGCCTGAAGTCAACCTTGGGATATTTCCGGCGTTCGGCGGAACATACCGCCTGCCGCGGCTGATCGGCCTGCCCGACGGCCTGACCATGATCCTCACCGGAAAACCCGTGGACGCCAACAAAGCACTGCGGCTGGGGTTGGTGGACCGGCTGGCGCCACAGAATGGCCTGGACCACCATCTCAATACGTTCATCGCTGATATCCGGCAAGGCCGCGTCACTTCGGATAAATACGCGCGGCGTAAACCAAAAGGTCTTCCCGCCTTCCTCGAAACATCCATTTTTGGCCAATGGCTCATCTTCCGGCAATCCGTCGGGTCCGTCCTGAAAAATACCAAAGGATTTTATCCGGCGCCGCTCAAGGCGATCGCGACGATCAAGAAAAATTTCTACCTCGACCGAACGCGGGGCCTGGATACGGAAGCGCGTTCTTTCGGCGAGCTGGCCGTGACCGCGGTCTCGAAAAATCTTATCCATGTTTTTTACATTTCGGAACAATATCGCAAGCTTAACGTAGAAGGTATTGCGCCAAAACCTATCAAAAAATGCGGCATCCTCGGCGCCGGGGTCATGGGCGGGGGCATCGCCCAGTTGTTGAGCTACTCCAACATCCGGGTACGTTTAAAAGACATCAACTACGAGGCGCTCGCGCTCGGTCTGCGTTCAGCGGCCAAACTTTACCGGGACGCCGTTAAAAAACGCCGCATGAAACCTTACGAAGCCGTGGTCAAGATGGACAAAATTACCACAACTCTCGATTACAGCGGGTTTGCCAACACTGATATCATCATCGAGGCGGTCGTGGAGAACATGGAGGTCAAACGAAAAGTTTTCCGGGAATTAAGCGCCGCGGTTGGCCCGCGAGCAATTTTGGCGACCAACACCTCGGCGCTATCCGTTACGGAAATAGCGAAAGAAACGAAAGACCCCTCGAAGGTGATCGGCCTGCACTTTTTTAACCCCGTCCACAAAATGCCGCTTGTTGAAATAATCACCACCGCGCAAACCAGCCAGGAGACCCTGGCAACCACCGTGGCCTTCGCCAAGCGTCTGGGCAAAACGCCGATCGTCGTCAAGGATTCCTGCGGATTTCTGGTCAACCGGGTCCTGCTGGGCTACATCAACGAGGCCGGCCGCTTGCTGGAAGAAGGCCTGCCTGCCGGCAGGCAGGGACATTCCATCGTTGCCATTGACAAGATCATGACGGATTTCGGCATGCCGATGGGGCCGTTTACGTTGACCGACGAAGTCGGGCTTGACGTGGGCGGCAAGGTCCTGCACATCCTTGAGGACGGACTCGGAGAAAGGTTCAAAGCGGTGGAAACTTTTGAAAAAGTCTGCGCCCAGGGGTTCCTCGGGAAAAAATCCGGGAAGGGGTTTTACCTGTATAAGGGGAAGCGGGTCCCTAATCCGGAAATCCTGCCCGGACACTCCGGCCTCTGTTCGGACAAGACGGAAAGTTTACGGCGCATGTTGTATGTGATGATCAACGAGGCGGCGCGCTGCCTGGAAGAACAAATCGTGGACGCGCCCGGCGCCATTGACGTGGGGATGATCTTCGGCGCCGGGTTCCCGGCGTTCCGCGGCGGACTCTTGCGTTACGCCGACAGCGTCGGGATCCCTCAAATTGTCGGTGAGCTTGGCCGGCTGCGGGACAAATTCCAGGCTAAACGTTTTGAACCGGCGGCTTATCTGCTGATGCTGCGAAATGAAAAAAAGAAATTTTATCAATAGTTATCGTATCTCGTATCTCGTATTTCGTATCCCGGAAAACATTCCTCGAGATACGAGCGACGGTATACGAGATACGATTTGCCCTGGCAAATAATGCAAAGACGCCAACAACAAAACCTTATCGCCGGCATTATCGCGGCCATCGGCCTGGTCCTTGTCAGTGCCGTCGGCTGGTTTTATTTAAAACAGTTCCGGACCATCAGCTACGAAAACAGCCGCTACGGCTTCGCGCTGAAGTATCCGGCCGCGTGGTCGTTCGCGGAAAATCTGGGCGGGGCCGCGGCGGTCTTTGTCTCCCCGAAAGAACACGCCCTGGACATCTTTCAGGAGAACGTCAACGTCGTTGTCCAGGACATTTCGCGAAACCCGATGGGCCTCGCCGAATACACCGAAACGGCGATCACCCAGATGCGGGCCGTTTTCGGGACAAACCTGGAGATCCTGGATTCCTCGCCGGCGTTGATCGACGGCCGCGAAGGGCACCAGTTCGGGTTCATCGGCAAAGGCCCCGACGGAAACTTCCAGTACATGTGCCGCTGGACGATCGTCGGGACCAGCGCCTATCAAATCACCTACACCGCCATGGAATCCGGCTACCCCAAGCTTCTGCCCCAGGCCGAGCGCATGATAAGATCATTCAAAATACGGCGATGAACACCCGTCCGTTATGTCCTGTTTTCGGAGAATGCGGGGGGTGCGCGTATCAGGACATCCCTTACGAGGAAGAACTCCGCCGCAAAGAAGAGCTCGTCAAGGATCTCCTGGGGACGGCCCCGCGCATCCCCGCGGACCGTTTCGAGCCGATCGTCCCCTCGCCCAAACCTTACCACTACCGCAACCGCCTGGACCTGCAATTTGTCCGCACGCGTGACGACCGGGCGCTCATCGGGTTCGCGCCGGGATCGGGCCGCGGGATCGTCCCCGTGGAGACCTGCGCGATCGCTGAGAGACCGATCTCGGACCTTATCCCGGAGTTGCGGAAAGAGATCGCGCAAAAAGCGTCCTCGGACTACCGCCGGGCCAACATCGTTGTACGCACGGGCGATGACGCCAAAGTCCTCTGGGGCGGGATCGGCAAACGCTCCTGCCGGCTGGACCCTGACGAATATTTCCGGACGGACATTGACGGGAAGAGAATATTTTATTCCCTGGACACGTTTTTCCAGGCCAACCTTTCGATCCTGCCCAAACTCTTTGAACGTATCGGCGCGTTTGATTGCTGGCAGACAAAACCCGTCCTCTACGACCTTTACGCGGGCGTCGGCCTTTTCAGCCTGGGGCTCACCGGCAAAACACGCAAGGCCGTCCTGATCGAAGAAAGTCTGCCGTCGATCAAGCTGGCGGAGCACAATATTGTCCACAACCGTTTGACCCATATGGAGGTGATCGCCGGGCGCGTGGAAGACATCTTGCCGCCATTATTGGCGCGGGAAACTTCAGGGATTCCCAAAGTGGCCGTCATCGACCCGCCGCGCGCCGGGTTGAGCCCGCGGGCCCTTGACGCGATGGTCCATACAAAAGAATTCACGCGCCTGTTTTATCTTTCCTGCGATCCCAAAGCCCTGGCCCGCGACTTAACCGGATTCATTGAACACGGCTGGAACGTTGAGAAGATCATCCCGTTCGATTTCTTTCCAAAAACCAGGCACGTGGAGACTCTCGCGCTCCTGACCCCTTGAAGAATTTCCAATCCTGTCGTTGCATTTAGAACCGATTATATTTATACTAAAATTGTTTATCCGCCTTCGCAGAATACCACGGCTTTTTAAGCCGTGGATGAATGCGGTAAAAAGCCGTGGCGCTACGGCGGATTCCGCCGAAGTAGCATGTCGGTGGATAACCCCGACGAGTATGGCGAAATTATCGAAGAGAATTTTGCCATATCTTACGAGTCGGGGTAAACCGGGTACCACGGGCTTTAGCCCGTGGGGCTCCATATAAATTCCGCGTACTTATCCTGGAGAAAAAAATGAAAAAGATGTTATTCGCCGGCATTCTCCTGCTGTTGAATGTCCTGACAGCGGCGGCCCAAACCGGACCTGTGCCCGATTATGAGGTCACCAAAATCATCGAACAGACCCTCGCGGACATCAAAGACGCCCTTAAAGAGATCAAGCCGCAATTCCCGCAGTTGGCCAATATGGATTACGCCGCCGCCATCACCAGAAACCCTTCCGGAGAAGAAGGGACCATCCGCTTTGAGTACACCAGGGGATTTGTGCAAGGCAGTTATATCCCCAAAGACGCGGCCAGCATATTTGTGGAAATAAAATATCCCGCGGCCCTGGAAGATGTCCGGGCGCGCGAACAGGAAGGCAAACTTTTTATGCTGGGCAACGGCAATGCCTGTGTTTACTGGAAATCGGTCAGGGCCGAGGACAGCGAGCAGGGACAAGCTTTTAAGAATAAAGTCGATGAGATCATCGTGTTAAAATTACTGGCCATGCAAATAAAATTAAGATGAACGCGGCCCTGCTGCTCGCCTTGACTTTAATTTTTAATGCCGTTACGGTTGCCGCCGACCCGGCCCTGTCATCGTCGGATGAAAAAAACTACCAGACCATGCAAAAAGCCCTTTATGGCATCCTCGGGTCTCTTCAGGAAGCCAGGGAGGAATTTCCGCAACTTGCCGGGATCGACAGCGCGACGATCAAGATGGACGGGCTCCGGGACGCGGGAAGGATCCGCCTGGATTACGAAAAGGGGGTCCTTAAAGAAGACATGGCCGGGCCGACGTTTGCCGAGGGTGGATGCGATATCGTTGTCCAGATAGAATACCCGGCAACCCAGGCCGATATCGAGATGCGTCCGCGGTTAAATGGAATTCTGTTTTCTTTAGACGATGAAAAATCCTACGCGGTCTGGTCCTTGGTGAGGGTGGAGGAGAATGAAGGGGGAAAGGCGTTTAAAGCCCGGGCCAATACAATCATCAGCTACCATTTGAGGCTGATGCATGCGAAACTTAAAGGCATCATAAAATAGAAAGGTGAGCGCGGATGAGTCTTTACGATAAAAATATCGGCGCGGAAAAAAAAGCTTCACTGGAATTCGCCGAGCAGTCGCGCGAGACGGAATGGAAATATCCCAGTTTCGCCTTGCGGATGTTCCATGGACGCGTGGATTGGCGCTTGATCCATCCCTTCCCCGTCCAGTCCGCCGAAGACAAACGCGAGGGTGACGCCTTCCTCCAAAAACTCGAAACATTCCTCAAAGACAACCTCGACCCCAACGCCGTTGACCAAACCGGCATCATCCCCGAGAATGTCATCAAAGGCCTGGCCGGCCTGGGGGCCTTCGCCATCAAGATCCCGGAAAAATACGGGGGGCTCGGGATGAGCCAGGTCAATTACAACCGCGCCATTCATCTGGTGGCCAGCTACTGCGGCTCAACGGCCGTGCTGCTTTCCGCGCACCAGAGTATCGGCGTCCCGCAACCCTTGAAATTATTCGGCACCGAAGAACAAAAGGCCAAATATCTGCCGATGTTCGCCAAGGGGGCCATCTCGGCGTTCGCGTTGACCGAGGTCCAGGCGGGATCAGATCCCCGCCGGATGACAACGACCGCCACGCCGACCGAGGATGGAAAACATTTTCTCATCAACGGCGAAAAACTCTGGTGCACCAACGGGAACATCGCCCAGGTGATCGTCGTGATGGCGGTCACGCCGCCTAAAATTGTCAACGGAAAAGAACATAAGCAAATCACCGCATTTATCGTGGAGACCAATACGCCCGGGTTTGAGGTCGTCCACCGCTGCATGTTCATGGGCCTGCACGGCATCCAGAACGGAATTTTGCGGTTCAGCAACGTCAAAGTCCCGCGGGAAAATATCATCCTGGGAGAAGGGGAAGGGCTCAAACTGGCCTTGATGACCCTTAATACCGGGCGGCTCACCCTCCCGGCGGCCTCCACGGGCATCGCCAAATGGTGCCTGCGGGTCGCGCGGCAGTGGTCCAAAGAACGCCGGCAGTGGGGGGCCAGCATCGGGGAACATGAAAGCATCGCGTTGAAACTTGGATATATCACCGGCCACACCTTCGCCATGGACGCGGTCACCTGGCTCACGTCCGCCATGGCCGACGACAAGAACAAGGACATCCGGCTGGAGGCGGCCATCGCCAAATATTTTTGTACCCATCACAGTTGGCGGATCGCCGACGAAACTCTGCAGATCCGCGGCGGGCAGGGCTACGAAACACAAGCGTCGCTCAAAGCCAGAGGCCAACACGACTGGCCGGTCGAACGCGTTTTGCGCGACGTGCGCATCAACACGATCATCGAGGGCACCTCCGAGATCATGCATCTGTTTATCGCCCGCGAGGCGCTGGACCCGCATCTGGACAAGATCAAGGCGCTCTTGAGCCCCAAAACATCCGCCGCCCAAAAACTGACCGCGGCCCTACGCGCTTTAAAATATTATTCTCTCTGGTATCCGCGGACCTGGATGCCCTTCGAAATACGCCTGCCGGAGATGGACGCGCGGCTCAAACCTTACAGCATTTATATCCAGCACACCAGCCGGCGCTTGGCCCGGATGATCTTTCACGCGATGCTTCAGCACCAAAAAAAACTGGAAGCTAAACAGGCCATTTTAAACCGTATCGTGGATACCGGCGTTGAATTGTTCGTGATGGCGTCCTGCTGCGCCTATGCCGACTATCTCCTGAAGAGCGAACCGCGACAGACAAACGCCTTTGATCTCGCCGACCTGTACTGCCGCACGGCCAAAGAACGGACCGAGAACCTCTTGCGGGACCAACACAACAACCATGACCGCCAGACGCTGCGCGTCGCGAAAAAACTCCTGGCGGACGAATACGAGTGGCTGGAGAACGACATCATCAAACAAGCATGAAAGGTCTTCTGTCCCTGTCCGATGAAACCAAGCCGTAAAATTATCGTGATGTCCATGATCCCCCTGGTCGGGCTATTTTTATTCCTGGCCTATATCATCGCGGGACAGATCGACATCGTGCGCCGGACGGTTTCCCTGCGGCAATTATGTGAATTCGCCATCAAGACAGGCGCCTTGGTGCATGAATTACAAGCCGAGAGGGGAAAAACCGTCGGTTTCGTGGCGGGAAAAAGCGATGTCCTCCGCCCGGAACTGAAAGAGCAGAGAGATAAAACGGATACGGCGGCCGGCGAAATGACGGATTACCTGTCCCAACACAAGAAAGCGATTGCCGACGCTGAATTGACCAGGGCCCTCACCGCCGCGTGGAAGGACATAGCCGGCCTCGAAGACGTAAGACAGTCGGCTGATACCGCGGAATTTTCCGCGCCACAAACCGTTGAATACTACTCGCGGCTGAACAATTCCCTCCTGCGGGTCATTTCCCGTATCCCGCCGTTGATGACAAAAAGCGAATTCTTTCCCTCCCTGACCGCTTATCTGAACCTGCTCTACGTTAAGGAAAACGCCGGCGTGGAACGGGCGGCGCTCTACGGCCTTTTTATCAAAGGCGCCTCCGACCCCTGGAGTCTCGGGACAGCCCGGGCGGCGGCATCCGCCCAGGACATCTTCCTGGAAAACTTCTTGTCCTACGCGTCCCCCGGCCAAAAAGATTATTACTCCCGCGAAATGCGAAAACCGTTTATGGACGAAATCAGGAAGATGCGGGACCTCGCCTTTAAAAACGCGCAAGGGCCGTGGGACGTGGACCCTTCGCTCTGGTTCCAGATGACCACGGAGAAAATCGACGACCTCGAAAAAATCGGGGACCATATCGCTCGGGACATGATAACGCGTTCGGAGGGTGCGGGGGAAAGGGTCCAGTCCGCCATTTTGAACCTTGTCGCGATGGTGGCCGCGGGCATCATGACCTTCGTTATTTTTCTCCTGGCATCCCGGTCCAGGTTACTGCGGAGATGCCTGATCTTCCTTGGATGCGGGCTTTTTTCCGGCATGACGATCCATGCCGCCGCCGAATATCTCGAAGTCGCGGGGTTGATCTCCACCGAGACCCTTATCGCGCTGATGCCGGTTCTAGTCACGGTCGGTTCGGTCTTTATAATCGCCGCCGGGGTCTGCTCGCTCCGGAACGTTACCGCCCCCTTAAAAACCGCGATGAACCGCATAAAAGAATTCTCGCCCCAGGGCCCGCCTTTTAACATCGGGCCGGAACTCCTGGGACTAAAAAACGAGATCGGAGATTTCGCGCGGAGTTTTAACGCGCTGGTTAAAGACCTCAAGGGAACGACCGTCTCCAAAAGCTACTTTGAAAGCATCCTCACAACCTCGAGCGACGCCTTTGTCTCCATCGATGAGAACGGCTCCATCGTGGAATGGAACCCCGCGGCGCAGCGCATATTCGGATGGCCCCGCGGGGAGGCCGCCGGGAAAAGCCTCGCGGAAACGATCATCCCCGCGCGATACCGCGCGGGCCACGCGGCAGGGATGAAACATTTCCTTGCCACCGGCGAAAGCAAGGTGATCGGAAAGACCCTGGAACTTTCCGCGCTGCACCGTGACGGCCGTGAGTTCCCCGTCGAGATCACCATCTGGCGCACGCGCATCGATGAAAAACACCAATTCAACGCTTTTATCCGCGACGTCACCCAGCGCAAAATGAAAGAGGAGGAGTTGAACAACGCGCATAAAGAACTCACGGAACGGGAGAAGGCCCTGCGCCAAACATTCCAGGACCTCAGCACCACCCATGATGCGCTCAAAACCACGCAAAACCAGCTTGTGCAGTCGGAAAAACTGGCCTCCATCGGTCATCTGGCCGCCGGGGTGGCGCATGAGATCAACAACCCGGTTGGGTTCATCAACAATAACATGGAAATACTGGAACAATACATCGCCGATTATGCCAAAGTCCTGAAAATGACGGACCAGCTCAGGGAAAGTGTTATCCAGGGGAATTTGGCGGAAGCAAAAACCCTCGCTGAGGAAATTACCAAAACGAAAAAAGAAATTAACCTGGATTATATCGTCAGCGACACTCCAAAATTGCTGGAGCACAACCGCAAAGGGATCGAGCGCGTCCAGAAGATCGTGATGGATTTACGCACCTTCGCGCGGGAAGACAAAAATGTGACGGAGCGTGTAAAAATCGAGGATGTTATCGAAGGTGTCCTTAGTATCGTCCACAGCGAGATCAAATACAAGGCCAGACTGGAAAAGGATTACGGCGACACGCCGCTCATCGAATGCAACTCCCAGCGGCTGGGACAAGTGTTCATCAACCTGATCATCAACGCCCTGCACGCTATTGAGGGGACGGGGACCATCGCGATCAAAACCTATACTCAGGACGAATTCGTGCGCGTCGACGTGCGCGATACCGGCAAGGGGATCCCCCCGGAAATCTTGAATAAAATATTCGATCCGTTCTTTACGACAAAACCCACCGGCCAGGGGACGGGGCTGGGGTTGAGCGTCAGCTACGAGATCGTCAAGAAACACGGCGGCGACATCAAGGTACGATCCCTGCCGGGTGCCGGCGCGACGTTTACCGTCATGCTGCCTCTAAACCGGCAAAAGGAAGCAATCCCGTGAACAAAAAAATCAGACATTGTTTGGAGCATCCCCGATGAATCAAGTCACCTTTAACATCATCGCCATGGTCATCGCCATCACGGTAACCGCCCTGAATTTCGCCCTGGCGTTTAAATTCAAATTACTGCGTCGGGGGATGCTTCTTATCTCCTTCGGACTTTTGATCGGGATCATGACCCACTCGATCGTCGAGTTCCTCGAATCGATCAATCTCATGTCGCTCGATTTCCTGGTCATGCTTATGCCTGTCCTGGTGGCCACCGGTTCGGGACTGATCATCGCGGGAGGCGTTGTTGTCTCGCGCGATGTCATCTCCCCGCTCGACACAATAATGCGAGACATGCGCGGATTCTCCTCCCTGGAATTGTCCTTTCGCGTTACCCCCGAAACTGCAAAATTAAACAATGAGATTGGAGCCCTCGCGCGGAACCTTCAGGGATTGATCGAAAACCTTCAGAGGACGACCGTCTCGAAAATACACTTTGAAAGCATTATCGCGACCGCGAATGACGCCTTCGTCTCCATCGACGAGAACGGCACCATTATCGAATGGAACCCCGCGGCGGAACGCGCCTTCGGATGGTCCCGGCAGGAGGCCATGGGAAAACCGATGGCACAGACGATTATCCCCCTTCAATACCGTGAAGCCCATCTTAAAGGGCTAAGCCGTTTTATCGGGACAGGGGAGGGGCCGGTCATCGGAAAGACGCTTGACCTGAGCGCCTTGCACCGCGACGGACGCGAGTTTCCCGCTGAGATTACGATCTGGGCCGTGCGCCGCGATAAAAAGTATCAATTTAACGCCTTCATCCGTGACATCACGGAACGCAAAAAGGCGCACGAAGCGCTGGCCGAACGGGAAAAAGCCCTGCGCCAAAGTCTTGCTGAACTCAACAGCGCCCATGAAAAAATCAAAACCACGCAAAACCAGCTTGTGCAGTCGGAAAAACTGGCGTCCATCGGGCAGTTAGCGGCCGGGGTGGCGCACGAGATCAACAACCCCGTGGGATTTATCAGCAACAACATGGAGATACTCCGCCAATATGTTGCCGATTACATCAAGGTCCTGGGGATGGGGGACCGGGTCAAAGAAAGCCTGATACGGGATGACCTGCCGGGGGCAAAAGCGGCCGCCGGCGAAATGGTAAAAATGGAAAAAGAGATGGACCTGGAGTATATCATCAACGACAGCCGCGCCCTCTTGCAGCACAACATCAGGGGTATCGAGCGCATCCAGAAGATCGTGATGGACCTGCGCACCTTCGCCCGCGACGGCCAGGATGAGATCGAGCATGCCAGGATCGAGGATGTTATCGAAAGCATCCTGGGCATCATGGGCAACGAGATCAAATATAAAGCCAGGATCGAGAAGGACTATGGCGAGACGCCGCCGGTGCCGTGCAACCCCCAGAGGATGGGACAGGTTTTCCTCAACCTGATCGTCAACGCCCTGCAGGCCCTGCCTGACCATGCCTCGCCGGCAGGCGGGCGGCAGGCAGGCATCGAGGGGATGGGCACCATCGCGATCAAAACGTACCGGCAGGGAGAATTCGTCTGTGGCGATGTGAGTGACACGGGCAAAGGCATCGAGGAAAAAAATTTAAGTAAAATATTCGACCCGTTCTTTACCACCAAAACCGTAGGCCAGGGGACGGGTCTGGGCTTGAGCGTCAGTTATGAGATCGTCAAAAAGCACGGCGGAGATATAAAGGTAAAATCAAAAATCGGGAGCGGCACAACGTTTACCGTCATGCTGCCCCTGCGGCTGAATCACGCACAACGGGAGATCTGAAAATGGATAAAAGCAGGGCATTTGTTATCGTCGTATTCTTGTTGTTCCTGGGAAGTCCTCGTTTAGGTTACACCGACGACAGCCAGCGCATCCGTGAGCTTGAGAAAAAAGTCGAAGAGCTCACCAGGACCGTTAACGAGCTGATGGCACGGCAGGAAACGGCCGCCCCACGCGGACCCGCCGTCACAGAGGAGATCAACGAAGAAGCGGAGACTGTTGCCCCAAAATTGACCCTGCGCGGGTTCGGCCACGTGCAGTACGATTATTCGCGGTCTGATTTCTCCGATGACACTTCCGGCGACACAAACCACTTTACCGTGGGGGGCGTGGATCTGTTTATTACTTCTAAAATTAGCGAAAAAATTTCATTCCTGAATGAAACGACCTTTGAGCTCGAGGCGGATGGGGTCAATAAACTGGATGTTGAGCGTGTTTTGCTCAAATACTCGGCCAATGATAAATTTAACGTGTCGATCGGGCGGGGGCATACGGCGGTGGGGTACTGGAACCAGACCTTCCATCACGGAAAATGGCTTCAGACGACAACCGACCGCCCCGCTATTTACCGTTGGGAAGACGAGGGCGGCATTTTGCCGGTCCATTATGTCGGCCTGGAGTTCAGCGGCACCCTGGATATGCCGGGCGGGACATTAAGCTACGTTTCCAACCTGGCCAACGGCCGCGGGAAAATAGCGGATGAGGTGAAGCTGGTCGAAGATAACAATGACAGCAAAATGGCCGGGGGGATGTTGACCTACAAACCTGCCGCCATCGAAGGCCTGGGGTTCGGCGTTAATTACCTGCATGATACTATACCCGCAAGGGCGGGCACGACCGACCGCGGGGCCGAGATCGATGAAAACCTCTCCGGGGCCCACATCTTTTATTTGAAGGATCCCTTCGAAGTCATCCTGGAGGGACAGATCATAAATCACTTTAACCACGCGACCGGCATGAGAGATGAAACCGTCGGCAGTTATGGACAACTGGCTTACAAGATGGGCAAATACAAACCTTATGTCCGGTTTGACTGGCTGAATATTTCCGACAGGGACCCTTTCTTTGAAGGGTTAGTTGAAGATGAAACGTCGCATACACTGGGCATCCGCTATGAAATAACGACGTTTAACGCGCTCAAGCTCGAATATCGTCATAGCGACAAGGATAATTCCAAAAGCAACGAGGCGACCATCCAGTCATCGTTCGCGTTTTAATGGCAGGCCTGCCCCGCCTTCGGCGGGGCAGGGGAGCAAGATGAAAAAGTATATCATTTTAACGCTGTTGAGCATGCTTTTGGCGGGGACAGGGCCGGCTTATGGGGGCGAAATCGCCATCATCGTCAATAAGGATAATGCCATTGAGGACATCTCCTTTCGCGAGCTGGCCATGATTTTTAAAATGGAGAAAAAATTCTGGGGTGACGGAAGTCCGATCTACCTCGTTACGCGGGGATCCCGGTCCCCGGAGAAAGAAGTTGTCCTTAAGACGGTCTACAAGATGGACGAGCAAGAACTGAAAAAATTCTATCTGGCTAAGATTTATCAAGGAGTTGCCCCGTCATTCCCAAAGGTTATCGCCTCCAATCAATCGATGAAAGCATTCGTACAGCAAGTCCCAAATGCCGTGGGATACATTGACGCCGCTTACGCGGATGATAACGTTAAGGTTTTAAAGATCGAAGGCAAGCTCCCCGGAGAAAACGGGTACAAACTTGCCGAAGGCGGATAAAAAATGAAGATCCGGACGAAAAGCATCCTACTATTCTTGGGCCTTTCCCTGATCCCCTTGATTGGCATGGGGAAATTCGCGTATGAAAATGGCCGGCAGGCGATCAAGCAGAACTTAGGCCTCGCTTTCCAGCAATTGGCCCATACGCAGATAGAGAATGTCGAAAACAATATGGAAGAAGTTCGTAAAAGCGTTGAACGCTGGTCCAAAATGTCCATCATGCAGGAGGTCGTCATCGGCGACATGGACGCGACGATCCAATCCTTCCTGCTGGACGTCAAAAAAGAGAACAAGAATTTTACCCACATCAGCGTTATGAACTCCGAAGGCACCGTGATCGCCTCAACCCTGCCGGAGATGCTCGGAAAAAATTTCAGGGCCGCGCGCGCGGACAAGCCGCGCGTCGATGATGTCCATTACAGCGACATAAGCGGGGAGTGGGAAGTCACCTTTTCTTTTCCCATTGAAGCACAGTTCACTCAAGACCAGATCATCGGCAGCTTTATGGCCGGATGGAACGCGGCGACACTCTCCCGGATGGTGCATTTATCCGCCGGAGGTGGAACGGAACAAGAGGGTAAAAACAATCACTTTATGTTGATGCGCCATGACGGCCTTGTTATTGCCGCGCCTGATTTCGAAAAAGAAAGTATTTTCAAGAACAATCTGGTTAAACGCGGCCTGCGCTCGGCCTTGCTGGCCAGCCGGAAACAGGAAGGCTATCTGGTCGAGAAGGATGAACACGGCGCGGAATCTTTGATCGGCTATGATTATGCCAAAGGGCAGAATGATTTTCCGGATCTTGGCTGGTTCGGGGTTGTCCTTTTAAATACAGACAGGGCTTTTGCCAGCATCAAACGGCTGGAAATGGTCATATTTTTCAGCGGATTGATCGTTGTTTTTATCGTGGGCATCCTGTCCGTCATCGCCTCCGGAAAAATGACGACACCCCTGATGAATATCGCGCGGGCGGTTGATAAAGTGGCCCAAGGGGATTTTCAGACAAGAGTCACCGTCAACTCGAAAGATGAATTCGGGCAACTGGCCGCGGCCTTTAACACCATGACCGAAGATCTGCAGGGAACAACAGTCAGCAAGGAATATGTTGACAACATTATTGCCAATATGAATAACAGCCTCATTGTCCTGACGCCCCGGATGGAAATACAGCTGGTCAATGAGGCCACCCGCGCCCTGCTGGGGTATACGGATGAAGAGTTGCTGGGCCAGCCGTTCAATATGCTGCTCACCGGCTCTCCTTCGGGCGAGACCTCGATCCATTCTCGGATGGAAAGACTGGGAGACAACGAGGTCGTGCGCAACGAGGAGATCCAATACCGGACCAAAGACGGCCGCGCAATCGATATGCTGTTTTCCTCTGCCAACCTAAAAAATAAAAACAACAAGCTCAATGGGCTGGTTTGCGTGGCCCAGGACATCACTGAACGCAGAGAAGCGGAGACGCAGCGGAACCGGCTCGCGGCGACCCTGCACGCTGTGCAGGACGCGGTAATCATCACGGATATCGAGGGGATCATTGAATACGTCAACCCGGCTTTTGAGCGGGTCACCGGGTACGGCGTCACGGAGGCTTTGGGCCGCAAACCAAACATTCTCAAAAGCGGCATTCAAAACAGAGAATTTTATAGAAATCTTTGGGAGACCATCCTGGGCGGAAAGATATGGACCGCCGTCATCGTCAACAAAAAAAAGGACGGGACGTTATTTACGTGTGAGCAGAGCGTGACCCCGATTAAAGACGCGACGGGGCGGACCGTTAATTTTGCCGGCATTCTGCACGACATCACAAAACGCCAGGAAATGGAAAATAATTTGAAGGAGGCGAATCGGGATTTGGTCAACAGGGAAAAGGCCTTGCGCCAAACATTCCAGGACCTCAGCACCGCCCATGAGGCGCTCAAAACCACGCAAAACCAGCTTGTGCAGTCGGAAAAGCTGGCCTCCATCGGTCATCTCGCCGCCGGAGTGGCGCACGAGATCAACAACCCCGTGGGATTTATCAGCAGTAACATGGAAATGCTGGAACAATACATAGCCGATTATGCCAAAGTCCTCAAGATGGCTGACCATCTCAAGGAAAGCGTGGAGCAGGAAAATTTGGCAAAAACAAAATCTATCATCGAGGAAATGGCCAGACTCAATAAAGAGATCAACCTGGATTATATCATCAGCGACACTCCAAAACTGCTGGAGCATAACCGCAAAGGCATCGAGCGTATCCGGAAAATCGTCAACGACCTGCGCGCCTTCTCGCGCGAGGATAAGAACGTCATGGAACGCGTCAAGATCGAAGAGGTCATCGAAGGCATCCTCACCATCGTCACCAGCGAGATCAAATACAAGGCCAGGCTGGAAAAAGATTACGGCGACACGCCGCCCATCGAATGCAGTCCGCAACGGCTGGGGCAGGTCTTCATCAACCTGATCATCAACGCCCTGCACGCCATCGAGGGGACGGGCACCATCGCGATCAAAACCTATACTCAGGACGAATTCGTGTGCGTCGACGTGCGCGATACCGGCAAGGGGATCCCTCCGGAAATCTTGAATAAAATATTCGATCCGTTCTTTACGACAAAACCCACCGGCCAGGGGACGGGGCTGGGCTTGAGCGTCAGCTATGAGATCATCAAAAAACATAACGGCAGTATGACCGTGCGGTCGAAGGTCGGGGAAGGGACGACGTTTACCGTCATGTTGCCGATCAATCAGGAAAAGGAAGAAACCTCGTGAACAAGGACGTGACGAAGACGTGCTAATAAGTGCGTTATTATTACAGAAAGTCCCTGCAAAAAGTGTATAAATGAGGCATAATTCAATCATAAAAAGAGATATTTAGGATAATTCGCGTGAGGGGGCTTGACAAATGACAAACCATAACATATACTTTTCTTATGCAAGGCAAAAGTAAACAATTGTTTAGATACTTGGATGACACCCTGGCCCGGTTGATCAGGGACGGTTACTCGGGACTGATCCTGGGGCCGCGCCAAGTCGGCAAAACCACTCTCGTCCAAACAGGCCTTGAGCCGGTAAGAAATAAGGAAAACTATCTCCTGCAAGATCCGTCTCTGCGCCTGGAATTTGAGTCCAACCCTTCCAGGCTGATCAATCTGGTCCGGGCATTGGATAAAAATCCATATGTTTTCATCGACGAATGTCAAAAAGTCCCCGCGCTCCTGGACGCCGTGCAGCTTCTTTTGGATAATAAAGAAGCTAAATTCATACTGACCGGATCTTCAGCCAGAAAATTGCGCAGACAAAGCATGAATCTTTTGCCGGGCCGTATCAAGCGATTTTATTTAACCCCGCTTTTATGGGGAGAACTGGGTTTTTTAAAGCCGGGCGAAATCCCGCAACTGGAATTGTCTAATTTAAACAAACCGGGAGAATACTCCCTGGAGGAATCCCTGATATACGGTTCACTGCCGGCTATCGTTCAGCTTCCTTTAAAAGACCGCCGGGACTTTTTATCCGCCTATTCGCAAATTTATCTTGAAGAAGAAATCCGCGCGGAGGCCTTGAGCCGCAAAATCGGTTCGTTCGCGCGGTTCCTGGAATTAGCGGCGGCGGAGTCGGGGACCAATCCGAATTTTACGAAACTTTCCAATGAATCGGGGGTGAGTCAGCCGGCGGTCAAAGAATTTTTTCATATCCTTGAAGACACGCTGATCGTTGAAAAAGTCGAGCCCTTTCTCAAAAATGCCCGCAAACGGGTCATGTCCTCACCCCGGTACTATTTCTTTGATATCGGGGTCAGGAATGTTATCGCGCGGATGCCCTTGACCGATAAATTGTTAAACGCTCAAAAAGGTATCCTGTTCGAACATGGAGTCATGCTGGAGATCATCCGCCGCATAAAAGTCCTCAATCAAAATTACAAGGTGTTTTATTGGCGCACCTCGGGCGGGGCGGAAGTCGATTGCGTGCTGGATATGGGAGAAGAGGTTATCCCCATCGAGATCAAGGCTTCGGCGCGCGTTTCGTTATCCGAGATCAAAGGCCTGAAAAGTTTTTTAGACGACTACAAGGGCTTGGCCCGGCGGGGGTATGTTATCACAATGGGGGAGAGAAAAGAAAAGTTGGCGGAAAATATTACAGCAATACCCTGGTTTTGTTTGTAAGAAAATTTTGGACACCACCACTGCCCATCAACCAGGAAAAGAAAGGAGCCTCGTGAACAAAGAAGCCCAGGTCCTGTTTATCGATGACGAAGAAAGCATCATCGACGGTATCCAGCGGCTGTTCGTCAAGGAACCTTACGGCGTCGCGGCGACAACAGACATCGGCGACGCCCGCAAGACGCTCGAGAGGGGAAACATCAAAGCCGTTATCTGCGACCACCGCATGCCGGTCATCCTGGGGGTAAAATTCCTGGAAGAGGTCAAGGCGAACCACCCGGATATCGTGCGTATCCTGTTTACCGGTTATACCGACTTCCCCATGGTGGAGGCGGCCATCAACCAGGGGGAGATCTACCGCTTTATCAGCAAACCCTGGAAGACGACGGAACTTCTGGCCACGGTACGCCAGGCGATCGAGCATTATGACCTGGTCGAAGAAAACAGGGCGTTGTTCGGGGAGGCCAAAAGACGGCGGGAAGAGCTCGAGATCTCCAACAAAAAACTCATCGACATGTATAAACTCCAGCGGGATTTCACCTCGACCGTATCTCACGAACTGCGCACGCCCCTGGCCTCGATCAAGACCGCGGTCGACCTGGTCTGCAAGCGGATGGTCGGCGAGATCAACCGCGAACAGGAGGAAGTCCTGGGCCGCGCGCAAAAAAGCGTGGAACATCTCCAGCGGCTGGTCACCGACATTCTGGATTTGACCAAGATCGAGTCCGGGAAGATGCAACTGGACTTCAAGATCCAGAACATCAATAAGGTCATTGAAGAGGTCATTTACACCCAGCAGGACGTGGCCAAAAGCCGGGGCTTATATCTTAAGGCTGAATTGGACAAAGATCTGTCCCCGGCACCTTTTGACCAGGGCCGCATCATTCAAGTGTTAAACAACCTTGTCAGCAACGCGATCAAATTCACCGAACACGGGGGGGTCACCGTCAAAACCGAGGACCACTCCGCCAACAACCATATTATCATCAACGTCACAGATACGGGCAAAGGCATCGCCGAGAGCGATTTTCCGAAACTCTTCCAGAAATTCCAGCAGATTGAATCCCCGGAAAAGGTTGAGAAAGGCGGAACGGGACTTGGTCTGGCGATTTGCAAGGAAATCGTACTACGGCATGGCGGAAAAATCGCGGTGGAATCAACCGTGGGAAAGGGAACGACCTTTAGTTTTGTTTTGCCCATCGAGGAACGCCGGCTGCCGTTTCGGACATAGCCCTTGCTACTTGACCCTAACTTCGCGCTTTTAATTTTTAAAAACAAGGAGCCTGAACATGGATGAACCAAAAAAAATCCTTTTGATCGATGATGAGATCAACCTGCAGCAACTGGTAAAGGTCGTCTTGACCTCAAAAGGGTATAGCGTCACCACGGCCAATAACGGACAGGATGGGCTGGAAAAACTGGAGGCAGCAAACCCCGATCTGATCATCCTGGACATGAACATGCCCGTGATGGGCGGGGTGGAGTTTTACCAGAGGATCTGCGACGCGTGGAGCCAGCCGAAATATCCGATACTGATCCTCACGGCCCGCGCGAACATGGAAGAATTCTTCAAAGGGATGGACGTCGACGGCTTTATGGCCAAACCTTTCGAGATCGACGACCTTCTGGCGGAAGTCCAGCGGATCCTCGCGAAGAGATCCGGCGCCCTCAAGGCCGCCAAACCCCGCGATGAAAACCAACCGCCCAGCATTTGCGTTGCCGAAACTGATGCGCAGACGTGCAACAAGATCGGCGCCGCGCTGCTGAGCGCCGGATATACCGTGCATCTGGTGCACAGCGGGACCGAGGCCATCGAACACATCTTCAGAATAATTCCCGACATAGCGGTGATCAGCTTCGCGCTGAACGATATCTCCGGAGAGGCGGTCGTTACGAAACTAAAAAAGATGCCTAAAACGCAAGACGTCAAGTTCATCCTCTACACGGAAGATACCCCGGAGAAGGCCATTGTCGCGCAATCAATGATCAAGAAAGAAGGGATCGAGTTCGCCCGTTTCGTCAAATATCAAAACGTGGAGGATATCCTCCTGGCCGTCAATGAGGTGCTGAAGCCGAATAGATAAAAAAGGGACATCCGGCTACCCGGAAACTTGCGTAATGAACAATTTATCCTCTCTCATCAACCGTTTCCACCTCGTCCGGCAAATTCCCATCTTTGCCGGATTAAGCTGGATGGAACTCCACCGCATCGCCCGCAAGGCCGTCATTGTCGAATATAAAAAAGGGGACATCGTCTGCCCGCAGGGTGGGGCGCCGGATTTCTTTTACTGTCTGATCTCCGGGCGCCTGTTGGCCTACAGCAGCAGCCTGCACGCCAAGAAAGAGGATATCGATTTCATCCACCGCGGGATGCACTTCGGGATCGTTTCGATCCTGACCGGCGAAAACCACTCGATGAATTTCGAGGCTCTCAACGACTCGATCGTCCTGAAAATATCGAAGCCGGACTTCCATGAGATCCTCAATTCCGTCCCGCAGCTGGGACTGCGGTTGAGCCAAAGCCTTTCGCGGCGCATCCGCCGCAAAATTCATGACGCGACCCGGTCCGTCTTTGAAAGTACCGTGGTCGCCGTCTACAGCCCGGTCACCGGCACGGGCAGTTCCACCTACGCCATCAACCTGGCCTTAAGCATCCGGAAAGAAACGAACAAAAACGTTATCTTCATCAACATCCATCCCCGCATGGAAGAAGGTAACGCTGACGATACGGGGAGTTCTCCCCGCTGGAAAACTCCGCCTATCAGCCTCGCGCAGATCATCGATGACCACGCGAAGATCCTTGACCACGTCATCAAAAAGAACCTGCCGGTCGATCTCCTTAACGTCTCCTTTGACCCGAAAGACACGGCCATAAAAAAGCACATCGGTCTTTTTGTGAGCGCCTTTGTCGGCGATTACCATTACGTCATTGTCGATTTGCCTAACGAAATGGACGACATCGTCCTGGAAACCCTGACCCAATCGGATTTGGTGCATTTGATCACCTGCGACCGGATCCGGGATATGGAATCCATCCGCAAGGTCATCGACCGGCTGCCGGGAGGCCCTTCCCCCCGGCCGTTAGGTCCCCGATGGGGAGAGGGGACTTCGATCCATGGAAAATTCCGCGAGGAACGGACCCGGGTCATCGTGCGGGCCGTTGAGGAAAAAATTTATCTGTCATTTGAGGAGATCAACAAACACCTCGATTATCATGTCTATGCCGCGCTGCCGACCTTGCGGCCATCGGAACTTACGCGACGCGAAGGTTCACAGCATTTATCTTTTCTTCAATCGGAACCGCAGAGCGAATACACCAAAACCGTCACCCGCATCGCGCGGGAGATCGGGGGGGTTTCCGTCGGTCTGGCGCTGGGAGGCGGGGCGGCACTGGGGATCGCCCACATCGGAGTCTTACGCGTGCTGGAACAAGAGAACATCCCCATCGACATTATCGCGGGCAGCAGCATGGGGGCCATCATCGCCAGCCTCTGGGCGATCGGCAAGGACGCCGCCGGGATCGAAAAAATCGCCCGCGAATTCGAGCGAAGAAAAAATCTTCTGGACCTGATCGATCCGGTCGTCCCCATATCCGGGCTCCTCGGCGGGCGGGCCATCAAATACTGGCTGCGCAAGCATATCGGCGGCCGCACTTTTTACAGCACCCGGATACCGCTTTTGATCACCGCGTACGATCTGATCCGCAGGGAAGAGCTTGTCATGGAATCGGGCTCGCTGGTCAACGCCATCCGTAAAAGCATCGCCATCCCCGGCGTCATCGAACCCGTCCGCGAAAAAGACCGCCTGATCATCGACGGGGGCGTCCTGAACCCCTTGCCGACGAACATCCTGACCAGCCGGAACATCAAAAAGATCATCGGCGTCAACGTCCTGCAATCTCCGCACGATGTTTCCGAAAGTTTTGCCCTGGAAAAAGATACCGAATTAAGAAAAGAACGGGTCCCTTTCCGCGAGGCCCCGTTCCGGTTCCTGGGGTTCCGCGTTTACCGGTTCCTTTTGCGGCCGTTTAAGCATAACATTTCCGATATTATCGTGCGTACCCTCCAATCCACCGAGTACGTGCTGGCCGAACAAAGCGCCCAGCAGGCGGATGTCGTTATCCATCCGGACCTGGTGGGCATCAACTGGTTCGAACTCTACAAGGTCGACGAACTCATCAAGCGCGGCGAAGAGGCCGCCCGCAAAGCCCTGCCGGAGATCAAGAAACTGATCGAAACCGAATAGAAATCAGTGAGAAATCAGTGACAGGGACTATTTTTTCAAATTACTGACCAAAAAATAGTCCCTGTCACTGATATTTCCCCCATTGACAATTCTATCCTTTTAAGTTATACACAAGTGATATGCCGACCGAGAATCTTATCCAGAGCATGCAGGCATCGATCACGCCTTGCATCTTTATCTCCGGGCTTGGCCTGGTGCTTTTGTCCATGACCAACCGCCTGGGCCGCAGCGTTGACCGTATCCGCACGTTCACCGCGGAGCTTAAGACCGCGTCGGATGAAGAGGCCCCCGGCATACGCGCGCAGATCAATATCATCTACCGGCGCTGCCACATTTTGCAGACCGCCATCGGACTGGTCGCCGTCAGCATGTTTTTCGTCAGCTCCATCATGCTGATGTTGTTCTCAACGCTCGCGTTCAACATCCAGCTTATCGCGTTCATCAAAATATTCTTCACGGCGAGCCTCGGGTGCTTTATCCTCGCGCTGGTGTTCTTTTTCCGGGATGTCTGCCTGAGCCTGGACTCGCTCAAGATCGAAATGGAAAACCTCCGTTGATTTCCCCGGTCCACACACATCTGCGCGTCGGTTCGCGGGGCAGCAAACTCGCGCTGGTCCAGGTGGAGGAAGTGCAATCACTTCTCGCCGGGAAAGGGACAAATATTCCCTTTGACCGTAAAATATATTCCACCCGGGGCGATGAGAATAAAGCCGTTTCGCTGACCACCAGTCCGGCCGATGATTTTTTTACCGACACCCTTGACGCGGCCTTGTTAACCGGCGACATTGACGTGGCCGTCCACAGCGCCAAAGACCTGCCCCAAACATTGCGCGACGGGCTTGCGGTCTTCGCCCTTACCCGCAGCCTCGATGAAACGGACGCGTTTATCGGCAAGACCACCTTTGACCGCCTGTCCGCGGGATCAAAGGTCGCTACCAGCAGTATCCTGCGCCAGCAGCAGGTCAAGGCGCTCAATCCGCGGATCGAAACCGTGGACATCCGCGGGACGATCGAAGAACGTATCCAAAAGATGCACGATGGCTGCTGCGACGGTCTTATTGTCGCCACGGCGGCCCTTAAACGTTTAGGGCTGGAAAAATATATCCAAAGCGTCATGCCCTGGGAGGCGGCGCCGTTACAAGGACAACTGGCGGTTGCGGGCAGGGCGGGGGACACGGCATTGCGGGAATTATTTATCCCGATCGACGCGCGCCGAAATTACGGCCGCGTCTTTCTCGTCGGGGCCGGCCCCGGGGATCCGGGATTGATCACCGTCAAAGGCGTGGCGGCGCTTCAATCCGCCGACTGTATTTTTTATGATTATCTTGTCCCCGCGCAACTCCTTGACCACGCCCCCCATGCCGAGAAAATTTACGCGGGCAAACGCAAAGGCAGCCATGCCATGCCGCAGGAAGAACTCAACCGGCTTATCCGCCAAAAGGCAATGGCCGGTAAAACCGTTGTCCGGCTCAAGGGAGGGGACCCGCTGGTCTTCGGGCGCGGCGCCGACGAGATCGAGTACCTGCGGCGCTACCACATTGAAACGGAAGTGGTCCCCGGCATCAGCTCTGCCGTGGGGATCCCGTCACGGCTGGGCATCCCGCTGACCGCCCGCGGCGTGGCCGCGACCGTCGCCTTTGTCAGCGGCTACAAGCACGGTGAGGACGAACACCGTCCGGCGCCGCTGGACATTCCGCGGGCGGACACCCTTGTTTTCCTGATGGGGCTGACGAAACTCGACCAGATCGTCGAGTCGCTTGAAGCAAGCCGCCGGCCGAAGCAAACACCCGTGATGGTCATTTCGAAGGGGACCTGCCCGCAGGAGAAAATCGTCAGCGGCACGCTGGCGGACATCCAGCAAAGGATCAAAGAAAATCCGCTGGAACCGCCGGTCTTAATCGTTGTGGGGGAAACGCTCAAATTCTACCGCGAAGACCGTGACACGCCGCGACGAACACGCATCCTTTACACCGGCACTGATCCGGAGCAGTTCCGCGCGTACGGCGAGGTGATCCCTTTCCCGATGATCGAGATCACGCCGGCGAAGCCGACGGCCGGCCGGATAAAAACATTGCTGACGAATTTGTCCGGTTACGATATAATCCTGTTCACCAGCAAGTTCGGGGTGAAATACTTTTTTGAACTCCTGGCCAGGGAAGGGTACGCGACGAAAAAATTACGCCCCAAGATATTTGTCGCCATCGGACAGGCAACGGCCGGGGCGTTGGCGAAGGAAGGCGTTTCTGTCGCGCTGGCCGCCTCGGTCGAAACAAGCGAGGGACTTTTTCAAGAGATGACAGAGAAACTGGAACTGCGTGGCAGAAAAATTCTGTTCCCGCGCTCGGTACTGCCGAACCCGTACTTAAAACAAAAATTGACCGGGCAGGGCGCCCGGGTGGACGAATTAACCGTCTACGACAACACGCCGCCGGCCAAACGCCCTCTGCCGGTACCGGAGGCAACGATCGGCCAGGTTGTCTTTACCAGCCCTTCGACGGCGCGTAACTTCCTGGCCGCGTACGGGGCTATTCCACGGTACTGGAAAATCTCAAGCCGCGGGGCCGTGACCAGCGCTTTTTTGCGCGAGGCCGGCTACGCGGATTTTGACGAATTAAGGAATACACATTGATCATCTACGAAGAAATCTTGCGGGAATTCCAGAAACAAAGGATAAAATACGTCCTGGTGGGCGGTATGGTGATGAAAAAAAAGTCCAACCGGCCGGTGGACAAACTGGATATTCAAGACCTCAAACGGATAAAAACGCTCCGGGGACGGCGCAAATGATCTTCAAATGGGAAACCCACGACCAGCGTCTTCGACGATTCATGAAAATATCACCCCTCAAAAAGCTGGAATGGCTGCGGCAGATGCATGAATTCATGTTGCGCACCTCCAGCAGGCGAGTGAAAGCCATCCGGCTTGAACTAAGAAGAAGGCGCCAAGAAACGCGATGACACCTAACGAGATCGAGACCTATCGCTACGTTATAACCGGCAGGCAGGGATGATAAGCACAGGCATTAGTGCAAGTTAGACTTTCTGTATTTATTTGGAAATAAATAAGATATGGATATTATGGATTTATTGACAAAAGTGTACATATAGTGTATACTTTTATTAGTCAAGGGGGTGAACGAAATGACCATACAAATAAAAAAATTATTTAAACATGGAGGAAGTCAGGCCATCAACCTTCCCAAGGAATTTGCCCAAAACCTGGTCGACAATGAAGTTTTCCTCGAAGTGTCATCTAATGAAATTGTTATACGCAATAAATCAAAATTAGATACCATGGAATCCGAGCCCCACTTCGCGGCTTTTATCAAAGCTATCGCGATCGATGCCATGAAGCATCCCGAGAAACTCCATGATTTAAACGAAGTTTGGGGCCCTGAATGGGATGAATTGCTTGAAGGTGTTTCGGCCGATAATGACGAAGATGAATAGTCCTTACGTTTTAAAAATTCATCAAATTTTATCCCAACGTATTGATGACTTGAAAATCCAGGTCAAGGGATTAAAAAAAACTTTGGATGAAAATACGTATCGACAGCATCCGCTTGTCAAATTTGCTTATCGTGTCCGTAAAGCCGTTGAGGAAATAATTCCTGAGAATCCGGATCGTCCTGATTACCGCTTGACTGGAGAACTCAAAAAATACCGTCGCTATAAACAGGGACTGCAAAGGTACCGCCTATTCTTCTGTTTTTCCAACCAGCCAAGAATTATTTTATACCTCTATCTTAACGATGAAAGACACCTGCGAAAAGAAGGCGGCAGGAACGATCCGTATGAGGTCTTTAAGAAATTTATCGGGCAAGGCGTCTTTTCTCACGATCCGGAAAATCAAAAAATTCAGGAATGGATTCACGAATGGGGAAAGCCAGGATGAAAGACGAGAGACGAAACAGATACCGCCGGCTGCGGGCGTCGCAAACACTGCGCAATCTCGTCCGGGAGACGACGCTGACGCCCCACGACCTCATCCAGCCGTTTTTTGTGGTGGAAGGGACGGACAAAAAAGAGACAATCGCGTCCATGCCGGGGATTTACCGGTATTCGCCGGACCTTTTGGTCAAGGCCGTTGAGGCTTACCGTAAAGCCGGCGGCCAGGCGTGCCTTTTGTTCGGCATCCCGGGAAAAAAAGACACCACCGCCAGCCAGGCGTACGCGGCCGCCGGAGTCGTCCCCAAAGCCATCCGGCAGATCAAAAAGACGTTCCCCGATTTTCTGGTGGCCACCGACGTGTGCCTGTGCGCTTACATGACGCACGGCCATTGCGGCGTTGTCCACGGCGGCGTTATCGACAATGACAAGTCACTTCCCTTACTGGCCAAAATGGCCGTGGCGCACGCCGGGGCCGGCGCCGACTTCGTCGCCCCGTCGGACATGATGGACGGCCGCGTGCGGACGATCCGTGAGTCCCTTGATAAAAATGATTTTTCCAACGTTGGCATTTTATCCTACGCGGCCAAATACGCTTCCGCCTATTACGGGCCGTTCCGGGAAGCGGCCGGATCGCCGCCCCGATTCGGCGACCGCGCGACGTACCAGATGGACCCGGCCAACCAGCGTGAGGCTTTAAAAGAAGCCCGACAGGACGTCGATGAAGGCGCCGATATCGTCATGGTCAAACCCGCCTTGGCGTATCTTGATGTCGTCGCGCTTTTGCGCCGGAAATTGACCGTACCCGTCGCCGCCTACAACGTCAGCGGTGAATATTCCATGGTCAAGGCGGCGGCCGCGAAAAACTGGATCGATGAAAAAGCGGTTGTCCTCGAGACTCTCACGTCCATCAAACGCGCCGGGGCAGACATCATCATCAGCTACCACGCGCAGGACGCGCTAGGGTGGATAGAAGAAGTAAGAAGTAAGAAGTAAGAAAGACAAACGGCTAATGGCGAACAACGAGATACGAGATACGAGATACGAGATACGAAGCATCCGCACTCAACACTCCCAGGAATATTTCCAGCAAGCCGAAAAAGTCCTCGTCGGCGGTGTCAACAGCCCCGTGCGTTCCTTTAAAGGGGTCGGTGGCCAACCGCTGGTGATGAAATACGGCCGCGGGGCCAAACTCTACGATTACGATAATAACGCCTGGACGGACTACTGCTTATCCTGGGGGGCGCTCATCCTCGGGCACGCGCACCCCAATGTCGTTTTGAGCGGCAAACGGACACTGGAAAAAGGGACCAGTTTCGGTACCACGACCCGCGAAGAGATCGAGATCGCCAGGCATATTACGACGCAAGTGCCATCCATCAAGCTGATCCGTTTCGTCAACTCCGGCACCGAGGCCACCATGAGCGCCGTCCGCCTGGCCCGAGGATTTACCGGACGGGACACGATCGTCAAGTTCGACGGCTGTTACCACGGCCACTTCGATGACCTCTTGACTACGGCCGGATCCGGCGTCGCCCAACTAAAAAAGTCTTCAAGTCTAGGGGTCCCGCAAACCCACATCGACAACACCATCAGCTTGCCGTATAATGACGTCTCTGTTCTGGAACAGACTTTAACAAAGCATAAGGATACGACCGCTTGCGTGATCATCGAACCCGTTGCCGGAAATATGGGCGTTATCCCGGCCAGACCGGAATTCCTGCGGCGGTTACGGGAACTGACCAAACAATACGGCATTATTCTGATTTTTGATGAGGTGATGACGGGATTCCGCGCCAGCACCGGCTGCGCGCAGGCGGATTACGGCGTTACGCCGGATTTGACATGTCTTGGGAAAATTATCGGTGCCGGTTTCCCCGTCGGCGCCTACGGCGGACGCGAAGACATCATGCAATGCCTGGCCCCGCTGGGAGGCGTTTACCAGGCGGGGACGTTTTCCGGAAATCCGGTCGTGATGCGCGCGGGCTTAACCGGATTACGGCTGTTGAACGCGGCATTTTACAAGCGGCTCAACGACCGCTGCGCGGCATTTGTCGAAGACATCAACGGTTATTTTCAAACCAACGATATCCCCGCGCACATCGCCCATTACCGGTCGATGATGAGCATCCGCTTCCGGAAAGAACCGGTCCTTAATTACGCCGACGCGCAGGCCGCCTCCGGCGGGTCGCGGGGGGGGAGCCTCGCCCAAGACGGGCCTCGCCAGGGGCGGGCCGCCGCCGGGGGCGGGCGTTACGCCCGGTTATTCCAGCATCTTTTGAACGCCGGCATTTATTGGCCGCCGGCGGATCTGGAAGCCTTTTTCGTTTCCGGCACGCACACGAAAAAGGACCTTGAACATTTGGCCGATGCATTAAAGAACTTTTTCAAAAATGGCAAATGAAAAATGCCAAATATCCAATTAAATCCAAATTGATAAATTCGCCATTGGTCATTAATTTGTCATTTGACATTTGTCATTTTTAATTCAGGAGGGAAGTGATGACACGATACTTTAACCCGACAATTTTAGCTGTTCTACTGTCCGCCACATTAGCAACTACGCAGGGCTGTGTTCCTCTGTTGATCGGGGCCGCGGCCGGGGCCGGAGGCGTGGTCTGGGCCAAGGGAGGGTTGGAACAAAATTTCGATAAATCCGTGGATCAGCTCCACCGGGCGAGCCTGGGTGGACTACGGGACATCAAATGCGCCGTGAGCTCCGGCCAGATCCGCAAACACCTGGCCAAGATCAAATTTAAATTTGACGACGGACAAGAAGGCACCATCAACATCAAGGCCATGACGGAGCGCTCCTCCCGGCTGAAAATCCGCGTCGGTATTCTGGGGGACGAGACCAAATCCCAAATCGTCTTAAACGCCATCCTTAAGCACTTGTAAAATAGAATGCATGAAATCCGAAGCACGAAATTCGGATTTATAACGGAGGGGACAGCATTATGAATAATCCGGTTCGTCAAAACATGACTATCCGCCCCTGGGGCAATTACATTAAATTGTTCCAGGAAAACGGCCTCTGGGTCAAAAGGGTGGCGGTCAAGCCTGGGGCCCGCCTTAGCCTGCAGAAACATGCCTACCGCTCCGAGAAATGGAATATTGTCCTGGGGCACGGGTACGTGATGCTTAACGGCCGGAAGAAAATTGTCAGCGCCGGATCTGTTTTAAGCGTTCCAGTCGGCGCCATCCACCGCATCGCCAATACAGGAAAAAAGAAGTTGATCTTTATCGAAGTGGCCGTCGCCGCCAACGGAGGGAAGCTTTCCGAGAAAGACATCGTCCGGCTGGAAGACGACTACGCGCGAGAATCAAGACCGCGAAAGCGTGGCAGAGCACATTAAAAGCCGCGCCACAATCTCATACCTTCACGCTCTTATCCGCCTTCGCGGAAGACCACGGGCTTTGCCCGTGGGGCTCCATACCTAAACTTTTCTTAAATTTGACGGGAGGATCCTTAATCCCTGACGGTATTTGCTGATGGTCCGGCGGGCGATCTGCATGTTGCGGCGTTTGAAATAATGCTGGATGTCCTGGTCGGAGAGAGGCGCGGTTTTGTCCTCACCGATAATGATATTCTGGATCTCATCCTTGACGCTGCGGGAGGCCACGCTGCCTTGCGCGTCATCGGAGGCCGCCGACAGGCCCCTTATCTGATGGATGCCCTGGGAAAAAAAGAATTTCATCGGGAACATCCCGCGGGGGGTGTCGATATATTTGTTGCTGATCGCGCGGCTGACGGTCGATTCGTTACGGCTGATGGCCTGCGCGACGTCCTTTAATACCAGGGGGACCAGGTCCTCGCCGCGGTCGAAAAAGGCCATCTGCTTGATCAGGAGATATTCGGCGATACGCCGCAGGGTGTGCCCGCGCTGTTCGATGCTCTTGATAAAATTTGTCGCGTTGCGGAATTTCTCCTGGATGAATTCCCGGTCCTTTTCGCTTAAACCCGCGCGCCCCAGCAGATTCCGGTAATAGGCGTTCACGCGCAACGAGGGGACCCCCTCACGGCTGACTTCCACGTAATAGCCGCGCTCTTCATCTTTCAAAATGAAAACATCAGGTTGAATGTAAATCGAAGAACGGATAGGACGGAAATTGCGGGCTGGCTTCGGTTCCAGGCCGGCGATGAAATTCGCCGCTTCCTTGATCTCGGGAAGGGCGAGGCCGGTCTCTTTGCTGATCTGATGGAACCGTTTGTGCCCCAGGTCCTGAAGATGGCCGGTGATGATGGCAAGGTAAATATCGTGGCGCGCGGGACGCATGGCCGCGAGCTGGATCGACAAACATTCCTCCAGGTTTCTTGAAGCGATGCCCAGCGGTTCGAACCCCTGGATAATTTTCAAAACGCGTTCTATCAAATCCCGGTCCTGGGTCCCCAGCGCGGCGGCAACCTCTTCACACGTTATTTTAAGGTACCCGTCTTCATCCAGGTTCCCGATAAAATATTCCCCGATCCTTAGCTCAAGCGGGCTGAGCGGCTCAACGCGCAATTGCTGGAGCAGGCTTTCTTCTAATGAAGATTCGATCTTGATGGGAATATCCTCGAGGGTTTCATCATCAGAAGAATATTGTCCCTGCAGCGGCTCGCGTAAAAAACGCAAAGGGTCGTTGTCGTAAGGGGCCGCTTTTTCAGGTCCTGGGTCCGGGGCCGCGGGGGCCTCTTCATTGATCTCCAGAAGGGGATTGCTTTGCAATTCTTGTTCAATGGAAAGATTCAGTTCGGTGACAGCGAGCAGCAAGACCTCAATGGATTGCTGCATGACGGGGGCCAGGACCGTTTTCTGGATTTGCTGGGGAAGGATCTGAGCTTGCATAGCAAAAAGCATACCATATGATTCTAAAATAGCAAGAAATTTCTACGACCACCAAATTAAATTTTGTCAATGAGAAACATTCTTATTTCGATAGGCGGCCTATGTCAAGCACTCTTCAAAATGACCAATATTCTCAACAGATCACTAACTCATTGCTATACGCAAAGTTCCATGACTGTCAGGGTTTGTCCCGGACATACATGTGCATTCTTTTAAACGTCCTCCCGAGGGGGCAATTATCCGGACAAGGGATGATTTTATCGCTATGCTCCGTAAAATTATATATTACAACATGTTATAGTCATACAGAAATTATTTGGCACTTAAAACATCGCTGGCACGGTTATTGCTTGATATTATCCACCTGCGGCGTTAAATACGTGAACACAAGATATACCAGAGAAAGCGGCAGAACAAAGGAGGGAAGAAGTGAACCAGCGTTTTACGATCACGGAAGTGGCAAGCATGCTTGGGGTCAGCTCAAAAACCCTGGCCAGGTGGGAAAAGGTCGGCAAGATCCGCCGCCCCAAACGTGACTGGCGCGGCTGGCGTATTTACGAAGAAGGCGACGTCCAGCAGATCAAGGAATTTCACGAGGCCATTTTTGAAGTGGAAGTTTAAACCAAACACCCGGATGAGGACACACGAATGAGAAACAGATACCGAACCGTATTTTTTATTTGCCTTGCCGGCGCGGGCGCGCTGCTGGCGGCCGTGGACGTCGTCCACGGACAGAATTTTGCAGGGACCGTCACGGCCGGGGATTTAGATCAGCAGCCGGCGGTAGAAGAACGCGCGGGGACAGACCCTCTTAGCCCGGAACCAACGGCCGCGGCCGAAGACTCCACCGTGATCCCCGAGGCCATCGCTTCGATGAGCCATTACACGGTCGGGGCGACCGATATCCTGGAGATCACCGTGATGCGCCACCCGGAGGTCAGCGGCCAGTTCGTCATCAATAATGAGGGGGACATCCAGTACGAATTCGTCGGCGACCTGAAAGTCAACGGCCTCACCAAGGATGACGTCAAAAAAGTGCTGGCCGAAAAACTTTCCGATTACATCATCGACCCTGAAATAACGGTCAAAATCGTCGGCTACAACAGCAAGATCATCTACGTGGTCGGCGAAGTCGGCCGCCCCGGCAAGATCTTCATGCAGGGCGACACGATGACGGTCCACGAGGCCCTGGTCGAGGCCGGGCTGCCGCTTTTAAGCGCCAAAACAAACGCGGGCCGCGTGATCACGCCGTCGAAGAGCGGGACTCCGCTCATCCGCAAGGTCAACGTGGAAAAACTTCTCTACCACGGCGACCTGCGCGAGAACCTGGTGATGCAGCCCGGGGACACGCTGTACGTGCCGCCGACGTTCCTGGCGAAAACCATGCGCGTCATCCAGCCCGTTACCGCGCCCATCGGGACGGCCGCCGGGACCGGCAGGACGGTCATGACGGGATTTTAAACCATTTCTCAAGGAAGGAAACCGCTCCATGAAAGACTTTGACGCTTCAAGCATATCTCTATTAAGTTATCTGAAGATCTTTTTCCGGCGTAAAGAGCTGTTGATCATCCCCATCTTTGCCGGACTGACATTAGGCATATGCGCGGGGATCATCCTCCCCCGTAAATACCGGTCCGAGACCGTCATCCTGGTGCAGGAGGGGAAGTCCGACAATCCGCTGTTCAACCGTCTGGCCGTGTCCAGCACCGTCGGCGAGCGCATGGACGACCTGAGGGAATCCATCCTGGGATGGACCAGTCTGACGGAGTTGGTCAAAAGGCTCAACCTGGATAAGGATGTCAAGAACAAAACGGAATTTGAGAGGCTCATCCTCACCTTGCGCAACGATATCCTGATCAAACTCCGCGGGCACAACATCATCAACCTCGCCTACATCAGCGACGATCCCGAGATGACCCAGGCCGTGGTCAAGACGATCACGGAGATCTTTGTCGAACGGAACATCCGCGTCCAAAACAGCGAGACCTCCGACGCCATCACCTTTATCGAAGGGCAGTTGAAGGTCTATAAAGGAAAGATCAAATCCGCCGAGATCGCGAAACTGCAGGAGCAACTCGACGGCCTCCTGGTCGATTCGACGGAGAAACACCCTCTTATCAAAAAGCTCCGCAGTCAGATGGCCGCCGAGAAGGAAGAGCTGCTGGCCGCGAACCTCGAATACACCGAGGACATCAACCTGGACAAAAACACGGCCAGCCCCATCATCGAAGAGATCAAAAAGGCCCTGGACTCCATCGAGTCCACCTCGACGATCAAAACCGGCTCCCCGCAGAAGAAAGACAGCGCCCAGCTCATGCTCAATCTCGACCTCCAGAACGTCGTGGCCAGGGACGTGGGGGTCAACGAACAGATTTACAACACGCTCCTGGAGCGGCTGGAGACCGCCAAGATCACCCAGCGCCTGCAGTCCTCGAAGGAGGGGACCCGTTACACCATCCTGGACCCGCCGAGGATCCCGTTGAAACCGTTCCAACCCAACAAATTCTTAGTCGCGCTCAGCGGACTATTTTTAGGCACCCTCGCCGGTGTCGGCCTGGTCATCGGGGCGGAATTCCTCGACAAATCTTTTATCGACGTCGAAGACGCGAAAAATTTTCTGGGCGTGCCGCTTCTGGGGGCGATCTCCAAGATCAACACGACCGACAGCATCCGCATGGAACATGAAAAAGAGCGGTGGCTCTACAGCGCGACCGTCGCCATCGGCGTGATCGTGGTGGTCGTGACGGCGGCGGTGACGAGTTTTTTAAAGTAAGAAGTGAGAAGTGGGAAGTAAGAAGTAAGAAGTAAGAAGTAAGAAGTAAGAAGTAAGAAAAAGAGGACAAGAAAGCGAAAAAAACATAAAAATTACTTCTACTTCTTACTTCTAACTTCTTACTTAACAAAAGGAAGACAGAATGTACCACAAGTTCTACGGCTTCAAAGAAGCTCCGTTTAATATGACGCCCAGCTCGCGGTTTTTCTACGAAAGCGGCAAGCACGTGGAGGCCTTGAGCACATTGATCTATGCCATTGAATCCCGCAAGGGCTTTGTCGTCATTACCGGCGACATCGGCTCAGGCAAAACCACCGTCTGCCGCACGCTTTTGAACAAGCTCGACGCGCGCACCCAAACAGCCCTGATCACCAACACCCATATCAGCGGCAAGGACCTGCTGTGCGCCATCCTCGAAGACCTCGGCGTCGAGTACGCGCCCGGGTCCAAGGCGCAGCTTATTTCCCAACTGAACGTATATCTCATTGAACAATTGCGCAACGGCCATAACGTCGTCGTCATCATCGACGAGGCGCAGAACCTCAAGCCGTCCGTCCTCGAAGAAGTCCGCATGCTCTCCAACCTGGAGACCGAGAACGAAAAACTTATCCAGATCATTTTTCTGGGGCAGCCGGAATTGAAAAAAAAGCTGGCCTTGCCCCGGCTGGAACAACTGCGCCAGAGGATCGCGGTCTTTTATCACCTGACACCGCTGAGCGAAGAAGACGCCAAGAAATATATTTTGTACCGGTTGAAAATCGCAAGTAAATCCGACCGGCAATATTTCACGGACCAGGCCCTGGACATTGTTTACCAGTTCTCCAAAGGCGTCCCGCGGATGATCAACCAGATCTGCGACAGCGCGCTTTTAAACGGATTTATCTATGAAAAAGAAGTGATCGACCATGGATTGATGGAAGAAGTCGTTAAGGAATCGCCCTCAAACCAGATCATGGCCGCGCCAAAAGACAAGTCGGACCTTGATAAAGAATTTGAGAAAATTATCGGAGGTGACTAGCAAATGAGCAAAATGTTCGATGCCCTCAATAAAGTCAAGGAAGAACGCCAACGGCAAGCGGGACCGGTTTTAACCTCGCCCGCGGTCGCGCCGGCGTTTTCACCGGCGTTTTCGCCAGCCGCGCGCCAGGACAAAAGCGGGATATGGCGTATCGGTTACGGTCTCACCGCCGTTTTACTCGTCGTGGCCGTGACCGGGTCCGTTTTCGTAAACTTCAAGACCATGGCGCAACTGAAAAATTCCGGGGCGATGACACTGGTCCTGTCGAAACAAATAGAGGAACAAAGGCAGGAGCTTGTGGTCATCCACCAATACTGGGTGAAAGCGGAGTCGGCGCGCAAAGACCAGCGCGAACAGATCATCGTATTACAAAAGGGCATGAAGGGCCTCAAAAAAAACCTGGAAGAGGCAAAGTTCAACCTGGCCAAGATCGAAGACTTGCGCGTCAATGACAAGTTGATGCTGGAGAAATTTATCGCGTTGAATGACAAGGTCAAGAAGATCGAAGATGGAAGAGGGAAGATAGAAGAGAGACACTAACACTCAACCAACAAAGGAACTTAAAATGGGCAAGATCACAGAAGCATTGCGCAAAGCCGCCGAAGACAGGCTCGAGCGCATCGACAAGATCGCGCGCATCCGCGAAGAAAAAGCGCTGGTCATCAAAAAGATCGGGGACTCCAAAGTCGACCCGCGCCTGGTCACCTATTTCGACCCCAAGGCCCTGATCACCGAACAATATAAAATCCTCAGGACGAATATCCTTTCGGCGAACGCCAGGCGGCCGTTGAAAACGCTGGTCGTTACCAGCTCATTGCACTCCGAGGGGAAGACCGTCACCGCGCTGAACCTGGCCATGGTGATCGCCCAATCCACGCAAAAACCGAAAGTCCTGGTCGTCGACGCCGACATGCGCCGGGGCCGCGTGACAAAATACCTGGGCGTCGATCACCCGATGGGCCTTACCGAAATCTTGACGGATAAGATCGACCCATCCGAGGCGCTTTTTCACACTGACATGGAAAACCTCGCCTTCATCGCCTCCGGCAGCGTGGCGGAAAACCCCGCGGAACTGCTTGGCTCCGACAGGATGCGGCAATTCCTGGCGGACATGAAGACCCAGTTCGATTTTATCCTCATCGATACGCCGCCGATCATCGCGGTCACGGACCCGGGCATTGTGGGGGCATTGGTCGACGGCATCCTCCTGACGATCCAGGCCGGGCGCACCCAGCGCGGCATTGTCCGGCGAGCCACCGAGCTTCTGGATCAATCGCAGTCAAAGATCATCGGACATGTCCTGACGAACATCGAGTACCATTTGCCGGAGTATATTTACAGGTATTTGTAAATAGTAGGGGCGACCCTTGTGGTTGCCCAATAACAAAGGCAGGGACAAGCCCTGCCACTACACTATAATCACCATTAACCACCAACAGGAGTTGCTCATGAGTCGCTACTTAATCACGGGAGGTGCCGGTTTCATCGGGTCAAGCATCGCGGAAAAACTGATCAACGACGGGCATTATGTCCGCGTGCTGGATAACTTTTTCTCCGGGAAAGAGGAGAACCTGGCCTTCGCCAAAGGGCTGGGCAAGGACAAATTTGAACTGGTCCGCGGGGATATCCGCGACAAAAACACCTGCGACCTGGCCTGCAAGGGCATGGATTATGTCCTGCATCAGGCGGCGCTTCGCTCGGTCCCAAAATCCATGGCCGATCCGGAGAGCTACAACGACGTCAACATCAACGGCGTCACGACGATGCTGCAGGCGGCCTCCAGGAATAAGATCAAACGTCTCGTCCTCGCGTCGTCGAGCTCTATTTACGGTGACACAGACCAGTTCCCGGAGAAAGAGGAACACCTGCCGCTTTTAATCTCTCCGTACGCCTTGTCTAAACTCGCCGGCGAATATTATTGCCGTATCTTTTCGGAGTTTTTCAACGTTGAGACGGTCTGCTTGCGTTATTTCAACGTCTTCGGGCCCAAACAGGCCCTGGATGATGAATATGCCGTTGTGGTCCCCAAGTTCATCCATTGTATTATCAACGACCAGCCGCCGCCGATCTTCGGGACGGGAAAACAATCCCGCGATTTTACCTATATCGAGAATGTGGTCTCGGCCAACATTCTCGCCGCCACAACACCGGGGATCAAACATGACATCTTTAACGTCGCCAACGGCAAAGACAACACCGTCCTGGACCTGGTCGACGCGCTCAACACGATCATCGGAAAAAACATTAAGCCAAAATTCCTGCCGGTCCGGCCGGGGGATGTTTTCCGCACAAGCGCGGACATTTCAAGGATCCAGAAGAAGTTAAATTACCGGCCGGTGATTAACTTTGAAGAAGGGTTAAAGAAAACCGTGGAGTATTTCAAAGGACATCAGGGATGACAAAAACAAAAGGGATCATTTTAGCCGGCGGCAGGGCGACACGGTTATACCCCGTCACGAAAGTCATCAGCAAACAGCTTCTGCCTGTTTATGACAAGCCGATGATCTATTATCCGCTTTCGGTTTTGATGCTGGCCGATATCCGGGATATCCTCATCATTTCAACATCCCAGTCGCTCCCCTTGTTCCAGGAATTGCTCGGAGACGGCGGCGACATCGGCCTGAAGATCAGCTATGCCAGGCAGGATGAACCCAGGGGCATCGCCGACGCTTTTATCGTCGGAGAAAAGTTTATCGGGGATGATCGGACCGCCCTGGTTTTGGGCGACAATTTATTCTTCGGACATGACCTGTTCGACATCCTCCAGCGGGCCGTAAACCAGCCGGGGGCGACCATCTTCGCTTACTACGTCAAGGAACCGCGGCATTACGGTGTCGTGGAGTTCGACGGCCTGGGCAAGGCGGTATCTCTGGAAGAAAAACCGCAAAATCCAAAATCTCATTTCGCGGTTACGGGGCTGTATTTCTACGACCATGAGGTTGTCGGTATCGCGAAATCAATAAAGCCTTCCCCGCGGGGCGAATTGGAAATTACCGACGTCAACAAGGAGTATCTGCGCAGGGGGGAACTTCAAGTTGTCCCGTTAAGCCGGGGGTACGCATGGCTCGACACCGGGACCCACGACTCTTTGCTGGACGCGTCCAGTTTTATCAAGACCATTGAAGACCGGCAGGGTTTAAAGATCGGATGCCTGGAGGAAGTCGCTTATCGCCGGGGTTTTATTGATGAACGTCAGCTTTTAAAATTAGCCGACGGGTTTAAATCAAGCTACGGAGAGTATCTGAAAAATATTCCAGAAATAAACAAAGAGAGAAAGTAGCCATGCCGTTCCATTCTCAAAGGCTGGATATCCCCGACGTTATCCATATCCAGCCAAAAATATTTCCGGATAGTCGGGGATTTTTTTTGGAAGTATTCAAGATCACGGATTTTAAAGAATACGGGATACGCAAACCCTTTGTCCAGGTCAACCATTCCAGGAGTGAACGGGGGGTCCTGCGGGGCCTGCATTATCAGATGGACCCCAAGGCGCAGGGGAAGCTGGTCTCGGTCATCGAAGGGGCCGTCTTTGACGTTGCCGTCGACCTCCGGGCGGGTTCGCCCAGCTACGGCCGGTGGGTGGGCGAAACGCTGGACGCGGATAAAAAAAATATGCTTTATGTCCCCGAAGGGTTCGCCCACGGGTTTTGCGTCCTGTCGGAATTTGCCCAGGTGATCTATTATTGCACGGAAGTTTACGCGCCGGAATATGAGCGGGGGGTCCTTTGGAGCGACCCGGAGCTCAAGATCGCCTGGCCGGTCGAAGACCCCGTTTTATCCGACAAGGACAGCCGTCTGCCGCCTTTAGGGCGGGCGGACAACAATTTTTCTTATCCGCCCCCACGGCATGTCGGCGGATAAATCGATAGTGTCAAAAAATTTATAAAAAGCATGTGTAATGAGGGATTGATCATATGAAAGATCCCCCTCCCCTTGTGGGAGGGGATAGGGGAGGGGATAGGGGAGGGGATGGGGGAGGGGATGGGGGAGGGGATGGTTGAGAAAAGCGTTAACGCCTGTTGCCCGAAAACTGCGGAATAATCCTACAGAAGCTGAAAAGCATCTCTGGTGTGTACTTCGTTCCAGGAATCTTGGCGTCAAATTCCGCAGACAAGCGATTATCGGTCCCTACATCGTTGATTTTGTATGTTTTGAAAAGAAATTGGTCATAGAAGTTGATGGTGGGTGGCATGATCAGAGCCGGAGGGATATTCTACGGGATGAATGGCTCAGAGGGCAGAGGTTTGAGATTTTAAGGTTTTGGAATAATGATGTTCTTGCAAACTTGGAGGGCGTGTTCCAGAAGATTGAAGGACGCTTAACTCCCCCCTCCCTGGCCCTCCCCACAAAGGGGAGGGAATAGCGACGTTCATGAGGATTTTTTTATGACCCGTTCGACTACGCTCAGGGTCATCCTGAGCAAACGACGAATAAAATGAGGAGTCGAAGGATGAAAAAAATATTGGTCACCGGCGGATATGGCTTTATAGGGTCCAATTTCGCGCGGTATATGTTAAAGGCGTATCCCGAATATCATCTCATCAATTTTGACAAGTTAACATATGCCGGCAACAGGGATAACCTGGCCGATATTGAAAGAAACCCGCGGTATACATTTGTGAAAGGCGACATCGCGGACATCGAAGAGGTGCGTGGTGTCATGGCCGGTGTGGATGAGGTGGTCCATTTTGCCGCCGAGTCCCATGTGGACCGCAGCATCGAAAGTCCCGCGATCTTCATTGAGACGAACGTGACGGGGACAAGCAACCTGCTGGAATGCGCGATGAGCGCCGGGGTCAAAAAATTTGTCCATGTCTCAACGGACGAGGTTTACGGCAGCCTCCCGGAAGGCGGGTATTTTACCGAGCAGACCCCGCTTTCGCCCAACAGCCCTTATTCCGCCAGCAAGGCCGGCAGTGACCTTTTGGTGCGCGCGTATTATGAAACGTATAAATTCCCGGGCGTGATCACCCGGTGTTCGAATAATTACGGTCCGTATCAGTTCCCCGAGAAGCTGATCCCGCTGATGATCAGCAACGCCCTGGAGGATAAACCTCTGCCGGTGTACGGGGACGGGATGAACGTGAGGGACTGGCTTTACGTCGAAGACCATTGCCGGGCCATCGACGCGGTTTTACATAAGGGAAAAACGGGGGAAGTCTACAATATCGGAGGGAGTAATGAGTGGCATAACATTGACCTGGTGAAACTGCTTTTAAAGGACCTGGGGAAGCCGGAATCCCTTATCAAATTTGTCAAAGACCGTCTCGGCCACGACCGTCGCTACGCGATCGATTCCTCCAAGATCCAAAAGGAACTGGGCTGGTCGCCGCGGACGACCTTTGAAGACGGGATTAAAAAAACCATCGCCTGGTACCGGAATAACAGCACCTGGATCCAGAGGATCAAAAACGGGGAATACCAGGCCGTCGCGGCCTAAAGGCCACTTCGGGAGTGTCCGGGCTGATGCCCTGCCCCGTCCGTACACTCCCGAAGTGGACGGGCTCATTGACAAATAGGGATAATATGTTATATTCAATATAGATACTGTCATATTATGACAGTATATGGAATGAATATAAATATTGAGGCTCCATGGATAAATTAACGGAAAAGGTGATCTGCCAGGTCCCCCAGGATATTTTTACAGATCGGGACCTGGTTAACCTGTTCGGGGAATCAGCCGGCAGCCGTTATGGGCTGGTTAAGAGGGCCTGCGCGCGTCAGGGAATTATCCGCGTTAAAAGAGGCCTCTACTGCCTGGCGCCTCCCCACCAGAGGCGGACGCTGAATTTATACCAGTTGGCTCAAAATATTTATGGTCCGTCTTATGTCAGTATGGAATCAGCCTTGTCTTATCATGGGTGGATCCCGGAAGCCGTCCATTCTGTGACAATGGCCTGCATGAAAAAATCGAAAGATTTTGTAACGCCTTTAGGGGCGTTTAATTTTAAGCGGATCCCGGTCCGTGTGTTTTACAGTGAAGTGGAGCGCGTTTCATCAGACAACGGGGAAGCTTTTTTAATGGCCAGGCCGTTAAAAGCCCTGTCGGACTATGTTTACGCGCATAAACAAGATTGGAAGGGGTTGGACCCGGTCATTAAAAGCCTGCGGATCGAACCGGATTCTTTGGAAGGCGTCTCAAAGGAAGAATTAGATTCATTGCGTGAGGCGTATCAGAGTAACCGGGTTCAGAGGTTTATTAAAGGTGTCAAAAGGGGCCTTAAACTATGAGCGTAAAAATTATTCAGGACCGGCTGGGATCTTACAAATGCGTGTCGGTCAAAGAAGAAGAGCTCGCCTTGCGGGAGATCACCCAGGAGCTCGCCCTGGCCGCGCTTTCCCGTGCAGATTTTTATAAGGCGGCCGCTTTCCACGGAGGGACATGTTTACGGGTTTTTTACAGCCTGAACCGGTTTTCGGAAGACCTGGATTTTATGCTGAAAAAGCCTGACACCCGGTTTATGCTCGATGCCTATTTAAAAGATATGGCCATCGAATTTGAGGCTTACGGATATAAGCTGGAGGTAACCGACCGGTCCAGGGCGGATAATGCCGTTAAAAAGGCATTCTTGAAAGATGATTCCATCGGGAAAGTGCTTCAATTGAGCCATCTGAAGGCGGACCGGTCCGCGCGGAAGATCAAAATCAAGATCGAGGTGGACACCAACCCGCCGGCAAACAGTCATTTTGAAAGTAAATTCCTTGATTTTCCGTTCGCTTTTTCTGTGACGGTCCAAGACCAGCCGAGCCTTTTTGCCGGAAAAATCAGCGCCCTGTTGTGCCGTGAATATGTCAAAGGCCGGGACTGGTATGATTTTATTTGGTATACGGGCCGTGGGACCCCTGTCAATTTTGAATTCCTTGCCGCGGCCTTAAGGCAAACGGGGCCCTGGCAGGGGCAGGATATCCATGCGGATCAAAAGTGGTGCGTGGATCACCTTAAAGAAAAAATTTGTTCTATCGATTGGGAGAAAGCCAGGGCGGATGTCCAGCCGTTTATTAATTTGAGGGAACTGCCGTCGCTGGATGTATGGGGCAAAGATTTTTTTCTGGACCGGTTGGAAAATTACAAAAATAAGATGTGATTATATGGATACCAAAAATAAATCGCGGATCATCGCCCAGATCAAAGCAATCCTCTCCGGCGTCGACGACTCGCTCGAAGATGAAGACAAACTTTCCATGGTGGGGGGATACTGGAAGGCCGGACGGCTGGCGACGGAGTACAAAGACTCGACCGGCATGCTCCTTAAAGATATCGCGCTGGAAATTGAAACCCCGGTTTGGTCCCTGCAAAGATACACCCAGTTTTACAAGACATTTCCCGGCGGCTATCCGGAGAAATACGGCAGCCGGGTCGTCACCTGGAGCCTTATTTGCTGCATACTCCCGGTGCACGACGCCAGGGCGCGGGAGTTTTATCTTAAAGAGGCCTGCCTCCGGGGATGGAACAAATACGAACTGACAAAGCGTATTCAAAAAGACTATTACGGCACCGTTGAGGACGCCGCGGCCGCGAACCAAAGCAAGACGCTCAAATCCCCGAAACAACGTCTCTACACCTACGCCGCCGAGGTCATCAAGATTGTCGACGCCGATACGTTTGATCTGGAGATCGACGTCGGGTTCAAGACCAAACAGGAACACCGCGTGCGCCTGCGCGGCATCAACGCCCCGGAGGCCGGGACGTCACAGGGCCGCAAAGCCAAGAGGTTTGTCGAGCGGGAACTCGCCAAATGTGTCGTGGAAAAACCGTTGTTCAAGGGCACCAGGGCGGACCGCCCGCTGGTCGTCGTGAAGACCTACAAGCTCGGACAGCACGGACGTTATACCGTCGATATCTATTATCTGCCCGGCGAAGCGGACCCGGAGACGATCGCCGAAAGCGGCAAACTGCTCAACCAGGTGCTGGTCGACAAGGGCCTGGCAAGGAAAGTGGAATAGTGGCCGGGCTTATTATGAACCCTATGCCAAACTTGACATGATGTTCGTCATATGGCATAATTTATGACGATGAACACGACAAGCAAAAAACCATTGCCGGCACCCGGCTATCTTGAACGCCAGGTGGACCTAAAAACCCTTTTAGCGGGGAAGTCCTATTTCTTATTCGGGCCGCGCCAGACCGGGAAAAGCTCTCTGATCGCGCATTCCCTGAAAGACGCGCGCGTTTATAATTTGCTGGATAACGCGTTGTTCCTTGACCTTAACCGGAACCCCGGAAGGCTCGCCGAAGAGCTTACGGCGCGCGACAAAATAGTCGTCATCGACGAGATCCAGCGCCTGCCGGATCTGTTGAATGAAGCGCACCGGCTGATCGAAGGGCGGGGCGTGCGGTTTCTTCTGACGGGGTCAAGCGCGCGGAAATTACGCCATGGCGGCGTCAACCTTTTGGGCGGCCGCGCGCGCACGCAGTATTTCCATCCACTGACCGTCAAAGAGCTTGGCCCGCATTTCGACTTGAAACGCGCGCTCAATTCCGGACTGATCCCGTCGATTTATTTTTCTCCCGATCCAAACGCCGACCTCGAGGCTTACACCGGCAATTATTTACAGCAAGAAATTGTCGCGGAAGGGGCGGCGCGCAATATCCCCGCGTTCAGCCGTTTCTTGAAAGTGGCCGCGTTATGCAACGCCACGATCGTTAATTTTACCAATGTCGCCAACGACGCCCAGGTGCCGCGCACGACAATTTACGAATATTTCGAGATCCTCAAGGACACCCTGATCATCCGTGAACTACCCGCCTTCAGGAAAGGCGGCCGGCGCAAGCCCGTCTGTTCGTCCAAATATTATTTCTTTGATACCGGCATCGCGCGGCAGATGCAAGGGCGCGGCATTTTAAGCGAAGGGACATCCGAATTCGGGGGGGCGTTTGAAACATTTCTGATGCATGAACTCACCGCTTTCAGTGATTACAAGCGCGCTGTCCAATTAAGCTTCTGGCGTTCGACAAGCGGATTCGAGGTGGATTTTATCATCGATGACCATACCGCCGTCGAGGTGAAGGCCAAGTCCGTGATCACGGCGGATGACCTGCGTTCTCTCAAGGCTATCGCCCAGGAGCACCACTTTAAGCGTCTTGTCTGCGTATGCCTTGAAAAGCGGCCGAGAAAAACGGACAATATCGAGATCGTTCCTTATCTGGATTTTCTGGAAGAATTGTGGTCATAGATCAGGTGTGAGCCCCGTACACTCCGGGAGTGTACGGGCGACAGAAAAATAGTTATGCAATCAAATAATACAACTCCGGAATTAGACAAGCCGTCGCAGGCCTCCACGGGTCCCGGCAGGTTGCGCGCGGGCAAGAGACCGGAATGGGAACGCGCGGAAGAATCTAAAGAAGACCGGAACGCAAGCATTGATCTTTTGAGATTTATTTCCATCTTGCTGGTGGTCCTGATCCATATCAACGTGTTTGAACATTCCATGCAAACATACTCTTCGGCTATTCCGGGGGTCTTACATAATTTTGTGAAATCGTGCAGGATCCCGGTCCCGCTCTTTTTTATCATTGCCGGGTATTTCTTTGGGAGAAAATTGTCGATGGGGATGCCGCCGGCGCAGATGTTAAAAAGGGCCTTTCGGAGGCTGTTGCCCATATTCATCGGGTGGAATGTCCTTTATTTCCTGATCCCAGGGGACTGGATCCGTTTATCCCTGCAATACGATGTGGTCCGCCCGGTCTATTGGCATCTGCTGGATATGATCGAAGCGGTGAGGGACGATCCATTTATGCCGATCTACCGCGGGATACGGGTTCATTTATGGTTTTTACCGGCGCTTCTTTCAGGTTTTACGATCATGGCTGGATTTATTGTTTTAAAAAAAGAAAAATATTTGATCCCGTTTTCATTTGCCTTGTATATTTTCAGCCTGCTGGGGAATTCCTATAAGGGGCTCCCGTTCAGTCTTGATGCGCCGTACCTCACCAAATACGGACCGTTCACCTCGACTTTATTTGTTTCCCTGGGGTGGTGGATGGCCTGGCGCCGACGATTCACCCGGCGGCAAGGGATGCATCTTGTGATTTTCGGGACCATCTGCATGGCCGTGGAGACCCATTTATTGTGCCGGTATTACGGGACATCAGCGCACGGCGACTATCTGTTGGGGGTTGTCCCGTTTTCTTTGGGGGCGTTGGTCCTGGCCCTGTCTTGTCCCGGGATCGGTCAAAACACGTTTTTTCAGCGGTGGGGGGCGGCTTTCACCCTTGGGATCTTTGTTACCCATGTGATGATCATGGATAACCTTGCGTTCCTTCACAGGTACATTAAACCAGTCTTGTGGGACTTGTTTTTCCCGGTTACAGTTTATTTGTTGGCCGTCGGAATAACTATGCTGCTAAAAAAATCTTCGAAGACAAGCTGGCTGGTTGCTTAATCCCCGTACACTTCGGGAGTGTACCGGCTCATCACTGTTGCATTTTTTCTGTATTTGATGTATTATTATATTAGATAAATGTGATTTTAATCACATTAAAATAATATAATAGGTGATTATGAGGCGATCAATAATAAGTCAATTGAGTTTGTGGAAAAATTCGGCACAGAGAAAGCCGCTTGTTTTGAAAGGTGTCCGCCAAGTGGGCAAAACGTGGTTGTTAAAAGAATTTGGCAAGCAGCATTACGAAAACATTGCCTATTTTAATTTTGATGAGCAGGGCGGATTAAAACAATATTTCGAAATGACCAAGGATGTTCAAAGGATCCTTCAGCATCTTTCTTTGATCAATGGCTCGCCGATACTCCCCGGGAAGACTCTCATCATTTTTGATGAGATACAAGAATGTAACGCGGCATTCAACGCCTTGAAATATTTTTGCGAGGACGCTCCGGAATATCATGTTGCTTGCGCGGGGTCGTTGCTGGGGATCAAGGTTTCCAGGCCGACTTCGTTCCCGGTGGGGAAAGTGGAGTTTTTAACGGTCCATCCGATGACGTTTACAGAATTCCTGTGGGCATCGGATGAAGAAAAGCTTGTTCAGTATATTGATGGCATCGATACGTTAGACCCGATACCGGATATTTTCTTTGATCAGTTGCATGAAAAATTGAAGATGTATTTTATTACCGGAGGTATGCCGGAATCCGTGCGCGCCTGGGCCCAAGAAAAAGATGTCGCGCGGGTCCAAAAGGTGCTGCGGGATATATTGGATGCCTATGAGCTTGATTTTTCAAAACACGCGGCAATAAAGGATATCGCGAAGTTGGGGTTTATCTGGTCGTCGATCCCGTCTCAACTTTCAAGAGAGAACAAGAAGTTTATCTATAAGGCGGTCAAAAAAGGGGTAAGAGCGAGAGAATATGAGGATGCCTTGACATGGCTATGCAATGCCGGGCTTACGTACAAAATATACCGGAACACAAAGCCCGCTCTTCCGGTATCGGCGTATGATGACCTGGGCGCGTTCAAACTTTATATGGTCGATGTTGGGCTTTTACGCCGGCTGGCATTCCTTGATCCAGTGTCGTTCAATGAAGGCAACAGGTTGTTCTCGGAGTTTAAAGGAGCGCTTTCAGAAAACTATATCTTGCAAAGTCTCGCGGCTCAGTACGAAGTTTTACCGAGATACTGGTCTTCCGGTTCAACGGCGGAGGTTGATTTTACCATTCAGCGAGGGAATGACATCCTCCCGATAGAAGTTAAATCGGATGAAAATACGCGGGGCAAGAGTCTTGCGCTATATAACCAGCGGTATGCCCCGCGGATACGGGTAAAATTTTCATTAAAGAATCTTAAAAAGGACAATAATCTTATTAATATTCCAATGTTCCTGGCGGACTATCTTGAGAAATTTATTGATTTGGCTGCCACGGAGGGAAATAAATGAACAAGAAAAAATATCTGATAACGGGAGCGGACGGCCAGTTGGCGCGGGCCTTTATTGCCGCGCTCCATCAGCGGCATATCCCGTTTGAGGCCAAGAATCATCACCAGTTGGATATTACTGATTTTTCGGGACTGGAGGATTATCTGCGCGCGCGTAAACCGGATGTTGTCCTCAATTGCGCGGCTTATAACCTGGTTGACCATGCCGAGGAAGAACCGGAGAAAGCTTTCCGGATCAACAGCGAAGCCGCGCGCAATTTGGCTGTTTTATGTAAAAAATACAATATATTTCTCGCGCATTTCAGCAGTGATTATATTTTTGACGGGAAAAAGGGAGAACCCTATACGGAAGAAGACGCGCCTCA